>Ga0172379_10004789_pt1 | contig 19567 bp, 17 predicted proteins | sample GrowelOW334metaG_FD_119756 | JGI IMG/M metagenome (GOLD analysis project Ga0172379, IMG submission 119756) | Groundwater microbial communities from an aquifer near a municipal landfill in Southern Ontario, Canada - Groundwater well OW334 metaG | ecosystem: Environmental > Aquatic > Deep...
ATATTTATGGTTGGTCTTGAAGAAGGTTTGTTCCCGCAAAATCGAGCTATAACCAATCTCTCGGAGCTAGAAGAAGAACGCCGACTCTGTTATGTTGCCATTACAAGAGCTAAAGAACGATTATTTATAACACACACCAGATTTAGAAATATATTCGGGTCATTAGAAGTTAACCTCCCGTCTCGTTTCATAGCGGAATTACCCGCGCATGTCGCCGATTGCCATGCCGATAATGCCGGTTATTATGACGAGACTGAGGATAAAATATTTTATTAATGAAGCTATCTCCAAAAAAATCACTAGGTCAAAATTTCCTGCATGATCCTAAAATACTGGATAAGATTGCTACGGCTGGCAATTTAAAATATGACGATGTCGTTCTTGAAGTTGGTCCTGGTACTGGCAATCTAACCAGACTGCTCGCCCCAAAAGTCCAGAAGGTAATCGCGATTGAGAAAGATGCTCGAGCGATAGAAGGATTAAATATCATGTTCAAAAATTCAAATGTCGAGATAGTCGAGGGCGATGTTATGAAATTCAATCCTTCCGATTTGGGGCTATTATCTGGTAATTATAAAATTGTGGCCAATATCCCGTATTACATAACTTCAAATTTTTTGAGAATTGCTCTTGAAAATTGGCCGAGGCCTGAATTAATCGTACTGACCGTTCAAAATGAGGTTGCTCAAAGAATAGTCTCTCGGCCACCAAAAATGAATCTATTGGCATTGTCCGTTCAGTATTATGCCGAGGCCGAGATAGTTGGTAAAATATCGGCGGGGAGCTTCTTTCCGAAGCCAGAAGTTGATTCAGCTATTATCCGGCTCGTTCCGAAGGAGTCACCGCTATCGCCGAATGAAACAAAAGAATATTTTGCGTTGCTTAAATCTTGTTTCGCCGAAAAAAGAAAACAAATGGCGAAGGTTCTCGGTCAGAAGTTAGATATCTCCAAGGAGAAAGTGGGGGAGACACTCGTGCATCTGGGCATCCGCCCAGATGCACGCCCTGAGATTCTCTCGCAAGAGCAATGGTTATCACTCTTTCATTCTCTCGAGGAATGATATAATGACTACATGCATAAAATAGGATTTGGTTCTATTATACTTGGCTCTATCTTTGGTACTATTTTGGTTGTTTTCATGTTCTCGCCTCTTCCGTTTTTAAGTACTGATAATCAACAGGCTTCTGCTTTTAGTTTTCTTACTCCTTTTGGCGGGAAGGTCACTTCTGTTCTAATCTGTACTTGCGTAAATAACGGGGACGCTGTGAGACAGAAAAAGCTTGTTTATGTCAGCTCACCAAGGGGCGGTACATTCATCAAAGATTTGACGACCAGAGTTTACAGAAATAATGCTGTCTCGATGGGCAATTGGGTGGTTGGTCTTGCGGGAACGACTGAGCAATGCTGGGAGCAAGTTGGAAAAGCTTGTCAGGAAATCGGCCAGGGCAAGCTAATGCGCATGGTTGGAACAAGTGGTGTTGGTTTTGGATTTTAGCCCTATCTCTTAATCCAGAATTCAACAGTTGACCTCATTTAAATATCGACCTCTTGTTGGTCGATATTTAGGCAAGAGATATGCACAGAAATTGGACAAAATTGCTCAGATTTAATGCTATAATTTTAGTAGATGACAGCCAAGATTAAATTAATTTTTGGCACTTTGGGCGTGATTGCTCTAATTTCGGTTTTATTCTTCTATCAACAATTCCGCTCAGATCCAAGGTTCAACATAACCAAACAGAAAACTCCAACCGATTTACCGTCATCTAAAGACCAGGACCAAGATGGACTTTCTGATTCGGCAGAGATGATTTGGAATACAGACCCATTCAATCCCGATACTGATGGCGATGGATTCAAGGATGGCGAAGAAGTTACTTCTGGCCACAATCCGTTGAAACCTGGTCCAGATGATTTGATAGATTCCGGCAATGCCACCGACAATTTAACCGGCCTTGCCCTTGCTGGTTTAGTCGAAGGCTCACTTAAGCCCGGTAGCGCAAATTATAACAAATCTCTCAATGATTTAGCCGAGAGCGTTGCCACCGGTATCAGATTTAGTAATCCTAAATTATTTACTGTAACAACAATTTCTGACGACCAACAAAATTACACAAATTATTTAAAGAGTCTATCTCCGATATTTAACACCTTTTTAACAACCTTCAGCGACGAACTTAATACCATGCTTAAACAGCTAGAAATAATGGGACAATACGGCCTTTCAGAACCGACTATAGTTTCTTACTACTCGGTTAAGGCCAAGTCATTCAAAGACATCACCAGCTTGCTCGGGACTCTGAAAGTACCCAAGTCATGGAAGGATTTGCATATTGATGTGATGGAAATGGCGAATAATCTTTCAGGTGCCAACGACTCTATCTCGAAAGGAACGGAAGATCCCATTAAGGCCTACGCCGCTTTAAATTATATAAGCGAAGACTATACCAAACTTCAGAATCTAATATTGGAAATCGATAAGCTTATTGCTAAACAGGGTATCAATCCACGTGTTTTAATCCCATCTAATTAATGAAAAAATCAGTTATTATATTTGCCTCTTTCGTAATTATCGGCTTCGCAATACCGACCGCCACTGATGCGGTTGCAACCAAATTCACCTCATGTGTGGTTGGCGGAGTCACCGCACCATGGCTTACCACTAAATTGACCAGCCAAGTATCTAAATCAACTGACACAGCCAAAGGCGCAATATCTAGTATTATATGCGCCAAATGGCCAGTACTCTGTTCAGTCGGTGGTGTGAATACGGTTCCTGTTGCCGATAGTGGCGTAAAAGGAGCGGTCAAAAGCGACACCAGCAACACCAACGCTAAGGAGTTGTGGTGGGATACTATTGCTCGATGTGGAGCCAGAGAAATATTAAGCAAGGTCTCTGGAGATATTGTAAGCACGGCCCGGACTAGTGGCCGTGACGGTAGCACGACCTACGTAAAAAATTGGAGGTACTTTTTAACTAGTGCCGAATATCGCGGAGAAGATATGTTCCGTGCCATACTTTCGAACACCAATGTCTGTGACTATATGGCCAAGGAAGCCAAAGATGCTTTCGGCGTAAACAAAAAAATCGATCTTCCCGGAGTGAACACCCGCAGCAGCGATTTAAATTCTTATGCCCTCCGCGCCAATTGCACCATGCCTAAAGGATTTAGCATATCTAATTACCAGAAAGACTTTCAGGGTAATGGCGGTTGGGAGGCCTTTAGCCGTTTACTCGATGGTGCTAATAATCCATACGGCATGATGCTGATGTCAATGGACGAAATTGCCAAACAAAGAGCTGTTGAGGTGACAGCTGACACTGCTCAAGCTGCCGCTAACGGTGGCCAGCTAGGCATAAGCGGTAAGACCGCCAATGACAGTTGTTTAATCAAAGGTATGACCGGTTCCTGCCTTGTCTATAAAGATATCAAGACTCCGGGCAGTTACATAAATGCCAATCTGGCGGCGACCATTCAACAAGAGCTAGCATGGATTGGAAGCGTCGATGAGGTGGGGGAGTTAATAGCCAGTCTTACCGAGATTATACTCAATAGACTTACGAATCTATCCAATCCAGATGAAGGCAACGCCTACATAGAAGAGCCACTGCCAGATTCTCCTTCTCCCGAGGAACCGGCGCCAGTTTGCCTAGATAGAGGCGTATATGCCGACGCTCTTTTGGGAGCTATGAATAAAGTCTTAGACGCAAATCCAGACCTTGCAAACTCGCAAAATATAGACGAAAATAATTTTGCTTTCTTAGCACTCGTTGCGGCTAATCCGCCCGCTGGATTCAACGTTACAGATCAAGTATTGAACGGCCACGATAATCCTAATACTGGAGACTTATTGGCAATTTGGAAAACTGGAGACGCTAAAATGGAACGTTACGACGTAATCAAGGAACATGGCGATGGTGGCTCGCCACTTAGTAAATTTATTACTACTAATTTCACAGGACGAATACCCCTCGATTGCACGAACAGTGGCGGAGGCAATGGTTGTACTTGTGAATCATTTGGACCCATACCCACACCTCCACTACCAGTCCCTACTTGTACTGCCCCAGAATATGAGGGCAATCTTTGGGGAGCGATGGCTGACGTTCTGCGGGAGAATAATGCACTTGCAGAGGCAAAGAACACAAAGACTAATGATCTAGCGTTCTTATCATTAGTCGCGGCTAATCCACCCGATGGATTCAATATTACAGACCAAGTATTCGGCAAGGATGACAAACCAAATCCCGGGAATCTATTATCAATCTGGCGAACAGGAGATATTGAAATGGAACGCTATAGCGTCATAGAAAACCATGGTAATGCCGGCCAGCCTCTTTCCAAATACATAATCGCTGATTTTGAGGGACAAGTTCCTCTCAGTTGTACAACCAGTGGCAATGGTCAAAATTGCAACTGTAAACCAGCGGAACCCGTCCCCGGTGAAGCTTGTATCGACGATTATGATCTGAATTTTAGAGGTGGCTTAACCAGAATAAGGTCTGAATTTATTGAACTTCCAGTTTTCATCGAGACAATATGCTCAGCACCTGGAATATGTTCGGGCGGAAACGAGGGCATTGCCTTCATTAAATGGATTGGCGAAAACACCCTCATACTTGAGAAGGGCAGACTGGCGGCTAAAGATGTTGACTCGGCTAATCCTGCCATTCCTTTACTAGAGAAAGTTGAGTGGGACATAGAAAAACACCAGAATTTGGTTCTTGACGACTACTACGATGGCTACGATGCTACAAAAGCCCAAAACTCTCAACAATCGATTATGACTCAGCTGACAGCACTTGTAGCCCTGCCACAATGTCGTCAATAATATTTTGAACTTCAAGAAATATTACAAAATATATTTATCGGTATTCGCCATAATATTTCTTGGCGGTGTTTTCTTTTATGCACATCGAGTCTATGCCTGGGATCTTTTTGGAATTGAAACATTTACGTATACCGCCGTTACTACGCTAGCTAACGGCTTTATCTATTACTTATTTACACTCATCGGTAAAATATTGGCATCAATGATTTCTGTCCTTGATACGTTTTCTAGATTCCCGGTCTATCCAAAAGCTGGCGTGCCCGTGGTGATAGAAGTTTGGAAAATTATGCGCGATATGGCTAATATGGTCTTTATCGTAGCTCTTGTTGTTGCCGCCTTTGCTACAATTTTTGATACATTTGCATCATCAATGTCATTCTTTAAGGGTATGAACTGGCAACAAACATTGGTTAAACTTCTAATTTCAGCGGTTCTTATAAATTTCAGTTTGACTCTCGGCGTGCTCGTCCTCGATATCGCACAAGTGCCAACCAATATGCTTCTCAAATCAATGGGTGATATTGCCGGCAATTTAGGTGCCGGGTTAAACGTATCCGCGTTTATAACTGATACCGGCGGGGGAGCAAGTAAGATAGGCGGGGCTTTTGATGCCACCGGCGGAGCTACCGTATCTCTTATCTTCGGCATAGTCATGCTAGGCGCATTTCTTGTTTGCATTCTCACTGGCTTGATGTTTATCGTTTATCGAATCCCCATGATTTGGATGCTTCTCATGTTCTCCCCTCTAATTTGGATTGCTCGAATATTTCCCCAAGGAGAGAAAAGTTTTAGCGAGTGGTGGTCAAAGCTCATCGGCTGGGCATTCTTTCTGCCATACTATTTCTTCTTTGTTTATCTAGCTCTGTACCTGCTTGGTAATCAAGACAAGATTATGGAAGCCGTTATGGTTAATATGAGTAGTACGCCTTATGGCGTGAGCAACCCTGGTATTTCAGTTCAGTTGATATTTTTCTACACATTGGTCTGCATTATTCTCATGGGTGGAACAAAGATGGCCGTAAGCTGGGCTAACAACACCGGCGCTGTCAGTAAAGGGTTCTTCGCTTGGGCCGATAAATCAATTAAACGCGTTACGCCCGGCCTTAATTATCTTGAAGCAAGTCGAGTGGCATTGAAAGCCAAGGGGGAGCAAATAGCAAAAGAGGGGTTGCGTGGCCGTTGGACTAGTAAGATATACGGCGGCGATTTGGCACAAGAAAAGAAAGAAGCTCAGATGAAAGATGCATTCAGAGTAGGGGACAGAGATGCGAGCAAGGGCGTGCTACAAAAGGATGTCAATCTTCTTAAGGGTAGGTATAAGAATGAAAGCAAGGAGAAGCTAGAACAATTAAGTGAGTCCGGTACGGCAAATCAGCGCATTGCCTCATTAGAAGTTCTACGGTCGCGCGGAGAGCTGGGTGCTAATGGTACTCGCCAACTTTACGATCAGTATGCGAAACAAAGTCCTCAAGCGGCTAAAGATTTTGCAATGCGTGAAAATTACGCAAAAATGAATGCCGAGGAACGTGCAATGTTCTTTGGTATTAAAGGTTTAGATCCGGAAGTCCAGAGAAAAATTGCATTAGTTATGGCCGAGAAAGGAGATATCAGGTCGGTAGACGAGATTGGTGCGAAGATGAAAATCTTCGGCAATCCAGAAGATCGCCGCGAATTCTTTGATAAACTTTCCAAGACGCTAGAATCGATGTCGAAAAAAGACCGCGAAGACCTGTGGCAACGTGGAACAAATACTAGCAGTCCATTATACAATGACCGGCTTAATGATAACGCCATGATGAGACAACTAGCTACCATTATGGTTGAGAAGGGCGATATCTCGAAAGCTGGCGACCTCGAAGAAAGAACGAGACTTCTCTTTGGATCAAATGTGACAGGCGCTGCCTTAACTGGTACTGAACGTCAGGCGGCCAAAGAATTTATAGATAAAGCTAAGAAGAAGAATCTTATTGTCGCTATCGAAGCTCAGGCTAGACTTAACCTTGTAAATCGCGACGACGGGAGTCCTATAACCGACTTTTCAGAACTTCTAGAAAAAGAAGTTAAGAAGATGAAGCCAGCAGATTTACTTGAAATACCGGTAAGCAATATCACCATTAAACCAGAAGAAGAAGCTACCGCTAGACTAAACGATGAAGCCGGCGAGGCCGCTAGAAGGACTATAGAGAATAAACGAACCCTAAAAGCTACATTAAGGGGGAGCTTATCCAGGCAAAAACTCGATTACATTTTAACGAATGCGACAAAAGAACAACTGAAAGAATGGAAAGAAATCGGCGAAGAGCAAATCGAACAAACTCGTGTCGAAGCAGAGGAAGCTCGCGACGCAGAGGCCGATGCATTTGCCAAGGCATTAGCTAAATACATGGCACCAAAACCATAATATAAAATGGACCCCATAACTGAAAAAGAATTAAATAGCTACTTATCCCTTGAACCATTCTTTGCTTTTTCCGACAAAGACTCGGAAGTAGAAAGACAAGATTTTGTTGATGCTTATAGCGTCCTACCCTTAACTGTGAAAAGCATAATTTCTGGGTCAGCCACATTCCAGTTCTTGTTGGCAATTGGCGTAGAATTCCAAATTTCGAAATTAAAATTAGAGGGCTTGTCCAAGATTATTAGAGACGTGCTTATCTCTAGGATATATATCGGTGATATGCAGAATATTATTCGAGACTATTTACAGCTGGACGAAGTTCACGCAAAAACAATATCTTCTAAAATTGTATCTGACCTATTTAGGCCAGCCATGGAAGATATCAAAGCATTACAACGCCAAGCTTTCTCAGCAAGGATAGGCCAGCCAAGGCCACAAATTAACGCCAATCAGATAAATCAAAACAACATTATTGATTTAAAAAACAAGTAAATGCGTTTTCAATTACCACAATTTATCGAAACCGAGACCAAACTTGTTGGTCCTTTTACATTGAAGCAATTTATATGGATTGCGGTCGGTGGGGCAATAATTTACATTTCATATCTTATGTTCGGTCTGAGCATTTGGTTTTTTATCATCGCCGTGCTTGGCGGGGGCATTTGCCTTGCCTTAGCTTTTGCCAAGATCGATGGCATACCGCTTTTAAGCTATATCGTATATGCAATTAATTTTACGATTAGTCCTCGACGATATCTCTTTAGAAAAAATAGTGATAAAATAGACATACCTTATTAGTTATTATGGCAAAAAATAGCACAAAAGACTTAGTTCAAATTCACGACATCAAAGATGAAATTATCATTTTAAAGAATGGCGCATTGCGTTCGGTAATTAAAGTCAATGCGATCAACTTTGAATTACGCTCGGAAGATGAGCAGGTTGCTATCGTCCAAAATTTCCAAAATTTTATAAATTCTGTCGATTTTCCCATTCAGATTGTTGTCCGCTCCATTCAACTTGATCTTTCTGAATACGTTAAGTCTTTAGACTCTACAACGGCCACGCTCGAGAATGAACTTCTAAAAATTCAGGCCACTGCCTATGCCAAATTCGTCGGCGAGCTTGCTCAGTTGGCCAACATAATGACGAAAACTTTTTTTGTGGTCGTGCCTTTCTATTCAGTTGAAGTGCCTACTGGTAATAGCATATTAGCCAGCATCAAGGGCCTTTTTGGTAAATCAAAAGAATCGTCCGATCGTTTTGACGATGCATATGTAGAAAAATACAAGGCTCAATTAGCACAGAGAACCGACCTCGTATTCAGTAGCCTCGTCGGCCTCGGCCTTAAGGCCGACCTCGTTCGGGGCAACAATCTCATGAGTCTATTTTATACAATTTACAATCCTGGCGCTCAAGTTATATTTAACAATGAAGAGCCGATAAAATAACCATTATGCCAGAACAGAAAATAAAACTAGATGAATCATTTGCGCCAGCGGCCTTTAACGTCAGCACAAACTATATTCAAATAGGGGATAAATACGCCCGTACGATTTTTCTTGCGACCTACCCGCGCTATTTAAATACCAGTTGGTTTTCTCCGATTGTTAATCTAGACAAAGTTTTCGACATATCCATTTATATCATTCCCAAAAACACCGCCACCGTGTTAAAGGAGCTTCGCGATCAGCTCGGTCGCCTGGAAGCTCAAATCATGGAAGAGTCATCCCAAGGCAAAGTTCGCGATCCTCAGCTCGAAACGGCCGTGCAAGATATCGAAGTCTTGCGAGATAAACTTCAGCAAGGTACAGACAAATTTTTTGACCTAGGTGTTTATATCACTTTCTACGAGAAAGACATAAAAGCGCTCGATGATACCGAGAAAAAGCTTCGTGGTATGTTTGAGTATCAACTTGTTTTCCCGAAATCAGCAACTTTTAGAATGTCTGACGGTTTTTTATCGACACTTCCTCTTAATGATGACCGCTTAGGTGTCCACACGGCCTTGAACACAGAACCAGTCTCCTCTATCTTCCCCTTCGTTTCATTTGACCTAACCTCCACGTCAGGCATCCTTTATGGTATCAATACTCATAATAATTCTTTGGTTTTATTCGATCGCTTTAGCCTTGAAAATTATAATACCGTGGTATTCGGCAAGTCTGGCGGTGGAAAGAGCTATACGGTCAAATTAGAGATCCTGCGAAGCTTAATATTCGGTACTCAGGCTGTTATTATTGATCCAGACAATGAGTATAAGCATCTAACTGAGACAGTCGGTGGATCAGTAATTCAAGTCTCTATTAATTCTGATCAGCATATTAATCCTTTTGATTTGCCTGCGCCCAAAGAAGATGAATCTGCAGGAGATGTATTTAAATCGCACATCTTAAGCTTAACTGGATTACTAAAATTAATGCTTGGCGATATCACGCCGGAAGAAACTACCGTTCTCGACGAAGCGTTACGTCAGACATATGCCGTCAAAGATATTACGCCCGAATCTGACTTTGCCAATTTACCGCCACCACTTATGACCGACCTTCAGAGCATTCTTGAGGGAATGCAAGGCGCAGAATCATTGGCCACGCGCCTAAGACGCTTTACTCAAGGCACATTTGCCGGCTTCCTAAATCAACCTACGAATATTTCTCTTGAGAATCAAATAGTAGTTTTTGGAATTCGCGATATGGAAGAAGAACTTCGACCCATCGCTATGTATGTAGTCCTTAATTATATCTGGACTGCCATCCGTCGTAATATTAGGAGGCGCATTCTTCTTGTAGACGAAGCCTGGATATTGCTAAGAACCGAGATTGGCGCTTATTTCCTTTCTTCTATCGCCAAGCGGGCAAGGAAATATTATGCAGGCCTAACAACCATTTCTCAAGATATCCCTGAATTTTTAGCTACTGACTACGGTAAGAGCATCCTTAATAATTCCTCTATACAGATTCTAATGAAACAGTCTCCTGCGACTATTGATCTGATACAGAAGACATTCAGCCTAACTGATGCCGAGAAATATTATTTACTTGAAGCACGGGTCGGCTTCGGACTATTTTTCCTCGGCCAGACCCATGTCGGCATTAGAATGGTTTCTTCTTTCGCCGAAGACCAAATCATTACATCTGATCCTAAACAGATTCTCGAGATTGAGAAAGCGAAGGAGGAGTGGGCTAAGGAGCAATAACCGTTATGGACGGCGAAACACAATTACGAACCCTCGAGAGGAAAGAACAGGCAATTGGCCTGGAAGGAGGCACGTTCCACGAGAAAGACAGGAAAAAACTACTCCGAGCTAGAGAAATAGAAAAAAATGCTTCTATCTTTGCCGAGGAACGTTCTGATCCTATTTTTGAGGCCGCTTATCAGCGGTCTGTTGATCGTGGCGGTCTTGGTGGAGAACCCTATGACTCGGATGCACGCGGGAAAGAAGAACGTGAAAATTTGCTCTCTGGAATAGACCAAGGCAGTAATCGTAGAGCTTCCTCGGATAGTAGTGCACCATCTGATGTAGCTACGACGCCTAGCCGTAGAGTAGAATCTGCTATGCAAGGATTAAATGACTTAGAAGATAGCCACTCACTGGCAGAAGAAGAGGCTATGATTACTGAACAATTGGCGATTGAGCAGGAAACTACTAGTATTAATAATCAGATTGATGTTGTACATCAAGAGGGCAAAGCCTATGGTAAACCGTCGAGGTTTAAGTATTTTGTCTTATTTCTATTGGCTTCAATTGTAGACTTATTAAACCTACTTACTTTGACTGGTTTTGGCTATGCCATATCGGTAATCGTCTCTGTTGTTATAACAATAATCATGTATCTATTATTTTGGTTTACAAATGGTAAGCAAAAGAGGGCCAATGAGTATCAGCAGAAGATTGTGGCCTTTACCCAAGAGCTGCAAAAAAATATTGCACATCTCGAGAGGCGTACCGTACAAATAACGCGTCTCGCGGGAAAATTCTCAAATAACAAAATAATAAAGAAATTAAAACCCGTCAAAGCGCTCAGAAAAGGCGCCGCAAAGATACTTAAAGTAACCCGTCGGAATCCGATGACAAAGTTTTTAGGCTCAGCTATCGCCAACATGATTCCCATCCTTGATCTATTCCCGTGGCAGATTATAGGCGTTTACCTTAGTTACCGAGACGAGCGTGAAACATATGCAGATGCGAGTAATGTCGCCGATGACCTTCTTGCTGAAGCACCGGCGGAGGTGTAAAATTCTATATAGTGAACTCTAAAATTATCTCTACATTTTTTCTTTTAGTTCTGTTAGCTATCTCCGCATTTATTGCCGGATATTATTTTAGTGGTAAGAGTTCTACCGTTTCTGACATCCTATCGAGCGACATTCTGTCAAAATTCGAGACAGTTGGTGCACGTAGCCCTGCTCTATCGCAAGATTATGATCCGAAACGGTCATTCAGCTCTGCCAAGGCCACGTCCCTAATGTTATCTTCTAATGCTGATTCCATCCTGTATTACGAAAAGAATACCGGCCGGGTTATAAACCTAAATTATAAAACGGGTTCCGAGTCTGCAGTCTCCAATAATAATCTGCCTAATTTTATTTCAACTATTTGGTCCCCGGATAGTACTGAGGTAATCACTTCATTCTACGAACCGTCGGGCAATATTTATAAATACTATAATTTTAATACAAAAAAATCTGTTGCCTTGCTCCGAACGATTAAATCGCTCGCTTTTTCGCCTGATGGCAAACACATCGTCTATTTCTTAGAAGGGGATGATAGCAACTCGCTTTATTTGTCCCATCCAGACGGCTCGAACCCGAAAAAACTTTTATCCACCCGACTTACCGGTGTAACATTATTCTGGCCTTCTCCTGACTTTATCTACATCCAATCATCTAGCGCATCGGATAGCACAGAATCTTTATTTAGGGTCAGCTTAAGCGGTGATTTGGCTAAAATTATAGATGGTGGCATGGATATGCAGATATTATTTTCTAAAAGCGGCAGGAACCTTCTTTTCTCTTATATCTATGGCGAACAACGCTTGACTGGATTCATCTCTAATCTAGGATCAGAACAATATATTGAAACCGTGTTTAAAGCAAACGCGTGTGCGTGGAGCATTGATGAGATAACTTTATACTGCGCCCTCACCTCTGATTCAGGATCAAATATTGTAAGTTACAATATCACCACGAATGCACTAACTCCCATCGGGCCAATACCATTCAATGGGTCAGTTGAGTCTATATTACTTTCACCGGCCGAAGATTATTTAATACTACTTAATAAAAGTGACAGCAAAATATACGTCTTTACGCGTAAGGCTTTATAACAATTCTTCTCTGTGGCTCTTCCCCGATGCTTTCGGTAGCTACATCTGGATAAGAAGCCAACTCCATGTGCACCATTCGGCGCTCGTAGGACGTCATAGGCAATAATGCCTCGGCTTTTTGCGTGTTCCTAACACGCATTACAGCTTGTCTTGCTAGTTCTATTACATAAGACGCCTTCGTCCGCTTGTAATCATTAATATCAACCGATAGAGATACGCCTCTTTCTTCGTTTTTTAAAAACATTGCTCTGATTAGATGCTCAATAGCTTCCAGCGTCTGTCCATTCTTTCCGATTAAAAGTCTGCCATTATCCGGTGAGTTTATCGAGACCAGTATTGCTTTCCCATTCTTGTTGTCTTCCTCTTTAAACTCCACCTCGCAATCCAGGTTCATGTGCCCAACTATCGTCTTTATAGATTGTTCTATCTTGCTTTTGTCCATGATCTATTAGCTATGTCTTCTTTTGATATAAGCCTGCTCAAATATTGAAAAGGCTGTAGATGTTACCCAATATAGAATCAATCCCGCCGGCAACTTCCAGCCAATAATTATAATGAACAATGGGAAAAAATACAACATCTGATTAGTAATGGCAGCCATTTCTTTGCCGACTCCATTGGCTTGAGTGCCAGCATTCTTTTTTTGTTGCCAAGCTTGGATAAACTGCAGTCCTCCTGCTAGGAATGTCAGTGGGATGCTCCTCTGAGCTAGGTTTAGGATTCCAAGGAATGTGTCGTTTATTATTTCCGGTCTGGTTACAAAACTATATAAGCTAGACAATGATTCCGGCTTGAGGCCTGCACCGAAAACTTTATAGAGCGCTATGATGAGAGGGAACTGTATGAGTAGTGGCAAACATCCTCCTACTGGGTTCACGCCTCTTTCTTTGTATAACTTTATAGTTTCTTCTGATTGCTTGGCTTTGTCGTCTTTATATCTCTCTTTAATCTGATTTATCTCACCACTTAACTCATTCAGCCGTCTCTGAGACAATAAAGCCTTAATCGATAACGGCATCAGAACTACTCTTACAAGTATTGTCAGCACAATCACGGCTATTCCAAAATCACTCCCGGGTAGGATATTATAAATAGCAACCGCGAGGTTGAGTAGAGGGCGATAAAGTATCTCGTTAAAAAGCGTCATCATATTATGGTTGGTCAATTCCTCCCTTAGCCCAAGGATTACATCGCAATATTCTAGTAATTGTTTTTCTTAGGCCCGTGATTGCTCCGTATTTAGAGACGGCTATGCTTGCGTATTCTCCGCATTGAGGCTGGTATTTACACATAGAGTGCGCGAAGGGAATCGGCACAGACATCCATAACAGCGATATCGATCGATAACCCCTTAATATCATTAATAAAATATTTTTAAACATTGAGGGTATTTTTAATAACAGATTTTAAATCCTCTAATATCTCTCCTTCTTCGCCCGTCTTTAAAAGACTTACAAATAATATGGTCCCTGAGTTAACACCGATACAGCTGGAGTTTAGCCATTCTATGATAATCCTCTTTATTCTATTCCTTTTGCTTGCCCTAGAAACAACCTTTGCCGATATTCCAACGCCATAACCAAATGCCTGCTCTCGTCCAGTAATCCACCTAATACTCACAAATCTACTTTTCTTCACAAATCTAGACCTAGAGACTGATTCCAGATCATTTTTTTCCTGAATCTTTAGTTTGCCTAAAATTGCCAACGTCTATACAGTTAACTCTTTCCTGCCCTTTCTGCGTCTTCTGGCTAAAACTTTTCTTCCAGCTTTAGTTTGAGACTTGGCCAAGAAGCCGTGTTTTCTTTTTCTTGGTATTTTTTTGGGTTTGAATAGCGTTATTTTCATATTGTTTGTTTAATGAATTAAAGCGTACTCATTTTAGTATGTTTTTCAATTTTAGTCAATCATTTTTTTTCCGGGCATCTAATTTCAATGACGGTCAATATTTACTTTATTTTTCCACTTGATATAAACATATTATCCACTTTATTGACGCTTTCTTTGGCCAATCATTTATCTATACTGATTACGTAGCGGATTAACACCTAAAGAATTTATACGATGACGAACGAGGAATTATGGAAGGCTGTGTTGGGCGAGATGGAACTTTCTTTAAGTCGCGCTAACTTTGCTACCTGGTTTAAAAACACCCTAATCCTTTCACGCGATAAGAACCAAGTGGTGGTTAGTGTCCCAAATGGCTTTATTAAAGAATGGCTAGAAAATAAATTTAATAAGAAAATCCTCCAGTCCGTTCGGAGTTTATCGCCAGAGATTAGGGAAGTTAAATATACTATTGGCCGTCCCAAAATAGAGTTAGCCAAACAAGACCTCGCGCGAATTGCCTTAGATTCTGATCTTGATGAAAAGGCAGATGCTATATCAAACATCGATATCGACAAGACAACCAATCTTAATAAAAGATATTCATTTGAATCTTTTGTTGTTGGATCTAATAACGAACTTGCCTATGCCGCTGCTCAGGGCGTTGTTAAAAACCTCGGCAAGCTCTACAATCCACTATTCCTTTATGGGGGAGTCGGCCTTGGCAAGACTCATCTTCTCCAGGCAATCGGCAATAGAGTCCTGTCTGAGGGGAGGGATAAAAAGGTTTTATATGTTCCAACTGAGCGTTTTACGGCAGACATGCTTGATGCTATTAGAAACCGCAGCATAGAAGATCTTAAAAACTGGTATTCTAAGCTAGATCTCCTTATTATAGATGATGTTCAGTTTATCGCTGGAAAGGAAAAAACGCAGGAAATTGTTTTTTCTGTCTTTAACGAACTTTACGGCAAAAACAAACAAATAGTTTTCTCCTCCGATCGACCGCCTAAGGCCATACCAACACTTGAGGATAGGCTTAGATCCCGTTTTGAAGGAGGTATGATAGCGGATATTGGCCTACCAGACTATGAAACACGTTTAGCTATTTTGAACAATAAATGCGCTGAAAAGGGTTTTAGCTTGGACCCAGAAGTTCTTACCCATATAGCCACGCACATGCAAAAAAATGTCCGAGAGTTGGAGGGTGCCTTAAATCGTGTAGTTGCTTTTGGCCAAATCTACAATAAAACTCCTGATTTAAAGGAAGTTAAAAGTATTTTGTCAACCTATCTCAGCTCTCCATATCGCAAGACATCTCCTCAGACAATTTTAAAAGCTGTTGCGGATTTTTATAATATTTCTGCCGCTGATTTGGTAAAGCGAAGTCGCAAGAAAGAAGTAGTACGTCCACGCCAAGTAGCTATGTTTCTCCTAAGAGAAGAGACGAAGCTTTCTTTTCCGGAAATCGGCCAAAAACTTGGTGGCCGTGATCATTCTACTGTCATACATGCTTGTGAAAAAATACGAGGCGAATCTTCTAATGAGGAGTCTTTAAAGCAAGAATTAATTCTTATCAAAGAGAGAGTCTATAACTCTTTTGAGAAATAGAAATACTGTTGATATAATTGTTTATTATTCCGGTATATCTCGACATAACTCTAAGATACTTAAATAATGCGCAAAACTATCACTAAGAATTGCTCAACTTATAAACAATTTATTAAAGAGTCTGTGCATGATTATTTAAGAGTATTATTAATGTTCTGGGACTACGGCACAAGTAATCCACAGAAATTAGAGTTATAATAGTAATAATAATATATTCATATTTATAATTAATATTAGAGCTAATGAAAATAACTGTTAATCAAAAAAACTTTAAAAAGAGTTTATCGGTGGTTGAGAAGATTGTTTCCAAAAATACTACGTTACCTATACTTAATAATATCTTACTTCGGACAGAAAATGGACGATTAAGACTATCAGCTACAAATCTTGAGCTAGGTATTAACTACAGTCTTGGTGCGAAAATAGATGAGGTTGGAGAGATAGCTGTGCCAGGAAGAATATTGGCTGATTTTGTGAACAGCATAGTCGACGAGAAAATATCTTTGTCGACAAAAAATGAAGTATTATCTATGTCATCTACAAATTTTAAGACGCAAATACTTGGAAGTAATAGTAAAGACTTTCCCATAATCCCAAAAATTAAAGGAACTAACATTTCGGTATTAGACGCGCGAAATCTAAAATCTAGCTTACTGTGCGTATCTGAGGCAATGTCATTATCAGAAGCCCGGCCCGAGTTGTCAGGAGTCTTCCTACGAATTAGTCGAGACAGCATAACATTTGCAGCTACAGACAGTTTTAGACTTGCGGAGAAGATAGACGCTACTAAAAATTCACAGGAGGCTTCTGTTATACTACCCCGTAATACGGTAACAGAGCTTATAAGAGTTTGCGGAGAAATAGAGGGTGCTATTAACCTAAACGCTACAGAAAACCAGATATGTTTTTCAAATGATGATTTTGAATTTGTGTCTCGTGTAGTCGATGGTTCCTACCCAGATTATAAGAAAATAATCCCTACAAATTTCTTATCTAGAGTACTAACGAACAAATCTGAACTAGAGAAAGGTGTCAGAATAGCCGGATTATTCTCATCAAATATATCTGACGTCAAGCTTCAATGCTTAGACGACTCTATTATATTAGCTGCAAAAAACTCCGACAAAGGTGAAGTTGAAACAAAAGTTGGAGCTCTCTTAAAAAACGAACCTTTTGAGGTGGTCGTCAATTATCATTACCTGCTAGACGGATTAAAAATACTTAATGATGAAAAAGTGATAATAGAGTTTAATGGTGCTGGTAGCCCCCTTGTATTAAAGTCAGGCGATGAGAACGACGGCGTAGTTTATCTCATAATGCCATTAAGGAATCAAAATTAATGCTTAAGGGTATTACAAGGAGCATAAAGACTAGAAAGAACTATTATAACGACCTAGAAGAGACGGAAGAAAAGATAAACAAGGCGATGCGCGTCTATTTGACTAGTATTTTTAGTAATTACCTAGATTGTGGGGATGTTGAATGCAGTTTTAATACTAAAGACCATATTTTAACAGTTGTGGCACCGTCCAAAACCATAGCTAATGAGATAAAATTGTCTCTCGTAGAACTGGCAGTAACACTAAAAGGGGAGGGACTGGAGATAAAAACAATTATCGTTCGATAGAGGTCTTATTGCAACTGGCTACCACCGTATATATTTTGAACGGGAGATTCCCAGTTTAGGAATTGAGGATCTTCGTAAGGATTGGTGGGCATAGGGCCTAAGGGGTCGTTCTTATTTACATAATATAGGATATCGTGAATCTCAGGCATCGAATACATGTCTTTCTTATATACGTAACTCCCATCAAGCATTATTTTGTTTGTTAGAATCGGCTCGGGTTTAGTGAAGGGATCGGCACCGTAAGTGCTTATGGTTTTTTGAGTAAACTCATGCCACATTGGCCCAGAAGCGCTAATACCAGCACCAGCACGCGACATAGGAGTGCTGTCATTGTTACCATTCCAAACACCTATTGCCAATGAACTCGTATAACCAACTACCCATGCGTCTTTGTTATCTTGAGTCGTACCGGTCTTGGCTGCAACATCATGACCAGGAAAATAGAGGGAGTTCGTATAACCAAAAACAGGAGCACGGGCGACATTATCCGACAAAATACTATTTATAGTTCTGGCCGTTTGTTCGTCGAGAACGCGTTTCGGTTCTGCCGAGAATTCTTCCAAAACGTCGCCAATAGATGACTCAACCCGCAATACAATGTTCCAGGGGTTTCTAAGGCCGTCCATTGCAAAAACGCCATAAGCAGATACTAAATCAATAGGGCGGACCTCTGCGCCTCCTAGCACCAAAGAAAGGCCGTAGTCGCCATTTAAAGTTGTTATACCCATATCCTTAGCTAGAGAGGTAGTCTCGGAAATACCAGCTAAATACAAAATCTTAACCGATGGAACGTTCAATGATTGAGCAAGGGCCTGGCGAAGGGTAACCGGACCTCTATATAAGCCGTCATAATTTTGAGGATGATAGCAATTTAATCCATACTTATCCTTCATCTGTAGTGCGTTGGGTGAACAATATTGATTGAATTCTGTCTTTTGATCGAAGACGACGGTAGTATCAGGATATCCTTTTCGAATTGCTTCAGCATAGGCAAAAGGTTTGAATGAAGAGCCAGGCTGACGGTTGGGCGACAAAGCGACGTTAAAATTTCCTTGGTTTTGTACGTCAAAATAGTCAGCTGAACCAACGAGGGCAACAACAGACCCGGTCTTAGGATTTATAGCCACAAGAGCTGAGTTGGATGAGCCATATTTATCTTTGTTTATCTTGGCATATTTAGAAACTATTTCCTCAGCATCTTTCTGTAGTGGGGCGTCAAGTGTCGTGATAACCGTAAGCCCGCCTGCTTCGACGGCCTCTACGCCATATTTTTTCTCTAGATAGTCTTTAACCATGATTACGAAGTGAGGAGCACTAATTGATTCTTGGCTTTTTGCGAATGCAGACTCTTCTTTCAGAGCTACCTCTAGCTGGTCATCGTCTATATATCCTAGATCGCGCATTCGACCAAGGACGAAATCTCGACGACCAATCAACTCGTTAACGTGATTTCCGTAGGGTGAATAATAAGAGGGAGCTTTTATTAAGGCGGCAAGCGTAGCTGACTCAGCGATGCTAAGATCGGAAGAGACCTTCCCAAAATAATTTTTACTGGCAGCCTCTATGCCGTAAATATTTGATCCGTAAGGTATCTGATTGAGATACATCCAGAATATTTGATCTTTCGAGAATCTACGCTCTAATTCGATCGATAATAGAATCTCGCGGACTTTTCTGGCGATTGTTTTTTGGCCACCAAGAAGTGCGTTTTTTACCAGTTGCTGTGTTATAGTTGAGCCACCCTGAGAGAGGTTAAAACCGATAACGTCGCGCCAGACAGCTCTAGCCACGCCCTTCATATCAAAACCCTTGTGATTATAGAAATTGTTGTCTTCAGAGGCTAGAACGGCATTCTTTGCGTTCTGAGAGATCTTATCCCACGAGATCATGGTTCTTTTTTCGTTTCCATGGATGTCATAGAGAAGGATCGTGCCGGTCGAATC
>Ga0172379_10004790_pt1 | contig 19563 bp, 15 predicted proteins | sample GrowelOW334metaG_FD_119756 | JGI IMG/M metagenome (GOLD analysis project Ga0172379, IMG submission 119756) | Groundwater microbial communities from an aquifer near a municipal landfill in Southern Ontario, Canada - Groundwater well OW334 metaG | ecosystem: Environmental > Aquatic > Deep...
CTCGCTGAAGATTTATTATTCTGCCTGCCCCGACTTTTTCTTCATCTCTTAAAATATTAAGCTTTAAACCTTTTTTAAATGCTCCGTCTATAATTTTACCGCCCGCAATCTGCCTGTTTTTTTCTCCCCAAAAAACCAGTAGTGTTTTAATTCTACCGAGCTCCTTATAAACAACCTCAGAGTCCAAGCTTCTTTCCATGCCCTGCCTAACTTCTTGAATTAATTCGTAAATTATATCAAATGTTTTTATTTTTATTTTTTTGTCTGGTCTTGTATTTAATATATCTTTTTTTAACAGCTGTAAAACGGCCGGCCCTATTTTAACCCTGAAACCTATAATTATAGCCTTTGACATATCTGCTGTTTTGGCGTCTGTTTCATTTATATCTCCCACTTCGCTTTTTAAAATTCTTAAAACAACTTTATCCTGCGGAAGATTTTTTAACACTCCTTCAATTGCCTCTAAAGACCCAAAAACATCTCCTTTTAAAATTATATTTAAAATCTTTTTATCTGAATCCCCGCCAAGAACCGTCGGAGACAGCTCCCTTTTTGGTTCTTCTTTTTTTAATTTTTCTTGAGCTTCTTCGACTGTTTTATAATTTTTAAATTTCTCGCCGACGGCCGGAACTTTTTCAAATCCTAAAATAATTGCCGGCTGAGAAGGATGCGCCTCCTGAATATCCCTGCCCTGAAAATCTTGCAACGATTTAATTTTTGCAAGAGCCAAGTCTGTGGCAATAATATCCTTTTTCCTTAAAATTCCTTTTTTAACAATTACAGTTGCTATCGGCCCCTTAAAACTGTCCATATACGACTCTATTATTAAACCCTCACTTGGAACGCCTATCTCTGATTTTAATTCGCGCATATCAGCTACTAATAAAATCATCTCTAATAGTTCCTCTATTCCCGTCTTTTCTTTTGCCGAAACTTTTATTGATGGAATATCTCCCCCCATTGACTCTACAATAATATTAAGTTTTGAAAGCTCTCTTTTTACTTTTTCGGGGTCAGCTGTTGGCATGTCCATTTTGTTCAAAACAATAATCATTGGAATTTCGGCCATTTTTATCGCTGTTAAAGCTTCTTTGGTTTGCGGTTGAACCGATTGCGCCGCGTCAACAACCAGCAAGGCTATATCAGCAACCTGAGCGCCCCTTGCCCTCATTGCAGAAAAAGCTTCGTGGCCGGGAGTATCAATAAAAGTTATTTTTTTGCCTTTTTCCTCTATTTCATAAGCTCCAATATGCTGAGTAATTCCACCCGACTCTTTATTTGTTATTTTAAAATCTCTAATTGCTTCTAAAAGCGAAGATTTTCCATGATCAACGTGACCCAAAACAACCACCACCGGCGGCCTGTTCAAAACTTTTTCCTTTTTTTGTTCGATTTTTTTTGCCATGAATATCTATAATTTTTAATTATTTCAAATTTATTGCTCTTTCTATCGCCTCTTGCTCCTCTTTAGATAGGGTATGGTCTGATTTTCCTTCTCTTACGGCTTTTGCATAAACCCTGCTCCCTTCATTAACAAATAAACTAGAAATTACAAAGCCGTTGTTATTCTTATCTAATAAAGCAATGACAAAGCTTTGATTCCCCCCTAAGTCTGAAAATGGGTTAAACCTTACAATACCTGTTTTTTGAATGGTTTTTTCAGAAACGCCTTCTAGTTTTTTAAGCTGGATAAAAATTTCTTTTATTTTTTTGTCCTGTTCTTCGTTCCTTTCAATCTGTTTTAAAAAGATATCTTTTAGGTCTTTTATTTTCCCTTTCTCTAACAACAAATCAATCTTCTTGTTTGTATTATAAGAGTATGAAAGCAAAAAAGCGTTTAATATAATCAACGCTAAAACAATTACGGCTAACGCTATTAAAAAAAAGAGAACAATGTCCATAAAGATATAATAACCCAATTTCCGAAAAACTTCAACACGCCCCCATATCCGTATGCGCATTTACATATTATACACCGCCGAATACAAATGCCGCCTATAGGCGGCATTTGTATTCGGCGGAGGGTGCAGGACTCGAAAAGTTGCCCGAAGGCATTGCCTCCTCGCCTGCTGGCTCGTCGCAATTCGGGAATCAGGTTCTTCGCCACACATCTATATCAATTGAAAACAATCGGCACCCCTGTGGGGGTGCCGATTGTTTTCAAGCGGAGGGTGCAGGACTCGAACCTGCAAGGGGATTTCTCCCTCTGGTTTTCGAAACCAGTGCCTTACCATTAGACTAACCCTCCATAATTTTATTCTAACACATAAACCTGTTGCGTAATAATTTTCGTTGCGAAAATTGAAGACTTGAAGGCGAAAAATCAGAAAAGCGACGAGGTTTATACGGGGTATAAGCCGAGGAGTTTTTATGATTTTGCAGCCCAAAGATTCGATTTGTAGTAGATTAATTATTACGCAACAGGTTTAATATTACTAAAAATACGGCATAAGCCGTATTCCTCTTTTTATGTTAAAATTTCAAAAATTATTTTTCAATACTTTCATTATTGGGCTTGTTTCTCAAAAGAACCTTGTACCAATCATTAAAATCATATATGTCGTGAGCAATAACGCCTCCAACTATGCCTACAAAAAAACTTGGCAAATATAACCAATCGATAATCCAAACTACTAAAAGCACTATAACCCCCATAATCCAATGATGAAGATGAACTTTCCATTTTCCAAAATCGATATATATTTTATCTACTTTGCCTGTTTCAACAAGTTTTTTATAATATATCTTGCACCCGATATAGCCTATAAATAGCCCAAGTGCAAGTAAAAAAGAATAATAAAAAGATGAAACCAGTACTATTGCCGGAAGAACCTTTTTTACCCTAGTTTTTTTATTTTCGGATGTATTTTCGGACATATAATTATTTAATTTAAGCTTATTTATACCCTTAAAAAAAGTAATTCACACTGTATTTATAATAACAGAAACAAAACCCCTTGTCCAGCCTTAAAGATACTACTAAAATGCTTAAAAAATCAACATAAAAATCGCTGTTTTCAGCGATTTTTACTATATTTTAAAATATTTTTCCGTAGTATAAAGCATTGAACGAAGTGCAATTTTGTTACAACAAAATTAAGAAGTAGCCGAAAACGCTAAAACTAAGGAATTATTTCGTATTTTTCAACTTTAACCCCGTCTGTAAACCAAAATTTTGTTTTGAATTTAGAACCTATTTGCAAACCGGGCAATATTGTTTCTGTTTCTGAATTTCTATCTTCTTTAAATACAAAATAATTATTTTCAAACGAAATTTTAGTGGGGACAATGTTACGAGAAACAGTATCTCCTGATTGTGTCGTTTCCCCAACAAAGGTTATTATTTTTGTTGGTCTGGCTGTATATTTGAAATATACTGAAACTTCTTTGTCGCTTTCTATTCCTATTGAAGCCCAATCAAAATTATATGAACCGCCCGTTCCAATAATTTTATCAATTTTAATAATTGCTGCATCGTTTGGCGCGTTAATTAATTGTCCTCCCTCATAATAATTTTCTAATTTATCCAAAGATAACGATATGACGGTAGCTTCAAATTCTATGTATGGTGACAAGGCGACGCTACCGTCCGTTGGATCTTCTGGGTTTTCTTTAGGCGTTGGGGAAAAAGCAAACCAAGGTAAAAGTGTTTGCTGGTTCATAATAAAATAACCCGCTACGCAGACAAGAACAACAACTCCAGCAATTGCCATTGTAGTGTTTACAAGTTTTTTTTGATTCATATTTATGTGTTTATTGGTTAATAATTTTTTATTTTATGATTAAAAGGTTTTTCCGCCAAAATTAATATGACTAGAGCCGATATTTTAAACGGGTTATTTCGCGGTCTTTACTGGCTACGGCTCATTTTGACTTCGTTTTAGAATGAGCTAACACCTTTCCGGATCTTCGCAAAAAATCTTTACCAAAATATATTTAAACTATTTAATCTAATAATACTACATCAAACAAAAAAAGTCAAAAAATTTTGGCCTAATTTATTTTGCCCTGAGCCGCAATTCGGGGACTAGGTTCTCTCCACGCCAATGACACAAAAAAATATCTTATAAAACTATACTATAATTTTTTTGTGCCCCCGGTAGGAATCGAACCTACATTTAAAATTTAGGAAATTCTCGTCCTATCCATTGAACGACGGGGGCTCTATATTTATCAAATTAACATAATTTTTATTTTCTATCAAGTTGATATTATTTAAACTGTTCTGATATAATGGATTAAATAATAAAAAATAATTGATAACAAAAATATGAGACAAATATCACCAATAGTAGAAATTGCCAAAAGGGTTTGCCCGGCGGTAATAACCATCGTTGTTTCCAGAGACCTACCCAAGGCAGAATCCTTTTATAGTTTTCCTTTTGGCGGAAAAGAATATATAATGCCGAGTCCGACAACCGGAGGGAAAAAGGGCAAAACAGAAAAAACCCAAATTGGCGGCGGGTCCGGTTTTATTATTTCTCCAAATGGATATATTTTAACCTCAAACCATGTGGTTGCTGATTCCACAGCCGACTATACTGTGATATTGGACCCAAAGCATAAATATCCGGCCAAGGTATTATCAAGAAATCCGATAAATGATATTGCTGTTTTAAAAATAGAAGGAAAGGGTCTGCCACATATAGAAATGGCAAACTCAGACAAGGTTGAACTCGGCGAAGAAGTGGTCGCGGTAGGGAATGCATTAGGAGAATTTCACGACACTTTGTCGGCCGGAATCGTTTCTGGACTTTCAAGGTTTATCACTGCTTTTGGAGGCATAGACCATCAAATGCAAAATTTAAGAGGATTAATACAGACTGATGCTGCCATCAACCCCGGAAATTCCGGAGGGCCGTTGGTAAACATGGAAACAAAAGTAATAGGCATTAATACTGCCATGATAATGGGCGCCCAAAATATCGGATTTGCCATCCCGATAAATTACGCCAAAAAGGATTTAAACGAAGTCAAAAAATACGGTAAAATAATAATTCCATTTTTAGGCGTAAAATATGTTTTAATATCAAAAGAAATGGCGGAAGCAAACAAGCTTCCCATACACAACGGCGCCTTGGTTGTAAGAGAGGCACTGGGCGAATCACCCGTAGTTAAGGGATCGGCGGCAGACGTGGCAGGAATTAAAGAATTTGATATAATTTTAGAATGCAACGGAGAAAAAATAACAATCAAAAATCCTTTAGCTAATATTATGCAAAAGTGCAAAATTGGACAGGAAACCAGCTTCAAAATACTTAGAGATAAAAAAGAAATTATGCTAAAGGCAAAGCTGGAGGAAAAAGACACGAACCCGCCCAGCCAAAGCTAAAATAAAAAAAATAAAAAACAACCCGAATTTTAAAAGGGTTGTTTTTTATTTTTGGGGCGGCTAACGAGATTTGCACTCGTGATGACGCTGCCACAGAGCGTTGTGTTGCTGCTACACCATAGCCGCCATAAATTGAATTATTTTGTGCCCTCAGTTGGAATCGAACCAACAACACCAGCTTAGAAGGCTAGAGTTATATCCATTTAACTATGAGGGCTAACAATTAAAATGTTATCATAAGTTTTTACCTTTGACAAGCGCACTTTTTTGAGTTATTATCTAAAATACGGGGTGTCGTATAATGGTAGTACGTGCGCTTTGGGAGCGTACAGCCTGAGTCCGATTCTCAGCACCCCGACCATAAATTTAAAATAGACCCAATCTGTATCAAATTAAAAATTTGTTTTCCATTTGATACAATTTAAATATAAATGCGGGTGTCGTATATCGGTATTACCTGAGCTTTCCAAGCTCATGAGAGGGGTTCGACTCCCCTCACCCGCTCCAACGAAAAAAAAATGCCCCCGAGCAAAATCGAGGGGTATTTTTTTTATCTTTTTTATGATAAAGTAAGATAAATAAAGATTAAGTATTAAAATACTATGGATAAATTCAATAGCTTATACGATTTTATAGACTTTGCCAGAGCCAACAGAAAGTATCCCGATAGCACGGCAAATAACTTAAAATCCGCTTTAAAAATTTTTGAAAAGGAGCTTAATATAGAAGAACTCAAATCAATAGACGTGGTAGAAGATAGTATTGGAGAAATTTTTAGAAGCTTGGTAATCGCGAATAAAAATAAAAGTATAATATCTCTTAATACTTACAAAGCCCGTTTACTTAAGGTTATAAAAGATTATAAAAAATACGGCGCAGAACCCAGCAAAATGCAAAGTTGGATTACAAAAACAAGGAAATCCACACCCCTGTTAATTAAGAAAGATAAAAAAGATAAAAAAAACGTAGTGTTATCTAATCTTATCAACGCCCCTGTGGAGAACTTCCACAAAATAGACCTCTCTTTTGATTGTGGTAAAGTCCAAATCTTAGTTCCCAAGGGCATAACAAAAACAGAAATAGAAACCATTAAGTCAATTGTTGATTCTCTTGCAAAAAAGTAAAAATTTCTTTACTTAAAAAAAACCGCCCCGAGTTTATCAAGGAGCGGTTTTTTATTTCTTATTTTATGTTTTAGGTTTAGGCTTCATTGCTTATCTGGCATATTCTATCACTCTGCTCTCTCTTATTACAACCACTTTTATTTCTCCCGGATATTTCAATTCTTCTTCGATTGTCTCTGCAATTTGCCTTGCCGCTTTTTGGGCTCCTAGGTCATCAATTTTATCTGCCTTCACAAAAACCCTGATTTCTCTTCCTGCCTGAATGGCATAAGCCCTATCAACGCCTTCAAACTTATTTGCAATATCTTCCAATGACTTTAATCTTTGCAAATAGTTTTCCAAGGTGTCTTTTCTTGCCCCTGGCCTTGAGCTTGAAATAGCGTCAGCTGTTTTTATGATAATGGCCTCTATTGTTTCTGCGGGATAATCTTCATGGTGAGCCCTCATTGCTTTTATAACTTCTTCCGATTCTCCAAATTTTTCTAAAATTTTAATCCCGATTTCAATATGAGACCCCTGAACCTGATGGTCAATCGCTTTTCCTATGTCGTGCAAAAGGCCTGCTCTTTTTGCAACCTGGCTATTGGCTTTTAATTCTTCTGCTATTGTTTCTGAGATTAAAGCCACTTCCATTGAATGCAATAAAACGTTTTGGCCATAACTTGTTCTGTAATAAAGTCTGCCAAGTATTTGCACAAGCTTGTCGTTTAGCCCTATTATTCCCGCGTCGTAAACCGCTTTTTCTCCAACTTCTTTTATTTTGTTTGCTATTTCTGTTTTTGCTTCCTCAATTTTTTCCTCAATTTTTGCCGGCTGAATTCTTCCGTCCTGAATTAATTTTTCCAAAGCAAGTTTGGCAATTTGTCTGCGGATAGGGTTAAATCCGGAGATTACAACCGAATCAGGCGTTTCATCAACTATTAATTCAACCCCTGTTAATTTTTCAAAAGTTCTAATATTTCTTCCTTCTTTGCCGATAATTCTTCCTTTGATATCTTCGTTTTGCAAAATAACCGTAGTCGTGGATAGTTCCTGAGTTTGGGGCACTGCGCACTTTTGAATAGCCAAAGCAATTATTTCTTTAGCTCTGTCCTGGAGCTTTTCCTTGCCTTTTTCTTCTAACTTTTTAATCTTTTCTAAAATTTCTTTTTCATATTCTATTTCAACTAAAGCTAAAAGCTCTTTTTTGGCGTCTTCTCTGGAAAGATTGGCAACCTTTTCCAGTTTTTCTTCCGCCTTGCTTCTTAATTTATCCAAATCGTCTTTTATCTCTTTTAATTTTTCTCCTTTTTCTTTTAACTCTACTTCTTTTTCTTCAAACGAAGCAATTTTAGTGTCTAACAACTTTTCTCTGTTTAATAAAAGCTGTTGAGCTTTTAAAAACTCTCTTCTTCTTTCGTCGGTTTCTTTTTGCGCCTTGTCTATTATTTCAGACGCTTTAGCATCGGCTTTTTTAATCGCGGCCGTAGTTTCTTCTTTCACCTGCAAAACCCTTTTTTGAAGTTTTGCCTCCAGGGTTCCTGCCCTTCTTTTTGCTATTGATTGGCGGACATAATAACCCAAGATAGATCCGGAAATCAAGCACAATGTTGCTATAAATAATAAAATAATTTGATCCATGTTATTAATTTTTATCGGCCTAAATAAGATCTTTACCCTGGCCAAATAGCGCTTCGCGCTAATTTTACGAGGTCAAAAGTTATTGTTTCACAAAAAACTCTAGCGACCAGAAAGCAAAATTATTTGACTGGGTGAAGATTTTAATTTTCTGCTTCGCAGAAAATTATTTAACCCGATGAATTTTTGTAATTCGACTTTTTTATGTTTATTTAATGCGCGAAATAAATAAAGCTCACCTCTCGTGGTGAGCTCGTATTTGTATATTTACTGTTTGGCGTTTTGTTTAGTCGATAATTATTTTCCTTCTTTCGTTGTTCCTATCACTTCATCAATAAGGCCATAATTTTTTGCTTCTTCGGCTGTTAAATAAAAATCCCTATCCGTATCTCTTTCTACTTTTTCCAATGGCTGGCCTGTATGAGAAGACAAAATATGGTTTAGCTTTTCTTTCATTTTTACAATCTGTTTTGCAGTAATTTCAATTTCTACTGCTTGGCCTTGGACTCCTCCGGCTACCTGGTGCAAAAGAATCTCAGCATTAGGCAAAGAGAATCTCTTTCCCTTTGTGCCTGCCGCTAAAATTATTGCTGCCATAGAAGCCGTAAGGCCGATGCAAATAGTGGAAATCGGGCATTTTAGATACTGCATAGTATCATAAATTGCCAATCCTGCAGTAACTGAACCGCCAGGGCTATTGATATAGAGCTTAATGTCTCTTTTCTGGTCTTTTGAAGCTAGATATAGCATCTGAGCAATAATGACGTTCGCATTTAGATCGGTAACCGGACCAGCCAAAAAAATAATACGCTCTTCTAAAAGCCTTGAAAATATATCATATACGCGCTCGCCGCGCTGTGATTTTTCTATAATAGTTGGAACTATTGGCATTACTTCTAATTTTTAATTTTTGAAAAACTTTCAAGTTTTTCAAAAACTTTTTCATTATATATTGCACCCTTAGTATACTCTTTTAACTGCTCTCTGTCAATTTTGCCATTTTTGGGGGACTTGCTTAATTCTTCTTCAACTTCTTTTTCAGAAACTTCTATTTTTTCCTTCTTGCCGATTTCTCTCAAAACTAAAAAGTTTTTGAGCCGCTTTTCCGCTTCCTTGGAAAAATTTTCTTTTAGGCCGGCCTCTGTTTGTTTTACGGCGGCCAAATATTCTTCAAAAGAAATTTTTACATTTTTGCTTATTTGTTGTTTCAAATCATTTAATAATCTGTCTTTTTCAAAATTAACCAAAACTTCCGGAATTTCAAAATTGTTTTTCTCCTCCGCTAATTGGCGGACTTTATCTAAAATCTCTCCTCTTGTTTTTTGTCTTTCTGTTTCTTTTTTTTCAAAAGTTATGCCTTCTTTAATGTTCTTTTTTAAAGCAGTCAAATTCTGGAACTCCCCCAGCATTTTTGCAAATTCGTCATCTATTTCCGGCAGTTCCATTTTTTGAACTGATTTTAACTTTACTTTAAACCCAACCTCTTTCCCCGCCAATTCTTTTTTTGCGGAATCTCCTGGAAACTTTACAGTAAATTCTTTTTCCTCGCCAGCTTTCATGCCCTCTATATTTTCTTGAAACCCTTTTACAAATCCGCCTTCGCCTAAAATAAATCTGTCTTCCACTTCTTTCCCGCTGTTTATGCTATCGCTTTTATATTCTATTTCCACAAAATCTCCTTTTTCTGAACTCGTTAAAGGATCTTTTGCAGTAAGCTTTGCTCTTGTTTTTTGCAAATAATTTAAAGCATCTTCCACCTCTTTATCGTTTACGGACACTTCTTTCATTGTTGCGTGAGAGGCTATTTCTTTATAATCTGATAATTCAATTTCCGGTAAAACAGAAATTTTTGCCTTAAATAAAAATGGATTGCCTTTGGCAATTTTCGTAATCTGCACCTCCGGCTGGCCAACGGGTTCCAATTTATTTTCTAAAATATATTTATGATATGTTTCTTTTACAGCCAAATCGCCCGCTTCCATCATCAACGCCTCTTGTCCTACTTTTTCTTCAATTATTTTTGAAGGAACCTGCCCCTGCCTAAAACCGTCCATCTTTACGTGCTCCTTAAAATGCAAAAGAGCATGTTCTGCATGCTTTTCGAATTCTTCAGCCGTAAGTTCAAATGTTATTTCTAATTGTGATTTTTCAAGTTTTTTCTGGTCTGCTTTCATGTATTTATAATTTTATTTTATATAATAGTTTTATATGTTTATATAATAGGGGACAGTCCTAGGACTGTCCCCTAAAAAACTTATACAAGAAATGGAACTATCAAAAGCGCCACAATGTTTAATACTTTAATCATAGGGTTAATTGCCGGGCCGGCAGTGTCTTTATAGGGATCGCCGACTGTGTCGCCGGTGACGGCTGCCTGGTGGGCGAAAGAGCCCTTTCCTCCAAAAGCTCCGGACTCAATATATTTTTTGGCGTTGTCCCAAGCTGCTCCACCGGTTGTCATTGAGATGCCGACAAAGATGCCCGTTACAATACTGCCTATTAACATGCCTCCAAGCGCCTCAGGGCCTAAAATAAATCCAACTAAGATAGGAGCCAATACCGGGATTAAAGCTGGCAATAGCATTTCTTTTATCGCAGCTTTCGTAACAATATCAACGCATTTTCCGTATTCCGGCTTTCCGGTGCCGTCCATTAAACCGGCAATTTGTTTAAACTGTCTTCTTACTTCTTCTACAACTTTTCCGGCGGTTTTACCTACAGCCGACATTGCAAGAGAGGCAAACAAATAGGGAAGCAATCCGCCGATCAAAAGACCTGCCACCACTTTAGAATTTTCCAATGAAAAATTTATTGAATTTTTTACCCCCGCTAAATCAACTACTTGCTGGGAATATGCGGAAAATAAAACCAATGCCGCCAATCCGGCAGACGCTATTGCATAGCCTTTGGTTACTGATTTTGTTGTATTGCCAACGGCATCTAATGCGTCTGTAATTTCTCTGACGCTTTCTGGCATTCCTGCCATCTCGGCAATTCCTCCGGCGTTATCTGTAATCGGACCATATGCATCAACAGCAACCACAATTCCCGAAATAGACAGCATTGCCATTACTGCTAAAGCTACGCCATAAATTCCCGCCAGCCAAAAACTGACAACAGTTCCTGCGGCAATTAATAAAACGGGCAAAGCAGTTGACTGCATGCCCAATGCTAACCCTGTAATTATATTTGTAGCGTGTCCGGTTTCAGAAGCCTTAGCAATAGACTTTACCGGACCGTAGCTTTTTGAGGTGTAATATTCTGTAATAACAAACATCCCCATGGCAATTATTAATCCTATTAAAGAAGAAAAATAAAGATTGCTTGCTGGTATTTGCTGACCGGCCATCATTCTTAAAATTACAGGATAAAAACTTACAGCAGACAAAACAACGCAGACAATAATTCCTTTGTACATTGCCCCCATGATATTTTTTTTCTTTCCAAGGCGCACAAAAAAGCTGCCAAGTATCGAAGTTAAAATTGATATACTTCCTAAAATCAAAGGTAATAAAATAAACTGCGGACTTGCAGGATATAGCAATGCTCCTAAAATCATTGTGGCAACGGTTGTTACAGAATAAGTTTCAAAAATATCGGCTGCCATGCCGGCGCAATCTCCAACATTGTCGCCTACTTGGTCGGCAATTACTGCCGGATTTCTTGGGTCGTCTTCCGGAATTCCTTTTTCTACTTTGCCAACCAAATCAGCTCCGACATCGGCCGCTTTTGTATAAATACCGCCGCCAACTCTTGCAAAAACAGAAATCAAACTGGCCCCAAATCCTAGGGCAATCAAACCTTGGATATCTTTTGTTAAAAAATAATAGCCGGACACCGCCAATAGCCCCAAACTTACAACCAAAAGCCCTGTTACCAACCCGCCTTTAAAAGATAAATCTAATGCTGGTTTTAATCCTTTTTCAGCGGCTTTAGCTACCCTTGTGTTTGCCTGTGTAGAAATAAGCATTCCTATAAATCCAGAAACTCCAGAGAGGACAGCTCCAATTAAAAAACCAAACCCTGTCTTCCAGCCCATAAATATTAAAAGCGCAAAAAATAAAATAATGGCAGTTATGCTCACTGTTTTATATTGCCTTTTTAAATAAGATATGGCTCCCTCGTGCACAGCTTGAGTTATCGCCACTGCTTTGCCTCCGGCAGCGGGCGATTTTCTTATTTTTTTAATAAGAAAAAAAACATAAACAATCGCAAAAATAGAAACTATTATAGGAAAATATATCGGGCTCATAAATTTTCTAATTTGAAATTTAAAATTTGAAATCAGCAAAGTGTGTTTTCAAATTAAAAACTGAAAATTAAAAATTGATTAAAAATTATAAAATTTATTTTAATTTTATTTATCGGCGGGTGCTTCTTCGTTTGGCGTATTTTCGGCAGGGGATTCTTCGTCTTCCGAATTTTCGCCGGACAAAACCTCTTCTTTTTCAGAAAATTCTTCTTTTTCTTCTGATTTTTCTGCCTCTTCGGCTTTGCTCGAAGCAGATTTTTTTGATTTCTTAGCTTTTTTGGGTTTTTTGTCCGCCTCAACATCCGCAGTATCTTTGGCAGGCTCTTTATTTTTTTCGTCTTCAACAACCTCGCTGTCGTTCTGAAGAGCTTCGCCTGTTTTAATATCTATTTTCCAGCCGGTCAAATTTGCCGCCAACCGTACATTTCTTCCGTCTTTGCCGATAGCTAAAGAAAGCTGGTCTTGCGGCACGAAAACAACCGCCGTGTTTTTACCTTCAATTTTAACTTCCATAATTTTTGCGGGAGCTAAAGCATTGGCAATAAACTTTTCGGGATCTTTTTGCCATTCGACAATATCAATTTTTTCTCCTCCTAATTCATTTATCACTGCCATTATTCTTGTGCCCCTCTGGCCAACCATAGAACCAATCGGGTCAACGCCGTCTTCTTTTGACTCTACCGCTATTTTTGTTCTAAATCCCGACTCTCTGGCAATCGCTTTTATAACAACAGCGCCAGAAGCAATTTCAGGAACCTCCAGTTCAAAAAGTTTAGATATTAATTTTGGATAAGCGCGAGATAAAATTACAACTGATCCCTTTGGAGTGTCTTCCACTTTCAACATGTAAAGTTTTAAGCGCTGCCCCGGCCTGTAAAATTCTCCCGGGATCTGTTCTTCTCTGTTTAGAATACCCAGTGTTTTTCCGATATCTATAAACACAGCATACCCTTCTATTCTTTGCACAATTCCGGAAATGATTTCTCCTTCTTTTGACTTGTATTCTGCGGCAATTGTTTCTTTTTCCGCCTCTCTTATTTTTTGCAAAATAACTTGCTTAGCCGTCTGGGCGGCAATCCTTCCATAATCTTGTTTGGATATTAAGGGAGTTTCCAGTTCTTCTCCTAATTTTATTTTAGAATTTTCTTTTTTTGCTTCATCTAACATTACGTGCTTTTCGGGGTTAAAAACAAACTTTTTTTGCTCTTCTCCTTCCGCTACAGCTCCGCCCTGGGACGTAAACGAAAAACCCTCTCTTACCGGTTCGTCGGTTGGCACTATTTTCCTTTCTTTCAGTTTTTCTATTTCCTCTTCCGTATAAAGCATTGATTCGTCAACAACCAGTTTTACTTGCCAAAATTTTACATCACCCGAAACCGGGTTAAATTTTGCTTTTATTTTTTGGCCTTTTTTGCCGTAGTCTTTTTTGTACGCAGTAGCAATGGCTGCTTCCAGCGTTTCTATAATTACTTCAGGCAAAATACCCCTTTCTTCCGCTATTTGAGCCAAAGCTCTTTGAAATGATTTTATATCCACGATAATAAAATCAAAAATTAAAAATCAAAATGCAAAATTTTGATATTTGATATTTAATATTTGATATTTTTTAAAAAAAGATGCCCGCGGTCAAACGGACATATCTTCTGTTTCTCTATTATTTTCTTTTTACCAAAATAAAAGATGCCTGTCAATAATCTTTTACCGCATTCTGAAAATAATGAACTTTGGCCTTTCTGGCTGTTTCATCTATTAAAATTCCTATAATATCAATTTGCCACGGAAAATTTTGAGGTATTTTATTTTTTTCAAGCCATATCCGACTAAGCTGTATTAATTTTCTTTGTTTTTTATAATCGGCCCTCTGCTCCGGAGAAAATTCTTCTGCCCGTCCCGCCCGATTATGCTGAAAGCTTTGTGAAGTTTTCACTTCAACAAAATGAATTGTTTTATTATTTTTATTTTGCAGGGCTTTTTTAAAACTCCATTTCTTTTTAGCTATAATGTCAATTTCTCCCAAGTTTATCCTATAGTTTTTACCCAGTATTTTATACCCCTTCTTAACAAGATATTCACAGGCTATCCTTTCTCCCAAATTTCCCAGTTCTTTTGTGTCCATGGTTATTCTTCTGTTTCTTTTTTAGCTAATTCCGCCCTTTTTATACTGCTAATTTCTATATCAAGACCATAACCGTCGGCTTCAATTGTTAAAAAATTTCCTTCAATAGAATGTGGTATCGCAACATTTGTTATAAACGATTTCCCGTCCGATCCCGCCTGGGTTAATAAAACTTCTTTACCGTTTTCAATCGCTTCATTAATAGCAGCTAAGACCTCCTCTGGCGTCTGTTCTCTTTCTTTAACTTCTTCTTCTCCCTGCTGCTCTCCGCCCGCGCTCCCTATATTTTCTACTTCACTTATTTCTTCTTGCGGAATTTCTTCTTCGGGTTCTCGCGGACCCATTTCCGGATTTACCATATTTTTTTAAGATTAATTATATGTCCGCTAGTCTAATGGATATTGGTTTATATTTACGCCAGATTTATTTTTACTAAACGGGGGGTATAATTCTTTATCGATTGTTCTTTCAAAACAAACCCTGCCAACTCCGTGCTGCCAATTCTCAGGAATTCCGCCGACAACATATGGGCTTACTGGATAACTATTTTTTCCATATTCGTCTTTTCCTTCTTTGTTAAACGTGGCACACAGTTCAAAGGTTAATGTTGTAGAATCCTTTATACTATATTCGTAAGAGGCTTGATTTTGCGGATCAACTGGGGCGACATAACCAGAAATATTGTCTGTTAGGTCGGATAATGTTGCCGGTAATTTTTCTTTTGTTTGCCAATGGTTCACAATTTGGTACTGAATGCCCTGCAAGTCTGAAAGTTTCTGCTGGTCAAACTGTATTAGTCTGGCAGTGGTTGGCGAACCAACTATAAAAAATGCGCCTATTATGGCTATTAAAACAACAATACCCGTTGACCACGCAAAATATTTTGCTGATTTTGTCGGCGTTTCGCGCCTTACATCATCTAAATAATATCCAAAAATAACCCCGGCAACCAAAAGCACCGAAACAGCTTTCAAAATAAACCTTGTTGTTATCTCTCCTCCCAAAAAGATATTAATGATAGTGATTAAATCTCCGATAATAACCAAAGACGCTATAAATAAAGTCAAATAAATTAACCACTTTCTTATTCTAGATTCTCTAACCTGCGATTCTTTAGCATAAACTTTATTCAAATACCAGGAAACAAGAATAAAAACAGGAAATACTATAATTAATGAGGAAACCGCAAATCTGATAGGCCCGGCAAATCCCATACTATAATATCTGTTCAATACATCCGGGAAAAAATAATTTATATATTGCCAAAGCAGTGTTACAAAACTTACCGCCGACCAGTAAAGAGTGACTATTGCCAAAAGGTGTAGGAATACATCCCTGGGCGTATTTCTTTTCACAACGATATTATTTTCCATAATTATGAGCGAGGAAAAAATGAAAACTCATTTTCATTTTGACCGAGCGATTAGTTATATAAATAAATTATTTCTATAATTTTAACGTTTTGCAAAAACGCTTGTTAGTTCTGTTTAGTTATAAGTTTTATTATTTAAATATGCTTTTATTATTTTCATACTTGGCGAAAAAATTTCTTCTGGCATATTATCTAGATTATACCACTTCCATTCTGTAATTTCATCTGGCTCTGTAACTTTCGGCTCGCCTTCAAATTCTTCGCATAAAAAACCTATCGTTACAAAATGAACGTCCTTGACTATATCATCTGTGACGCTGATTAATTTTATATTTTCTTTTTTAATTTTTATCCCCGTTTCCTCAAAAACTTCCCTAAAGGCGCAATCTTTTAACGTTTCTAAAAAATCAAGTTTACCTCCGGGCATTGTCCATGTTCCTTCGCCATGAAGCTCGCTATCTGCTTTTTTAGGATCATCGTGCCTTTTACCAAACAAAACTTTGTTTTCCCTTAAAATCATAACTCCAACCCCGACTTTTGGTTTTTGCTCCATGTCTTTTTACTTATAATTATAAATAATATTTACTAAACTCGCCAAGCTGAAAAAAATTAGTTACCAAATTTTCTGCTTAAAACCTTTGCCGTTAAGTATTCAACCGGGGAAAAATTATCTGTGAGCACCAATTGTGACGATAAATCAAATTTGTCAACGCTAATAATCTTATTTTTAAGATCGCGAATAAAGGGGTCTTGATGGTTGGCGACAGATGAACTATTAAAATCAATCCTCTTGTCGCTATTGTATCCGACAATAATGATATTTTGTGCTCCGGCTGCTTCCGGGCTTTTTACCGCAAAAAAATAACTATTGTTAAAAACTGTCTGTATTGTTTTTATTTCAGACATAATAAGAGATTGATTGTCCTGCGACAGGTCGCCTATTATATTTATAACTAAAATACCATCTTCGTTTAATTTTTCTTTCACAATTTTAAAAAACTCCTGCGTTGTAAAGTGAACCGGAACAGAATAAAGCGAAAAATAAACGTCGCTGAATATCATGTCATATTTTTTGTCGGAAAAAGCAAGTAGCCTGCGGCCATCCTCCGTATAATTATGCAACCTTGGATTATCCGCTGCTTTAAAATACTTTTTTGCTAAATTAAATAAAGATGGCTCTATTTCAGAAACATCAATGGCGGCTAGGGGCAACTCCTGCAGCATAGCCTTAGGAATAGAATAGGCACCCCCGCCTACAACAAGAATATCTTTAACGCTAGGGGTAAAAATTTTATAAAACAAATAGTATTTTGTATAGTCAAAAACCAAATCCGCCGGATCATCAGAATCAAGAAACATACCGCCCGACATGCTGTGATCTTGCTGAAAAAATCTTACCGGCCTGTTTTTATATTCTCCGTCGCGAATGGTTATTTTTTCATAAACTCCGTCTTTAATATAAACAATATTCTTATCCGTCTGATATTCAGCAATTATAATTCCCGCAATAATAACAAAAAAAGCAATAAAAATTTTATGTAATTTTTTTTTATCTGAGCCAATTTTTATAAGGGGTAAAAACCCGAGAAAAAATAGCGCAACTCCCGTAGTAATAATAATTTGCCTTATGCCAAAATTAGGAATTAGTACAAAACCGGCCGATAAGCTGCCAACTATGCTCCCTAGGGTAGACCAAAAGAAAACTTTTCCGGCGATTGTTCCAACTCCTTGTTCCGGAAAATAAATGCTTTGCAACTTAATAGCATAAGGAGAAAGAGTTCCCAATAATAATGCCGGAAAGAAAAATAAAACCAGCGAAGATATCAGCGGCCCTAAAATAATAGAAAAAATAAAGCTTAAAAGCGGCAAAATGATAACGCCAAAAAGATAAAATAAAAGTAAAAAAAATCCGCTTAAAAAAACTATTTTAAAAAACCAGTCTGACGAAGGATTTTTATCTGAAAATCTTCCCCCTAAATAATATCCGATGCTTAGGGCGGCAAGGATTACTGTTATTACGCTGGAGGCTGTAAATATCGTGTTTCCGTAATACGGGGCAAGAACTCGCATAGCAACAACCTCAATAACCAAAACTCCGGCGCCCGTAACAAATACCGTAAAAAACAAAAAGTTTTTTCTAAAAAACCCTATTAGTGATTGAAAAATATTTTTTTGCGCCAAATTTTTTATTTCTTTGGATAAAGATAAATATTTCATTAACAGGCCGCTTAATTTGTTTACAATTTTGACTAATTCGGACAGATTTAAGTTGTTATTTCCGCAATTTTCTCTTCGCTAAATTAGAATTGGACTCACCGGGAGTCGAACCCGGACTTCGTCAATGCGAATGACGCGTAATACCATTTTACTATGAGCCCCCGAAATTTAGTGAAAAGTGAAAAAATACAATGTTTTATCGCTCTTAGGCCATAGGCTAACATTCGGCGTGCTCAGAATCGAACTGAGGCCTCAGACTCCCGAAGTCTGCATACTACCACTATACTACACGCCGTTGTTTAAAAAAAATTATTTTGCTAAGAAAAATCTACGTGACCCAATATTTTGCTTTTGTCATTTCGTCTTTCTTTGTTTCTATTTTTGTTCTTTCTTCCTTTGATTTTTCCGCTAATTTTGCCAGCTCTTTATCATTTAGTTTCCCCAGTTTTATAACTTCTTTTTCTAGAAAATCCTTTTTGTTTTTTTTGGGGTCGTCTAAAACATAGCCTAAAAGAACGTCTAAAATTTGTCCAATTTTCGGCCCAGGCTTTATTTCTAAAATCTTTATTATCTCGTTTCCGTTTATTTTAATCATTTTGGCGGATATCGGGTCTTTGCTAATCTTTTCTATTATATACTTTAAATGCCTTAATTTATACGGCTCTGCTTTTGGCACGCCAGAACCAATTCTGTCCGCCTGCCTTACCTGTAAAAGCTCTTCCACATTTTCCGTTCCTACGTTTTTTACCAATCTTCTTACTGAAGATTCTGAAACCTCTCCAACATTGTAATAAAATAAATGGAACCTTACTAATTTTACAATCTTTTCAATATCTTTTTTAGAAAATTTTAAGCGATTTAAAATTTGAAAGGTCATTTTGGCCCCTACAATTTCGTGATTATAAAATGTCGCTTCTTCTCCTTTGCCTGCTTTAACCCTTGGTTTTGCAATATCGTGGAATAGGGAAGCTAATCGCACATGCATATTAAATTTCTTTTTTGCAGCATAATCTAATGCATTTATGGAATGCAAATAGCAATCATAAATATGATGCTTATTTTGTGAAACCCCGTATCCTTCTTCTAATTCCGGAATAATATATTTTAACAGCCCCAATTCCCTTAACAACTCTACACCTTGAGTGGCCCTGTCAGACATTATAATCTTTAAAAATTCTTCTCTTATTCTCTCTTCAGAAATATTTTTCAGCCAGGGAGAATTTTTTTTAATTGCCCTTGCCGTTTCTTGTTCTATTATAAATCCTAAGGTTGCAGCAAACCTCGCACCCCTGAGCATTCTTAGAGCATCTTCATCAAACCTTTCTTCTGCATTCCCGACCGCGCGGATTATTTTATTTTCTAAATCTTTCTGCCCGTCAAAAATATCAATAATTTTAACTTTTGACTTTTGGCTTTCCAGCGCAATGGCGTTAACCGTAAAATCTCTTCTTGCCAAGTCTTCTTCAAGGGTTTTTGCGTATTCCAATTTATCCGGATGCCTTTTGTCGGAATATTTTGCTTCAAGGCGGTAAG
>Ga0172379_10004791_pt1 | contig 19562 bp, 18 predicted proteins | sample GrowelOW334metaG_FD_119756 | JGI IMG/M metagenome (GOLD analysis project Ga0172379, IMG submission 119756) | Groundwater microbial communities from an aquifer near a municipal landfill in Southern Ontario, Canada - Groundwater well OW334 metaG | ecosystem: Environmental > Aquatic > Deep...
ATTGTCTCGTTAAAATCTCCATTTTCATCAATAGAGATTTCTCGGCCATTTAGTGTTAAATTTACAGCATTTTTTGCATTTCCAGTGATTTTCAGTATACTTTCTGTGACTTTTTCACCATCTGTTATGTTTGTATTTCTTATTTTTACTCCAAAAATCAAATCATGAGAACGGAAAAAAGCATAAACAATAATAAGTAGAAAAAAAATGGAAAGTCCGGCTATCTGTAATATTTTTTTTGTATCTGATCTCATATTACATTGCCACCATTTTCATCGTGCGTTATTTTTTCCAGCACCTCTCTCGGTTTTGCACCGTCTCCGGGTCCGATTACGCCTCGTTCTTCGAGTTTATCCATCAAGCGCGCAGCGCGGGCATATCCTAATTTTAATTTTCTTTGTAAATAAGAAGTTGACGCTTTTCCGGCTTCTACCACACAAGCTCTGGCTTCTTCATACATTTCATCGTCGTCATCTGAATCTTCATCTTCTAAAGTGCTTTCAAAAATACTTTTATCAGCAGAAATTGAACCAGAAGTTAGTGTTATTTCTGCAGATACTTCGTCTTTATATGCGTCTACTAAATAATTTACAACTTTTTTTACTTCACCTTCTGAGATAAAGGCGCTTTGCAAGCGTTCTGGTTGAGCTTCACCTGAAGAATAGAGCATATCACCGGCGCCCAAAAGCTTTTCAGCTCCTCCTGCGTCTAAGATGGTTCGTGAATCTACTTGAGAGGAAACTTTCAAAGCGACGCGGGCTGGGATGTTGGCTTTGATCAAACCGGTAATGACATTTACTTCTGGGCGTTGAGTGGAGAGTATCAAATGTATACCGACGGCTCTGGACATTTGGGCCAAACGAACGATGGCGGCTTCTAGTTCTCTAGGATAAGAGCTCATAATATCTGCCAATTCGTCTATCACGATGACGATGTATGGTAAACGATCAGCTGCGGTTTCTGTTTCCACTCCTTGTTCGTCTGTGGTAATTTTTTTCTTATTTTTACCAAATACATTAGTATGATAAGACTCTATATCTCGAACTGATTCAGTTTCCAATATGTCATATCGGCGATCCATTTCTTTTGCCGCCCATTTAAGCGCGAGAATTGTTTTCTTAGCTTCAGTAATCACGGGTGTGAGCAAGTGCGGAATGTTGTTGTAGAGGGTTAACTCTACGCGTTTTGGGTCTATCAATATGAATTTTAAATCATCAGGTCCATTTCTGTATAAAAGGGAAGTAATCATTGAGTGGATTGTTACTGATTTTCCAGAACCAGTCGTTCCTGCGACAAGGACGTGTGGCATTTTTGCCAAGTTTCCGAAAATCGCTTTACCAGAAATGTTGCGACCTAGGGCTGTGGTTAAAGGTTTTGCTGAGTTTTGGAACTTGTCATCAGAAAGGAGAGTAGCAAGACCAACGATTGATTTTGATTTATTTGGAATTTCAATACCGACTAAAGATTTGCCTGGAATCGGAGCCTCTATGCGTATCGGATGAGCTGCGAGGGAGAGCGCTAAGTCATTTTGCAAGCCCACGATGCGGGAAAGTTTTATTCCTTCAGCTGGTTTTAATGCATAACGAGTGACAGTCGGTCCAATAGTTATTTCATCCATTTCTACTTCGATACCAAAGTTCAGAAGCGTGCGTTTTATAATATTTGCATTTGCTTTTATGTCTCCGGTGTTTGGTTTACCTTGGTCTTCTTCTAAAAGAGAAAGTGGGGGAGGGACATAAGTAGACATCAATCCACCTCGTCTCGTTTTAATAGGCATTTCTTCTTCCTCTTCTTCATCTTTTTTCTTTCCGACTCCCAACGCTTTTTTTATTTTCTCTCCAGCACTCTCTTTTTCTTTTGGTTCTTCTTCTTTTTCTTCCTCTTCATCCTCCTCTTCTTCTATCTCTTCATCTTCTTCCTCCACAATTTCTTCTTTTACCTTTCTTCTTGTTATAAAATTCCAAATTTTCTCAAAAAATGGGACGAGATCTAATTTTGTATCGGAAATTATTAAAATTGAAATTATTAAAATTGCTCCGAGGAAAATTATACTAGCGTAAATATCAAAAAGTGAGACAAATGGTATTGATAAAATTCTTCCCAAAAATCCTCCTGAGTGATTGAGTACTCCATTTATGTCGGTGCCAGAAGCTATGTCTATCAGACCAAGTCCTGAGAGTAAAAACATTATTGCACCGATGATACTTTTTTTACCAATATCTGGAGTTCGTGATCTTACAAAAGAATATCCTAAAATTAGAAGTAGGGCTGGTAACAGAATGTATCCGAAGCCCAATAGGAAATAAAGTTTCTCATAAATAAATTTTCCCGCGACTCCCGTCACATCAAATGCAGACATTAAAAAAAATAATGCTAAAACAAAAAAAACTATTGCTAAGATAACATGCTTTGTTTGGTTCTTTAATCCAAAATTTTCTTTATCATCAAATTTCTTTTTATTTCCATTTTTTGCCATGTGGTTATTTTAACACAACACAGGCTTTAGGCACTAGGCTTTAGGTATTATAAAAAATGCAAGAAATAGTTTTTAGAAAAAAGAAACTTGTCGCAGGTGTAGTTTTGGCGAAACATTGCGCAGGCGGGTAGCTGAGCATAGCAATCCGCCAACTGGCGGATATGCGTGTTGAGAAAAAACTATACCAAGAAAGAGTTTCTTTTTGTTTATTTTTTTGATTGACTTTTTATATGTCCTATATATAATGGACAAATGTTAGCAGGAGAAAAAAAACTAAAAGACTCCGAAAAAGACATCGTAAAGGACAATCTTTCTGTGCCTGCATCCTATGAAGTTAAAAGTTTCTTCTCTGGTTCTTATACAAAGACTCACAAGCTTATTACAGCCCTTTATATGGTAACGGACATCATGGACAAGGAAGAGCCAATTAGGGGTAAACTAAGAAATTTGGGAACAGAGATTATATCGGACATACACTCTACACCAGCAAATACAGGAAACAGAATTTCTGAAATTATGTCCTTTTTGAGCATCGCGGGAGCTATGAATTTTATCTCGGAAATGAATTGCGCTGTTTTAAAAAAGGAGTTTTTTGAATTAAAGAATTCTATTCAGAATCACACAGATGTAAAGCCTATGTGGATTACAGAATTTCTCTCTCACCAAACAAAAGAAGAATTAGATTCTTCAAGGACTCCTTCTTTTTCTACTGATGATTCAAAAAAACAATCTAAAGGACAAGGTAATGTTGGTAAAGGACAGCAATTATTACGGACAAGGATTGGGGTTCAAAGGGGAAGCACGTTGATGAAAGTTTTATCAGACAAAACTTCTCTTTTACCTAACAGTAATTCTCCAAAAACAGATAAAGAAGATTTCAATGCATTAAAGAAACAAAGACGAGATGATATATTAAATATAATCAAGAGCAATGGAGGTGGCGCCACAATAAAGGACATAAAAACAAAAATGGATGCTAGTGTAAATGGCGAGATTTCTTTTAGTGAAAAAACATTACAAAGAGAATTGTTGTCCTTGATAAAAGATGGTGTCCTTAACAAGACAGGGGAGAAGCGTTGGAGCAGGTATTTTGTAAGATAAAATTACTCACTTTTGGCACCCAAAAAACGGGGCTATTTTTGCTGTTTTTTGGGTGCTTTTTTGATATATCGTTTTTACCTTGCTTTTTGCTTAAAAGTGTGAGAATATGGGCTTATGGACTTTATTCGCATTTGCGAGTTATCCACATAATATATTGCTCTTAATAGGAGCTATATATTATAATGTTCTTGTGTTAAACAGATTGCGCATTTATGTGTGTTCTGTTTTCACAAAATTTGTATTTATTTTCACTGAATTCTCATTTGCGATTTCGTCGAAAAAATCTCAAATGATACTCAGGAAAAATAAATGGAAAGGTCATTGAAAACTAAATAAAAAAATCTTGTAAAATTTTATAAGATTGTATTTGTTTAGGTTTTCAGTTAAGTAAACATCTATTCATTGTTTTATTTATCCGCTGCATTATTATTTTTTATTAGTTATTAGCGGAGAAAAATAGTGATAGGAAAAATTACGCTTTTAGTTTTGTCGAAACTAATTAACGGCGTAGAAAAATTAGAAAAATTTATGAGTAAATTATTAAGATCAAAATTTCTTTTTGGAATGATCGTACTCGTAGCTGTTGCCGTTGTGGCATCAACTGCTGATGCATCTATCACTTCCACTTTAAGAAAAGGTTCAAGAGGTGCTCAAGTTATTGAACTCCAAACAGCTCTCGGAATTTCTCCAGCTGATGGAATTTTCGGTAATATGACAAAAGCTGCTGTTGCAACTTGGCAAGCTTCAAAGGGTTTAGTAGCCGATGGAGTATTCGGTGCTAAGTCACGAGCTGTTTTGTCAGGTAGTTCAGTAGTTACGACTCTTCCTTCAGGTTGTACATCAGCCGCAGGATTTAGTCCAACAACTGGTCTATCATGCAGTGGTGCTGTTACAGTTGTAAACAATGGTCCAATATCAGTAAGTCTTGCATCAAACAATCCAGCTGCTGGAACATTAGTTGATGATCAAGCAACTGCAGATATTGCACACTTTGCTTTCAATGGTACTGGTACAGTTACTGGCATCACATTACAACGCATCGGTGTTTCTGCTGATTCAACTTTGAGAAACGTTTATCTCTTTGATGGAGCTACACGTTTGACAGATGCTGCTTCAGTTTCAAACAACGGTTCTATTTCATTCAACGTTCCTGCTGGTCTTTTCTCAGTTAATGGTTCAAGAATCATTTCTGTAAGATCAGATATCGGTGCTGGTGATGGAGCAACGACAACAACTTCAGGTCAAACTGTAGGTGTTACTCTTTCTTCATTCGCTACAGCAAGTGGAACAGTTACTGTAAATATTTCAGGCAATCTTCATAACATTGCTTCTGCTACTCTCGCTGCTGTTTCAGCTGGTACTGTTACTCCTACCGGAGCAACAATCAATCCTGCTGCAAACGTAACAGTTTGGCAGTCAACTCTTAACGTCTCACAACGAGATGTTTTGATGAAGAGAATTGCATTACGAAATGTTGGTTCAGCTCCAGCTAGCGCTTTCCAAAACTTCAAACTCTTTGTAAACGGAGTTCAAGTTGCGACAGCTACTGGTCTTGATTCAAACGGTTATGTCACATTTGACATGACTTCATCCCCAGTTCTATTAGTCGCTGGTTCTAGAGTTGTTCGTGTAGATGTAGATATTGTTTCTGGTGCTTCTCGCACAGTTCAATTCTCTCTACGTCAAGCAGCCGATGTTGACTTTGTTGATTCTAGCTACGGCGTAAACATCGCCCCTACTTCTACTCCTTGGGCTCCAGCCGCAGCAAGTACAATCTCAGGTACAACTGGTGGATCAATGACTGTTGAGAAAGATGTTACTTCACCTTCAACCAACTTAACTTTGGCTGGTAGTGATGTAAATCTCGGTACCTTCAAATTAACAGCTTACGGTGAATCTATTAAATTAGAGACATTGAAAGCAGGCTTCACATTCGTAGATGGTGGCACAGCAAACTCTGCTGCTACTCTCCGAAATGGTCGCCTTATGATTAATGGTGTTCAATATGGTTCTACTACAACCTTAGCAGCTGCTGGAACTTCATTTACAACAAATTATACTGTTGTTCCTGGTACTCCAGCTCTTGTAGAGGTTCATGCAGATATCTACGACAACGATGGTACTGGTTCTCTTGATACTAGCGATACTCTTACAGCAACATTAGTATTGGGTGCTTCAAACGCAACAAGAGTTGATTCTCTTGGCTCATTCAATGTTCCAGCTGTAGCTACAGTATCTGCTAATACATTAGCAATCGCTTCAGCATCAATTACTCTCTCAAAGAATAGTAACTATGCTAGCCAAAACACTACTCTTCCTGCTACTGCCTTCAAGATCGGTTCTTACAATCTTGCTGGTAGCTCAGTCGAAGATGTATTGTTGACAACACTTTCAGTTGATATCGGTACCAACCTTGTTGGTACAGGATTCGACTACAGAGATGTTTCCAGTTTGTATCCAGTTGTGAAGAATTCTTCTGGTGCTATTGTTGCTCAACCAGCACCATTAGCAACAGTTGCAGCTGCAGATAATAGTTTCTCTATTAACTACACGCTTGCAAAGAATGCAAACGCAACTATTGACCTTTACGCAAACCTAGCAGACGATGGTACTGGTACTATCGATGCTACTGATGCATTTGATACCATCTTAATGGTTTCTGGTACATCAATGGTTTCTGGTCAATCAGTTACTTCAGGAAATGGTACAAGCACAATCGCTGGTCAGTCTATCGCTTATGCTGCAGCTACGTTGACTGCATCTCTAGATGCTTCATCTCCAGTAGCAGCAATAGTATATGACAATCAGACTGTTACAACTTTGGCAGCTAAATTTGCTGCAGTTACAGCTGGTTATAACCTTACTGCTCTTACACTTACATTCAATGCTGCTTCAGCCTCAACCATAGTTCAAAACGTAATGCTTTATGACGGTGCAACTCTTGTTGCGCAAGGTCCTATGAGTACTACAACAACAGCAACCTTCTCTGGTCTTTCTTGGAATATTCCAGCAAATACCAATAAAGTTCTTACTGTTAAAGTACAACTTGGAAATATTGGTGTAGGTGCTGGTTCAACTGGTGCTAATATAAAGACATCAATTGTTACCGCAGCTACAGACTTTACAGCTACAAACACATCTACTGGCGTATCAACTTCTTCAACTTCTGAGGAAGGAGGTGCTGCGGTAGGTAGTGCTATGAATGCATATGCTGCTATCCCTACGATTACACAAGGTACTCTTGCAAGTAATCAGCTTCTCAACACAACTCTTCGCCCACTTCTAAGATTCACAATGACTGGAAATGGTGGAGATATTGCTTGGGATCAACTTACTTTCAAAGTAGAAAAGGTTTCTGACATCACTGTTGGTACAAGTGGAACAGCAGGTATTGCTCTCTACGATGTTTCCAACAATACAGCAATTGGCGGTACATTCACTAATGCCGCTACTGTATATGGTGCAGGTACAACTGGTGATATCGGATTCGTTCCAACAGCTGAACAAACAATATCAGGATCAAAGACTTATGAATTGCGTGGTACTATCGGTACAGCTACAACAGCTGGCGACTACGTAACAGTAACTCTTGATAATGATTCATCAGCAGTTGTTGCAAGTCTCGCAGTAAGTGGCGGTTCAGGTATCTTGGATGCTGATTCTGATGCTCCTATCATTTGGTCCGACATGTCAGCTGCTAGTCATGCTACAACGACTACTGACTGGACATCTGATTTCGGTATCAAGAATCTTCCAGTATCAGATACTTTGACTTCACCTCTTTAATCGTTAATTAACTAGCTCCTAGATTGGTCGAATAATCTATTAGCTTCAAAAAACCACCCCTTCGGGGGTGGTTTTTTGTTGTGTTTTGCTCTATAATTAGGTTATGCAGAAAAAAATAAATAGTTTAATAATCGGTGTTATAGGTCTTTTATTAGTAATTTTGGGTTTTTATTATTATCAAAAAAATATAAATGTTGTTATCCTTGAGGAGCAGAATGTTGTTCCGGAGGAAACAAATACTCCTACCATAGCTGAAAAGAATAAAATAGCAGAAAGTTCTCTTAATGCCGAAGAAATAAAAGCGCAAGAAGCTCTAAAGACAGCAAAATGGAACACAGCAATGCATAATGCAGTATTGGCTTCTGGAAGAGGGGAATATGATAAAGCAATTTCTTATTACAATGAGGCCTTGTCTTATTATAAGAAAGACACAGTATATTCCGGATTGTTCGTTGCTTATAGCGCTAAAGACGACAAAGAAAATGCTCAGGTTGCTATTGAAAAGGCTATTAAATTGAACCCCTTTTTTGCTGAATACTGGAAAACAAAGCTTATTTTTCTGGATGAAAAAACTGACACTTCTTTTGCTGATTTAAAGAGAATTTATGAAGAAGGGCTTTTGAAAGTAGATCCCGCAACAAAGATAGACTTAGTTACTCATTTTGCTGTTATTGCCGAAAGTAATTGGCAGAAATCCGAAGCTATTGCTGTTTGGGAATATGCAAAGACTCTTTTTTCAGAAAATAGCTCAATTTACCAAGCTGAAATTGATAGATTGCAAAAAGTGAACTAAAGAGTAAAATATAGTTTATTATTAGTTTTAATTAAAAAGAGTATGTCAAAAAGAAATATTATAATCGCAGCTGTTTTGGTTTTAATTGTTATAGTTCTTGGGGTTATACAGTATAATGCAAGTCGTGTAGATGTATATTCTGTCGTTTATATGACTACGAAGGAGGTGTATGTCGGTAAATTGAGCACTTTCCCAGATTTAATGCTTACAGATAGTTATGTTTTAACAACTACACAAGATGCAAGTGATTCAACAAAGAGCAATTTTCAACTCACCCCTATAAAACAAGCTATTTGGGCACCAAAAGCTATGCATCTCATAAAGGACAATGTTGTTTTCTACGGTTCACTTATGTCCGATAGTAAAATTGTAGAATCTATCAAAACACAAAATAAATAATATTAAGTTTTCAAAAGGACAGTCTGATAAGACTGTCCTTTTGAATTTCTTTTTTTTGTTAAAAAGACAAAGGAAAAAGTTATCCACTTTTCTTACTGTGTTACAATATTTTTTTATATGTTGTATAATTAAAGTGCATAAACGTGTCGAATGCGTTTTTGCAAACTTTGATTATCTATAAATGCATTATTAGGTAATTAAAAAACTATTTTGGTTTTTATTATTAGCGTTTTTATTATTAACTTATCCTAAGTTTATCGAAGGATAAAAAAATTATTAGTTATGAAAAAAATATTTAAAGGTTTAAGTTTGGGTCTTTTAGCTTTAGCTCTATCATTGAGCGTAGCTAGCAACGCAAGTGCAACAACAACTCTTGCTGTAAATGCTATTACTGAAACTGGTGCTCTTACAATAAGCAGCAGTTCAAATACTAGCGCATTAGTTCTCGGAACAGCTACAATGACTTCTGGTTCAACCACAATTTATGGTGGAACAGGAACAGGAGCAATCACGTTGACTCCAGGAACAGCTGGTACAATCGTAATCGGTGCAGCCGCTGGAACAGGAGCAGTTACTCTTGGTTCATCAACTGCAGGTCAGACAGTAAATGTTGGCACTGGAACTCCAGGTGCTAATGCAAACGTAGTAAGTATTGCAACTGGTGTTGTTAGTACGGGTTCTCAAACAGTTAACATTGCAACTGGTGCATCTAGCGATGTTGGTACTAAAGCAGTTAACATTGCAACTGGTGCCGATGTTGGTGCAACAACTGTAAGTATTGCGACAGGAAACAAAACTGCTACAAATACTGTTGCTATTGGTACAGGTACAGGTGCTCAAGCTATCACTATTGGTAGCGGTTCTACTGGCGCTGAGACCATTACTATCGGTAATGCAAGTGCTACTTCAGGTACAAACTCTCTTAAAGGTTATAACGTTGCAGTTACACAAGCTGCCACAACTGGTACATTGACTGTCGGTGCTGCAGCTGCCACAGGCGCTGTCGCATATAACGGTGCTGTGTCTGGTGGTGCAAACACATTATTTGGAAATGCCACAAGTTCAACAATTGCAATTGGTGGTGCTTTGACAACAGGTACCCTTACTCTTGGTAAGACAGATCAAACAGGTATTACTGTCATAAGTGGTAGTACAACTGGTGCAAATACTTTGTTTGACAATGTTGCTGCAGGTTCAATTTCAATTGGTACTGTTGCAACTGGTGCTATAAATATCGGTGCTGGTTCTGCTGTTCACGCTATTACTATCGGTTCTACAGATGGTGCTTCCTCTATCGCTCTTAAAGCAGGTTCAGGAAAAGTTATCATCACAGGTGTTTTGAATGCAACATCTCCAGTATTCGTTACTCCAGCTCTCGGTGTAGCAACTGCTACTTCTATAGCTCTAGGTGGTGGTACTGCTCTTACAAAAATTACTGTAGCTAGTCTAGCTGACGGAGGATCTGGATGGAATCCAGACGGTAGTACTTCAGACTTTACTATTACAGCTGATGCAGCAAGTGTTGCAGCAACTTCTTTCATTGGAGTTAGTATCGCTCCAAACGCTACTGCTGTTTCTTGTAGCGTTTACGATCAAACTGCTGCTACAAGTTTCAAAGTTAAGTGTTCAGGTAACGTAGCAAATGCTGCAGCCTTGAATTACATGATTGTTAACTAATTATTTTGTTTTCTAATTCTATTATCAAAACATACAGAATTTACATAGGACTTTTTTGGGGTCGAATTCTGTATTAACAAATTAAAAACAAAATGATTAATAAATTTAAATTGGGTCTATTGGTAATGGTTCTATCTGTTGCTTTTGCAAGTGTTGCAATGGCAGCTAATTTAACCTTTAGTAATGATACTAATGTCACACTTGGTGGATATACTTACATCATAGATTCTGGATCTGTAGCTACTACTGTAGCTAATGATGGAACATCATTAGCCGTAGAAGTTCCTACTTCTTCCACATTTACTCTTATCTCTCCAAACAGGCATACTCTTACTACTACAGGTGGTACTGTTACTTGTACTAACACAGAAAGTACTCTTGTCATCACTGGTCTTACTTCAACTACAAGAACAATCACACCTTCGACGACTGCTTGCGGTACGATAAGCGGTGGAGGAGGTTCAAGTTATAGTGGAGGTTCAACCACTTCAACAGTGGCACAGAGCACAACTCCTGTTACAGTAACAGTTTCTCCAACAGTCACCCAGACCACTGTGTCTACGGGATGTTCAGGAGGAAACTTGTATAACACTTCTACAGGTCAATTGTGTAATAACACTGTGAAGAGGACATACAGTCTAGGCACTACTACTCTTAAAAACGGTAGTAAGGGTGAAGCTGTAAAAGAGCTTCAGAGATTCTTGAATGATAAATTGAATCTTGGCCTTGTTGTTGATGGTAAGCTAGGTCCAAAGACTATTGCTGTTATAAAACAATGGCAAAAGAACAATGGCTTAGTAGCTGATGGATTAATCGGTGCGAAAACAAAAGCAAAGATTAACGCTTCAGTTCAATAAACTTTCTAAAGTTTATGTGTCAGCAAAAAATCCCCGAAAGGGGATTTTTTGTATTTATGTGGTATAATATATTATTATTAGTTATCTTTATTTTTTAAAATAATTTTATATGAAAAAAAATGGAAATGCGGTAATTGAATTGATTGTTGTTTTAGTTATTGTGATTTTTGCTTTGTATTCAATGAGTAAAAATTCTTCTACAGTTACAAATACTCCAGATACTGTTTCTACCGAAGACACAAGTACTGGAAGCGTGAATACTGTTGCTCCTGCAAAGGCTATCACTTATGAGCAAGCATTAATTAAATATGCAGATGCTCGCATTCAGCTCAGCGAAGACTGCCAAGCGCATCCAAACATCATAACTCGTAAGAATAATACAGAAATAATGATAGACAATCGCGCTTCTGTCGCTCGTAGCATAAAAATGAATTCAAAAACTTACAGTATAAAAGCTTATGGTTTCAAGGTTATAAAGCTTTCAAGTTCTACTTTGCCAGCTACTTGGTTTATGGATTGCGGTACATCAAAAAATGTTGCCACTGTTTTAATCCAGAAATAATCACAGCATCGTGATACAATAATTATATGTTCATGGTTATCTTCAAAATCTGGTATATGATCGCCATCTTGCCCTTCCTCATCTTTTTGGAGGGGAGTGAGATGTTTGGTAATTTTCTGAAGAGAAGAAATATCTATGCGTATTGGGATGTCTACCACTCCGCCCTCATTACCCTCATCATCTTATTTATTGTCTTGTGGTCCATGGGCTACCGGTAAAAAAGGGGGAGGACAGTCCTCCCTTTTTTATTTTAATTTATTATTTAGTTATGATATAATTTGTATATGAAAAAATTACAAAATATATCAGCTTTTGTTTTTATTGCCTGTGTAGTTATTTTAACAGTTGTTTCTATCTTGGGTGTATGGAAAATACTTGAAGAAGATGTGATAACGAAATCCATCCAAACAGTTAGTCTACTTGCTTTAGTAACTATTGTTATTATTATCACTGGTAAGTTTTTTGATTCTCACAATCAATCAGTTGCTTCTGGTGATATGGTTGGTGCTACGGCTGTGTCAGCCTTAGAAATAAATCCAGCTTTTACTTCTATAAGGTACATTACTTTAACAACATTAATTATTTCTTTGGTTATTCTTGCTCTTTTGGGAGTATTGTCGATTTGGGATGTTCTATCTGGACAAACACTAAGCAAGTCTCTTTCAAGTATGACGATTATAGCCTTTTCATCTATTATCATAATAATGACTTGCCTACAGAGAGAACAACACAAGCTTATGCAGAAGAAGATTTCTGGGTGGGCTATTTTTGGTATGGTGATAATAGGTTGGATACTTTTAGCAACGTTACTTTAACTTTAGATTTATAATAAAAGGAGGAAAGGGGAGGACTGTCCTCCCCTTTAAATATAATGCGTAGAAAATTTGATTTTTCAATAGGTGAATATTACCATGTTTACAACCGTGGTACTGAAAAGAGATTTATTTTTACTAGTTCAAATGACTATAATCGTTTTATTATCCTTCTTCATCTGTGTAATAATACGAGTTCTATAGATATTAGTGAATTAATCAGTGGAGGACTGTCCTTTCCAGAATTAATAAATTTTCAAGTAAAAGAAAGGTTGGTAGATATTGGAGTGTATTGCCTAATGCCAAATCATTTTCATTTATTATTAAAAGAAAATCAAGAAAATGGCATAAGTTTATTTATGAAAAAACTTTTGACTGGGTATTCGATGTATTTTAATAGAAAATACAAGAGAACAGGAGGGTTGTTTGAGGGTCCATTTTTAGCTCGTCATGTTGACACTGATGAATATTTGAAATATTTGATTTCGTATATTCATTTAAATCCCATTAAGATAATTGATTCAGAATGGAAAGAAAATGGTATTGTTGATCGAGTTGCTGCAGAGAAATATCTTTCTCAATATCCTTATTCAAGTTATCTTGATTACATGGGTGTGGGTAGAGGGGAAGAGAAAATTTTAAATAAAAATGCATTTCCGGAATATTTTTCTAGTTTTAAGGAATTTGAAAAGTTTATTAGTGAGTGGTTATCTTTTAAAGAGAAAGAAATTATATAAAAAAGGGAGGACTGTCCTCCCTTTTTTATCCACAAATTTTTTTGCAGTGTAGTTATATATAGAATATAATTTAAGAATGGAAAAAATAAAAACGTTGTTGGCTCACAGAATTTTTAAGATATTGAAGTGGGCTTTTTTAATTTTAGTGGGAGCTTTTGTTGTTTTAGTTATTGTCCGAGCGTTTCATTTTTATAATTTAGACAAAACTAATGCAGAAGTTGCAAAAATTCATGCGACGAAGCTCACCTTGGACGATGTGATGGGTAAAAATCTTCCTCCAGACCCAGGGGCTTTTGCTGATAAGACTATTGCCGGTATTGATGCAAATAATAATGGAATTCGGGATGATGTAGAACTTGCTGTTTTTAATACTTATCCAAAATCTGCAAAAACTCGTGCTGTGCTTTTGCAGTATGCGCTCGCGTTACAGATGGAGGTGACACAACTGATTTTAAATAAAGATACTGCAACAGCGGTGGCAGAAGAAGATTCAAGAGCATATAACTGTATCGGAAAGATTGTTAAAAAAGATAGTAATGATATTCAAAAAATTGAATCGTATCGTAATTTTATTGAAGCTAAACAATTAAATACAGAAGCAAGAAAGAAGGAACAGAAAAAATTCTATGATAATATTGGAAGTTTTGAATTACAGTCTGGCTGTGATATTGATTTAGGGTTGTTCTCTAATTAATGAAATATGAAACTCAGATTTTTAATATTTTTTCTTGCAATTTTTGTTTTTTCAGCAGATGTTTATGCTAATAATTTGTGTTTAAAGACAGGTTATACAGTATTAACTGTTAATGGTATTTTTACAGACAAACAAGATGCAATAAAAAATACTCTTGCTTTAGGACAAAAATTTAATGGAAGTTATAATAATCAAAAATTAACTGTTGATTTTCTTTATAACCAAACCCACCTTGCTGGATTTGGGGATTTGATTGATGCTGTGCAACAGGGACTTTTTGATCAGAAATCTGATTATGATTTAGTAGAGATGTTAAATGATGCTAGTCAAAAGATAACTACTCAGAAGTTGTTGGTGGTCGGTCATTCGCAAGGTAATTTTTATGCTAATAATTTTTATGACAAAGTCGCATCAGTTCCCGGCGGAGTCCCAAGTGAATCAATCGGTGTTTATGGTGTAGCAAGTCCTGCAGATCGTGTCGCTGGTGGTGGAAAATATTTAACCTCTGATACTGATAGTGTGATTGCTGCCACAGTGGGGAGATTTTTAACAATTTTATCGCCAAATATTCACATACCTTTACAAAGTATTGATGGTAATGGTCATAGTTTTTCAAATGTTTATTTAAAGTATCAAGGAGCGAGAATTGTTTCTGATATAAAATTTTCCCTTGATAAACTTCAAACAAATGATATTCAAGATGTACAAAAGCCATGTATTGATCCACCAAAACTTTCAATTTTACATAAAGCAAAGGGTGTGATACTTGCTGTTGCTGACCCACTAGCAAGTTTTACAAAAACTGTTGCAACTGGTGCTGTCATTGGTGCATATAATACCAGTTTGGTTATTGGAAATATTATAATTTTTCCATATATTTTAACTGCTAATCTCGCGTATAATACTGCAAACTCTTTTTATTCTTTTACGCAATCTTTGTTTAATAATAAAAGTTTGGCGGTAAATAATACCGCTTCAGCAATTTCTGCAGTATCTCAACCAGATGATGTTTCTCAAAATTTTATATCAGAAACAGTAAAAGAAAATTTCAAGCCAGTTGAGAAATCTTTGACACAAGTGAATGTTATTACGGAGGAAATTCCTCAATCTGAAGTTGTGTTAGTCCAGTCATTACCTCAAACGATACAGGAGATTCCAACGGTTGAGATTGTTGTTGTTCCTGGTAGTGGGGGAAGATCGTCTGCTTCTCCTCCACTCGATGCAATTTCTCCAATTATTTCTGTTGTCGGGGATAATCCTGAAGAAATTACAAAGAATGATACTTATACAGATGCAGGGGCAACTGCTTTAGATAATATTGATGGAGTAGTTTCTGTCTTATCTTCTGGTATCGTTGATACAACACTTGTCGGTATTTATACTATTACTTATACAGCAAAAGACCTTTCAAATAATATTGCAACAGCAACTCGCACTGTGAATGTCGTTGAGCCTCCTGATACCACTTCACCTGTGATTACTATTCTTGGGGACAATCCTGCAAGTGTTTATGTTGGTTCTGTTTACACAGATGCAGGGGCGACTGCTTTGGATGACGTCGATGGTACAGTATCTGTTTCTCCTTCCGGTACTGTAGATACAGCAACTATTGGTACTTATATCATTACATACACTGCGTCTGACATAGTGGGGAATGATGCAACTTTGACACGAACTGTAAATGTTATAGTTCGCCCAGCTCCATATTTTGAAAATTCACAATCTTCTCTATCAGATTCTATTTCAACTGGAAGATTTTTTTATTGCGCTAATATTTCTTCCGGTATTGCTGATCTTTTAACCTTCGGAAGTATTTTTGATGTTTCATCTGGTGGTGTTTATTTAGACAATATTGGTGTTCGTGGCATTGCTGGAAGCGGAACCGTCACTTCTGCCAGCTTAAAAATTTATCCTTACACTGGTACTGGAGGTTTTCATTCCGCTCTTTTGTTTGGTGGTAGTCATAATCTCCACTTTGATTCTCTTGTAGCTACTTCTGATATTTTTAATCCATCTACTTGGTCTAGTGCTATTTCTTCTGGTACTGTTCCTTCAGATTTTCCTTATGACTATATTACTTTTCCCCACGTATTTTTACCAGAAGGAAATTATTTTATGACTTTTGGTGATTGTGCCAGTGGTACAAGTGATTACTTTGGGGTTAAAGGTTCTGGTAGTGGTTTTTCACAAGGTATGCAAGGTTTGTTTAATTATAATTCTCCCGCTAGTGGGGGTGCTATATGGTCACATATGGGTGGTTTTGGTTTTGATTATGTTATTAATGGAAGTTTCTAAAAAGGGAGGACAGTCCTTCCTTTTAATTTATGATATAATAAAAAAATAATATGATAACCAAACATTTTTTTAAGGTATTAATTGTATTTTTTGGGATGATTATTCTCGGTATTGTCGGGGTTGTTTTGGCGAATTTTATGAGTCAGAAAGAAGCAGAAAATACACCAAATACGAATCAGGTTGCAAAATAGCTTAATTGTGCTACTATGTAAATACCGCAGAGAAGATAGGCGAACAATAAGTCCTATTTAGTGGGTCGATATTCCGTTTTTACGGAGGAAAACTTGCGGCGAAAGCCGTTTTTTTATTGGAAAATAAAAAAAATTATGTTAAAAAAATCAAAAAAAGCAGAAATAATTAAAGATTTGGAAGGAGTGGTAAAGGATAGCAAGTCTGTTGTTTTTGTGAATTTTCACGGATTGAAAGTTCATGATGAAACAGTATTGCGTCGAGAACTCCGTTCAACCGGCGTTGGATATAAAGTTGGAAGAAAGACACTTCTCGGACGCGCTCTAAAAGGCAAAGCTGAAGGTGAAGTTCCAGAACTTGCCGGAGAAGTCGCTATTGCATATTCCAAAGACGAGATAGCAAGTCCTCGCGAGATTTATAATTTTCAAAAGAGCCACAAAGGAGTAGTCTTGAACATTCTAGGTGGAATTTTTGAGGGAAAATTTGTCGGCAAGGAAATGATGATGGAGCTTGCAATGATTCCAAGCAGGGAAGTATTACTTTCCAAATTGGCATTCTTGCTCAAGAGTCCTTTGCAACGTTTGGCTCTTGCAGTTAGTGAAGTAGCAAAGAAAAAATAAGTTTATTATTAACAAAAATTATAAATTAATTACAAAATATTATGGCAAAATTTGATGCATTTTTAAAAGACCTTGAAGGAGCTTCCGTTCTAGAATTAAACGAGCTCGTAAAGGCAATTGAGGAAAAATTCGGAGTATCTGCTGCAGCTGTTGCAGTAGCTGGCGCTGGCGCCGGAGCTGCTCCTGCTGCTGAAGAACAAAGCGCTTATACAGTTATGCTCACTTCAGCTGGTGATCAGAAAATCGCTGTTATGAAGATTGTAAAGGAAGCTCTCGGTCTTGGCTTGAAAGATGCTAAAGACTTAGTAGATGCTGCGCCTTCAACTTTGAAAGCGGGAATGAAAAAAGAAGAGGCTAATGATTTGAAGAAAAAGGTTGAAGCAGCTGGAGGAAAAGTTGAACTAAAATAGGTTCAACTTTTCGGCCGGAGGTGTGACGACACCGAGGCGGGGGCTGCGCAAAATTCCAGTAGGAATTTATGTGTGGCCAAGGTTGAGCTTAAATAATAGCTTAAAAATAAATAAAAAACGCCTTTTTGAAAAGGCGTTTTTTATTTGGTAAATTTGCTTGTCTTTTATTGAAAAAGGGTTAGAATGTTTAGATGGAAATTCTCGGAAAAATGATGGGCAACGGGGCTAGGGTTAAAATAATGAGGCTTTTTTTACTTAATAAAGGTAAGGGTTTTAGGAACAAGGACATAGTCAGAAGAAGTAGAGTCAATCCTGAAATTGTCCGAAAAGAACTCAAGCTTTTATATTCAATTAATTTTATTAAAAAACGAACAAAGACTTCTTTGGATTGGTATTTCAATCCATTTTTCAAATATGCGGAAGCAGTGGAAGAACTCTTGGTCCGTTCTGACACCTTAAACAAAGAAAAGATTATAGATAATTTCAAAAATGTAGGGCGAATCAAGTTTTTAGTAGTTTCTGGAGTATTTATTAAAAACAATGACAGCCGAGTGGACTTGTTGATAGTAGGGGACAATATGAAGCGAGCCAAGATAGAGAGAGGTGTTCGCAGGCTTGAAGCTGAGATAGGAGTAGAACTCACTTATGCTATTTTCAATTCCAAAGAGTTTGTTTATAGATTAAATATGTACGACAAGCTTATACGAGATATCCTTGATTTTCCTCATGAAGTCATCTTACAGACCAAAGAGTTATCCACACAAGTCTTAAAAAAGGGCTAGAATTTGGTATAATGAGTATTGAAACTTTAATAAGGTCGAAACTTAGAAAAGTGTTTTTTATTAGTTAATTTCAGCCTCTTGGCTGAGTACGCCCTTGAGGCGGAAATTATAAATTTATGAGTAACATTTGGCTTACATGGGGTGATGTTTTCAATGTATCACTTCAAAATTTGTGGATGGGTTTTATACAATTTGTTCCGAATTTTGTCGTAGCAATTGTATTTTTTGTTATTGGTTGGGTTTTGGGCGGTATCATTGCAAAAGCTCTCGAGCAAGTCTTTAGCGCTTTGAAAATAGACAATCTTCTTCGATCTATCGGAGTAGATGGTTTCTTCCGAAGAGCAGGGATGAATTTGAATTCTGGATATTTTATTGGACAAGTAGTTAAGTGGTTTGTGATCATAGTCTTCTTGATCCCATCACTTGATTTGGTTGGTCTAAATAGCATCAGAGATTTCTTGCAATACGATGTATTAGGTTTCTTGCCTAGAGTCGTCGTAGCTGCTCTTATTTTGATAATTTCTACAATTGTAGCTGAAGCTGTTTCAAAAGCAGTGTCCGCTTCTGCAAAAACAATGAATCTAACTTCAGCAAATATGCTTGGCACTATTGCAAAATATGCTATCTGGATATTTGCTTTCATAATTGCCCTAGGACAATTAGGAGTTGCAGACTACTATATGAGTGTTCTCTTCACTGGAATCATTGCTATGGTTTCAATCGGTGGAGCACTAGCTTTTGGTTTGGGCGGCAGAGATGCAGCTGCAAAGTTTATTGCAAAAGTTAGCGAAGAAGTTTCTCACAGAGAATAAATTTTAGGTTAATTAAATCTAAATAAAAAACGCCCCATTGGGGCGTTTTTTATTTGCCTGTTGACCCCGTTAGAAGCAGAGGGTCGCTGCGAGCCCTCGCGGCTTCTAACGGGGTTGACATCTTTTTTGCTTTCATATATACTCTTTTAATCAGTATGAATATTACAAGAAACAGTTTAAAAGGCAGGCCCTAACAGACTATTTCTTTTGTCTGTCGGAGCCGCCCAAAGGCGGTTTTTTTGTTGGAAAATCAGGACGAATTGCAAATTGAAAATTTAATTCTTATCCCAAATTTCTCTACATACAATCTGTATGCAGAGGGTCTTTATTGGAGATAAGAAAAAGCCAAAAGGTATTCTAGGTAGCGAGCGGTCGCGAACGGAGTATCTGTTAATTTTTTTGGCTTTGTTTTTCCCTACAGTAATGTAGGGTTGTGGTTTTCAAATTTCTTAACAGGAAATTTAAGGGCGTACGGTGGATGCCTTGACTTTAAGAGGCGATGAAGGACGTGGCGTTGCTGCGATAAGCTTCGGGGAGGTGCTTAGCAACCTTTGATCCGG
>Ga0172379_10004792_pt1 | contig 19557 bp, 19 predicted proteins | sample GrowelOW334metaG_FD_119756 | JGI IMG/M metagenome (GOLD analysis project Ga0172379, IMG submission 119756) | Groundwater microbial communities from an aquifer near a municipal landfill in Southern Ontario, Canada - Groundwater well OW334 metaG | ecosystem: Environmental > Aquatic > Deep...
ATATCATTGGCAACAACTACGATCAAATCTGCTTCGACAAGCTCTTGAATTTTTACTGGAAGAGGTTTTCTTTTAATAATATTTATTCCTAAAAGTTCCTTAGGAATTTCTACTGCTTCTTTGTCTGGCTTTCCTCCCATTAGAAGTCCACGACTAATTGCCTTTATCTTTGGATTTTTATTTATTTTTTTAAAATATTCTTCAGCAATCCTGCTACGAAATGCATTATATTTACAGATAAATAGTATTTTCATCTCTTTATTAAGGGCGAATGGGGAGAATCGAACTCCCGTTATGCGGACCACAACCGCACGTTCTGCCACTGAACTACAATCGCCATAATTTAATTTAGGGGAAAAAGGTATAAAAAACTTGTTAAGAATCGCACAGCTAGAAAAATCTTCTTTAATCGCTGTGGGAACAACCCCAAAGTTTAGTTGTCATAAAAACACCAAATTCAGAGAGTTTTTAAATTTTCTTATTTCGAAGTGAGAACAATTATACTAAATAATACATATACTTAAAAATAGAGCTAAGATAAAAAAATATGAGAGAAGATAAAACCGATGCAAAGGCGCTCCTTAGAATCATGGATTCTGCCTCCAAAATTAGCCTCCACAGAGAACTTGCTAGAAAAATATTAAGTGGAGAAGAAAGAGAATATCTTAAAGGAGTCATCACTAGTATGGCTAGCGGAGTGGGGGATAATCTTTCTGAAACAGACATTGACAAAGCAGTAACAAATTATTTAGAAAATGTGCACATATTCACACAACCCAGAAATAGTTTTCAAGTTAAATTAGCAGAAGCCTATATCAACCGGGAAAAGATAGGGAAAAGATATGGCATTCCTACATTAGCAGTTATTGGAAGCGGATTATTAATAGCTGGGGGAATTAGTGCTGGGGGTAGGATTGTAGAAAGGATTAATTCAAATAATCTTGAACATACTAGAACTAACTTAGAATATTTATTTGGATCAATAAGAGAAGAGAACCCTCCCAAAATAATGATGCAAGAAGCAGAATCTGTTTATAAAAACGGCTTGTTAAGCCTTATAGAAAATGACTTAAGAGACAGCAGAATATCAGAGGAAGAACTTAAAGTAATCAAAGCTAAAGTCGATGAATTTTTAATTCTTCCTGGAGAACTTGAAGCTACATATGCAGATGTTGTAAATATTGCAAAAGAATCTGATGTGAAGGCGAAAGCAGATTTATTATACTCCCAGGGGAGCATATTTGTAAAAACTGCTCAATTAGATTCTTTACATAGGACAGTGCAAGAAATGCAAAATCTTGAAGCAATATTAAACCAGCAGTATACTTTAACTATTGTAAATAAGCCAGATGTTAAAAGTGGAATTGACCGCTATTTCACAGATGCCAGTGGAAAAAGAGTTTCTGGATTCTACTTAATCGTCGAAGCAATAAGTCCAGATGGGAAAATTATCCCCCAAGAGATTAAAAGCGAACAGAACGGAGATAGGGCAATTGTAAAAATGTGGGGGGAAAGAGTTCCTAGAGGAGTTTATGAGCAGGTAAAAGAAGACAAGATAGATAATGGGATTATAGAAAATGATACTTTTGGAAGAAAATCTGTAGGTTACTTAAATCCCAAAATAACATTCACTTATAATGGAGTGCCTTTAGAAAGAGGGGGGCAAATTTTAAGATGGTAAGCGGAAGTGTAGTTTATCGACATATAAAAGAAAAAATCTCAGAATTAGAATCTGATTTAGATAGTTTGGGAAATGAGATTAATGTTTGTGAAAATTCTATTACTAAAGGCATGGAAGAAAGAGAAAACTGCTATGGTGCACTTGCAACATTCTACTTACCAGAACTTGATGCTACTTCTATGCAGAAAACGATAAAGGAAGTCCAGGATGAAGTGAAGATGATATTTAGGCAGAAGCAGACAAGAAGAACAGAACTCGAGGCAACAATGAATTCTTCTCAGTCTGATAAAAAGAGATTTGAAGCAGAACTTGATGAAGTAACTGAAAAACTTAATGGAAAAGTTGCAGAGAGAGAAAGATTATCAAAAATTGTTGCCATTGAGTTGAGCAAAAATAAAAGTTATACAGACACTCGAACTCAGGCAGTAGAGATAGATAAACAACTAACTGATTATAAAAAGAAAGTTAAAGAAATTGAACAGGATGCTACAGAGAGACTGCCTGCTTATGAGGAAAACAAATTGTTTAGTTATCTTTTAGGGAAAAATTTTGGTAGTCCTAATTATGAGGGGCACGGACTTGTCGCAAGGCTTGATGCATGGGTGGCGAGAATTGTAAATTTTGATGAAGAAAAACAATCTTATGACTTCTTGCATTCGGTTCCAGAAATTATAAATGAAGAAGTTAGAAAAAAACAAAAAGATTTGGAGAAATTAGCGAAAGGATTGCAAAAAGTCGAAACAGAAGTTTCTGATAAAACTGGATTTGCGCAAATAATTAAAGAGGGAACTACACTTGGGGAGTATAGAGAAAAATTACTTGAACATATTGAACTTCTCACATTAACATATTCTGCTAGTGAAAGAGAAAGAAGAGGTTTTGACAGCACAAAAGATAGTTATCATGCTGAAGCAATCAACAGACTAAAAGCATATCTTAAGGGGGCAACAATTGAAGATTTAAAAAGAAAAGCTTTGACAACAACCGATAAAATCGATGATAATCTTATAGACCAAATTGAAGAAATAGATTTAAATATTAAAACATTTAAGAAAAAGGCTAATGGATTAAAAACAAGAAGGAATTCTATAGAAGAAAAACTTGAAGGATTGAATTCAATAAAACAAAAATATTCTCATTCCGACTTTGAATCAGGTAGCTCTTCTTTCGGAAGCGGTTTTGATATCAATCTCCTTCTTGTAGCCTATCTTATGGGTAAAACTTCTCAAAGCGACTTATGGAACGATATACAACATCATCAAGATTTCGAAAGAGAATCATCTTATAGTCATAGTAGCTATTCTAGTCATAGTAGTTCTCCAAGCTTTGATAGTTTCTCAAGCGGAGGCGGTTTTGGTGGGGGAGGCGGTTTCTCAAGTGGTAGCGGATTTTAATATAAACCCATCTTAAACCGAGTAGAATCAATTTAGCAACAATTTTTAAATTTAATGAAATAAGCGATAAAAGGCGAAGTTTGACATCATAAAAGGATGGTCTATCAAACAAATTAGTTCGGACTGATTTTAATTATTAATTCTATAATGGTTACACTGAGAAAGATTTAAAAAGAGACTAATTTATTCTAAATGGAAGGTTGTAAAAATGACAGGATTAGAAACACGAGTGAGAGAAGCCCTAATTGACCAAAGAGCAGACGAATTAGTTAGATATACTTTGGAAAATCCAGAATATAAAGCCATGATTACTGCAATAGTTCCAGAAGTAGTAGAAATGATGATAGATTCTACTATGGATTTGGCATCTACTCTTGGAGAGGTTGATGAAGAAGAAATGGCAGAAATGATACAAAAATACAAAAAAGAAGTTCTGCCCAAAATTCAAGCTAGCATTGATAATCCTAAACAATTAAAACAAATGATGTACGAACAAGCAAGAAATCAATGGAAGTCTGTGAGACAATTAAAGGCAAAATTAAAACAACAGGTGGCAGATTTGAAAAAAGATTGTGAAATTAGTGCAGAGGTTGTTACTGAATATGAAAGGGCTTATGATGGAGTTATTGAATTTGTAAGAACAAATGACAGGATTGTTAGAAGATTAACAAAAATTGCAGAAACCGAAGGTGTTGATAAGGCGACACAAAAAGAAACAAGATATGCTATTACAAGAGAGATGTTTCCAACACCTGAAGAATACAGAACATTTGCACAAAGAGGAATAGAAGTTGTAAGAAACTTTTTCCAGCAGGCACAAAGTGCTTTAATGGCAGACGGAGAAATGGGGCAAGATTTAGGTAGGATGGTTGGAGTTATCGGAAAAAGAATGGAAAAAATTCAAGAGATAGGTCAAAAAAGTCAAGAAGATTATTTGGAAAACACAATCCAAGAAATCTACGGATAAAACTTTTTATATTTCTTTTTTGAAATGCTTAAAAGGATATTAATTTTCTCCTATAATATTTTGTATACTATTTTACAATTTAGCAACAATTTTTAAATTTAATCTCCTATGTAGGAACATGGTAACAAAGATAAGATTGGTAAAAGCATTAATCAGACATAATGGAAGATACTTATTATTGAAAAAGGCAAGAGACAAATATTTTCCTGAAAATGTTGGAAAATGGGAGTGTTCTGGAGGATTAATCGAAAATGGAGAAACTTCTCGGCAAACAATTTTAAGAGAAGTAAAAAGAGAAACTGGATTAGATGTTAAAAGAGTAAAGAAACTTCCAACTTTAAGAATGACTGACAAGTTTTACGACAGCAAATGTGATGTTTATCTTATTGATGTGAATTCAGAAGAGGTTAGTATTTCTGATGAGCATACAGAATACAAATGGGTTAAAGCAATGGAAGTTAAGGAAATGTCTCTTGTTTTATATGCTGGTCTTTTATTAGAGTTCTTTAATAATGAAGGGAAATATTTGAATTAGAAGATATAAATTCTTTTAAACATTAAGTGTATGGGATTTTTATGCAAGCATTCAAAGAGGAGGAAAGCAAGGGAAGAAAAAACCCTTATGATGAAGGAGAAATTTCAAGTGGATTAAATCCTTTTTTATTAGATTATCTTAAAATTACTCAATCAAAAGCTTTTCGTCGTTTAGCTTATAAAACCCAAGTTTTATGTTCTCCAGAAAATCCTCATATACGAACAAGAAGTGTCCATACCCAAGAAGTTATTGCAATCTCTACAGTTATTTCTGAAAATCTTGGTTTGAATACTTATCTCTGTCAGGCAATTGCCGCAGGGCATGATATTGGACATGTTCCTTATGGGCATCTTGGTGAAAGAGTGTTATCTGAAATTTCTGGTAAACCATTTAATCATCCAATTTTTGGGGTAATAGTTGCTCAGCAAGTAGAAAGGAAAGGTGATGGATTAAATTTATCATATGAAACTTTAGAAGGAATGTTAAATCATTCTAGGGGTAAAAAAGAATTAACAACAGATAATTCAAAACCTCAAGAATATTCTGTAGTTATGTTTGCCGATAAAATTGCATATACTTTTTCGGATATTAATGATACTATACGATATGGTTATCTCCAAGAAAGTGAAATTCTTCCGTATATTCAAGAATTAGGGGCGAATCAAAGACGAAGAACAGATTCTTGTATCGAAGCATTAGTTAATGAAAGTAAGAAAAAAGACGTAGTTTCTTTTTCAGAGGGAAAAGCTTTTGACAAATTTGATAGACTGAAAGCGTTTATGTATGAAAATGTTTATGAAAAAATGAATTTTAAACTTCAAGAAATAATCTTAAAAGAAGCTTATAGTTTTTTTGCAAGTCTTAAAGAAACAGAAGGAGTTGACCCTGCAATAGTTGTTTCATTATTAACAGATATGGAGATGAATGAGTTCGCAGGTTATTTAATAAAAACAAGAAAACCTTCTTTTGAATCTATTAATCATTTTAGTGTTTTTGAAATTCTTCCTTATTTAAAAAATAAAGACATCGATTATTCCAATCCGAGATTAGACTGGGCAGATAATCTATAGAAAATCTTTAATAACGTCTTTATTCTCTTTTATTTTATGAAACAATCAAATAAAAAATATGAACTCTTAGCTCCAGCAGGAGATTTCTCTATGCTAAGTGCTGCTGTAAATGCAGGAGCAGATGCAGTATATTTTGGACTGCAAGAATTTTCAATGCGTGCGGCTGCGAAAAATTTCACAATAGCTGATTTGGATGAAATAGAAAAAATTTGCAAACCTCTGAAAGTTAAAAGGTATCTTACAATTAATACAATAATTTACAATAGCGAGCTAAAAGAAGTTGAAGAAACAATAAAGAAAGTGAAGGGCAAAGTTGATGCAATTATTTGTTGGGACTTGGCTGTTGTTAGTCTGTGCAAAAGATATAAAATTCCTTTTTTTATTTCAACGCAAGCATCTGTGTCAAATATTGAATCTGCAAAATTCTACAAAAAATTAGGAGCAAAAAGAATTGTTCTAGCAAGAGAATTAAATTTAAAACAAATTAAAGAAATTTCTAAAATAATTGACATTGAATGCTTTTGTCATGGAGCAATGTGTGTTGCTGTTTCTGGAAGATGCTTTACTTCACAATTTTTATTTGGGAAATCTGCAAATAGGGGAGAATGTATGCATCCCTGTAGAAGAAGTTATTTTGTAAAAGATAATGAAGGAAATGAGCTAAAAGTTGAGAATAATCAAATTTTTTCTGCTAAAGACTTATGCACTTTGCCTTTTATTGAAGATATGAAAAAAGCAGGAATTACTTCTTTCAAAATAGAGGGGAGAAACAGGGATGCAAGATATGTTGATAGAGTTGTAAGAGTTTATAGAAAAGCATTGGATAAAAAATTAAGCAAAGAAGAAATAAAAGAAGGATTGAAAGAACTGGAAAAAATTTACAACAAAGGATTTTCTTCTGGGTTTTATCTTAAAACTCCGACTTCTGATGACTTTTCAAAAATACAAAGCAATGCATCAGCAGAGAAAAAGCATTTTGTGGGAAAAATAGCTAATTATTTTGACAAAGTAAGAGTTGCAGCAATTAAACTTGTTTCTAATCTAAAAGTCGGAGATGAGATTGTTGTTATTGGGAATACAACTGGGATTGTAAACTCCAAAATAAATTCTATTGAGATAAAAAACAAATCTGTTAAAAATGCTGGAAAAGGACAAGAAGTCGGGATAAAACTTCCAAAAGTAAGAAAAAATGATGAAGTCTATGTTATAAGAAAGAATAGTAGTTAATAAGTAAGTTAGTTTAAAGGTTGATTATACTGACAATTAGTCTATAATTCAATTCGAGATTTTATTTATTACAAATTTATTCCTTATTAATTAAGTCCCTTAAGTTGAAAAAGACGGGATAAAAATATTCTGTTAGACTTTCCAGTATGTTCTAAAAAAGAAAGAAAAAATCAGAAGTTTTAACTTCTGATTAGTTTAAAGTTAAAAATAAAAAATTAAAATGTGTAGGTAGTTGTTCCGCAAAGATATGGATTTCCACCAACATCATTGATATAAGGAGTTACTTCCACTTTGTTTATTACGTTAGTTAACACTATCCCAGAATCAAATGCTAAAGTATCGGTATAATTTATTAGTCTTGGTACTAATGGATTTACATTTCCCAGTATAGTGGTTGCATTTGGACTACTAATAACTACTGAAGGTGCGGTGGGAACATATCCCTTGAAAACTACCTTTACCCCATTAACTAATTCTGTTCCTTGACCTGCCCTAGATAAAGTAATATTACATCCCTTATTCCCAGATGCCATCGCTGTGGTTCCGCAAGCAACTTTTGTAGCCTGAACATCTACATTTAAACATTTTGAAGCCATATCTCCGCTTTGAGTCTGTGATTTCAAGAGGTTATTCACAACTGCCCATACTCCTCCGATTGCAACTAAAGCTAATACCACAATCATTAATGTAATAACAATATCAGACAACCCTTTTTTGTTTTTTTGAATCATATTTAACCTCCTTTTCATTAATATAAATTTTATTTTATTGGATTTAATTAATACTTTTTAGAATGCTTTTTACTTTAAAAACATTTCTGCGATGTTGCTTATTTATTAAAATTCTCTAAAGTTTGAAAAAATTCCTTGGAATCCATGACTTTATCCACTTCACTTAATCCCCTCTGTTCAATAAATTTAGCAAAAACTTCTGGTTTGTATCCTCTTTTTCTTAAAGAAGCAATTGTTGGAATCCTTTCATCTTCTTCTCCAGAGAATTCTCCGCTTTTAATTGCTGCTGTTAATTTCCTCTTTGACATTACTAAATCTGTAAATTTGAATCTTCCAATAAAGAAGACCCAAGGAAATTTTTTCTTAAAAACATCAAAAATCATTCTTTGCCTTTCTGCATTATCTCTGTGGTCTTTTCCTCTTATTATATGAGTCATCTTTAATTCAATATCGTCAACCGCAACAGCAAGATTCATCAAAGGCCAAACACGATATTTATTTCCTTGTTTAGGATGTTTTTTTAAATTTATTCTTGCAAGGGGAAAATCCCTCATTGCAGGATTTTTATGCTTCATGTCTGATTTAAATCTCAACACTGCTTCTCCTTCGCCAAATCCTTTTTTATTTAACATCTTATTCCATCTTTCAGTATTTTCTTTTACGCTTAACTTTCTGCATGGACAATCTTTCTGTTCTTCTACAAATTTTTTAAATTTTTCTTGAGAGCATGTGCAGACATAGGCAAATTTTTTATTAATTAATTTTTCAACATACTCATAATAGAGTGCAATTCTATCTGAAGAAATTAAATATTTAGAAACATTTCCGAAAATCCAGTCACAATCTCTAGGGATATCTTTGTAAGCATTAACTAACGCTGTTTCTGGGTCAGTGTCATCAATTATAACATAAAACTTTCCCCCATATTTTTTTACATAAAGAGATGACGCCAGGTTTGAGATAATATGCCCTAAATGAAGAGGTCCTGATGGAGCAGGACGAAATCTCATTGTCACCCCTTTTTTAGAATTAGGCAATTCATCAAGTCCCTCGTGATTTTCTCTTTCACTCACTTTGTTTTTTATTTTTTCAAATTCTTTTTCCTGTTCTACGAATGATAAAGCATTTACTTTCATAATAACTTCAGAAATCTTTTTTGCATATTTTCCAACTTCATTTGGTTTTAGTCCTTCATTAAATAGGGAAGAAATTACTGGGCCCTGCATTGCTTTTCCTTCGTGGGCTATTGCATTTTTCAAAGCGTAAGCATGTGCTTTTTTTTCCAAATCATCCATAATAATTAAAGAAAAAAGGAGTTAATAAATTTAATCCGAGTTAATTCTAAGCTTTTTTTCAAGAAGCTCTACTCTTTGATTTAAATGATAAATCTGATTAGACAAATCTTCCATTTTATTTGTCATATCTAATAATCTTTTAGCAATTTTTTGTTTCTTTTCTGGATAATCTGTCTGTTGCGGGGCATCATTATCCCAAGAAACGTCAGAAGACGAATTGGAATTAACATTTGAAAAACTTCCCAAAAATCCCAAATCACCAACTGTTTCTGGTTTTGATTTTAAGTGTGAAGACGACGTCTGTATTCTTTTCTCTGTTGATGGACGATATCCTTCACTCCAATCAACAACCTTCTCTTTTTTCTTTCCGAATAACCCCATAATATATAGAAAACAAACTTGTTTTTAAATTTAGCTAATTAGAAACATTTTTTAAACAAAAGTGTTTATAATATTAAATGACAGCAACTGTTGACCAACTAATTGCAACAATTAATCCGAATTTGTACTATCAAACATCGGAGGATAAGCTTTTGGCAAAAAAAGAGTTAAAAGATTTTAAAGAATTAATAAAAACTGCTGGATTTCAAAAAGCAGCAGAAAAAGCTAAACCTAAATCGGACGCAACCCACACTATTGTTTATGATTCCTCTTCTGAAACATTAGAACCATTATATTTCTTTATTTTAGATTTAATGAATGATTTAAAATTAAAACCAGAAAAATTAGTCGATAACTTTAGTTCAACGCCTGGAAGCGGGCATTTTGCAGAACTTGGACAACGAGCAACAGTCATGCAACAACAGGCGAGCAAACTAATGGGGGATGTAAATACTGTTCTTAGAAGTGTATTGAATATTATTTATGATTTAAAAGATTTCAAAATGAGATTGCAACATTATGCTGGATTAATCTCAAAGAAGAAAGAGGAACAAGACGCATCTATGCTTGCATTAAAACAAATTTGGATGGACAAGGTAGATATTGCAAAGGGAAATTCCAGCATTAAAGCAATGGGTCTTGGGCAATCTGGATTTCAAACTTTAATAGACGCGTTTTTATCTGTAAAAGATGAAAAAGATGTAGACCAGATTGATTTAAATGATAGGGTTAAAAGAATAATAAAACCCAGAATACTTGAATTTAATATCTGGCTGAAAGAATCAGAAAGAGAATTAAAAAAGAGATATGATTTGGAAAAAACTTATTTAAGAAGTCAAGTTAATAGTTTAAAACTTTATTCGAGATGGGCAAAGCCTTATTTGAAAGCCGCACAAGATTTAGAGGCAAAAGAATCTGGAAGAAATCCGGGTCTTGTAAAAACATTTAACACAATAATCCTTGAATTGACATTATTAGGAAAAAGTAAATTGGACATTGCTGACGAAGCAATGAAAGGAACACTTCCAAAAGATTTTTCAAAACCAAGTTTCTTAAAAAAGATTAGAAGAAATTATCATTCTGTGATTTTAGTAGATTTTACTTTTAGGGGAATTCCTCAAAGAGTAAGTCAGCAGGCTCAATATGTATTTGGAGGACTAGCAGAAGTAACTTTTAAGTCATATGCGTTGAACGACGACGAATTGAAAAAATTTGAAGAGGAATTCAAGAAATCAGAAATTAATGACATCTTTGGATTAATTGAAGGAACAACTACCGAAAGTTTAGGGCAACTACAAGATGAAGTTAATTCTTTCTTAGAAGAAAAGACAGAAAAGGAAAAAGAAACTACAGATGAATCAAATCCGTTTCTTGCACTTATTGGAAAATATGAGAAAAAAGGAACTGGAGGAAGCAAACCCAAAGCAGTAGCAAAAAAGGATGAGGAAAAAGAAACAATTGTTACGCCAGATACTTGGATTGAAAAAACTCACTTCCGCCCATTAACCGCAGAATTAGCAAAGGCAAAACTTTTTGATATATTTGATATTTACAAGAAAGCACACAGCATGGCAAGCTATACTTAAGAATAATTTCTCCTGTTAAGACTTGATTTTCCTTCAGCTAAATCTCGGATGATATCTTTTGAAGTTCTTACTGTAACTTTATGGAGAGGGATATTTGTAATAAAATTTTTTCCAGATGAATCATAGACCGGAATTCCTTCACGGGCAGGATCTTTTAAAACATATTTCATTTTTCTTGCAATGTATAATAGGTCTCTTGGTTTATCGATAACTCTTCCACTTTTTTTAGTTGTTTGTGCTAAATTTTCTTCTAATCCCCCTTCTTGATGTATTAGTAGCAAAGCAAGTCCAAAAGCAAGAAACAGAATTCCAAAAAAGATATTTCCAGAGGTAAATGTAGTGTTAATGACATGTCCAGTTAAATTTATTGGCATGTTTAGAATAAAGATAAAACTTACTAAAATAAAAAGATAACTTAATACGCTTTGTATTATCATATAGCAAACTATGAAATGCATTTTATATATTTTGTTAACTTCGATAAATAATAAACAAAGCGTGTTCTTTTGAAAAAAGTGAGAGTAGAAACTCCCCCATTCAGCACAGAGATGCTGAAAGAACCTAGCGTGGTAGAAAACTTAATAAACAAATTTATGTTGTATTAGAACATGGGTGATTATAGTGTAAGTGATATCTATCAGGGGGGATATTCTTCTATGTCTCCGATTTATGGAAATATATTTGGAAATTATAGAGTTAATCCAAAATCATTTGGTATGACTACTGACCCGAGAACAGCGAATATAATCCAAGATGCTTCAACAAAATTAAATGTTGGTGCAAAACACATAGAAATTTCTGCTGTTCAACCAGATGTCTTTGAGTCAATTCCAGATTCCCATTTGTTAGAAATGAAAAGACTTAGCAAATTAGTTGGGGCAACTGTTTCTGTTCATGGACCGATATTAGAGCCTTCTGGAATGTCAAAAGATGGTTTTTCTGAAACTAATAGAGAAGGAGTAGAAAGGCAAATGCTTTCTGCAGTAAAAAGAGCGCACATAGTTAGCCCAGATGAAAATATTCCTGTGACTTTCCATTCTTCTGTGAGTGTCCCTGACCAGATTACCACAAAGGACAAATTACCAGAAGAAACCTATGTTGTAAATAGAGATACTGGAAGTATTCATAGGGTTCCATTAAAAGAAAGAACTTTTCCTGGAGAAAATACGAAGAGAGATATTAAAGAAGAGATAAACAAAATAAATGAACAGCAATGGACTGAAAGTTTAAGACAATTGGAATATCGTTCTCAGATAGGGGGAGAAGCTATTGAAAGAGCGCTTGGTACAGAGTTATTAGCAGAAGCAGAAAAAAAAGCTGGAAAACCATTGACAAAAACTATGGAAGATATGAATTCTACATTTAATCAAGGAGCAATCCACATTAACAGCTCATATAATGAATTAAAAGAGCTTTTTGATACTGCTTATCACAATGCATCTGATGTTGAAAAAAATAAAATAGAAAAATTTTATAAAGACGTTGAAGAAAGAGCGAAACAATTAAAAGAAAATCCTAAAGAAATTCAGAACACAGTAATAATGAGAGATATTATTCAAAAAGGGGTTAATTTTCTTAACAAAGAAATTGTTGCTCCAAAATTATATGGAAGTTTAAATGAATTCTCAAAAGAAAAAACAGTCGAAACAATTTCAAATGTTGCTTTTGGTTCTTTCAAGGAATTTAAAGATAAGTCTCCGATAATTAGTATTGAAAATCCTCCTGTTGGAAGTGCATTTAGTCGAGGAGAAGATTTGAAAGATATTGTAGAAAAAGCGAGAGAGAAATTTGTCGAAAAGGCAATAAAACCCATAAGTGAAAAGGGCCTTGGGATGAGTGAAGCGAAGGCAAAAGAAGCCGCTGCAAAATTGATTGGGGTTACTTGGGATGTTGGACATATCAATATGATGAGAAAATATGGATATGAATCTGAAGATATTATCAAAGAAACAGAAAAAGTAGCTAAACTTGTAAAACATGTTCACTTGTCAGATAATTTTGGATTTGAGCATACAGAACTTCCTATGGGGATGGGAAATGTTCCTATGAAAGAGATTTTGAATAAATTAGGAAAAGAGGGATTTGATGCAAAAAAAATTATCGAGGCTGGAAACTGGTGGCAACATTTTCAAAGTTCTCCATTTAAAGAAACATTAGAAGCATTTGGTTCTCCTATTTATTCAATGCAAATGGCTCCTTATTGGAATCAGCATCTTGGACTTCAGCAAGGGTATTATAGTGGATATGGGGCAATGCTTCCCCAAACAAATTATGCGTCCTTTGGGGCTGGATTCTCGGGATTGCCTATGGAACTTGGCGGACAGGCACCAGGAGCAGAAGGAAGCAGAATGAGCGGGAAGGGAATGGAGTAAAAATATGGCAAGAGAAAGACTTGAAGATAAAGCGATAACTGGAGCAATTCAGGGCGGGATAAGAGAATTAATTGGAAGAAATAAGCAGTTATTTGGGGGATATGAAGATTATCTTAGAAAACATATAGATGAAAGTATGATTAATTCAAAAATTTCTGAGATTAGAACAGAAATAAAAGAAAAGAAGATGAATAAAGTGGTGGCGGTATCTTTTCTGTATAATCAACTTAAAAAATACATTGCTTCTGGTTCTATGTTTGACATTAAAGGAGAGGAATTTGTATTGGAGAGGGGGCTTGAAAAAAAAGTGGGTGGAAACGGATTCCTCGAGAGAATAAAAGATTTTTTCTTATATTTAAGCAAACCGAGAGAACAAAAATATTTTGAAAGAACCTTAAAAAATGCCAATGAGATGTATGAATCATTCGCATCAAATACTGGGAATTTAAAGGCTGTATCTGAAATGGGAGCATATATGAAAGAGGTAAACGCCCTTTTCCCTTTGATAAATATCATGAAAGAAAGAAAATTAATCGATCGATATGAAGCAAAAAGATTTTATAAAGAAGCTGCCGAAAAAACAGAAAAAGAAACAGAAGGATTTAAAAAAAATCTTGAACAATATTTAGCAGCAAGAACCGCTGCTTCAATTTTAGGAATTTTGGGATTCTCTTTGATTGCTATGAATTCAAATATTACTGGAGCAGTTATTGGAATACAAAAAGATAGCCTTGTTTTAGGAATCGTAGGGATTATCTTGCTGATTATCGCAGTATTCATTTTTTTAAATTCTACAAAGAAAAAACATAGTACAAAAAAGAAGCACAAGATTAAAAAGAAAGAGAAGGCATAAAAATATATATTTAAAAATATATAAAACATAATTATAAAAGAGATGAGAACGAATAAAAAAGTGAAAAAAAAAGAGAGTGTGAAAAAAAGAGTTTCAAAAACTGCTAAAAAAGATTATCCCACTTTGCAGTTGAAATTAGAATCGGAGATAGCTATGGACTTTGCTGTAAAGGCCTATGAAACATTTAACAAGATTGTAAAGTCAATCGTTCTATTCGGTAGCTCTGTAAAACAAACGGCTGTTGCTGGGTCAGATATAGATGTTGTGATTATTATCGACGATGCTTCAATAAATTGGGACCAAGAGTTGATTGCGTGGTACCGGGAAGAATTAGATAAAATTTTGAGAAAAAATCCCTATCAAAAAAATCTGCATATTAATACAATAAAATTAAGCACGTGGTGGGAAGATTTAATGAGGGGAGACCCTGTTGTTATAAATGTTTTAAGATACGGAGAGGCGATGATTGATTTCGGGGGATTTTTTGAACCACTTAAATTTTTATTATTAAATGGAAAAATAAAATCAACTCCCGAAGCAATTTATACTTGCCTTCAAAGAGCTCCTACCCACATGTTAAGAAGCAGAGCAGCAGAACTTAATGCGATTGAAGGGTTATACTGGGCAATGGTCGACTCTAGCCACGCCGCCTTGATTTCTGCAGGAATTTCACCAGCATCCCCAGAACATGTTCCAAATGATTTAAAAGAAGTTTTTGTTAATCCTGGAAAATTAAAAATGAAATATGTTTTATGGTACAGAGATTTGCTGATTCTTCACAAGAAGATAAGTCACGGAGAAATAACTGAATTAAAAGGCGTTGAAATAGACGATTGGCAAGAAAAGACCCAAGAATTTGTGAAGGTAATGGCTGAACTTGTTAATCAGAACGTAGGTTAGATTTTTTTCTTTTCTCATACCAACTAGCATCATGAGCAGATTGTAATTCCCAAACTCCTTCTGAGGAATGTATATTGCCTTCTTTGTCTAATCTACCAGAATAGACTTTGGATGAGAAAGGGTCTTGAATGGTTCTTTGAGTTAAAATAGGAATATGAACGTTAAATAATCTTATGCTGTAAGTTTTATCTTGTATTAAAGGTCTTCTTTCGGTTATCCTTTGTTTATCCTCCAGAGATAAACGAACTTGTTCTGTAACTTCATAAAGAGTTCCTTTTTCAATAATCATGTATGAACTTTCTTTAGAAATGGGTATTGGATTATTAAATCGAAATTGTTTTGATTCAGTTATCTCCACTGAATTTATTAATACTCCTAAAACTAATCCGCCTAATCCGACTGCAAAGTTACTTTTTTTCATTTTCAGTTAATAAGCAATTTTTTATGTTTAATTAAACTTTAGTTGCATCTACTGCTTGAGACAATGTTTCTTGATATGCATATTGTTTTAACTTTTTGTAGTCATCTGAAAATTCTACTGAAGCTCTATCTATTTGTGAAATAATAGCAACTATTGACTTAAGCTCTTCTATTGTTTTATCTGCTTTTTCTTTTTGTTCTTTAGTGAATGACTTATCGCTTCCTTCTTTGATTAGTTGAGCATCTTTATAACTATCTTTAATTGAACCTATTGATTTAGCCCCGTATTTCTTAACGATAGCATTAAACTTTTCTTGCTTGTCTTTTGAAATTATTGAATCGATTGCTTTTGCATTTGAATAATAAAAGTTTGCGAAAGTGCATTGATTAGACGCTTTTTCATATTGTCCTAATGCTTCATGCAACATTGTTTGCATTCCTTGTTCAGAAGCAAGAGCTGCTTTTGTAAGAATATCTAAGTCACGAGTTTTTGGATCATATAATCTGTCAATTAATGTTCTAGTTGCCCCCTTAAGAAAAGATCCTTGCTCTTTTTCATCTGCATGGTTAAGTGCGTACATTCCAACATATGCTGGATTATATCTAGCCATATCTTCTAAATATTTTGGTTTTTCTACTTCAGACATTTTATTTTTTCTTCCTTTTTAATTTATTTGGAGTTTTATCTAGACTTGAAGCTAATCCTGTTTCTAATTTTGTATCTAATCTTGTTTCCATAATTAATTGATATAATTAAACTATTTAAATGTTTTGTTTTTGTTATTACTTACTAAAAGTAACAAAATTAGGCTGTTTTTACCGGAGAAGTAAATACGTAATTAATTCTTGTTGTGCAGGGAAGTTTTGACTTAACTTGCTTGAAGATTTTTCTGACAAAAGAACAAGCTTTTGGTGTTGAAACAGCGACAGACATTATTCCCTCGCCTTTTTTCATAATAGCGGCTTTTGCAATTGCTCTTCCGAAAGATAACTGCATTCCTTTCTGGGTTCTATCTGCTCCTGCTCCTGTCAACATCTTATTTTCTCTTTGAATATGATGAGTATAAGGGATTATTTGAAAATAGTATTGCTGTCCGCCCATTTCGTCGTTGAGCTTTCTATCTATAAATTGTCTGCATGCTTCAAGAGCATTTTGCCTTACTTGAACAGGATGGTCTGTAACTAATGTTAAAAGATGAGGAAGTTTTCCTGCTTCATATCCTTTAAGATTTCCCATTCTGAATTTTGCTATCTTAGCAGGAGGGACTACTTTTGCATAAGCGTGTTTCTTCTGCTTACTTATTCTTGTGTTAGGAACAACATGTTTCTTAGAATATGAATTTGCTCTTCGAAGTGCCATTTTATTTAATCTCCACCCTTGTTGTAACTGCTTGCCCTGGAAGTCCTGTTTCAAAGATTGCTCTAACTAATCCATGACTGCCATGTGCTCCAGAAACCTTGCCCTTTATTTTTTTATTTGCTGGAGAAGTCCAAACAACTTCTTTTCCAATGAATTTTTCTGCTTTTTCTTTTGAATCAACTCCGTTTATTTCTATCAAGAAATGTCTCTCGATAATAGTCTTTCTTCCTCTTCGAAATTGAACAACTTTTCCATCTGTCATAATAAATAGTTAGAAAGTTAGTTTTTAAAAGTTTCTTGTTTATTTTTCCAACACCACGATGCTTCTTCCGACAATAGAATCCTCTCTAAACTCGTCTATTGGGAATCCCTGAACAATTCTTAATCCTGTTTCAGAAGCTATTTTTTTGAAGTCGCAGGTGAGTTTTTTTTGCCTTGTTTGAACTAAAGGAGAGGTAAAAACAATTCTTTTTTTCACATTTTTCTTTAAATTTTTTAAAACTGCAATTATTAATTTTTCAAAACCCGCAATTATTTTTTTTGCTTTATCTGGAGAAGGGAATGATTTTTGTAGTTCTCCTAAATCCGGCTCTGTTGCTATAGAATCTGCATCAAGAATTTTAATCTTTGAAGAATCACCATTTAGAATTTTGTAATCTTTTTCTGAAAAATTAAACCATCTTAGATTTATTTTTGCACCATCTACTGCTTCTTTATCTATATCAATTCCGACCACTTTTATTTTTTGCAAAAGGGCTTCTTGCAAAACTACTCCAATTCCGCAAAATGGGTCAAGTAAGATTTCGTTTTCTTTAACCTGGGATAAATTTATTAAAATTTTAGCTAATCTTGGAGAAATTGAAAGAGATTCTCTTCTTACTGGTTTTTCCATGTCTCTTTTTTCAATCTCTTTGTAATTAGAAGATTCAGTTATTTTTCCGAAATTATTTTCAAAGACAAAGTATTGCTCTTGAATTAAATTGGAAGCAAGATTTGAAACAATTTCTCCGCTTTGAAGTTTTATTTTTCCAGTGAGTTTTTTTTCTGTTGCCTTTAATCCTTCTTCCTTGAATCTATCTTTTAGATATTGAAGGATATCTACAAATCCTTTTCCGTGAAAATCAAAAACAACATAATTGAGCTTGTTATTTTTTACCTCGTAAATCTGCTGTTTATCCAGTTCTTTTGAAATTTCGTTTAATGTCCCAGTAGCCAAGACTTTTCCTATGGAAATTGTTCCTCCAAGCTTTTCTACTATTCCTTTTGGAAGATTTGCCCCAGTTTCAATTAAAAGTCCGTTATGAACATGGGATAAAATCTTGAAAGATATTCTCTCTTTTTCAAAAAAAGATTTTATCTCTGCGGTGGATAATTCAACATTTCTGCCAAGAATAAATAGGTATTTCATGATTAATTAAGAATTTTAGAGATTAAAAACTATTTCTTCTCTTCTTTTTTTCTTGAGATAAACTCGCATCTTTGATTGTATTCTATTAAATCATTAATCAATATTGAAGCGTTCTTTCTCGCTTCATCCACTTTATGAGAAGAAGATTTTCCTTTTTTGAATTCTGTTCTTGCGTTGATAATATCTCTTAATATTCTCAAGTGCTGTGGAGCAAGTTTAGCTGTTTTTACAAGTTTAGATTCAAATTCGGAAATTAATTTCTCTTGAGACTTAGTTCCAAACATATTTTTCAATATAGAAAAAACATCTTGGTAAATTTGTTCTATTGTTTTTTCTTGCGTTCTCTTTTCAATTTGTTCTCTTAATTCTTTAAGTCTCTTTAGATAATCTTCTGTATCTCTTAAAAGTTTGTCAACTTCTTCTCCTGAAATTTCTTTTATCTTTTCGTGTTCAAAATCTTTGTAAATATTGATAATCTTTTCAATGATAGTAATATATTTCTTTTCCAGCATTTTTTCCTTATCTACAAATATTCTCTTCATTTCACTTGCAACATGCTTTGGTGTTGGCGGAGGAAGCCCATATAACATTAATAGTGCTTGGCTTGGAGTTGTAATTCCCCAGAATATTTCATTAACAACAACATCTAACAAAGCAGTCTTAACTCTCTTCACAGTTTTATCTCCCATAGACATAAACATATCAATTGCTTCTGGAGAGGGTTTTAATTTTCCCATTCTCAAAAGGGATTTCCATGGCATGAATGTTCCCCTGTCATAAAGAGGAATTCCATCTCGGATAAATGTAAAAATTACTGGATGAGCATCTTTAACGCTTTCCCAGAAATCTGTTAACAAATAAACTTGAGGGGAGAGCTTATTTTTAACTCCTGCAATTGCAGAAGCATCTGCAACATACTGATAAATAATTGCTCTTAATCTTTCTTTTAATTCCAATCTTGGCATTCTTTTTACATCTGTATCATTAATGATTATGAAAACATCTACATCAGAAGTAGGAACTGCTTCTCCTCTTACTAAACTTCCCGCAACAACATAACTAACAACATATTTCTCAAATTTTTGAAGAACAAGAGATTTGTGTATTTCTGCTACCCTTAATGCTCCAAGAATTCCTGTATCATGAAGAGGATAAGACATAGCAATTGAACCAGATAGTTCAAACTTGCCATCCAAACAAACTTCCCACAAATCAACTGGGCTTTTAACTTGAAGCCAAATTTTTTGCTTCATTTCTTCAATTTGTTTTACAATTTCTTCTTTTATTTTTGGAGCTTCTTTAAAGTTTTCTTCAGGAATAACCATATACAGATGAATATGTTTTTCTGTTTCTTTTGGAACTTCTTCTTCCTCGATA
>Ga0172379_10004793_pt1 | contig 19555 bp, 21 predicted proteins | sample GrowelOW334metaG_FD_119756 | JGI IMG/M metagenome (GOLD analysis project Ga0172379, IMG submission 119756) | Groundwater microbial communities from an aquifer near a municipal landfill in Southern Ontario, Canada - Groundwater well OW334 metaG | ecosystem: Environmental > Aquatic > Deep...
AAAAGAAGCAGAAGAAGAATTGGGTTTGGTAAATTTTAATTATACAAAAGGAGATAAAATCAGAGTAAGTACAAAGTACCAATATTTTGCTCAATGGTTTTTGGCCGTAGTTGATAAGCCAATTGAAGATTTTAAAATTCAAAAAGAAGAGGTGGAGCAGATTAGATGGTTTAGCAGGGAAGAATTGGAAAATGATTTAGAAAAAAATCCTGATAAGTATCTGAAAGGAATTGGGGGGTGCTTGGAAATGTTTAAGTAAATAAGGAAAAAATTATTAAATCGCCATAACTGGCGGTTTTTGTTATAATGAGCCAGTTACAATATGACTCAATCACAAGCGTTAGAAATCTTAAAAATGGGGCATAATGTCTATCTGACCGGCTCGGCAGGAAGTGGAAAGACATATCTCCTAAATCAATACATCAAATACCTCAAGGGTTTGCATGTCGCTGTTGGTATTACCGCATCAACAGGAATTGCTGCTAGTCATATCAACGGCCACACGATCCACTCATGGTCGGGAATCGGAATTAAAGATATTTTGACAGCTAAAGATTTAAATACGATTGCTAAAAAGAAAAAAGTGCGTGATCGCATGACGCAGGCTAGAGTTTTGGTCATAGATGAGATTTCCATGCTTGATGCTAAGCGCCTAGACGCCATTGAACAAATTTGCCAGCGCATCAGAAAAAACCATAATGCCTTTGGCGGACTGCAGGTAATTTTATGCGGAGATTTTTTTCAGTTGCCTCCGATTCGTGATGGAGGTTCGTCAGTTGAATTTTCTATATTTTCCAAATCCTGGCAAAGCCTTGATCTGAAAGTTTGCTATCTAAGCGAACAGCACAGGCAAACCGATAAAAACTTTTTGAAAGTTCTCAGTGATATTAGAAGCGGGAATGCAAATTCTTCAACGCATGAAATAATGCTCACACGTTTTAATCAGCCATTGGCCGAAAATATTTGTGCTACTAAATTATTTACTCACAACGTAAATGTAGATTCTTTAAATGATTATTATTTGAAAGAGTTAAAAGGCACAGAGCATATATTTGAGATGCAATCCAGCGGTACGGCGAAACTACTTACTGAATTAAAAAAGGGTTCGCAATTCCGGGAAAAATTAATTTTAAAAGAGGGTGCGATTGTGATGTTTATAAAAAATAATTTTGAATTTGGATATATCAATGGCACATTGGGAAAGATTATCGGCTTTGATGATGAAAGCGGATATCCGATTGTGCGAGTTAAATCGGGTCAGGAAATCATTGCCTCGCCGGAGCCTTGGGTGATAGAAGAAGATGGCGAAGTACTTGCGGTCATCAAGCAGGTTCCGCTTCGTTTGGCCTGGGCCATTACTGTCCATAAAAGCCAGGGCATGAGTTTGGATGCGGCCGAAATTGATCTGAGCAAATCTTTTGAAATGGGAATGGGCTATGTGGCGCTCTCCCGTGTGCGGTCGCTTGATGGCATAAAACTTTTGGGGATAAATGAAATGGCATATCGAGTCAATCCAAAAATTATTGAATTTGACAAAAGGCTTTTTGAAATGTCGGATCAGACCATGGAATATCTAACTGATATGGCAGAAAATGAAAAAGCGGTTAGGCAAGAAAGATATTTGAATTATTTATGCTCAAGGCAGGATAGTTTTTTAAATAACAACGAGGAAGATTTATATGATAAAAAACGAAGTGACCTTCGCTGGTAAAAAGTGCGCCATAGAATACGAGGACTGTGAATTGGGTAGGTGAGACAATTATAAGCAGAGCTAAGGAATTATTAATTTTATTTAAATAAAAAAATGCCCCAACACGCAGCGTTTCGTGTGCCGGAGCAATACCAGGGGGTAGGGGGGGGTGGTCCTTTACGCCGGTGTCTTGTTGCGGTAGACTACCTGCCACCCTTGTCGGATGTCGATGTACTTATTGGTGGTCTCTGGCATGGCCAGGTTGACGGCGTTCTCAAAGGTGACCTTTGCCACCTTGAGGAGCGCTCCAATTGGTGCGATCTGCTGTTGTAGTTGTATTCGCGCGACGGTGTTGGGGTCTGCAGATGAGTCTGCTGTTTCCTCTTGTATCTTGATTGCTCTCCTGGTGATCTCATCTTTCAGCCAGCCAATGTGGGTGTACATTTTACGAAGGTTGTCGCCTAGAACGCCGGCAACCAGATCACCCTCCCTTACTTCCTCCATTGGCTCATCCGCCGGTGTTACCACCGTGCCTTCGACACCATCCCTCACTTCATTTAGTAGTGTAATCGGCATACGTCGTCCCCATCCTTTTCTTTTGCGGTTTAGAGCCAGAAGTGCATATCTTTTATATCATAATTATATTATTTGCGTCAATTAAATTGTAAAATTAGATTAAAGTTAATTAATATCTTATTTAGCATTACTTTGCTATAATTAAATAAATATTAAAAATAAGCTACCTTGCCATGAAAATTATTAAGTTTATTGTGTCCATAGCTATCCCTTTGCTTGTCGGCTTTGTCGGATCGCTAGTCACCATACCAAGTATAGACAGTTGGTATCAACTATTAAATAAGCCGTCTTTTAATCCGCCAAACTGGATTTTTTCACCCGTCTGGACCGCTTTATTTATTTTAATGGGTATTAGTTTATTTATTATTTGGATTAATAAAAACAACTCAAAAGCAAAGAGGATATTTGTCGGCCTTTTTATAATCCAGCTCATATTAAATTTTTTGTGGTCGTTTATATTTTTTGGCTGGCATTCGCCTTTCTGGGCGTTGATGGAAATTATTCTCCTTTTGATTTCCATAATTGCCCTGATAATTTCTGCAGGAAAAATCTCAAAGGCTTCGGCTTGGCTGTTGGTCCCATATTTATTGTGGGTAGGTTTTGCAACTTTTTTGACCTTTAATATTTGGATGTTAAATAAGTAATTATTTATAATTATCGCAAGATAGTAATAATTAATAATAAAAAATTATGAACTGGAAAAAAGCCATCGGCTTTGGCATCTTAATCTGGCTCATTATGTTTGCCCTTGTTTCGGCCACGCTTGGTTGGTATGACCAACTTTGGTTTAGAATTGTCCTTGCCATTATCGCGGGAATAATTTCCTTGATCTTGGCCGGCTATATCAAGCCGTCTAGTTATGCCAGGGCACTGACGTATGGCGTAGTTTTTGTTGTTATCGGCGTGATTCTTGATTTACTGGTTACTAGGAGATTTAACGCTGCTATTTTTAGCGATTGGGTATTGTGGCTTAGTTATGTTTTGGTTCTTGTTGCTCCCATGCTTAGAGTTCAAAAAAAATCAACTACTACGATTTAGTTTTTATTAGGTTCTAAGGCCGCCTTTTGCGAGGCGGTCTTATTATCAAAAGCATTAATGGCCGGCACATAATTTTTTTGTTATAATAATGGCGGCTTTAAATAATTAATAAATTTATGAAATCATTAATAATTTTTTATTCTCTAGATGGCAATACCAGATTTTTGGCCAATGAGATGGCAAAGGAAATCGGCGCAGACTTATTGGAGTTAAAGCCGGAAAAGAGCATAAATGCCGGTAATTTTATGAAATACTTTTGGGGCGGAAAGCAGGTAATGATGAATGAAAGGCCAAAATTGTTGGCAATGGAAAATAAGCCGGCTGATTATGAATTATCAATAATTGGAACTCCGGTTTGGGCTTCAAATTTTGCTCCAGTTTTTAAAACTTTCTTTTCGGAAGTAAAAATAAGAGATAAAAAAATAGGCCTCTTCTGTTCTTGCGGTGCCAGCGCCGGCAATGCCATAAATAATTTTAGGGATGAGCTAACAGGTAATAATATATTAAGTGAAATGGTGTTTATTAATCCCTTAAGAAAGCCGGAGGAAAATTCAACAATAGCCAAAGAATGGGTAAGGAAAATGGTGCAATAGCAATAATTGATGGGTGTGGGGTTTGAGGGTTGCAATTAGCTTATTTTTATGTTAATATAAAAGCGCATATTTTGGCGCTTTTTTTATTAAGAATTGATTAATAATTTAGGTCAAATTTTACTCTAGTTTATTGCCCAAATAGCTCAGTGGTAGAGCAACCGCCTTGTAAGCGGTAGGTCGTCAGTTCGAATCTGACTTTGGGCTTTGTCATCAAATAATAATTTATAGATAATCAGTATGTCACAAGATAACATGATAAAATTCGAATGCACTGCTTGCAAAAAAGTGAATTATTTTTCCAGAAAAAACAAAAAGCTTTTAAAGGAAAGATTGGAGCTTAAGAAATATTGCAAGCATTGCAAGGAGCATACAGCACACAAAGAAACCAAATAACGGTTAAGGCCGTTATCTGGGGGCGTAGTTCAACAGTAGAACGTCGGTCTCCAAAACCGCAGACGAGGGGGCAGCACCTTCCGCCCCTGCAGATAATAAAACAGTCCGCCACCGGGGGCTGTTTTATTTTGGTTGTGGATAACTTTATTGTAAATTTAGGTAAGGGGGATATAATAAATATGAGCACAACTAAACTCCTTTGGTAAGGAGTCGCTCCAAGTCTTCCACGAGGAAGTCTTGAGAAGTAAAGACAAGGTGTTTTTGCAAAGTAGTAAAGTAACGGTAACTAGGGCTGGTTCAACTGGAGAAGACTCTCATGACGGAACGTGACACCACCATTCAGGATCAAGGTATCCGCAAGGCGAAGGGCTTCTGGTCGACGTTGGCTTTCCGCGGACGTGCGGCGGCTGCTCTGCTCGGCATCGGCGCGATCGACCTCCGGCGACACAACGGCATCGGCGCCACCCCGGAAGCGACCCGGTAGGCTCAATAGGAATGTAGCCAACCGGCGCAAGCAATAGGGTAGGATCGATTTTGATTCCACCACGGCGCGCTCCAAACTCCTCAGACTCCAGTCATGAACTGGTTTCGGTGGGACAGATGTTTCTAAAGTATGCCGGCTCGTCAACGCGAGTCCCTGCAGCTAAGAAGCAACTGTTCCTCTTTTTTTCACCCAAATAGGGTGTTTTTTAATCCAATTTTAATTTATTAATAGTAATTTAAAATTAAAAAATATGAACAACAATTCGTGGACAAAAATAAAAAGCGATTATAAAGAAGTGGTAGGGAAAATTGATATATTGGTCAAAAATGGCGACGATGATGAAAAAGAGTTTTGGAAGGATGCCAAAAATCAACTCCAAGAGGCAAAAAAGGAGGCAGAACAAAAAGTGGAAATGCTTGAGCGAGGAACCGGTGAAGCGACCGAATATGCACAGCAGGAGTTTGAGGATATTTTTAATGATTTAAATAATATGTTGCTCTTTATTAAAGAAAGTTTTAGTTTAGGAGAAGATAATGAAACCGGCTCATAATAATCTTAAATTAATATTATTCGGTCTGACTTAAAATAAATTTACCAAACTTTTAAAACCGTCTAGTCGGCGGTTTTTGAGTATGTTGCCAAAAACCTCTAAAAGTGCTAGAATTAGATGATGTTTTTATGAAAAATTATACCAAAAAAACACTAGGTTACTTTTTATCGGCAATCAGCGAGCATAAGCTGATTACTTTTGTCATTGTTTTAAGCGTGATCGGGGCTTCGGTAATTGATGCCATCATACCGATTTATTTTAAAAACTTCTTTAATTATTTGGTGCAAGATTCGGATAAAAACGTTATCTACGCATCCTTAATTACAACTATAATAATTATTGCGATTTTTAAAATAGTCCAATGGGCTCTTTGGAGGATAGCTTCTTTTTCATCAAATCATGCCCAATCAAAAGTCATAGCCGATCTGTCAAATCAATGTTTTGCTTATATGCATAAGCATTCATTTTCATTTTTTAGCAATAGCTTTGTCGGTTCTTTGGTCAAGAGAGTTAAGTGGTTTACCGGCGCTTACGAAACCATAGTTGATAATGCGATTTGGAATTTGTTGCCGATGGCTGTCACTATTATCTCGATTATAATTATTTTATTTAGAGTAAACATCTATTTATCGCTTGGCGTTTTAGCCTGGACAGTTGTTTTTTTAACTATAAATTGGTTTTTTACGAATTTTAAATTGAAGTATGATATAGAACGCAATGAAATTGAAACTAAGTCGACGGGACTTTTGGCTGATACTATTACCAATAACTCAAATGTAAAATTATTTAATGGCTATAAAAGAGAGGTTGATGATTTTTCTAATGTTTCAAACGAGCTGAGAAAAATACGACGGTTTACCTGGAATTTGTCGGATGTTTTTGAGGGAGTGCAGGGATTGCTGATGACGGCTTTGGAAATTGGAATCTTTTTTGCCGCAATTTGGTTTTGGAAGCAGGGTAAACTAACGATTGGAGATTTTGTTTTAATCCAGACTTTCCTTTTGGATATATTTATGAGAGTTTGGAATTTTGGCAAGATAATAAGAAATGTCTATGAAAAATTATCTGACGCCGAAGAAATGACTATAATGCTTGAAACGCCTCATGATATAAATGATATTCCAAATGCAAAAAATTTAATTATCAAAGAAGGCAAGATAGAATTTAAAAAAGTTGATTTTAACTATAATGAAACCAGATCTATTCTTAAGGATTTCAATCTGACAATTGAGCCTCATCAGAGAGCGGCAATTATCGGGGCATCAGGCTCCGGCAAAACTACAATTGTAAAGTTGATATTTAGAATGCACGATTTGACTGCTGGAAAACTTTTGATTGACGGCCAGGATATTTCAAAAGTAACGCAAGAAAGCTTATGGCAAAATATCAGCCTGGTTCCACAAGATCCAATTTTGTTTCATAGGACGCTTTTAGACAATATAAGATATGGCAAGCCCGATGCAAGCGATGACGAGGTAATTGAAGCCGCTAAGGCCGCGCATTGCCATGAATTTATAAGTGAGCAAACGGAGGGTTATAATACTTTTGTGGGAGAAAGAGGAATTAAATTGTCCGGTGGAGAGAGACAGAGAATTGCAATCGCCCGCGCAATTCTTCGAAATGCTCCCATATTGGTTTTGGATGAAGCAACATCAAGCTTGGATTCTGAATCAGAACATCTTATTCAGGACGCTTTGGCCAAGTTAATGGAAAATAAAACCGTGATTGTTATTGCTCATCGGTTATCCACTATTCGTCAAATGGATAGAATTGTTGTCATTGAAAAAGGTAAAATTGTTGAAGATGGAGATCATAATAAATTATTGGAATTTAAAGAAGGTATTTATCATAAATTATGGCAATTCCAGGCAGGTGGTTTTATTAAGTAAAAATTATAAAATAAATTTACAGAGCTCTGAAAGGGGCTCTTTAATTTTGGCTGTTTTTTCTCAAATTGAGTCACAAAAAACTGTTTTAACCGTTTAATATTTATGCGGATATGATTTGTCCGTGATGCGATAAAAATAAATAATACATGTAATATGACTACAAAAAGAGGATTGGCTTCTGCAGATATGGCTACCAGAGAGCGAGTTGCCAGTGAGGGTGGCAAGGCCTCACAACGCAGTGGTCGAGCTCATAGATTAACCCTTGAAGAAAGAAGAAAAGGTGGCCAAGCCTCCCATGGAGGAGGAAGAAGACCTGAAATGTAAAAAAAGCCGCTCCGAACCGGAGCGGCTTTTTTAAATCATATCTTAATGTTTTTTATTTATGATTTATGGTTCTAAAACCGATAGATAGAGGGATTTATAAACCATCCAATAAATTAATACTTATGAAAACCTTAATATATGCCACCTTTTTTGCAATGTTGATAATTATGTCTTTTTTAACATGGTGGTCTATCGTGATGTTTAGCTTTATAAATACCAATTTAATTAGTGAAAATACGTCATTAATTGACAAAATTCAAATCGCTCAGATTTATAGTGCAAAAAAATAATTTTTCTTGGATTGATTGGTGATATTTGTTATAATGTTGATATTAATTTATAGGGATTTTCTATGTTTAGAAAGATTATTTTTAGTCTTGCAATTTTTGCGTTAATTGTGCCATCATTTTCCCTGGCCGCTACCAAAACAAGCGTTAAAGTTGCCAAGCCAGCGGTAACAGCCACAAAACCCAAGCCAGTTGACCCAAAGACTTATTTGGGAAGATTTATGTTGGAAACAGATAGCTATAATAAATTGTGGTATGGAGAAAAGTCTACGGGCAAAAGATATTTTATTAAAGACGGGGAAGATTTAAAATGGCTGATAACAAAATTTGGCAAAGTTATTTCAGATAAGGAATTGAATGCTATTCCTAAAAATTCAGCCCAGGTAAGGGGCAAAGCTCTTAGCAAATATTCCGGTCAGCTTGTTTATGCGTCTACCAGTAAGGATGTTGTTTGGTATGTTAATCCGGGAGATAAAATTAAATACAGGGTTGAGTCATTTTCTGATTTTTATAAGGTAATAAAAGTTATAGGGCTGAAAATCAGCGATGTAAATTTGAAAAAGTTACCAATGAACTTAGAGCAATTAACTTATGATCCGACTTTTTCGTCGGTCGCTTATGCGGGAACGGATAGTGACAAATGTTTCGATTCCAGTTATGGCGACACGGTTTTGCCTCTGGCCTCAATGACAAAATTAATGACGGCATTGGTTTTAGAGGATTTGCCAAATATTGATTGGAACGCAAAAATTACCATTACCAGAGAAGAAATAAAATATCCAGGTACGCTAGCTCAGGAGGGCACGACCAGCGAAGTCCCGCTTAGGATTGGAGATGTTGTTAATATGTATGATCTCTGGGTGGCGATGCTCACGGCCTCTTCAAATCAATCGGCTGTAATCCTGGCGGACAATTCCGGCTTAAGCAGGGCGGAATTTGTTGTTGCTATGAACAAAAAGGCCAAGGACTTGGGACTTTCCAAAACAAAATTTTATGAAATGACCGGATTGGATCCTAATAATATCAGTACGCCCAAGGAGTTTGCTGTTATTGCGCGAGAAGCGTTTAAGAATCCTAGAATCAGTGAGTCTACGCAAGTATCGGATTATGTCTTTGAAGCAATTGGCGAAGATGGATCTGTTAGAAATGTAAACGTAAAAAACAGGAATTACAGCTTACTGGCAATGGGCGCTGATGCTTCCAAAACCGGGTTTCTAATTGAGGCGCAAAGAAACGTTGTCATTAAGAAAAATGGAAATATTATAGTTGTCATGCACGCTTTAAGTACAGCGCAAAGAAATCAAATTTTAAACAAGTTGATGAGTAAAAATCAGCTTTCCTACAAATAAATTCTCAATTTAAATTATAAATAATAATAAATGTAATGGATAAATTACAAGAGGCTTTTAATCGTATACAAGAAATCAAAAAAGAACAGAAAAGAATTAAGAGCGCATATAGAGATGCGCTTTCAACATCTCCAAGTTATAAGCAAATCACTGATGAGCTTAAAGAGTTAAAGGAAAAGAAAAGAAAAATTGAAGAGGGTATTAAAATTGATTTTTCCTCAGAATTTACCAAGCTTGATGATATGAAAATTGATTTGGAAAGTGAATATGAATTGCTTAGCGATATAGCCTTGAATCAGTTGATGAAGGGGGAGACAGTGAAAGTTACTGATCAGTATGAGAATAATTATGAGCCGGTGTTTAGGGTTAATTTTAAAAAAGCTAGTTAAAATATAACTTGTTCTTACTTTTTTCTTTTCTAGGAAAAGAAAAAAGCTAACAAAAAAGAAAAGTCGTTCGCTGTTTAAAAATTTAGGCCAATTTTATCCTTCGTTCGCTAAATCACCGTTCGCTACGCTCACTTTTGTGATTTGCCTGGCGGCCGCTCACTCTCGGATAAAATTAACACTAAATTTTTAAAGGCTCACTGGGGGACGGGGAAGGGAATAAAACGATGAAGAAGAAAATATTTTTTATTTTTGTTATTGTTGTGGCAATAGTTGTTGCCTCTGCTTTGGTTATGAATCAGAGTATTGTTAATTGCGGGCAGAAAAATATTATTTCAAATATAAATAATTTGCCTCATGCTGAGGCGGTTATGATACTTGGCGCTCGTGTTTATGGTAGTTATGCTATGAGTGATATTTTAAGAGATCGCGCTGATACGGCTATAAAAATTTATCAAAGCGGTAAAGCGGATAAGATTTTAGTTTCGGGTGATCACGGTCAGGATGAGTATGATGAGGTTAACACTGTTAAAAATTATTTGCTGGAGCAAAATATTAGTTCTGATGATATTTTTTTGGATCATGCCGGCTTTAATACTTATGACAGCATGTATCGCGCAAAAGCAATTTTTAATGTAAATTCATTAATAATTTCTACTCAGAATTTTCATCTGCCCAGAGCCGTTTGTTTGGCCAAGGGAATGAAGATTGATGCTCATGGAATCAGTGCTGACTTAAGGCATTATAAAAAAGAAAATTTAAATCAAGGCAGGGAGTTTCTCGCAAGGATTAAAGCTTTTGTATTTTTAATATTCAAGCCCAAACCTAAATTTTTAGGTGATGATATTTCTATTCGTGGTGATGGGCAAAGGAGTTGGGATTAATTTTTAGAAAAAAAATTGCCCCGCTCAAGTTTGCTGTCCTTGAGGGGGCGAAAGCTCATTCGTGAGCTAGTTATTCTGTCTCGATCCAGTACCGAAGCTCCGGGTATTGACGATTGAGGTCCTTGCACTGGATGACCAATGTTTCATAACTTCCTTCCATCCAGTCACCATGGCTGGAGAAGTTCGTAACATTGGACTGCCAGGCAATCCGCGATTTCTCCACTGGTCTCCCGTTGCAGAAGTAGATCTTCTGTCCCGGTGTGATCTTGTTTGGATCGGTGATGCTGTTGAGTCGGGCGATCGCTTCGTATGAGGGCTTGGTTCCGTCGTTGAGGTGTCGGAAGCAGATCTCCGACAGTGTGTCGCCGCTTTTGACGACGTACGTGTTTTGATCCGGGCCTCTTTCAACAATCCCGATATCGCCGTACGCCGACATCCCGGCAAGCATTACAAAACCCAATAAAAGGAACGCGTGCTTTCTCAACTCATTTCTCCCGTTGTGGCCGATTATTTTGACCCTTACCCCAACCACTACAAATACTGAAATATAATTATAGCACACTTTAGCCAAAAAGTCAATAGCACACCTAAATATCCAAATAAAATGGCCATAATTTGACTTTTCTAATAAAATATAGTAGAATCAATACATAATTTGGCTAAAGAGCCAATTTTTTATCTTAAATGATTATGGAAATTCGAAACATTGCAATTATTGCTCACGTTGACCACGGAAAAACTGCCTTAACTGACGCCTTGCTTAAGCAAACTGGCATGGTTACTGAAGATTTTAGTATGGATACAAACGCCCTCGAAAAAGAGCGTGGCATTACTATTTATTCAAAAAATGGTTCAATTTTTTATAAAAACACCAAAATCAACATTGTAGATACTCCTGGACACGCCGATTTCGGTTCTGAAGTGGAACGTGTTTTAAGGTCTATTGATGCAGTAATTTTAGTTGTTGATGCGCAAGAAGGCCCTATGCCTCAAACCAGATTTGTTTTGAAAAAATCTTTGGAATTAGGATTAAAGGCAATTGTTGTAATTAATAAAATCGATAAACCGGCACAAAGATGTGAAATCGTCCAAGAGGAAGTTTACGAATTATTTTTAGACTTAGGCGCAAATGATGAGCAGTTGGATTTTCCAGTTGTTTATGCAATTGCCAGGGATGGAATTGCAAAAGTAAATCTTGATGATCATTCAACTGATTTAACTCCGCTTTTGGAAATGATCATAGCTAAAGTTGAGCCTGCTGATGCAGATGCAACACTGCCACTCAGGATGCAACCATTTAATTTGGCCTATGATGATTTTCTCGGTCGTTTAGCTATTGGCAGAATTTACGAAGGCACAATCAAGGTTGGTCAGACAGTTATTGTCAAACAGCCGACTGGCGAAATTAGGAATGGCAAAATTACAAAATTATTCAGTTTCAAAGGATTAGCTCGAGAAGAAGTTGCAGAAGCAACTGCTGGTGATATCGTGATGGTAGCTGGTCTGCCAGACATTTTCATCGGTGAAACAATTTGCGTTTCAGACAGCCAAGAGGCATTGCCGGCAATTTCCATTGATGAGCCTACGATCTGTCTTAACTTTTTAGTAAACAATTCACCTTTTGGCGGTAAAGAAGGCAAGTTGGTAACAAGCAAGCAAATTAAAGAAAGACTGCAGAAAGAATTGGAAGTCAACGTTGGTTTAAAAATTGATTTTGACTCATCGGAATATTTTAAAGTCTATGGCAGAGGCGAACTTCACATTGCAATTTTAATTGAAAATATGAGACGTGAAGGTTTTGAACTTCAAGTTTCCCAGCCTCAGGTAATTATAAAAGAAGAAGAAGGCAAAAAATTAGAGCCGTTTGAAGAAGTTACTATTGATGTTCCAACATTATTTTCCGGCGCTGTTATTGAAAAAATGGCAAAGCGCAAAGGCACAATCGTAAAGATGGATCAAGAGGGCGATCAATCAAGAATAATTTTTGAAATTCCAACTCGAGGCTTGCTTGGTTATCGAGGTGAATTTACAATTGATACCAGAGGTGAAGGAATATTATGTACCAGAGTTATCGGCTTTAAGCCTTATGTCGGACAGATAGAGAAAAAAGACGTCGGATCTATGATCTCAATGGCTGTTGGCAAAACTGCCGCTTATTCTCTTGATAATTTGCAAACTAGAGGAACGCTTTATATTGGAGCAAACATAGAAGTCTATGAAGGCATGGTAATTGGAAATGTTGCTAAGGGCAACGATTTAACTGTTAATGCAATTAAAGGAAAAAATTTAACTAACATGAGAGCCTCGGGTTCTGATGATAGCATAAGATTAACGCCTCCATGGGAATTAAGTTTGGAGAGAGGATTGGAAATAATGGCAGAAGATGAATTTTTAGAAATCACCCCAAAGAGTATCCGTTTAAGAAAACAGAGTTTGTCCGAAGTGGACAGAATTAGGGCGTCAAGGAAATCAAATTAAGATTTTAATAAAATATAGCAATTTCTTGGTTTTTTTTATATAATTAATACATAAATTTGCCGGCTGTGGAAAACTCTAAATTTCATGGTAGGGCAAACGGCTCAAAAATTAATAAATAAAAAGAATTATGGCTAAAATGACCAAATCTCAAATTTTGAGTGCTTTATCCGATGCTACAGGCGTTTCAAAGAAGGACGTAGTAGCTTTAATGGATAAGCTTACTTCGATGGCTTATGTTGAAGTTAAGAAGAATGGTGAGTTCGTTGTTCCAGGAATCGGTAAATTAGTTAAGGTTCAGAGAAAGGCCAGAGAAGGCAGAAATCCTGCTACTGGTGAAACAATAAAAATTCCTGCTAAGACTGTTGTTAAATTCAGAGTTGCTAAAGCTGCAAAGGAAGCTGTCTTGTAAAAACTCTTTATACAAAATCCCGCTTGGTAACAAGCGGGATTTTTTGTTATAATTATTTTATAGAATCATATTATTATCTATGTTCAAATTGCCTCATAAGGCTTGGGTGGTGACAGTTGATATGGGTTATGGCCACCAAAGAGCTGCTTACCCGTTAAAAACAATCGCTTACGGTAAAATTATAACTGCGAATAATTATTTTGGCATTCCAAAGGGCGACAGGGCCATTTGGCAGGGGACGCGCGCTTTTTATGAATTTATTTCCAGGTTTAAAAGAATCCCCCTGATCGGAGGAGCTGCTTTTGATTTATATGATAAATTTCAGGCCATTCCCGATTTTTATCCAAAAAGGGATTTGTCAAAATCTAATTTGCAATTAAGCCAAACCTATAATCTGTTTAAAAAGCATCAGTGGGGGAAGCATTTATTTGATAAGCTGGCCAAAAAACCAATTCCGCTGGTTACAACCTTTTTTGTAACTTCAATGATGGCGGAGTATTATAATTATCCTGGTGATATTTATTGCATTTTGTGCGATGCGGATATCAGCAGGACTTGGGTTCCGCCTAAGCCACAAAACAGCAGGATAATTTATCTTGCCTCAAATAAAAGAGTTGAGGAAAGGCTTAGGCTTTACGGCGTCAGGCAGGAAAAGATATTTTTAACCGGTTTTCCCTTGCCCGAAGAAAATGTCGGCCATGATTTAAATATTATAAAAAACGATTTGGGCGAAAGATTGATCCAGCTGGATCCGGAAAAAATTTATATCAATCAATACAAAAAAACTTTGCAATCAAAATTAAAAGGAGCTCTACGATTGAGACCGATTAGGCCGATTACTATCACTTTTTGTGTTGGTGGGGCGGGAGCTCAACGAGAACTGGGTGTGGAGATAGTTCGCAGTTTGCATAATGAAATACGTAATAATAAAATAAAAATAAATTTAGTTGCCGGAATTAACAAAGAGGTGGCAAAGTTTTTTAGGGAGGAAATTTCAAAATTCAGACTAGGGAAGATTGGCAAAAAAAATATTAGAATAGTATTTGAAACATCCAAGCAGATTTATTTTTCACGTTTTAATCGGATTTTAAGAAACACCGATATTTTGTGGACCAAGCCCAGTGAACTTTCTTTTTATTGCGCCATGGGTTTGCCGATAATTATTGCGCCTCCGATCGGATCACAAGAGTTATTTAACCAAAAATGGCTTCAATCAATCGGCGCTGGCATTAATCAGGAAGATCCGCGCTATACCAATGAATGGTTGATGGATTGGATAAATTCCGGCTGGTTGGCTGATGCGGCTATGCAGGGCTTTACCGAGGCGCCAAAATTCGGGACTTATAATGTTGATAAGATTGTTTTTCATCATTTTAAAGAAACTAAAAAATTCAAAACGGTTTTGCAGTATTAGTATGGCGGAAAAGGAATTGTATGTAATTTGTGAAAATATCAGGAGCCTATACAATGTAGGCTCTATTTTTAGAACAAGCGATGCTCTTGGCGTGAAGAAAATTTTTCTATGCGGCATAACCGGGACTCCCTTGCAAAGTGGTGTTTTAAAGGTGTCGTTGGGTGCTGAGAATTCGGTACCATGGGAGCATAATTGGCATGCTTGGAGAGCTGTTGAAAAATTGAAAAAACAAGGGGTGCAAATTGTGGCTTTGGAATTGGGTAATGGAAGTATTAATATTGGTAAATTCAAGCCCAAGTTTCCTTGCGCTTTAATTATTGGCAATGAGGTTGATGGCGTGTCTAAAAGTTTATTAAAAAGGGCGGATGTTATCGTCAAAATTCCGATGAAAGGAATTAAGGAGTCAATGAATGTCTCAGTGGCTTTTGGAATTGCCACTTACAAAATTTTAGAGTAGTGTGCTACAGCGCAGCTGGCTAGCGCGTGTCGTTCGGGACAATGAGGTGGGTTTAAATCCCTCTAGCCAGATTTTGAAACACCATTAGATGGGTGTTTTTTTAAAAATAAAATGTCCCGCACCTCTCCGAAGAGTGGTGCGGGCGCGTTATAGGTGTGCCGGCGCTCTACCAGTGGTAGACGTGGGCAGCTGCCCTGCACACGCGCAGAGCATTGGCCAACTGTTTGCCGACTTTTGCCGAAGGTCGGTCTCTCTTGTTGATTGCAGGAACCTGGACGACCGTCGTGGGGACTTTGGCCGCCAGTGCTGACAGAGCCCAAGCTCCGTCGAATCCCCAGCCGATTTCTTCTGTCTGTACCGTTGCCATCAGGTCCAGGGCGACTTGATTGAAGATCTCATCAACCTCGGTGAGCATCTTCGAAATACTCGGTCGCCAGATGACCTGAAATCCGTGGGCGCAAGATAGGCATAGTTGACGCTTGGTTGTTTGCCTGTAGAGTTCTTTGAAGGCATGATCATGAGCGAAGCCTTCCGGAGATTCAGGATCCAACAGATCCGGACAACCCGTAAAGTCCAAGTCGCCGATGGCGAGGCCTTGAATTTCGATTGCGGCCTGGACGAGTCCTGCGATTTGATTCACCGGATGCTCGGCCGTGTCTAGCCGAACCACCACCTCGGCATCGTTCCGACTGGCGTACTCATAGCCTTGGCGCAGTGCCGCGGCCAAGCCACTCAGACAGTCAAACCGTGGGCTGGTGACAATCGGCTGGAAGCCTAATTCGGTCGCCAATCTTTCCGCATCGCATGCTCCCTCTTCAGTCTGGAAGCCATTGAGGATTGGCACGACCTCTGTGTCATGCCCAGGCAACGCACCTTTGATTTCCGTTAGGAAATCTGGGGTTGTTGCCCTGTCCCCCTTAAATGAAGGAAACATTGCTACAATTTTCACGCTTTACCTCCCTCCCTGTTCCTGATAGCCAACACCACACGAAAGAACGACTAACAACTTCACATTTTAGTCTAAAATTATTAATTTGTCAAGGTCTAGCGTTTGAAATATAAAATATAATAATCTAAATTTACATAAGATATACATACTTTCAATTAAAACTATTGACAATTTCATTATTTCTTTATAATATGTTCTGTTTAGTTCTTTGTAATTCCGGGTCTTTGCTGCGGTCCCGTTTATTATAGTAAGATGATCGGTTGTGGGTTTTTCTTAGGAGCGAGAGGGAACAGGGAGGAAAACCATAAACCGAAGTTGGAAGGTCGGTTCTCATCGGGGACCGACAGGAGAATCAGTCATGGGCGCATTGGTATTGGCAAAGGTCGGACATCAACGGCAGTTGGTGTCGGCCACAGAGCGGTCGTCGTCGGAAACATTCCGACTGACCGCAAGTTTCAAGGACGGCTGGAAAGAAGCTGTCAACATCTTTCGCCAAAACTATGGCAAGGTTGATGGTCGCATAGTCAGAGCGCTTCCGGTAACATTCAAGGCCACTGGGTATTTTGTGGCATTAGATGTTTACACGGTAACTATCCCCGAAAGGATGGACACTGTAACGGCATCGAGTTGGGCGTACCGGATGGATCAGAATAGTGCCTCAGCTGGGTTCTTCGCGCTGATGGCCTACGGCATACAGCACTTCAGGCAACTGGGGCAATATGAGAGAATAGTTGCCCTGGGCGATCACATCCGTGAAGCTGGACACTGTCCGTCGGAGGTTCCAGTAATTATCGGTCACAGGCAAGAGGTTCGGCTGGAGCGTTTTTCGAAGGTCTGGCCGGCCGGAACGACTTTCCTGCGCAGGAGGGTCTAAGGAGAAGGCGTATGTCATTGCAACGAGACGGTATTCGACCGTCGAGTCAGTATTGAGCGAGTAGTTCTGCGAAATAACGAAGCTTTAGAGCAACGTAATTTGTGCAGAGAACGACTCGCCTTTTTTATTGAAAAAAAAGTGAATAATTGTTAACATTAAATTGATAAAAATAATTTCAAATACATGAAAATTCTAATTATCGGCAATGGCTATGTTGGATCTAGATGCGCTAAAGAATGGCCAGATGCAGTAGTATCTGACAAAATGATTAATAATCTAGAAGATGCTTTAAGTATTTTAAATGAGCACAATCCAGATGTTGTTTTAAATGCTGCAGGAATTATTGGCAGGCCCAATGTTGATTGGTGTGAAACCCATCAATTCGAAACATTTTTTGGCAATGCGATTTTACCAATTATCATCGCCCAGGCTTGTGCGCAAAAAAATGTTTATCTTCTTCATATCGGCTCAGGCTGTATTTTTTATGGCGAGTCGCCGGATCCAAAAGGCTGGAAAGAAACTGATTTTGCAAATCCTTCTGCCACTTATTCAAGAGCAAAATATGCTGCCGACTTGGCATTGAGCATGTTGCCAAATGTGGGAATAGCCAGAATTAGAATGCCAATGGAAAGCGTGCCATTTCCCGGAAATATTATTGATAAGCTTGCATTATATAGTAAGATAATTGATGTTGAAAACAGTTTGACAGTTATTGAAGATATGATAAAAGTTTTTAGGCAGTTATTGGAAAAAAAGGCCGCTGGAATTTTTCATGTTACAAATCCGGGTAGTATTAAGCATAAAGAGATAATCGCCTTGTATAAAGAACTAGTTGATCCTAGTTATGAGACAGAGTGGATAAATGAAGACGAATTAGTTTCACGGGGCTTGGCTGTAAAAAAACGTTCAAGCAATATTTTGCAATCTGAAAATTTGGCAAAATTTGGAATTGAAATGCGTCCTGCCAAAGAAGCGGCCAGGGATTGTATGGTTAAATATGCCAAAGCTAAATTAGGCCAGTCGGCCTAGGTTGACTAAATTCTGAAAACATCATAAAATTAAGCTAAGTCTTAATTATAAATTAATTTTTTAGGCGGTTAAAACCGCTTAATTACGATACTTAAATGGCAGAATTAAATCATTTAGCAATCATAATGGATGGCAATAGGCGCTGGGCCAAAGAGCGCGGGAAGATTGGAATTTTCGGACATCAAGAAGGATACAAAAGATTTAAAGAAATTGCCCAGCTGTGCAGAAAAAAGGGTATAAACACATTGACTGTTTATGCTTTTTCAACAGAAAATTGGAAACGTGAAAATGAAGAAGTGGACTCATTGATAGGCCTTCTTCGTTTTGCTTTGGACAAAGAAATAGACGGGCTTCATAAGGATAATATTCGCGTCAGGATTTTAGGCAGGCGCGATAATCTTCCTAAGGACTTGCAAAAGTCCATAACTGAAGCAGAAGAAAGAACTAAAAATAATAATGGCGGCAATTTAAATATTGCAATCTCTTATGGCGGACGCGAGGAAATCACTAATGCAGTCAGAAGAATCGTAGCATCTGGCATAAGCTCAGAATTAATTACAGAAGAAATAGTGGCGGACAATCTATATACTGGCGGACAGGCTGACCCGGAATTATTGGTCAGATGTGGAGGTCAAAAAAGATTGTCCAATTTTCTGCTTTGGCAGTTAGCATACACTGAAATTTATTTCAGCGATGTGTTCTGGCCTGATTTTAATGAGAGTGAGTTAGATAAAGCGCTTGAATTTTTCAATCAGAGCAAAAGAAACTTTGGCAAATAATGGAAGCCCAAGATAAAATCAAAGAATTGTTCGGTCCGTATGCTTTGGAAGCCGAGACCGAAATAAGAAGGCTGCTCGATGAGCAGCCGGATTTTTTGATGTATAAAATGTTAAAATATTTTTTCGGTTTTTTGGATGAGAATTTAAAGCCGATCCAAAATTATGGCGGAAAGCGTTATCGTCCCGGTTTGTGCCTTATGATTGCAGAAATGTATGGCAAAAAAAGCGAGGCGTTAGAGGTGGCGGCATCAATTGAGCTTTATCATAACTTTACTTTGATTCATGATGATATTGAAGATAATGATCCTTTGAGGCGAGGCCGGCCGACTGTTTGGAGATTATGGGGGATAAATCACGGAATTAATTCCGGTGATGCCCTGTTGATTTTAGCTAGTAAAGAACTTAATGAAATATCAAAAAAATATCCTGAGTTTTCTGTTAATGCCGTTTCATTTTTAAATGAAAAATTCAAAGAGGTAATTGAGGGCCAATTTTTAGATTTTACTTTGACAGACTTACCGCTTGGTGATGCTTTTGTAAATGAAAAAAATTATTTGATGATGATAGAGAAAAAAACCTCTGTCCTAGTCGGAGCAAGCGCTAGGGTCGCCAGTATTATCGCTCAAGCCGGTGAAAAAGAACAAGAAGCTCTTTGGCAATATGGTCTTAATCTCGGTTTGGCTTTTCAAATGCAGGATGATTTGATTTCAATTTGGGCTGATT
>Ga0172379_10004794_pt1 | contig 19550 bp, 16 predicted proteins | sample GrowelOW334metaG_FD_119756 | JGI IMG/M metagenome (GOLD analysis project Ga0172379, IMG submission 119756) | Groundwater microbial communities from an aquifer near a municipal landfill in Southern Ontario, Canada - Groundwater well OW334 metaG | ecosystem: Environmental > Aquatic > Deep...
CTGTCTGGCATGGCGATGCGTTTCATTTTGAAGCCCTTCCGCCTGCTTTATTTGCCGCGCGTAGCCATCATGCTTTCAGTTGTGGCCATTCTAATCCTTGTGATGTTGACTTTGGGCGGCAGCGTCCGCAGAACCGGGTTAGCGGCAGTTTCCATTTTCCCGATTTTGATCATGATTACATTGGTAGAAAAATTCGTGGCGGCCCAGATCGAAAAAGGCAACAAGGCCGCCTTGATTTTAACCCTGGAAACATTAGTGATTTCTGTCATCGGCTATTTCATCGCCAGTTGGGACGTGCTGATCAGGCTTATAGCGGAAATGCCTTGGCTCATCTTGCTGGCTATTCCGATCAATGTCTTGATCGGCAAATGGACCGGCTTGCGCGTCAGTGAGTATATCCGTTTTCGTAAAATAATAAAGACCCTTTAATTCTGCGTATTTATGTTTGATTTTTTTCGCAACAGCAGAAAAATTTTAGGAATGAACGCCAGAAATCTTGATTTCATCCGTCTTTTTAATTTGAAAAGAGCCAAACGATTGGCTGATAATAAACTTTTAAGCAAACGGTTGCTCAAGAAAAACGGGATCTCCGTGCCAGCCCTGATAGCAAAAATTAAAAATTCCGAAGATTTGGAAAATTTTAATTGGCAATCCCTGCCAAATAGTTTTGCTTTGAAGCCTAACCGCGGTTTTGGCGGTGAGGGCATTGTGGTTGTTTACGGTAAAAGAAAGGGCCGTACCGACGCTTGGATTAAGGCCGACCGATCCTTGGTCACGATCGAAGATCTGAAAAGCCATGTTCGTAATATTCTGGATGGATCTTTTTCTTTAGCCAACACCCCGGACATCGCTTTTTTTGAAGAAAGACTCAAGCTGATAAAGCTTTTCAAGCCCTACACCTTTAAGGGCATCCCGGATATCCGTGTTATTGTTTTTAACAAGGTGCCAGTAATGGCCATGCTTCGCCTGCCCACCAAGGATTCTTTTGGCAAGGCTAATCTGCAACAAGGCGCCATTGGCGTTGGAATTGATATGGCCACCGGAGTCACTACCAGCGCTATCCAAGGCAAAAATAAATTTATTGAAAAAATCCCAGAAACTCGGCTTAGCCTAAGCGGCATCAAAATTCCCCACTGGAAAGATATTTTATTGCTCGCCGCCAAAGCCCAGGAAGTTTCCGGGCTGGGCTTTCTTGGCGCTGACATCGCAATTGATAAAGAAAACGGCCCGGTGATCGTAGAGCTAAACGCCCGCCCCGGTCTTTCCATCCAAGTAGCCAATATGGCCGGACTCAAAGAAAGATTGGAGCGAGTTGCCGGCATTAAAATCAAAACTATCCAGAGAGGCGTCCGTGTCGGCATGGATCTTTTTGGAGGAGAAGTTGAAGAAGAAGTAGAAGAAATTTCGGGACGGAAAATCATCGCCACTGTTGAAAAAGTAAAACTGGTCGGCAAGGATGGCAAAGAGGTCGAGGTAGAAGCCAGAATTGATACGGGAGCCGATTGGACATCCATCGACAACGGCTTAGCGAAACAACTAGGTTTTGAAAAAACAATTGAAGAATATGAAAAAATCAAAGTTCCATATGAAACAATAAAAAATCTGAGCAAGGAAGAGCGATGGGAAATGTTTAAAAACATCCCCGGAATTGTTTCCACTATTCCGGTTAAATCATCGCATGGCTACACTTACCGCCCCATGATAAGCTTAACCCTAATAATCGATACCGTACCGATTGACACCAGAGTAACCGTCATTGACCGCTCACAATTGCAATACCCCATGATTGTCGGAAGAGTTAATTTAAGAAGGTTTTTAATTGATGTTAATAAATAAAATCATATGCTGACCAAATCCTATATAAAAAAACTTAAGCACGGAGGTTTTCGCTCTTTCATCAAGAGAGCCGTGGAGCTCGGCGTCGATGTGAAAATTTTCCCCGGCGAAGCACTATTATTCAGACTCGAACACGACGGCCGGATCGTCTTCACGCGCAAAAGCCAGCTCCCGATTCAAAGAAGAATGGGCAATTTTACGAGAAACAAAAATCTGACTAAATTTTTATTGGAGAATGTCGGCATCCGCACGCCGAAGGGCATTTTGGCTAAAAGCTACCAAGAGGCCTTGCCGCTTATAAAAAAGGCGCGTCTTTCTTATCCGCTCATTGTTAAACCTCTGGATGGCTCGCTGGCGCGCGGAGTTTCCTGGAATATCCAGGCCTTGCCTGAATTAAAAAAGGCTGTTTCTTTTTTTGAAAAAACCAAGAGTTCCAAAAAATCACAATTTCTAGTCGAGGAAATGTATATTGGCGATGAATTTCGTATTTTGGTTTTTAATGATAAAATTGTTTCCTGCGTTAAAAAAGTTCCCGCCACTATTGTCGGCGATGGTAAATCAACCATCAAGGAACTTATAAAAAAATTCGACAAAACTCGGGCCAAGGGCTTCAAAATAAAGCTTGATAAGATCGCTCTAGGAACTCTTTCTCAAAACAAGTTTGGGTTGGAATCTGTTCTGCCTGCCAAATATGTTCTCAAGCTTCGCAACAACCTGAACATGTCTGATGGCGGGAGATCCATCGAATGCACCAGAGAAATGAGCAGCCATCTGAAAAAAATTTGCCTGCGAGCAGTGGATACGGCAGGATTGTTTTATGGAGGGCTCGACTTAATCACAAAAAATCTGGCTACCAAAAAAAATGACTACGTAATTTTGGAAATTAACCCCAACCCCTTTTACAATATGCATGAGAAGCCCCTCGTCGAAGGAGCAGGCGTGGATGTTTCCAAAAAAATATTGCTGAGTTTGTTCCCCGATTTAAAATAGGCCCGGTCAAAACAGCTTTTGGTCCACATTGTTTTGCGGCTTGATTAAAATTTTTAACGTTGTTAAAATATTAACTGACTTCACAGAAGTTAAATTATGAATTTTATGCGCAATATTTTTTCATCGCTTAAGGGGTTCCGCCATGCTTCCGCGAGCGAGCGTTTTCGCATGATCGGCAAACTATTTCTCTGCGCCGGAGGAGTTTTTTTGCTTTTTATTATCGGCGTTTTTATTTATTTTGCAAAAGACTTGCCCAGCCCCGGCAAAATAAGCAGCCGCGTCGTGACTGAATCAACTAAAATTTACGACCGCACCGGCAACCACTTGCTCTATGATATCCACGGCGAAGAGAAAAGGACCCAGATTTCCTTTACAGACATGCCGGACAATATAAAATTCGCTACCATCGCTCTCGAAGATCAGAATTTTTATTCCAACCAGGGCGTTGAAATAACTTCCATTCTTCGCGCTGGAATGGCGGATCTTTTTCATTTGGGAGCGCGCCAGGGGGGATCCACCATAACCCAACAATTTATCAAGCAAACCGTGCTCACCCCGGAAAAAACGCTTTCTAGAAAAATTAAGGAAGCTATTCTTTCTATAGAGATGAGCCAAAAATTTTCCAAAGATGAAATTTTGGGTATGTACCTCAACCAAATCCCCTATGGATCGAATGCTTATGGGGTTGAGTCGGCAGCACAAACATTTTTTGGCAAACATGCTTCGGAATTAACCCTGGACGAAGGTACTCTTTTAGCCTCTCTCCCGCAAGCTCCTTCGTATTATTCTCCTTACGGAAACCACACGGACGCGCTTATCGGCCGGCAAAGATATGCCTTAAAACAAATGGCTAGCCTGGGTTATATAACGCAAGATCAGGCAGAAGAAGCCAAGCAAGCTGATGTAATGGCAAAAATAAAAACACCGTCGGAAAATATTTCCGCCCCGCACTTTGTCATGTATGTGAAAGAATATTTGGAAAAAAAATACGGCGACCGGATGCTCGAGCAAGGCGGGCTAAAAGTTTACACCACCTTGGATTGGGATAAACAACAAGCCGCGGAGCAAGCTGTCAAAAAGGGCGAGGCTGGCGATTTAAAATATGGCGCTAATAATTCAGCATTGGTGGCTATGGATCCAAAAACTGGACAGATTTTAGCCATGGTCGGTTCTAAGGATTATTTTGGAAAGCCCGCTCCAGAAGGCTGCACTCCTGGCAAAAACTGCAAGTTCGAAGGCAATTTTAACGTAGCCACAGCGCTCCGACAACCCGGCTCTTCTTTCAAGCCGTATGTTTATCTTAATGCTTTCAAAAAAGGCTACACGCCGGAAACAAATATTTGGGACGTAGACACAAACTTTTCCACAGATTCAGAAAAAGATTACAATCCCAAAAATTACGACAACAAAAACCACGGCCTGCTCCAGATGAAAAACGCGCTGGCCATGTCTTTGAATGTCCCCGCTGTTAAAACACTGTATTTAAGCGGAGTAAAAGACTCGATCGACACCGCGCATTCTTTAGGTATCACCTCGCTTGATGATCCTGAAAAATATGGCTTATCTTTAGTGTTGGGGGGGGGCGAAGTAACTCTTTTAGACCACGTCAGCGCATATTCGTCTCTCGCCACTGGCGGAATCCGCCACGATAAAACAGCAATTTTGAAAATTCTCGATTCGCAAAGCAAGGTCCTGGAACAATACCAGGATAACCCGGGGCAAAGAGTGGTTGATGAAAAATATGTAAGCATGCTGGATTACATCATGTCCACTAATGATTTGCGCGCTCCAGTTTTTGGCGAACATAGCCCGCTAGCCTTTACGAATCGTCCAGTCGCCGCTAAAACTGGAACAACAAATGAGTGGCGTGATGGTTGGACTATCGGATTTACTCCTTCTTTGGCAGCCGGTGTTTGGTCCGGAAATAATGACAACACGGTTATGGCGCAAGGGGCCGATGGAGTGTACACGGCAGCCCCCATCTGGAGGGCCTTTATGGATAGTGTCCTCCCTAACTATAACGTTGAACAGTTTCCAAAATACGAAAAAGAGGAAACCGGCAAAGATGTTTTGGATGGCAAGCTAGACAAGTCCTCCAAAATTAAAGTTTGCAAAATTCCCGGCAAGGATAAATATTGCCTAGCCAATGATGCCTGCCCATCAAGCAAGACTGATAAAAAAGAATTTTTCACTGCTCACTCCATACTTTTTTATGTAAATAAGGATGACCCGCGTGGAGACGCCCCCAAGGATCCAGAAAAAGATCCCCAGTATAACAATTGGGAAAAAGCGGTGCGAAAATGGGTAGATAAAAATACAAAGTATGAGACCAACGATGTGCCTGAAGATGAGTGTAAACAGGACGATTTTTCCGAGTATAAACCTTCAATTAGCATAACCTCTCCCTCTGACGGAGCCGTTATAACTACCCCTTCTTTCACGATAAAGGGTTCTATTTCCGCGGGTTATGGCGTGAAGAGTTCTACTCTTTCAGTCGATGGAGAAACCGTTTCTGCGCCAACTGGCAATTTTTCTTACGACTATGCTGTGTCGGCTGATAAAAAAACGACTGATTTAGATATCAAGTTAACCCTCACCGATAACAATGGTAACGACGACTCAGACAGCATCATAGTGCATACCAACATCCCATAAATCTTAACCAAAAAATATTCGACTTATAAAAGCGCTGCTAGCAGCGCTTTTATAATAGAAAAATCTATTTTACAAAACTACTTTGCTTTTATATCTTCAATTATATTTTCCCCGAGCTCTTTGTTTATTTTTCTGACAATCCGATTTTTATTCAGCCACAATTCAGAGGCCCACGCGGAGCTTTGGCATTTGATAAAAATAGTTTTTCCGGAAAAATAATCCGCCCGAAAGTTTTCGATGCCCAAATTGCCAAATTCTTCCTGGATCACTTTTTTGAAAACATAAAAAACCGTCTTGTCGTCCAAGGCTCCTATTTTTAATTTTTTTTCCGGAAATTTTTTAGTTAAAAGATTTTTAAGAGATTTCAATTTAAATAGTCCTTCAACACCCTCCTCCTTATGAAGGAGGAGGATTAAAGAGGAGGTTAAAAACTTTATTTTTTCAAATAATTCGAGATGCTTCTCGCCGCGATCGCCCCCTCGGCGCAGGCGGTGATCACTTGGCAAAATTTATCAGAACCGGTCGTGGTGTCCCCAGCCGCCCAAACACCTAGCGTGCTAGTGGAAGAATCCGACTTTATTTTTATATAACCATTTTCATCCGTTTCCAATTCCAATCCCCCGGCGAAATCAATGCTCGGTACCGATCCAGCTTCGATAAAGAGCCCGTCAACACTAAGTGTTTCTGCGTTTTTATATATTTTGTCCAGCTGCACTTCGCACACTTTTTCCGCGCCTAAAATTTCCACGATGTTTGTATTATAAACCACCTCTATTTTCGAATTTTTTTCAACCAAGTTTACCCAGAAGTCTTCAGCGCGTAACTTTTTACGGCGATAAATCAAATATACTTTCTCGCAAATCTCTGAGAGATACACAGCCGCGCCAGCCGCGCTGTCGCTTCCGCCTACCACCGCCACGGTTTTATTTTTATAAAAAAACCCGTCGCAAGTCGCGCAATAAGAAACCCCTTTGCCTAAAAATTCTTCCTCGCCCTTTATCCCCAGTTTTCTATGTTTTGTTCCTGTAGCTATTAAAATGGCCTTGCTGCTTATTATTCCCCCGCCGGCTAGCTCTATTTCAAAATCAGCTTCTGCTTTGAAAATTTTTTGTACTCTGCCCGGCATAATTTCCACACCATATTTTTGCGCGTGATGGGCAAGTTTTTGCCCAAATTCAAAACCGGTCACATCTTCGATGCCAGGATAATTATCAATCAGGTGCGTCTCGGCGATCAGTCCGCCCAAAAGTTCACCGACAATAATATGTTTTACGCCGTAGCGCGAGGCATAAATTGAAGCAGCGAGCCCTGCCGGACCAGCACCAATAATAATTAGGGGGTACGTTTTTATTTCTGTCATGTTTATTATTGCAACAATAAAAAGGCGAGCGCTCTTGCTCCGCCGTGGCGGACGCAAGATTATTCACCGCAGCGAATTAATTCTTAATTGGCATAACAATATAAGTATAGTCTTCCACAACCTCTCCGGTTTTTTCATCTATTTCCCGCAGTGCCACTGGCGTAGAGCCATTATTTATCAGCATCGCCAATCTAGAGGTTGCGATGGTATTGATTCCGTCCAGCAGATACTTAGAGTTAAAAATAACTTCTTGAGATGGCCCCACGCTGTCCAATTTGAGTTCTGTCGAGTTTTCTCCTACCTCAACACTCCTGGCTTCAATAAAAACTTTTTTCGCCTCAGCATCGTTTTTCAGGACGATTTCATTGGTCTTGATTGAAGAAAAAATACTTGCCATCTTGACCGCTCCCTGAAACAAACTTTTTTCGCCCACAAGCCTGGTTTTAAAGTCTTTGGGCATAATGTGTTTATATTCAGGATACTTACCATTAATCAATCGCGAAACAAGAGTCACCCCATCTATTTCAAAAAACACCTGCCCTTCTTCGATATCAATTCTGACCAGCTGCTCTTCGTCCACTGAAATTATCCGGGCTAATTCCACCATGGTGGTCGCGGGGATTATGACGGTGTCTTTTTTTGAGATTAGAGCCTGATATTCACCTTGGTTGATATTTTTTTCCCCCAACTTGAAGCGCATTTCTGCCAATCTAAAACTATCCGTTGATGCAAACAATAGCTCTTTTTCTTTTAAAATGAGGTTTATCCCGGTTAACTCTGGCCTAGTTTCATTAAAGGCGACGGAGGCGACCACCTTATTAATAATGATTTTAAGCTCTTTCCCGGATATTTGTAATTGAAAATTATTGTTTTTTTGTGGTATCAAGGGAAAATCTGTGGCAGGCAAGCCCTTAATTATGGCCTTAGCTGAACCACTTTTGATTTTAAGGCCTTGTTCCGCCACTTCTAGTGTTATTTTGTCTCCGTCCGGTAAATTATTAATAAAATTACTTATAAGCTTAGCTGGAATCGTAATTTTGCCCTCTTTTTCAACTTTTGCGCCCATTTTAACCACCACTCCTATCTCTAAATTAGTTGCCGACAACTTTAAACCGCTCTTCCCTCCCTCAAAAAGAATATTATTTAAAATTGGCAGGGTTGTTTGTTTAGAGACTATTCTCTCTGAATTAAAAATAGCTTTTTTAAAATTTTCTTGGGTACATGTCAATTTCATAATATTGATCTAATAATAATTTTAATAAATATATTTATATAAGTAGTTGTTTATTATTATAAAGCACCGATTTTGGGGATAAACTATAAATAGAGCATAGATAAAGCAGGAATGGGGTATTTTTTTTGTGGATAATGAGGGGATAAATTAAATATTAATAGCTGGCTTAATTGTGATGAGGGAGGAGAGGGGAAGGAGGTGGTCGTCCCGGGCACAGTTAATTGGAGTTTAAAAGAAGGAATATCAACAGGGTTTTTGGGGGTGCTAGAAACAGTTTATCCACAAAATACTAGCTTATAGAGTATAGCCTTTCCCGTAAACAAATTAACTCCTCAGTTAACTTTTTATCATACTCCAGCTCCTTGCTTATTTTTTCAAAGGCATGGATGGCGGTAGTGTGGTCCCGGCCGCCCATTTTTTCTCCAATTCCTGGGTAAGAGTACCGCAACTCACTGCGCATCAAATACATGGCTATTTGGCGCGGTCTGACAACTTCTTTTTTCCGCCCCTTTATAACCAAGTCCTCTTGGGATATATCGTAGAAATCGGACACGATCTTAATCACGTGTTTATGGGTAACTCCCTTCTTTTTTCCGCTAGAAATAAGCTCAGAAAGGAGGTTTTGTACTAATTCCAGAGTGATGTCCCTGTCGGTAAGCTGGGCGGAAACGGCCACCCGGTTTAGGGCGCCCTCCAGCTCACGAATATTATGAGTTACATTAGAAGCGATGAATTCCAGGGCTGAATCACTTATGTCCAGAGCATCAGTTGCCGCCTTTTTACGCAAAATGGCCATTCTGGTTTCAAAATCAGCCTTGGAAACATCCGCAATCATGCCGCCCTCAAAACGGGAGCGCAAGCGCTCTTCCAGGGTGGGGATAGCCTTTGGCGCGCGGTCGCTGCTCAAAACAATCTGGCGGTTAAGCTGATAGAGAAAATTGAAGATATGGAAAAATTCTTCCTGGGTTTTTTCTTTGCCTGATAAAAACTGGACATCATCAATAATCAGCAAATCAATGGTTTGGTAATGCTCCTTGAACTCATTAATCTTTTGATTTTTGATTGATTCAATAAGTTCGTTGGTAAACCGTTCAGAGGTGATATATTTAACTTTTCGGGCAGAATCGTGTTTTAGGACCTCATTACCAATAGATTGCAGGAGATGCGTTTTTCCAAGACCCACTCCGCCATAAATAAATAGAGGATTATAAATTTTACCCAGATTTTGAGAGACCGCGTAACAAGCGGCGCGGGCCAACTCATTGCTGCCACCGACCACAAAATTTTCGAAGGTATATTTGGGATTTAAATTATTTTCTTGGCTTAAAGCAGCCATATTTTGGATATCAAAACTATGTTCAGAGGACGGCCTCTTGGCGGCCACAACCGCGTCAATCAGGGTCTTTTTGAAAGCGTTTTCTTGGTTGGTCGTGATTACACAAGAAACCTCCTTGATGTCGGGCTGAATATTGCGGAGAGCTCGAAGAATATATAAGTTGTATTTATTTTCCAGCCACTCTTTAGCGAAACCATTGGGGACACCAATGACGACTCGGCCATCTTGGGCAGACAAAATAGAAGTGTTTTTGAACCACGTTATAAAATTAGCTTTCGAAATAGAAAGCTCGATTTCCCCCAAGGCTGTTCGCCAGAGCTCGTCGTTGGCCATAAACTATGAATTAAGAAGTAGCATCGTTTAAAAAGTATATCACAGGGCGTGGACTAAGTCTAAGAAAAGTGTGGATAAAACTGTTGATAAGCTGTGCGGTCTTGTTTATGCGGCGCTCTTTTTATATATAATACATTAAAAATTTTTATGCAAGGGCCTGCTTTAAAATTACTTCACACGAAGGATGCCGGGGTCTTTCCACGCGGCCCCCAATAAGTTGACTTTTGCGGGCACAATTGATAAACTTCTAATTAGTCCTGAGTGCTTGGGACGGGGGAATAACCATAAATAATTAGAACTTAACCTTGCCGGTGGGCAGGTAGGAAAAAATATGAGCATCACTTACAAACCGACAAAAAGCAGAAGAAAAAAAAGGCATGGCTTTTTGAAGCGCAATGAAAGTAAAAATGGGAAGAGTATTTTGAAAAGAAGGCGGCAAAAGGGCAGAAAACGTTTAACTCAGGTCTAAACTAAGATATGCTACCTTTTAAAAACAGACTAACCCGGCGAAGAGATTTCGAAAAAATCCAAAAAAGCGGCCAATTTTTTTCGGAAGCCAATATCGCTATCAAGATAGCCAAAAACGGCTTGCCGGAGACAAGAATCGGATTTGTTGTCGGGATGAAATTTGCCAAAAAAGCCGTTGAGCGAAATCAGGCCAAGCGGCAGCTTAGAGATATTTTTCAAAAAAGTCTGCCACAAATTAAAAAAGGTTTTGATGTGGTGGTCATGATCCGCAAGCGTGAAGGAGAAAGAGTGCGTCCGGAAAAATTAGGCGGGAACATTGCAAATGTTCTCAAAAAAAGCGGGTTAGTTGAAATAAAAGAATAATTTTTAAAAAATAAAAATGGCCATATTTGATGAAGTTATATATCTTCCCCTATATAATCTGTTAATTTTTATCTATAATATACTCCCTTTTCATGATTTTGGTCTGGCGATTATCGTAGTGACGCTCCTGATTAAGTTTGCGCTGGTGCCCCTAAGCCGAAAACAGATCGAGTCACAGACAAAGATGCAGGAGCTGCAACCGAAAATAAAAGAGCTTCAGAATAAATACAAACAAGACAAAGAAAAGCAAAGCAAGGCCTTGATGGAGTTGTACAAAGAACACAAAACCAACCCTTTCTCTGGCTGTCTGCCCATGATTGTCCAGCTGGTTTTTTTAATCGCTATCTATCGCGTGTTTTTTAATATTTCTAATGCCGGGTTGAGAGTTGATGCCGCGGAACTGTATTCTTTCGTGCAAAATCCCGGGCAAATAAACCGGATGTTTTTCGGGATGATTGATCTGACCTCCGTGATCAATATCGGCCAATTGGCTTTGGCCAATTTGCCACACCTGATTCTGGTCGCCCTAGCCGCATTCGCGCAATATTTTCAAACTAAGATGTTGATGGCGAAACAGCCGAAAAGTGCTCCCGGGAAGGAAGCTGACTTTGCTCAAACTATGTCGCGTCAGATGTTGTACCTTGGCCCCCTGCTAACACTGTTTATCGGCATTAAGTTTCCGGCCGGGCTGGCGCTGTACTGGTTGGTTTCCACAGGATTTATGATTGCACAGCAGTATTATATTCAAAAAGGAGAATTACCGGCAGGAGCGAAATAAGCTAAATGACTAATTTTAAATAAATGGAAACGCAAGAAAAAAGCAATCTCGAGGAGATGATAAAAGAAGCTGTCCAGGGCTTAGTTGCTAAGATGGGCTTTGCCGCGGAAACGGAAATTAAGAAAGTTGTCATGGAAGAAGGCGCAGAAACGATCGTTTGCAATATTAAAACAGAAGACTCAAATTTCTTGATTGGGCAGTATGGGGTTAACTTGCAATCATTGCAGCACATAGCGCGGCTTCTGGTTAGAAAAAAAACGGAAGATCGCGTCAATTTTATTGTGGATGTTAATTCCTATCGCCAAGAAAAAAATGACTCAATCGAAAAAATGGCTAGGGAAATGGCTGAGCAAGCGGTCAGAGAACAGCGGGCTGTGGTCCTGCGCCCCATGTCACCGTATGAAAGAAGACTGGTGCATATGGAGCTTTCCGGAAATATAAAGATCAAAACAGAAAGCGTGGGAGAAGGTGAGGACCGGAAGGTTGTTATCAAACCAGTCGAAATGATTTAAAACCCGCCTGTCAGACGGGCAGGTTTTAAATTTTAAATTTAAAATTATCGCATATGGCTATAGCTAGAAAAATAGCTTATAACGTTGCGGTTAGCAGTGTTTCAAAGGTGTTTTCCACAGTTTTGGCGCTGGTTTCCATCGGGTTTATCACGCGATATTTGGGCAAGGAGGGATTTGGTGATTACGCGACAGTGCTCGCGTTTTTATCTTTTTTTGCCTCTGTCGCCGATTTGGGCCTGTATAGCATCTCTACCCGGGAAATTTCTCGTTTGGGAGCGGATGAAGAAAAAATTATTGGCAATATTTTTTCTTTACGGATAATTTCATCGCTGGCTATCTTGGCTGTTTCTCCCGTGGTGGTTTTTTTCTTCGATTACCCCTGGGCGGTTAAAGAGGGCATCATGGTTGCAGCGGCATCGTTTGTGTTTTCTTCCGGCTACCAGGTGCTCAACGGCGTATTCCAAAAAAATCTGGCCATGGACAGAGTGGCGGTAGGAGAGCTGATCGGTAAAATTGTACAAGTTCTGGTGGTGGTGATCGCCGTGAAAATGGACCTGGGCTTTAACTGGATAATCGGCTCGCTCTTGTTTAACATGATTGCCAGTTTTCTGATTGTTTTTTTCTGGTCAAAAAAATATATTCGCTTCCGCATGCGGTTCGATTTCGGCTACTGGAAGATATTTTTGAAAGAATCATTGCCACTCGGCATCGGCTCGGTGATTGTTTTTGTTTACTTCAAGATGGATACGATTCTGCTTTCGATTTTGAAAACAAACGCGGATGTCGGCATTTACAATGCGGCCTATAAGGTCTTAGAAAACCTGACATTTTTTCCGGCGATGATTGCAGGCCTGATTTTACCGATAATGGCGAACACTATTTTTCATGATAAGAAAAAGTTCAAAGAAATTTCCGACAAAACATTTAAATTTTTTGTATTAATGACCACGCCGTTAGTCATCGGCACGCTTTTTTTAGCCAATGGCGTAATCGGCTTAATCGGGGGCGGCCAATTCGCCGATTCCAGCAACGTTTTGCGCATCTTAGTTTTTGCTATTGCTGCGATATTTTTCAGTATGTTTTTCAACAACATTTTGATTGCGGGGAACGAACAGCGCAAACTGACTTATATTTGGATTTTCGCCGCGTGCGTGAATGTTACGGCGAATTTGATTTTTATTCCCAAGTTTTCTTATATGGCCGCCGCCTCCATTTCGGTCGCAACAGAATTTTTGGTGGCCCTTTTGGCCTTTGCGGTTGTGGTTAAAAAAATAAAATATTTTCCGAAGGTTGGAGAAAAACTGGGAATTGCTGGCGCGGGAGCCGCGATGGCCATGTTCCTTTTCCTTTTTCAGGGATGGAACTTTTTCATTCTCGCCTTGGGCAGCGCGGCGGTTTATTTCGCCGGCCTCTTAATATTTAAGGCGGTGAAGACTGAAGAAATTTCCAGCTTGATAACTAAGGAAGGCATAAAAAAATACGATTATGAAGGACTCCCCTAAAATTTTCATCATCATCCTGAATTACAATGGCAGAGAGGTGGTCAAGAGGTGTCTCGCCAGTGTTTTCAAGTTGGATTACCCAAATTTTGAAGTGGTTGTTGTTGATAATAATTCGCAAGATGGATCCCTCGAAGCGGCCAAAATTAATTTTTCCAAAGCCATTTTTATTAAAAATGAGGCTAATATGGGTTTTTCGGCGGGGAATAATGTGGGAATCCGGTTTGCCTTAGAAAGGATGGCGGATTACGTTCTTCTTTTAAACAATGACACGGAGGTCGAAAAAGATTTTCTAAAAAGACTGGTGGCTGCGGCTGAGGCGGATAAAAAAGTTGGAATAGCAAGCCCGGTTATTTTTGATGGCTTGAGCCGTCAGATTTGGTTTTCAGGAGGGAAAATAAACTGGCTTCGCATGAAAGCCCTTAATCAGAAAGAGGCCTCAACGGTGGATTGCTATGAAACCGGATTTATTACCGGATGCGCGATGCTTATCAAGGCCGCAGTTTTCAAAGAGATTGGGCTTCTGGATGAAGATTATTTTTTATATTGGGAAGATGCGGATTTTAGTTGGCGGGCTAAGAGGGCCGGATTTAAAAATATTGTAGTGGCCGGTTCCTGGGTCTATCATTTTGAAAAAAGCGAACAAGAAAAAAAGAACAAAATATACTGGCTGGTAGTTTCCGGGCTTATTTTTTTCAAAAAAAACACGCCAGGGTTATTGATACCCTGGATTGCCATTTATACAGTTTTGCGAAAAATCAAAAATTGGACCGACGTAGTTTTTAAACGTAATGAACTGGCGCCCGTGGTGCAAAAAGCCTATAAAGATTTTAAAAATGCCAAATTTTAAAGAACTATCAATAGTTATAGTAAATTATCGGAGCGAAAAATATCTGGGCAAATGCATTTCTTCTATCAAAGAAAAGATTTTAGACGCGGACTACGAAATAATCGTTGTTAATAATGACAAAGAAAAACTTTTGGAAGCTCAACTTCCAAAAGAGATAAGACTGATAAATTCAGGGGGAAACATCGGTTTTGGGGCGGCATGTAATTTAGGAGCAAAAAGCGCCCAGGGAGAAATCCTGTGCTTTTTAAATCCAGACACGGAAATTATCTCAAGTAGTTTTTCGGGAGTGCTTTATAAATTTGCCAAAGATAACAAGCTGGCCATAGTCGGGCCCAAATTAGTTAATGAGGGCGGAGAAACACAAGAATGGATCGCTGGCGGAGAAATAACAATCTGGAGCACAATTTTGAATAATTTTGGTTACAAGCGCGATCAGAAAATTTGGGAAAGTGTTGCGCCAATGGAATGCGCCTGGGTCAGCGGTGCGGCGATGTTTATCAGAAAAGATATTTTTGATAGACTTGGCGGATTTGATGAAAAGTTTTTTATGTATTTTGAAGACAGCGATCTTTGCCGGCGCGCGCGCCAACTCGGCTACAAAGTTCTATATTTTCCGGAATTTATCGTTAAGCATTTCGGTGGGAAGAGCTGGCTTGACAAAAAAACGCAAAAAGCATATTATCATAAATCGCAACGCCGATATTTTAGTAAGTATTTTATAAAATAAACAGGGCCGCTTGAAAAGGAGGACTCCATGAAAATCAATACTTACATAAGAGTAACTTTTAAGAATTTAATTACCGGGGAAACAGGGGAAACCAGCATATTTGTTCGGTACATCCGGCGGTCAAAGTTGCCTGAACCAGGAGAACGCACACGAATAACGGTTGGGTATGGTAATTCCGTATTTGGCGATAAGAACTTCTTTGAGTTTACTGTGTCCATGTCAGGAATGATGGGAGACCTGGGATTTGTAAATCTGGAATCAGAGGACTTCCCCGTGTGCTTTAAAAGCGAATTCCTGGCCAATTGGAAAACCCCATCTAATAAGTGATGATTTTGCATTCGACGGATTGTTGTTAGGGATCTACTTCGGTAGTCCCTTTTTTTGCGCAAAAACTCAAAATATGCAAGGATTAGGGCATATGTATAAGCTTTTATTGCTATTTTGTCTCTATATCCCCTTCCAAGTTGCTCTTAATCCAGCCCAAGGGGTAGACTTGGCGTCTGGGAGGGTTTTTATCTTGATTTTGGCTCTAATGTGGCTTATTTCGGGTCTCAAAAACCGGCGAGTTTATGTACCAGCCAGAATTCAGGCGGCGCTGATTCTCTCTTTTCTTTTTCTCAGTGTTTTTTCGCTTTTTTGGGCGAACAATACCGATTGGGGCACACGGAAACTTTTATTTTTGCTATCGATATTTCCGATTTATTTTATATCTGCCGCGATATCGAAGTCGGGCTTCAATAGAATTAAAATTATTAAGTTTCTGGTTTGGGGTGCCGGTTTGGCGGCCGTAATCGGCATAGTTCAATTTCTTTCGCAATTTTTTATCGGGCTGGACCAGACAGCTGCACTGTGGAGAACTTTTATCACCCCGGTGTTTTTGGGGCAAACTTTTTCACAGGCCGTCAATGACTATCCTAGCTGGCTGGTGAATATCGGCGGACACGATTATTTACGCGCCTTCGCTACCTTTCCTGATCCGCACATGTTCTCCTTTTATCTCGGCCTGGCCTTGCCGCTGGCTGTTAGTCTCTATTCCTCCTTGAGAAAAAAAACATATCTGATATTTGCGGCAGTTATTTTTCTGGCAGATCTTCTGACTTTTTCACGCGGCGGCTATCTTGGTCTAATCGCAGGCCTGATTTTTTTGGTGCTGTATTTTGCCATTAACAAAAAAATATCAATCAAAAAAATATTAGTCGGATTTATACTCGCAATAGTTGCCTTCGTTTCTGTCATAATTAGCCCGGTCGGCCAAAGATTTGCTTCCAGTTTTAACGCCGAAGAGGGTTCAAACATTGGAAGATATGAAAATTGGTCGCAAGCAATCAATATTATAGAAGATAACCCGTTGGGAGTCGGGATTGGAAATTATGCGTACAAAATCGACCCAACAGCTAATTATCGAACTCCGATTTACGCGCATAACTTATATTTGGATATTGCAGCCGAAACCGGGATCATCAACGCGCTAATCTTTGTCCTAATATTGATATTTTCGGTTCGGAGGTTTATATTAAAAGCAAAAAAGGATAGCGTATATTTTGGCGGAGCAGCAGGCCTTGTAATTTTTTCTGCTCACTCTATTTTTGACACTGCGATTTATTCGGTTCAGGTTTTGCCCCTGCTTCTAATCATAATTGCATTAAGCTCAAATAATAATGTCAAAGATAACTAGAATTTTAATCAGAGCTACAATCCTTCTCTTGCCGGCCTATCTTGTCAGGTTTCTGGTTTTTGGCATTCCGACGAATATTTTGGAAATTTTGATAATCTTGACGATCATAGCATATTTAGTTGAATACAAGCGCCCCCCTTCTGAATTTTATAGAAACCATAAAGCCATTGTTTGGGCGGCGGCGGCTATTTTTATCGGGCTCGTAACTTCAATGCTGGTAAATCACAATTACACATCTAGTCTTGGCATAATTAAGGGTTGGTTTATTCTGCCGCTGGCCTTTGCTTGGGTGGCTTTCATGGAAGCAAAAAGTAGGAAGAATGTAGAAAATGTTTACAAGTGGCTCTACTCAAGCACTTTTTGGGTGGCGATAGTTGGGTTGGCTTATTATTCCGCTGGCCAGCTGACATTTGACGGCCGTCTCCAGGCGTTTTTCAATTCGCCAAACTACTTGGCGATGTATCTGGCGCCGGGGATCGTTATTGCTTTTTCACAGGCGCAATCGACTATTAGAGAAACAAAAAGTCGGAATTTTTTATATCTGCTGGCGGCCAGCCTGGCGATTATTCTTATAAGTTTTTATCTGACATATTCCTATGCGGCGTGGGCAGCTGTTGTTGCAAGCTTACTAATGACTGCGATAATAAAAAACAAAGAAAAGATTGATTTCAAAAAAATATCAATTGCCGCGGCAGTAATAATTTTTATCTTTTTATCCCAATGGAACAGCCAAAAGTTTATGGACTTCCGGACACTTGGCGAGCGTTCTTCGTTGGAATCAAGAATTATGATTTGGTCCGCGGCTGAAAAAATAATTTCTGACAATCCGTTCTGGGGTATCGGGCCGGGGAACTTCCAAGATAAATATCTGGAATACCAAAAATATTTTCCGCCATATCTGGAGTGGGCAGTTCCGCATCCGCATAATTTATATTTAGCTTTCTGGCTTTATGGCGGAACTCTGAGCTTGGCCGGTTTTTTAGCTCTGCTTTTTTTCTGGTTTCGGGAAGCTATTAAAAAAGAAAAAAATAGCCTATGGGCTATTTCTTTCGCAATTATTCTGTATTTTTTGTTGCACGGCCTCGTTGACACGACTTATTTCAAAAATGATTTGGCAGTTATTTTCTGGCTAAATTTTATTATACTTCTATAGGCTTATTCGATAAAGCTTACCGTCGACTTTGTTTGCGAAGAAAAGCATACTTTCGTCCGCGTTCAAAAACAGGCCCATAGCGTCAAGCCCGCCGCTCAATTTGGTGGCATCTATGATGCGCGTCTTTTCGCCAGTGATTGTGTTAATTTTCCAAAAAGAATCATCAGTGTTAAATTTGTTAGCCAAATAATCATTGGGTATGGTCGCGTTGCTGGGCAAAGATCCCGGGAGCGCGAAGTAAACGGTTTTGTTGTCTTTAGACCAGACGCTTTTAGAAACGAAGGTTGAGACACCCAGGTTTTTCAATTCACCGCCGTGTTCGTTCATGATTGCCAGCTGTGTTTGCGAGCCATTTTTTTGATCCGTGTGGCCTACTAAAACAGCATTACCGCTAGCGTTCCAAAGATAGTCAGCCCCAAAATAACCCTTTAATATCGGAGTATTTTCCCCGCCCAGGACGGACGATGATTCAAAATCGGTTTCGGCCGAGGCATCCGGGCTATTCCAAAAAGAGACCAAGCCGGTGTGGGGTATGGGTGCGATGGAGACAAATCTATAATTCAAATTAGTTATCTTCACCCAGTTGGAGCCGTTAGGGTCGGCGATGTTTAAAGTTCTCTCCCCGCTTTGGGGTTCGTAATATTTATAGAAAATTTTGCTATTACTCTGCCAAACGATGGTGTCAAGATTATCCTTGAGCTGCACGCCCACGTTAGTGGCGTAATCGTAATAAAAAAACTTATTGCCGGCGCCTTGAGTAAATTTAGTAATTACTTTTGATCCATCTGGCGACCAAATAACATCAACCAACCCAGGCAGGTTTTTGTCCGAAACCGTTTTTTTGTTGGTGCCGTCCAAATCTATGCTATACACCTTACCGGTTAATTTAGAATAATATTTGATTTTAGATGTGGCCAGATCGAGTATGGGAGATAAAACAGCCTCATCGGAAATAGGAGTGAGTTTTGCAGTTTCGATTGCGGGCGGGGTTGCCGGTGCAGCAACATTGTTGCCAGCGGCCTGCTCATTTGGGGCGGGGGCAGTTGTTTTAAAAGAGAGGTTGTAAACACCTAAAAAAATAAGCATGACGGCGAAGAGAATGGCTGAGATTATAAATATTTTTTTTGAAAGTGTCATAGATAAAAATAAAAAAATTAAAAACAAACAAAAAATTTACGCATTAACTAACATGAAAGGACGGGCTTGTCATCGTGCTAGGACTGCTGCAATTCGTTACTCCGGCATTGATGTATGGCTGACAATTTCCCGGCCTTGTTTCAAAGAGTACATTGAGTCCAGCTGCTCTCAGGGCGTCATAAATTGCTTTTACGTTGGCGACAGAAGTGTTTCTGCAGCCACTAAGACAACGGACATCCGCGCATGTTCCGTTTGTGTGGCAAATAGAACTTGCGAAATGAATAACAGTTGGCGGCCAGGCTTCAGAAACTTGCGCTCCCCCTCCCGCGCTCCAATTAACGGCGTCCAGCTTGTTTTTGAGGTTGCTATTCAGTTGGCAACCAGTGTTGCCTGGAGCTCCCTTGTAGCATAAGGCGCTATAATTATTTGAATAAGAAACACAACCCGAACAATCAGTACATCGAGTACCCGCCTTGCAACAAGCTGCGTTTGTGCCAACGCATGCTCCAGGTAATGGCGGCGGCCCCGTCGGCGGGGCCGGTGGCGCCGGCTTAAAAGTCGCTGTCGGCAGTTTCACAATTTTCACCAAATCAGGATTGATGATATACAACAATAAATAAGCGGTTAAAGCCAGAATCAAACCA
>Ga0172379_10004795_pt1 | contig 19544 bp, 18 predicted proteins | sample GrowelOW334metaG_FD_119756 | JGI IMG/M metagenome (GOLD analysis project Ga0172379, IMG submission 119756) | Groundwater microbial communities from an aquifer near a municipal landfill in Southern Ontario, Canada - Groundwater well OW334 metaG | ecosystem: Environmental > Aquatic > Deep...
ATGCGAATCTTCTGGTTCTGCATGTCGATTACCTTAAAGAGCGAGGCCGAAAAAAGCCATGGCCGAGACGCGAAAGAGCGGAATCATACTGTGTTTTCGGAGGCAGCGCAAGACCAATTTGGGGCCGGGACCACACCTGGCACTATAGCAACGCTTTTGTGCCTGTAAAGTGAGTGCGGGCTTTCGGTTAGATCAGCGCTGCCTGCACTACATCCGGTGCACGCTTGATTACATTCAGCAGCACCAGGGCGGCACCTTGTGGTGTGCGATCGCCTCGCTCCCAGTGCCGCAACGTCGCAACGGAAAATCCAAACCGCGCCGCGAACTGTTCTTGCGTCATCCCCATACGCCGGCGCAATGCGGACACATCGACCGCCGCCGGGGTGTAGGTTTTTACGGCAACCTTCTTGCCTTTGGCGTGTGCCACAGCTTCATTCAAGCCGCGCGCGATGCTGTCAAAAGTCGTTCCCATGCCTCACCTCTCTATCCATAATGCGACCAGAATATCCACCAGCTTCGCCAACTCGTTGCGCTCGGCCTTGCTCAAATTGTCCTGCTCGTTCTTGGCAAACAGCGTTATCAAATAGAGCGGCATGGAATCGCTGTGGAAGTAGTAAATCACCCGTACCCCGCCACTCTTGCCGCGCCCGCCCCTACCCCAACGCAGCTTGCGAATGCCGCCCGTGCCTTCAATCAGATCGCCCGCCTTCGGATGCGCGGCAAGATAGCTCAAGACATCCTGCCGCTCTGCCTCGGTCAATAGCCGTTCCGCTTGGCGAATGTATTCCGGCACTTCGGCAATCGTAATCACGATTGCATTCTAATCCAATGGATTAGTTATTGCGATAACAAACAAACAGACCGATTTGAGGTCGCTCATGATGAAGGTGCTGTAGATGGATTCATGTCTTTGAATGCCGGGACTCGCCCCGGCGGGCGAGTTACTTTCTTGCTGCGCGGCAAGAAAGTACCCAAAGAAACGCGCCCCGCCGGCCCGGCCTACGGCTCCCCTCGCTCCAGACCACCAGCCCGGCCGGACTCGCAAACTCGCCTGCGGCTCAAACAGCGCGTCCGGACTGCCCCGGTCTGGCAGCCATCCGCTCGGCGTGGCAGAGGGGGATAACCAAGTCCAGCGACGAGCAGGCAATTGAGTTTTCTTCTCCGAAGCAGACGTCCGTGTTTTGGCATCTTCTCCAATTGATTATTGATTGATAGGGAAATCCATATCGGATACCCTCGGCACCGAAGCAAGCTACATGGAGGATGCAATGGCAGAAACAAAGCTACCCGTGTTCAGAATAGTTGACGGAGAACGGGTCCGTGTTCCAGGCGACATTCGCGACCCGAGTCGCCGATACGGGAGCACTACTAATGTCCAGACCGGTGATTCATGTCTGGTCGAGTTTACCGATGAGGAGGAACGTGAGGCGGACGCGCGCAAGGTTGCTTGGGAAGCCGAGCGGCCTCAGAGGGAGGCTGAAGAGAAACGTCTCGAAGAGGAGGCGGCACGATTTCGTGAATCGCTGCGGTATGAAACACGAATCGTGGCTTTCCTGGACATCTTGGGATGGGCGGCTGCTACAACCGCATCTTTGAGTTCAATTGAACTCACCCAGCACCTCGGGATTGCGATGCAAGGAATAGTTGCCCATGTAAACATGGTGTCGTGGCAGAGAGACCATGCTGGGCCCGGCGGCTGGCCGGGTGACCCCATGATGACTCACTTCTCAGACTCCGTTCTTGTTTCCTTTGCCGCAGACAACCATGCGAAGCGGGATGTGGAAATGGCGCTTTCCACAATCATACATAGTCTCTCAATCCGTGGATTTATTATCCGTGGAGCAGTCTCTTATGGGCAGTTAATACATCGCCAGGCTTTGGCGTATGGGCCGGCGCTGGTTGCGGCATACCAGTTAGAGAAGGACGAGGCGATAGTACCGCGCATCATCCTTGACCGATCCCTTGCCAGCGCATGGGGTTTCGGTGAGTCTATTCAGAAGCCGGACGGTACCATCCTCGGATGCCGTAAGTTATGGCGTGAAGACGAAGATGGTTGGTATTACTTCGATCACCTTTCATATTGGCGTCCCATGCTTGATAGTGATGGGCCTTCGCCGGTATTTGAAACCAACATGGAGAGATGGCGCAAATTGATTGTCCAACGTCTGGGCGACCATCGCGACCACCCGCACGTGTTCCGTAAATACATATGGCTTGCACGTTACTTCAACCGAACCGCCTCCAGATATCAAGGTGGGTCGATTGGGACAATTTCCCTACCTGGCGAGTAACACAGTCTCTGCTCATGCCGAGATGAGGTAACCGGAAATCCCTGTTCGTAATTTTTGCAGGATGCCGGCATGGAAACCGCAGTCGAGAATTTGACTTACCTTCCCCTCTGCCACGCCGAGCGGAGGACCGCCAGACCGAGGCAGTCCGGCCGCGTTGTCTGAGCGAAGCGAGTTTAGCGGCCGGCCGGGCTGGTGGTCTGGAGCGAGGGAAGCCCGAAGGGCCGGGGCAGCGGGGAGCGTTTCTTTGGGTACTTTCTTGTCGCCACAAGAAAGTACCTCGCCCGCCGGGGCGAGACCCGGCATGCATCGGCGCTTAACTTCCATAGAGTCCATAGAACCAAATTCAAACCACTCGCACTATAGAGCCATACCGCGCCAACCTGGAATCCGACGTGAGCAACACGAGCGGTTCGGTCTGGCTTTGTGCCACCAGCAATCGATCAAATTCATGTCGATTCCGGTTTTTGGCATTCAAACAACTTGTCCATAGGCGCGTCAAAGTCATCGGCAATCCAGATTTCTCCTGCCATCGCTCCCGGTGGAGCAATCTTGCGTTTTGGCGTGGCGTACGGGATAAGGCGCACGATCGGCGTGCCCGATTTGGCGATGACCACATCTTCTCCCGCCTGCACTTGCTCAAGCAGCCTGGAAAGCTGGGTCTTGGCATCGTGAATATTGACAACCTGCATGGCGTTCTCCTGCGAATTAGCTAAGTTACTTGCATTCGCAACCTGAAACAAGAAAGATTTTGGTCGGACCAATTTTTGCCAGGGCAGGCTGCCGCTGGCTCCGGCTACCCCGGCAAAACCGCGCGGCGACCAAGATAGTTCAGCGGTGGCGCCTGGCCTTGGTCATGGCGATGACGCGCTGGATCAGGTCGTCGACATAAGTAAACACCACCGGGATCACCAGCAGGCTCAAGAACGTCGAGGTGATCAGCCCGCCGATCACCACAATCGCCATCGGCGCGCGAAAGCTCGGGTCGGTGCCCAGTCCGATGGCGATCGGCAACATGCCGGCGCCCATGGCGATGGTGGTCATGACGATCGGCCGCGAGCGCTTCAGGCAGGCGTCGAGCAGTGCCTCGCGGCGGCCCAGCCCATGCTCGCGCCGGGCCAGGACCACATAGTCGATCAGCAGGATCGAGTTCTTGGTGGCGATGCCCATCAGCATGATCAGGCCGATCATCGACGGCATCGACAACGCCGTATGCGTGATGAACAGGGCCAGAAAGGCGCCGGGGATGGACAGCACCAGCGCTGCCAGGATGGTGGCGGGCTGGAAGAAATCCTTGAACAGCAGCACCAGCACGATGTAGATGCAGAGCACCCCGGTCAGCATGGCGAGACTGAAACTGGCGAACAGTTCACCCATCGCCTCGGCGTCGCCGACCGAGCGCTGGATGACGCCGGGCGGCAGTTGCTTGAGCGAGGGCATGGCCAGGGCGCTGTTCTCCACCTCGCCGAGCGGCATCTGGTTCAGCTCGATTTCGAAATTGATGTTACGCAGCCGGTCATAGCGGTCGATCTGGGCGGGTCCGCCGGCCAGACTCAACGCCGCCACATTGCCCAGCATTACCGGCCCGCGGGCACCCGGCACCATCAGGCGTTCGAGCAAGCCGAGATCCTGGCGCGCGCCCGGCGGCAGTTTGACCACGATGGGGACTTGGCGCTGGGCGAGATTCAGCTTGGCGAGGTTCTGCTCGTAATCGCCGGCGGTGGCGACACGCAGCACTTCGGCGATGGCCGTCGAAGTCACCCCGAGATCGGCGGCACGGGCTGTATCCGGGCGCACTACCAGCTCCGGCCGAACCAGGCTGGCGGTGGAGGTGACGGCGCCGATTCCCTGAATGGTGCGCAGTTCCTTCTCAACCAGACGCGCATGCTCGGCCAGCAATTGGCCGTTCTCGCTGGCCAACACCAACACATATTTGTCGTTGGAACCACCGAAACCGACCCGAACCTGGGCGCCCGGCAGGACTTCGAGTGCCGTGCGCAGCTCGCCTTCGACTTCCTGTTTCCTCTTGCCGCCGCGCGCGGCGCGCGGCGTCAGGTTGATGGTCAAGGTCGCCTTGCGCGCCTCCGCGGCGCCGCGTGGCGCAAAGGGGTCGCTGCCGGCGGCACCGCCGCCGACGGCCGTATACACCATCTTGACGTGTGGATTCTTCTCGACCAGGGTTCGCGCCCGTTCGGCGGCGGCCAGGGTCTGTTCCAAGGTGCTGCCGGGCGGCAGCGTCAGATAGACCTGGGTCTGCGACAAGTCGTCGGGTGGAATGAAGCCGGTCGGCAACAGCGGCACCAGCGCGAACGAAGCCGCGAAGAAGATGGCGGCCGCCAGCAGGGTAAGCAGGCGGTGCTGCTGGCACCAGCCCGCCCAGCCCAGGTAGAGCGTCACCCAGCGCGGCTGGGTGTAGGCCTTGCGCGGCGGCTTGAGGATGTATGCGGCCATCATCGGCGTCAACATGCGTGCGACCACCAGCGAGAAGAACACGGCGATGGCCGCCGTCCAGCCGAACTGGACGAAGAACTTGCCGGGGATGCCACCCATGAAGGCGGTGGGGAGGAACACCGCGATCAGGGTAAAGGTGGTGGCGATCACCGCCAGGCCGATTTCGTCGGCGGCTTCCATGGCCGCCGCATACGGCGTCTTGCCCATGCGCAGGTGGCGCATGATGTTCTCGATCTCGACGATGGCGTCGTCGACCAGGATGCCGACCACCAGGGACAGCGACAACAGCGTCACCACGTTGAGCGAGAAATTCAGCGCATACATCGCCGCGAAAGCCGGCAGGATCGACAACGGCAGGGCGGTGGCCGATACCAGCGTGGCGCGCCAGTCGCGCAGGAAGAACCAGACGACGATCACGGCGAGGATGGCACCTTCGATCAGCAACGCCATCGAGCCCTCGAAATTTTCCTGCACCGGATCGACGAAATTGAAGGCCTCGGTGATGACGATGTCCGGGTGCTCGGCCTTGAGCTGCTCCAGGGTGGCCCGCACGCCGTCCGCCAGGTCGACCTCGCCGGCGCCGCGGCTGCGGACGATCTCGAAGCCCACCACCGGCTTGCCGTTGAGCAGGGCCGCGGAGCGCTGTTCGGCCACAGTGTCGGAGACCGTGGCGATCTGGTCGAGACGGACGCGGCGGCCGGCGTTGCCGCCTTCGCCGAGCACGATTTCCAGCGCGGCCAATTCCTCGGCGGAACCGACGGTGGCGATGGTCCGCAAGGATTGTTCGATGCCGCCGATGTCAGCGCGGCCGCCGGAGGCTTCGCGCTGCATCAGGCGCAACTGGCGCGAAACGTCGGCGGCGCTGGCACCCAGGGACAGCATGCGGGCCGGGTCGAGTTCGATATGCACTTCCCGGGTGACCCCGCCGACGCGGGAGACAACGCCGACGCCGCGCACGCTGAGGATGGCTTTGGCCACCGTATTGTCGACGAACCACGACAGCGCCTCGTCGTCCATGCGGCTGGAAGCCACGGTATACGTCAGGATCGGCGTGCCCGCCAGATTGACCTTGGCGATCACCGGATCGCGCAGGTCACCCGGCAGATCGGAACGGATGCGCGAGACCGCGTCGCGCACGTCGTCCACCGCTTCCTGCGTCGGCTTTTCCAGGCGGAATTCGACCGTGACGACGACCGTGCCGTCCTGCACCAGGGTGTAGATGTGCTTGATGCCTTGCACGGTGGCGATCGAGTTCTCGATCTTGCGCGCCACCTCGGTCTCCAGTTGGGCCGGCGCCGCGCCCGGCAGGATGGCGGTAACGGTGACCATCGGCAGGTCGATATCGGGAAATTGCTGGATGCGCATGGCGTGAAACGCCATGCTGCCGAGCAGCGTCAGCATGACGAACAGCAGCACCGCCGGAATCGGGTTCCGGATCGACCAGGACGAAACGTTCATGGACGTTTTTCCGCAGCTTTGCCGGTAGCGGCCGGCGCCACATCGGCCACCACCCGCACCGTGTCGCCGTCGGCGAGGAAGGCGGCGCCGCCGACGACCACCCGCTGGCCCGCCGCCAGTCCACCCAATACCTCGATCCGGTCGCCCAAGCGGCGGCCGGTGGCCACCTTGAGCTGGCTCACCTTGCCCAGCGCGGCCGAGCCGCCATCGATGACGAACACATAGGAAAATCCTTCGCGCAACAGCACCGCGGATTGCGGCAGGGTCAGCGCCGCCGCCTGGCCGAGCTCGAACTCGCCGCGCGCGAACATGCCGGCGCGCAGGATACCGCCGCCTGTCGCCGGCAGATCGACATAGACCAGCGCGTTACGGGTCTGCGGATCCGCCGTCGGTGCGACCGTGCGCACACGGCCTTGAACGCGCTGTCCGTTCGGGCCGGTCAGCGTCGCCACGACCCCAGGCTTGAAGCGCAGCAATTCCGCCGCGGTGACTTCGGCGCGCCATTCGAGGCGCCCGCCGCGGATCAGGCGGAACAGCTCCTGGCCTGCCTGGGTCAGTGATCCGGCCGTGGCGACCCGTGCCGAGATGATCCCGTGGTCCGGCGCCACCACACCGGTTTTCGCCAGTCGCAGTTCCGCCGCCTGGCGACGCGCGCGCGCGGCATCGAGGCGGGCTCGCGCCGTCTGCTCGGCGGTCAGGTACTGGGTGCCCTGCTGCGGGCTGAAAAATCCCTGGGCCTGGAGTTTCCGGGCACGCTCGCTGTTGGCCTTGGCTTCGGCCAGGGCGGCTTCCAGTTCCGCCACCGCGGCGCGGGCTTCGGCCACCTCGGTGGCCACGGTTTCGCTGTCGAGGCGGGCCAGCACCTGCCCCTTGTGGACCCTGTCGCCGATATTGGCGAGGACCTCGACAATGCGCAGATTGCCGATTTCGGTGCCGATCATCGCTTCCTGCCAGGCGGCGATGTTGCCGCCAGCGGCGATGGTTTCCGGCCAGGTGGCGGTCTGCGGCAGGACGGCGGCCACCGTCAGCGCCGCCTTGGCGGCGGGTTTGTCGTTGTCGGCGGCGGCGATCGCGGTGCCGCTGCACAACGCCAGGAGAGCCAGGGCCGGCAGGGCGTGGCGCAGCCGGCGTAGACGGACGTGGAGTGGCGTCGCCAGGGTAGTGCGGAAGGACTGCATTGTTGCACCTCGAGCAGATCAAAAGGGTGCCAGTGCCGAACACGGGCGCCCGGCATTCTAGATCATGTTATGGAGTATGCATATCGGCGGCGAACTATTTGTTCAACTGCCGCATCCCCCGCTCCAGTCCCTCCAGGGTCAGCGGGAACATGCGGCCGCCGACGATATTGTGGATGATCTGGATCGAGTGGCGGTATTCCCACAGCCGTTCCGGCTCCGGGTTGATCCATACCGCGCGGGGATACTTGTCGAGCAGGCGCTGTAGCCACACGGCGCCCGCCTCCTCGTTCATGTATTCGACGCTGCCGCCGGGCTGGAGTATCTCGTAAGGACTCATGGTGGCATCGCCGACGATAATCAGCTTGTAGTCGTCGCCATACTTGTGCATCACATCGTGCAGCGGAAAGCGCTCCGCGTGGCGCCGACGGTTGTCGCGCCAGACGTAGTCGTAGACGCAGTTGTGAAAATAATAGTATTCCAGGTGCTTGAATTCGGTCTTGGCGGCCGAAAACATCTCCTCGCACAGCTTGATGTGGTCGTCCATCGAACCGCCGATATCCAGAAACAGCAGCACCTTGACCTTGTTGTGGCGTTCCGGCTGCATCTTCAGGTCGAGCCAGCCGGCATTCTGTGCCGTGCCGCGGATGGTGCCGTCGAGATCGAGCTCTTCCGCTGCGCCTTCGCGCGCAAAGCGGCGCAGGCGGCGCAGAGCGATCTTGATATTGCGGGTGCCGAGTTCGACCGAATCGTCGAGATTGCGATATTCGCGGTTTTCCCACACCTTGATGGCGGTGCGGTTGCCGGCAGACTCACCGCCGATGCGAATGCCTTCCGGGTGGTAGCCGGCATTGCCATAGGGCGAACTGCCCCCCGTGCCTATCCATTTACTGCCGCCCTGGTGGCGTCCCTTCTGCTCTTCGAGCCGTTGCTTGAACTGTTCCATCAGCTTGTCCCAGCCGAGCTTTTCCAGCTTGGCTTTTTCTTCCGGGCTCAGGTGCTTCTTCATCATCGCCCGCAGCCAGTCCTCGGGAATCTCGGCGTCGAGGCCGGGTAGCGCCGTCACACCCTTGAAATAGGCGCCGAAAGCCCGGTCGAATTTGTCGTAGTGAGACTCGTCCTTGATGAGGCAGGCGCGGGAGAGCACGTAGAAATTGTCCAGGCTGTAGCCGGCCAGGCGCTCCCGCAGGGCCTCCAGCAAGGTCAGGAACTCGCGCGTCGATACCGGCAGCTTGGCGGCCTTGAGGTGGAGGAAGAAATCGATCAGCATGGCTTTTCCGATAGGGAGAGGTCACTGCGACAAGAACACCACGACGCGGTTGCGTCCGTCCTTCTTGGCGAGATACAGGGCCAGGTCGGCGCTCTGGGTCAACTGGTCGGGCGTCGTGCCGTGGTCGGGGTAGGCGGCAATGCCGACCGACAAGGTCGTGCGGATGCGATATTCACCCACCACCACGGTTTGTGCCTCAAAGTCCGCGCGCCATTTTTCAGCCCGCTCGCGCGCGACTTCCAGAGGCATCTTCGGCAATAGCAGCAGAAACTCTTCGCCGCCATAGCGACACAGGATATCTTCGGCGCGGGCGCTCTCGCTCAACAGCCCGCTGAAAAACTTTAGAACTTCATCACCCGCCTGATGACCGTAGGTGTCGTTGACCTTCTTGAAATGATCGAGATCGATCATCATCAGGCTGAGCGGATAAGCCTCGCGCTTGGCGCGCGCCAACTCACGCTCCAGGGTCTCGTCAAGATAGCGGCGGTTATACAGGCCGGTGAGCGAATCGCGCATCGCCTGTTCCTGGAGTTGCCTGTGCAGCTGCTGGATTTCGGCGATCTGCTCCTGTAGCTCGATATTCTTTGCCACAAGGATATCCTGCGCGGCCTTCCTCTCCAGTTCTTCCCGCCGCAATGTTGCGCGCGTATCGCGTAATTTCTGCCGTTGGACAAAGACGAGATTGCCGACCAGGGCTACATAGACCGACAAACCGACCTGGCACCAGGCGGTTACCAGCAGATCGGAATGCGGTGAATACTTGAATCCGGCGACGAGAATCCAACTCAGCGCGCCAACCGAAAAATACCCCGTCGATCGCGCGACGCCGCGCCAGCCGCCGATGATGGCATGGTTGAGGGTCGATCCGAGAAACAGGGTGAAAGTGATCCAAACAGGAAATTCAAGCGCGGCCGACCAGACACCGAACAACAGACAATCGAACAGCAGGTTCGACAGTTCGGCTTTCTGCGGGTCGCGGGCATTCCGGGCACGCAGGAACGCCAGGTGGGGATAGACGAGATACTGCAAAACCAGCAGCGCCCAGGCAATTGCGCCGTATCCCCTGCCCCACATGTGCATGCCAAGGGCGACGATCAGCGCAATCGACGTGATCCAGCGCACCTTGAAATGTGCTTGGACCAACCATTGCTGCCTTGACTGGTTCACCATGTCTGATCGGGAAGCGACCAAGTCGTGTCTCGCTCGCGCGGCAGCCGGCCCGCGGCATCAGCGATTGTGTTTCGCCATGAAAACCAGCCGTTCGAACAGATGCACATCCTGCTCGTTCTTGAGCAGCGCGCCGTGTAGCGGCGGCACCGCGGCCTTGTGGTCCTTCGAGCGCAACGCCTCGGGCGGAATTTCCTCGGCCAGCAGCAGCTTGAGCCAATCCAGCAGTTCCGAGGTGGACGGTTTCTTCTTCAACCCGGGTACTTCACGCAATTCGAAGAACACCTCCAGGGCTTCCTTGAGCAGAGCTTTCTTCAGCCCCGGATAATGCACGTCGACGATGCTCTGCATGGTCTCCCGGTCGGGAAACTTGATGTAATGGAAGAAGCAGCGGCGCAGAAAGGCGTCAGGCAGTTCCTTCTCGTTGTTCGAGGTGATGAACACGATGGGCCGATGTTTCGCCTTGACCAGCTGCTGGGTTTCATACACGTAGAACTCCATGCGATCGAGTTCGCGCAACAGATCGTTGGGGAACTCGATGTCGGCCTTGTCGATCTCGTCGATCAGGATCACGGTCGGCCGGTCGGCCTCGAGCGCCTGCCACAGCACACCCTTGACGATGTAGTTGGCGATGTCGCGCACCCGCTCGCCGTCCGCCCCGCCGAGTTGCGAGTCGCGCAGGCGTGAGACCGCGTCGTATTCGTAGAGCCCCTGCTGGGCCTTGGTGGTGGACTTGATATGCCATTGCAGCAGCGGCGCGCCAAGCGCGTTGGCGACTTCCTCCGCCAGCATGGTCTTGCCGGTGCCCGGCTCGCCCTTGATCAGCAGCGGACGTTGCAGGGTAATGGCGGCATTGACCGCCAGCATCAGGTCGGGCGTGGCGACATAGGTGGAACTGCCTTGGAAACGCATGAGACGATCCTTGAAGGGTTGAGTAAGCAGTATAGCGTTATGGACGGCTAAGCCGCCGTCGCAGGCACTCGAGATAAGCGGCCCCGTCGGGCGGCGCCCGGTCGCGCTGGGCGCGCCAGACAGTCTCGCCGAGGCATTCGAGCACCTCGTGGAGTGCCGCGTGGCGTTCGCCGTGGCGCGCCAGCAGCGTCTCAAAGATGCCACGCAAGCCAACTGGCTGGTCGATGGAAAGCTGCTCCTCGACGGCCAGGTGCAGCGACAGGTGCAGGAAAGGGTTGGCCTCTCCCTGCTCCGCGGTCCACTCGCGCGCCAACGCCTCGTCGCCGCCGTCAAACAGCCCGTGATACTCGGGGTGGATGCGGACCAGGTCGGCCGCAAGGTGTTCCAGAGGCGTAATCGGCACGCCTTGCTGCTGTTTGCGCCAGGCCTCCATGAAGAAGCCCCTGGCTTGGTCGCGGGTTGGACTAAACATCGGTCTTTTCGGGAAATTCGCACATGCTGCGAATGATACAGCCCGGGCAGTCGGGCTTGCGCGCCTTGCATACGTAGCGTCCATGCAGAATCAGCCAATGATGGGCATGCAGGCGGTATTCGGCGGGAACGGCCTTTTGCAACTTGTCTTCGACCGTGCGGACATCCTTGCCCGGCGCCAGGCCGGTGCGATTGGCGAGGCGGAAGATATGCGTATCCACGGCGATGACGGGTTCGTGAAAAACGGTGTTGAGTATGACGTTGGCGGTTTTCCGGCCGACTCCCGGCAGCGCCTCGAGGGCGGCTCGATCGTGCGGAACTTCGCCGCCGTGTCGCTGTAGCAGCAGCTTTGCCATCGCCAAGACGTTCTTCGCCTTGGTCGGATATAGGCCGATGCTCTTGATGAAGACCGATAGCTTTTGCTCGCCGAGCGCGGCAATCAGTTCGGGCGTCGGCGCAACGCGGAACAACTCGCGGCTGGCCAGATTGACGCTTTTGTCCGTCGCTTGCGCCGAAAGTATCACCGCCACCAGCAACTGGAATGGTGTCGCGTATTCGAGCTCGGTCGTCGGGTGCGGATCGGCCGCAGCCAGCCGTTCGAACAGCGCACGGATTTTTTTCGGACTCACGAAATCACCCGGCGTTGAGTTGGCGCGCGCGGGCAAGGGCGGCGGCAATCAGCGCCTGCCTGGTCTGCGCCGCGGATTTCAGTGGCAGGGCCGCTTTGGTCGCCGCCTGTTCGATTTTTTCGAGCCGCTGGCGAGTCCTGCGCCATTGAGTGGACTCAAAACGCTGCCGCGCCTGGTCCACGGCCGTTTGGGGGTCGCGATGACCTTCCGCCAGCGGCAACATCCGGATGCAATCCACCGGGCAGGGCGGGATGCACAATTCGCAGCCGGTGCACCACCCGGCGACGATGGTATGCATCTGCTTGGCAGCGCCGATGATGGCATCCACCGGGCAGGCCTGGATGCACAGGGTACATCCGATGCAGCGCGCCTCGTCGACGCAAGCAGTTGCCGTTGGCTTGTTGATCCCGTAGATGGCTTCGATGCAGGCGGCCAGCGGATCGATGGTGCCTTCAGTCACGGAACCAGCGGCGATCATGCCGGCCCGTCCCGCGTCGCCATGATGCATTCGCGCACCAGGTCCGGGCCGCGATAGATCAAGCCGCTGTAGATCTGCACCAGTTGCGCCCCGGCGGCGAGCTTGGCTCGCGCCTGACGGCCGTCGACGATGCCGCCGACGGCGATGATCGGCAGCTCGTTGGACAGCGCCCGTGCCAGCGCGGCCACCACCGCGGTGGACTTCTCGAACAGCGGCGCGCCGGAAAGGCCACCCGTTTCCTGGGCGTGTGTTTGTCCGACGACCGCGCCGCGATCCAGCGTGGTGTTGGTGGCGATGACGGCGTCGATGCGATGACGGCGCAGCGCGGCGGCGATGGCGGTGATCTGGGGTGCATCGAGATCGGGGGCGATCTTCAGGGCCAGAGGCACATAGCGTCCGTGCTTCTCGGCCAGTTCACCCTGGCGTGATTTCAAGGCGCCGAGCAGCGCATGGAGTTCCGCGTCGCCCTGAAGCTGGCGCAGGTTGCGGGTATTGGGCGAGGAGATATTCACCGCGACGTAACTGGCCAACGGATACACCTGGTCAAGGCAGGCGAGATAGTCGTCGGAGGCCCGCTCGATTGGTGTATCGGCGTTCTTGCCGATGTTGATGCCGAGGATGCCGCGGTATTTCGCCGCACGCACGTTCGCAATCAAGGCGGCGACGCCGTGGTTGTTGAAGCCCATTCGGTTGATCAAGGCCTGCTGCTGCGGCAGGCGGAACAGCCGCGGCTTGGGATTGCCCGGCTGCGGGCGCGGCGTGACCGTACCGATTTCGAGAAAGCCGAAGCCGAGCTTGGCGAGTCCGTCGATGGCCTCGCCGTTCTTGTCCAGGCCGGCCGCCAGGCCGACGCGGTTGGGGAAATCCAGGCCCATCACGCGCACCGGCTGTTGCTTCGCGTCAGGGGTTTGCGGCAGCAGGCAGGCGAAGCGCTGGAGAGCGGCGATGGTCAGGTCGTGGGCGGTTTCGGCATCGAGGCCGAACAGCAGAGGGCGGATCAGCGAGTATGGCAGCATGGCGCAATTCTAGCAGTCCGCCGGATAATGACCGGCGTCGCCAGGGCGTGCTGCCCGGCGAAATCCCCAGTCGGCTTGCGCTTGCCCGCGCAGGGTCTGTGCCGATGCCGACAAACTGGCTAGAATCGCTGCTTGGTCCCATATAGTGAGGAAGCAAGACATGTCGAACTCGCTCAGATTCAACGCATCCCGTGCGCAGCGCCTGGCCGTGGCGGGCCTGATCACGCTGAGCACGGCTGCTGCCGTGGCGATGGGCAGCCGGCCGAAGGCCGACGATGAAGCCATCGCCACCCGGATCCAGCCGGTGGCGCGTGTGGAAATGGCCGCGGCCGCGGGTGCCGCAAAGGGGTCGAGAGGCGGCGAGGAGATCGTCAATGGCGTTTGTAGCGCCTGCCACGCCGCCGGCGTCGCCGGCGCACCCAAGATCGGCGACAAGGCCGCCTGGGGACCGCGCCTGACGCAAGGCCTCGACGGCCTGCTGAAATCCGCGACGGCCGGTAAGAACGCCATGCCGCCGAAAGGCGGGGCCGACGTTACCCCGGCCGAACTAACCCGTGCCATTGTCTACATGACCAACAAGTCGGGGGCCAGCTTCAAGGAACCGGTGGAGAAGAAGTAACTTCAAGCCTGGACGGGGCGGCGGCGCAGCTTAGGCATGGTGATCCATCCCCTTCGCGACGCCCGCGCCGCCCTCGCCGCCTTGACTAACGGTCCAAACTGGCGTACCAAACATCATGCGCCACGATGCCATGTGAAATTCCGACCCATCCAGCGGAGCCTTTCCTCATGAGTTACCGCCAGAAACTGATCGCCGACGTCGCGGTCGTTGCCTTGTTGGCCTTGCTGTCGCTTCAAGGTTTCGCGGCCACGACCACCAGCTGCTCCAATGTCGTTACGCCTGGCGTCTCGGCAGGCTACTCGCACACCCTGGCGGTGAAGTCCGACGGCAGCCTAGCCGCCTGGGGCAAGAACGACATGGGGCAGTTGGGCGACGGCACCAGCGCCGAAAGCCACGGGCCGAAGCAAATCGGCACCGGCTACCTCGCCGTAGCGGCGGGAAAATCGCCAGACAAAGCATTCACGATCGCAGTCAAGTCCGACGGCAGCCTGTGGGCCTGGGGCGACAACACCTATGGGCAGTTGGGCGACGGTACGACCACCGGTACCCTGAGTCCCAAGCAGATCGGCACCGATAGCAATTATGTCGCGGTTGCGGCCGGCGGCTACCATAGCCTGGCGCTCAAGTCGGACGGCACTTTCTGGGCATGGGGTCGAGACGATCATGACCAGTTGCCGAACAGCAGCGCCCACGTCGACATCCTGGTCCCCACCCAAGTCGGCACGGACACCAACTATACGGCCATCGCCGCGGGTGAATCCCACACGCTGGCGCTGCAAAGCGACGGCACGCTGACGGTTTGGGGCAAGAACGATCATGGGCAAGTTGACCCAAACACTACTACAAACGATACGTGGACATCGTATCCTTCGTCGGGTGGCGCCACTTACACCGCAATCGCCGCTGGCAAGTATTTCACCCTTGCCGCCGCCGGTACCTCGGTGTTCGCCTGGGGCGACAACTCGTACGGCCAAATCGGCAATGGCACCGTCGGGGATTCTTCCCCCCGCGTAGAGGTCATCCTGCCGAGCGAAGTCAAGGCGGTTGCAGCCGGCTATGCTCACAGTGTCGCCCTCACCAGCAGCGGCGATCTGTGGGCCTGGGGGCACAACACCTATGCTTCGCTCGGCGATGGCACTACTGCGGATAGCCTGGTCCCGAAGCTGATCGGTTCAGGGTTCTCGGCCATCGCCGCGGGGAACTTCCACACCATCGCCCTCAAGTCGGATGGCAGCCTGTTCGCGTGGGGCGACAACGGCTACGGCCAGGTCGGTGACGGTAGCACCACCTCTCCCGTCACGCTGCCAAAGCAGATCGTCGCCACGGGATATGCCGCACCAGATTTCACCGCGCCCACGGCGCCATCGGGGTTCACGGCGAAACAGGCGGGCGCGGGAGCAGATCTGGCCTGGAGCGCCGCCACCGACAACGTCGGCGTCAAAGGCTACTTCGTCTACCGCGACGGGGTCCTGGTCGCAAGCCCGACGACGGCAAGCTACAAGGACACCGGCCTGGCGCCTTTGACCGCCTATGCCTACACGCTGGCCGCCGTCGACGGATCCTGCAACCTTTCGGCGAGCGTATCGACGACCCTGACCACCTCCTCCGACATCCAGGTACCGATGGTACCCGCCAACCTGAAAGCCTCGCCGAGCGCCGTCTCGTCCGCTATCGATCTGAGTTGGACGGCATCGATCGACGACGTGGGGGTGGAGTCGTACCAGGTTTATCGCGGCGCCGTGGCGTTGCCGTCCCAGTCACAGGGGAACCTCACCAGCTACACGGACAACGACGCGGGCCTGGTCGCCTCCACCGAATACAGTTACACGGTGGCGGCCTGCGATGCGGCCGGTTACTGCTCGGCGCAAAGCGTGGCGGTAAGCGTCGTCACGCCGCAGAGGCTGACCACCAACACCAACACCATCACCGACCTGACCGCCCAGCCCAAGACCACCGCTAGCGTCGATCTCGCCTGGAGCATTACGAGCCCGGCGGTGTCCTACAACATCTATCGCAATGGGACGCTGGTGGGAAGCACATCCGCCACCAGCTTCAGCGACAGCGGCCTGATCGCCTCGTCGTCCTATAGTTACAGCGTGGCGGCCTGCGATGGGGCCGGCATCTGCTCGGCGCAGAGCCTGCCGGTGACAGCCATCACCTTGCAGATCGGCGCAGCCGATCCCAACCAATTGTTGTCCGATTGTCTATTCGATTGGGCGGAGCTGACGTACCCATCCCACTTCGCGCCGCGCGGACCCTCATCGCATAGCGACGGGCCTTACTACTGGCGGGCCTATACCGGGACGAATGCCTATCTGGCCGTATCGTCCGGCAAACTCTATTACCTGGGCCCGGAGTCGTCCGACGTCGTTGTTGATCTTGGTGCGACATCGGGCTGGTATCCAAAGGCAGGTTGCCAATAAAGCGCGGCGGCTGCGCTCAAGTACCGCCCAGCATTTCCCTGAAGCGCGCCAGCTTGGCCCGGCCCGCCGCCTTGTCGGGTGGCGCCTCGGTCTTGCCGCCGGTTATTTTCAGATCGTCGCCGCTGGGGTCCATCTCGGCGATGAAGCGCGACGGCTCGCAGTTGCGCCATTCCTTGCCCAGCTTGCGCCGCTGGCACCAGCTCAGGTGCAGGCTGCGCTCCGCACGGGTGATGCCGACGTACATCAGGCGCCGTTCTTCCTCGATGCGGCCTTCCTCCTCGGCATCGCGGTGAGGCAGGATGCCCTCCTCCACGCCCACTAGGAACACATGCTTGAACTCCAGGCCCTTGGCCGCATGCAGGGTGGCAAGCTGGACCGCGTCGCCGGCCGCATCGTTCTTCTCCAGCATCGAAATCAGCGCCACAGCCTGGGTGAGTTCGAGCAGGTTCTTGCCTTCCTCTTCGCCCTTCCTGCTCAACCAGTCGATGCAGTCGCGCACATTGCTCCACTTGCTCTCGGCCTCGCGCGCTTCGCAGGATTCGAACAACCAGCTTTCGTAGCCGATGGCCTTGACCAGATCCTCCAGCACCTGCCCGGCCGGCTCGCGTGCCGCACGGGATTCCATGCGATTGATGAACTGGCCGAACTCCTGCACCGCCTGTAGTTGCTTGGCATTGATGTGGCTCGCCGCGCCGGCTTCGAAGGCCGCCGTGAACAAGCTGGTTTGGCGCTGCCCGGCATAGCTGCCTAACGCCTCCAGGGTGGTGCCGCCGATGCCGCGCCGGGGTGTCGTCACGGCGCGGATAAAGGCCGGGTCGTCGTCGGCATTGCTGATCAGGCGCAGGTAGGCGATCAGATCCTTGATCTCGGCACGATCGAAATACGACTGTCCGCCGGACAGCACGTAGGGAATCCGGTGATTGCGCAACTGCTGCTCGAAGGCACGCGCCTGGTGATTGCCGCGGTAGAGGATGGCATAGTCGCCGAACTGGCCGCGATGGTCGAACTTGTGTGCCATCAGCTTCATCGCCACCAGTTCCGCCTCGTGCTCGCCGTCGCGGCAGGCGCTGGCCTGAATCGCATCGCCATGTCCATGCTCCGACCACAAGCGCTTCTCGAACAGTTTCGGATTATTGCCGATGAGGCTGTTGGCGGCCTTGAGGATGCGCGTGGTGGAGCGGTAATTCTGCTCCAGCTTGATGACTTTCAGCCGCGGGAAATCGCGCTGCAAGGCGTTCAGGTTTTCCACGTCGGCGCCGCGCCAGGCGTAGATCGACTGGTCGTCGTCGCCGACCGCGGTGAATGAAGCGCGTGTCCCGGCCAGCAATTGAAGAAGGCGGTACTGGCAGCGGTTGGTGTCCTGGTATTCGTCTACCAGCAGGTGGCGCAAGCGCCCCTGCCAGCGCGCCAGCAGTTCGGCATCGCTGGCCAGAAGTTGCGCCGGCAGGCGGATCAGGTCGTCGAAGTCCACCGCCTGGTAAGCATGTAGGCTGCGGTCGTATTCCGCATACAGGCGGGCCGCCGCCTGCTCCAGAGGATCCTGCGCCATGGCGAGCGCCTGCTCCGGCCCGGTCAGATTGTTCTTCCACATCGAGATGCGGCTTTGCACGGCCCGGATGTGGGCCTTATCGGGGTTGCCGAGCAGTTCGGCGATGACGGCGGCGCTGTCGCTGGCATCGAAAATCGAGAAACCCGGTTTGAGGCCGCAGGACCGCGCCTCCTGGCGCAGCATGCGCGCCCCCAGGGCATGGAAGGTGCTCAGCGTCAGGCCTTGCAGCGGCCGTCCCGGCAACAGCTTGGCGACGCGTTCCTGCATTTCGCGCGCCGCCTTGTTGGTGAACGTGATGGCGGCTATGTGGCTGGGCTGAACCTGGCATTCCTCGATCAGGTAGGCGATCTTGTGGGTGATCACCCGGGTCTTGCCGCTGCCCGCACCGGCCAGCACCAACAAGGGGCCGTCAAGATAACGGATGGCTTCGCGCTGCGGTGGATTGAGTCCCTGCATGGATATAGGAATATTGAAGCCGGCACGGTGCCGAAGACTACGGCATCCGGGCTGGCGAAGTGGCGCCGGGGATTACTTCAAGCGTCCGCGTACCGGTTTGACCAGGCTGGGGTCGGCAATGGTAATCGAACCCTTGTTGCCTTTCAGATTGCCGCATTCGCATTCGGCCGAGGTATACGGCACCGAACTGACGACGTTCTTGCATTTGGTGCATTCGTAGAACACATCGCCGCCGGACGGCAATGCAGTGTCTACCTCAATTTCCAACGCTTCGAATTTGTAAATCTTGCGCAGATCGATTTTCATGCGGCTGGCCTCACAGTATTCATTGATTACATCGTCAGGCTGGGCCGACACGCTGGCGGAGTCTGTCATGGATGTTGCGGTGCTTCCATTTTCTCACACAAGTCGATGGCATCAACCGACGGCTTTCCTCTGGATCAATTCAATCTTGTAACCATCCGGATCCTCGACGAAAGCGATCACTGTGGTGCCATGCTTCATCGGTCCGGCCTCACGAGTGACGGAACCGCCGCGCCGCTTGATTTCGGCGCAGGCGGCATAAGCGTCGTCGACTTCCAGGGCAATATGTCCGTAGCCGCTGCCGATCTCGTAGCGATCCACGCCCCAGTTGTAAGTCAGCTCCAGCACCGCCCCATCGCGCTCGTCCTGGAAACCGACGAAGGCCAGGGTGAATTTTCCGTCGGGATAATCGGTGCGGCGCAACAGGCGCATGCCCAATACCTCGGTATAAAAGGCCAGAGACTTGTCCAGATCGCCGACACGCAACATGGTATGCAGGATTCTCATGGTGGTTCCCAGATCAAATGATCGGAATATCGGCGGCACGCAACTTGAGTTCGCGGCGGGAGTTTTGCCAATCGGGGTAAATGCTGGCGACGACGGCCCAGAACCGCCTGCTGTGGTTCATCTCGACCAGGTGCGCCAGTTCGTGGGCCACCACATAATCGATCAGTGCCAGCGGCAGATGGATCAGCCGCCAGTTGAGGCGTATGCCGCTGTTGCTGCTGCAACTACCCCAGCGGGTGCGCGCGTTCGACAGGCCCAGCGCCGGTGCCGGCCGCCCCAGGGCGTGTGCATAGCAATCGAGGCGTTCGGCAAATACTTCCATGGCACGGCGTTGCAGGGCCCGCCGCGCCAACGCATCGCAATCGGCGACGG
>Ga0172379_10004796_pt1 | contig 19539 bp, 20 predicted proteins | sample GrowelOW334metaG_FD_119756 | JGI IMG/M metagenome (GOLD analysis project Ga0172379, IMG submission 119756) | Groundwater microbial communities from an aquifer near a municipal landfill in Southern Ontario, Canada - Groundwater well OW334 metaG | ecosystem: Environmental > Aquatic > Deep...
TCCCGCCCGGAAATCGCGGCAGCCGAAAAGACTGCTTCGCGGAAGTTGTTCCTGGTCACAACCTGTGAACAGGAAAAGGTAAACAGGATACCTCCGGGCTTGATCTGCCGGAAGGCATTCGCATTGAGCCGTTTGTAACCCTGCAAAGCCTGAGCAAGGGCGCCGCGGTGCTTGGCAAAAGCAGGAGGATCGAGTATGATCAGATCATATTTGTCCTTGATATCTTGAAGGTAATCGAAGCCATCAGCCACAAACGCTTCGTGACGATTTTCTCCGGGGAAGTTGAGTCCCACATTTTCATTGGTTAGCTCGATGGCTTTGGCCGAGGAATCGACCGAATGGACCAATTTTGCACCTCCCTGCATGGCAGAAAAGGAGAATCCACCGGTATAGCAAAACATGTTGAGAACCGATTTGTCTTTGGCATAGGTAGCCAGCAGCTTCCGGTTTTCGCGCTGGTCGATAAAGAAGCCGGTTTTCTGACCTTCGAGCCAGTCTACTTTGAACCGGTTGCCATATTCAAGAACCTCTCCGACAGAAGATTCGCCATAAAGGTAACCATCTTTTGCCTCAATGTCGGCTTTGTAAGGAAGTGTTTTGGCGCTTTTGTCATAGACGGCCACCAGTTTGTCGCTCAGGACGGCTTTCAGCGCCTCCGTGATCGCTTCGCGTTCCAACCACATGCCGACAGAATGGCATTGAAGGACTACCGTTCCGTTGTAATAATCGGCAATCAGTCCGGGCATTCCATCACCTTCGCCATGGATCAGCCGGTAAACGTTGGTGTCGGGTGCATCGGTCAAACCCATAGACTCGCGAAGCTTGTAGGCTTGCTGAATCCTGTTTTTCCAGAAATCATCGCCCGGAAGGTTCTCCCCGAAGGAGAAGATCCGCACGGCAATCGATCCGATGGCACAATGCCCGTAGGCAATGGTTTTGCCATCACTCTTCCGGACCGAGACGAGGTCACCCTCTTCCACAGCGCCTTCAATCCTGTCGATGGCGCCAGAGAAAATCCAGGGGTGGAAACGTTCCATCGACTCCTCCTTCCCTTTCTTTAAAATGACGTGTGCCAGAGGTTGCATGGGTTATTGTTGGGTAAGTCCGATGTATATCATGTAGGAGATCCATGCATCAGTGGCCGCATAGATTTGCTGTTGTTCGGTTAAAACCGGCGCTTCCCAATTGGTAAGGCGTTGCGATTTTGAGATGCGCATGTCGCAGACGATGGCTGCCAGCTTCTTCAGGCTGAAATTTTCGATGCCATACTGTTTGACCAGCTCCTGCAATTCGACAAAGCCGCCCGGTTTGAAATGAGCAACTTTCTGAAGGATTTTGATGTCATCACGAATGGCTGCACCGACTTTTATGATAGATGGGGAACCAAGTATCTTGATCAAACCGGGTGAAAGCCCAATCAGGTTGGTCCTGAAGAGGAAAGCCTCATTGGCGGTGGAGAGTTGAAGCAGCGCAACCTGATGGTTCTGCCCCTTTTTAAATGCCGGCCGGGTTTCGGTGTCAAATCCTAGTACAGGATGATTTTTCAGGTAATTGATGGCATCAGTAAGATCCTCCACCTTTTCAATCAGGTGAATATTCCCTTCAAAAACTGTGAGAGGCAGTTCAGCCAGCTCTTCATCTGTAATGGTTTTTTTAAACTCTTTGATATATTCGCTCATCTACTAATCAATGTTCATATTTCCATGCACCAGCATGTGAACCGCACGCAAGCCATTCACCAGCTTCTGTCCCCAATATTGTTCGAAGTTGTTCCGGCACTCCCAAAGGGCAGCCCGCATTACCTCTATCGTTCCGATCCTGTAGGACAAAATAAAATCTTTCAAATCCTGGTAGATATCGGCTACGTTTTCGGAGATATTGGCCTCTACAGAGGCATCTCCCAAGGCCATACCAGGCTCTAGAATCTCGGGATAACTGTCAAACTCCCCCAGCTTCGAACTCAGTTTCCGAAGGATAAAATTGTAGTCACTTTCCGTAACAAACTTTTCAGGTGAATCTTCCGAATCTTCCAGCTCAATCAACCCCGGCAGCAGTGAACTCTTCAGATAAAGTAAGGGTAACATCTTCTGTAACTTTTCCAGAAACACTTTTCTGGGGTAGTCACTTACAGACTCTGCAAAGGTACAGAACTCATTGGCTACAGTAGCAAATTCAATCACATTCCTGGAATAGACAACATCCCGGAAAAGTGACTCATCAATTGATCTCTCTTCCATGTTCACGACAAAAACTTCTCAGCCGCAAAGGTAATCAAACTTCGGTGAGTAAGCGTTTAAAACCAAAAAAATGAATGTAGTTTGTCATTTGATGCGATGGCCAATTCATTCTGTAGCAGGATCAGACGAATCGGACGTTCCATCCTGTTTCAGGGTCATTAAACCTGACCTGTTCATTTCAAGTTTTCCCTGATCAAGCATCCATCTGGTAACCTTTAAAATACTCTTCTCCTTCCCAACTATATTTCTATTTATTTCCTTTATTTCCGTAGGTCGCAAAAGCAGTAACTGTAAAATCGCACTACTTATCTCATTGAACTCTGCATTTGAAATCCCCGATTGATGTTCACCGATGCATAAATCGCACTTTCCGCAGGGCTTGGAACCCTTTTCACCAAAATAGGAGAGCAACTGAACACTGCGGCAACTATCTTCCGACCGGGCATATTCGATAACGGAATCCACCCGCTGTTGATAATTCTTCTTGCGGTCATGGTAATTAACTCTTGAAATACGTATCCTGGAAGCGTTCAGCCTTTCGGTCAGTAATTGTATCACGGGAGCCTCCCTGCGCGGAATGTAGTGGATGATTTTTTGCTGGGAGAGATACTTGAGATTCTGGTAAAGTTCATCGGGTGTCATCTCCAGCCTTCGGGCAATCAATACCTCGTCAATTCGCACATAATCATTGAACAATCCAGTGTAGGAGCGTAAAAGCATGCCAATAACCTTCTCCAGATCTTTGCTGCCGGTTTCGATGCGGTACAACTCATCCCTGTGGGCCAGGAAATAGAGCCGTGAGGAGCTCTCCGGATCATCCGTGTACTCCAGATAGCCCTCCCTTTCCATCAGCTTCAGACTGTGGTAGACCGTAGTAAAAGGAAAGTTGAATTTCCTGGCAAAATCTTCGGGTTGAAAGGTATAAAAGCTGTATTTACCAGTTCCAACCGCAATCTGAAGGTAGTCGCACAGCGCCTGGTAAACAGCGCGAATCCGCTCCTGTTCAGGAAAGGCATCTGTTACCATTTTGTGCAGCCGCCTTTTGTCGGTTCCATTGTAGATCATCAGCGCGAGCGACCGTTCTCCATCCCTGCCGGCCCTGCCCGCCTCCTGAAAATAGGCCTCCAGCGAATCGGGAAGATCGAGGTGCAGCACGAACCGCACATCAGGCTTGTCAATCCCCATCCCAAAGGCATTGGTTGCGACAATCACCCTGGTGGCCCCCGTCATCCAGCGGTTTTGCTTCTCTTTGCGCAGTGCGGGATCCAGCCCGGCGTGATAGAAGTCGGCTGCGACATCCTGCTGCCGCAGAAGATCGGATATCTCACGGCACTTCTTCCTGCTCCTGACATAGATGATTCCGGTGCCTTTGGATTTGGAGACCGTTTCGGCCAGGTAACCCAATTTATCCTCTTTCTGACGAACGAGATAGGTGACGTTTTCCCTGACAAAACTCTTCCGGAGGAGGTTCTTTTGTGGGAAAAGCAGCTTATCCTGAATATCCTCCACCACAGCTCCGGTGGCAGTAGCCGTGAGGGCCAGCACAGGTACTTTGGGGAAAAATTTTCGGATTTCGGCGATCTGAAGGTACGAAGGCCTGAAATCATAGCCCCATTGTGAGATGCAATGCGCCTCGTCGACCGTAATCAGATTGAGGTTAAACCGGATCAGGTACTCCAGAAAATTGGGAGACAGAAGCCTTTCGGGAGAGACGTAAAGAAACTTGTAGTCACCGTAAACGGCATTGTTGCAGGCAATCTCAATCTCCCTGACTGTCATGCCGGAATAGATGGCAAGGGCCTTGATCCCTTTCGACCGGAGATGGTCCACCTGGTCGTTCATCAGCGCGATCAAAGGGGTAATTACCAGGCACATTCCCTCCTTCGAGAGCGAAAATACTTGAAAAGTAATGGACTTACCTCCGCCGGTAGGCATCAATCCGAGTGTATCTTTCCCTTCAGCCACCGAATGGATAATATCCTCCTGCAAGGGCCTGAATTGCTCATACCCCCAATGCTTTAACAATATTTCGTGATACATATCCATTTTTTACGGGTAACTACATTTCATCCCAAAGGAAATTGGGATCCACTATTTTTCAACAAATGGAAAGAACCTGAACTTGAATAAGTCTGCTTTTTAACAAGATGAACGCTATTCGAGAAGATTATCAATTTCTATTTTTAGCGTAGGTAGGTGTCGAACAATAATACCCCTTATTTCATTGTCCATACAACAAGGTTTTTGTCTCGTTAACTGAACTAATAAAATATGGATTTGACAATGATTTGTCTGTTACTAAATCTACTGGTCGTTGAAAAAGATTCTCAAATTTATCTGCCAATTCAAAATAGGTATCCGCATAATCCCCGTAATCCATAGGTTTAAAGGAGATTAATAAATCAACATCACTTTTGTCATTGAAACTGTCTGTGCAGACTGAACCGAAAACAAACAAGGATGCCACATTATGAGTCATACATAATGATTTGATTTTATCAATGTTATCGGATATTAATCTTTGCATATCAATGTTTTGTACAAATTTAAGCTTATTGTTCAACTTTTACAAGTAGCTACAATCAATTGGTCAACACTCTCACCAAATGCTAATACACTTGACAGGGCGAGATTGTCCCAAAAGAAAAAAATTAGTACTTTTGCGCAACAAAAAGTCTCACCAAAAATTCACACCCATGTCATTTCTGTCAGATAAAGTGGTACTCGAAGGATTAACCTTCGATGATGTGCTATTAATACCCGCTTATTCGGAGGTGTTGCCAAGGGATGTCAACATCTCATCACAATTTTCACGCAACATCAAACTCAATACCCCGATCGTTTCTGCGGCCATGGATACGGTTACCGAATCGAAACTGGCCATCGCAATCGCACGCGAAGGCGGCATTGGGGTCATTCACAAAAACATGACCATAGACCAGCAGGCCAAACAGGTAAACATCGTCAAAAGGGCTGAGAACGGCATGATTTTTGACCCCATCACCATCTCGAAAGACAAGCTGGTGGGAGATGTACTGAAGCTGATGGAAACATTCAAAATCGGAGGAATTCCGGTCATTGATGCTGAACGTCACCTGGTAGGTATCGTCACCAACCGCGACCTTCGCTTCGAACGTAATTTCAACCGTCCCATTTCAGAGGTTATGACTTCGCAAAACCTCATTACAACAGATATCTCGACCGACCTTGAAAAAGCTGCCAAGATCCTTCAGAAATACAAAATTGAGAAGCTTCCGGTAGTCGACAAGGAGAACAAACTGATGGGCCTGGTTACTTACAAGGATATCACACAGGTCAAAGACAAACCAAACTCCTGCAAAGACGCCAAAGGCCGCTTAAGGGTAGCCGCTGCCGTCGGTGTCACATCCGATACCATGGAGCGGATCGATGAGTTGGTCAAAGCCAATGTCGATGCCATCATCATCGATACTGCCCACGGCCATTCTAAAGGGGTTCTGGAGATGCTGAAAAATGCAAAAAACAAATATCCCGAGAAAGATTTTATTGTGGGTAACATTGCTACCGCTGAAGCCGCTTCCGAACTTGTTTTCGCTGGTGCTGACGCTGTGAAAGTGGGAATTGGCCCAGGCTCCATCTGTACCACACGTGTAGTCGCCGGTGTTGGAATTCCACAACTTTCGGCCATTTACAACGTAGCCAAAGCACTGAAAAACAGCGGAGTACCCGTAATAGCCGATGGAGGATTGCGCTACTCTGGCGATATTGTCAAGGCCCTTGCAGCAGGCGCTCAAAGTGTGATGGCCGGTTCCTTGTTTGCCGGAGTGGAAGAATCGCCTGGCGAAACCATTATCTTCCAGGGAAGAAAGTACAAATCCTACCGGGGAATGGGCTCCATTGAAGCCATGCAGCAGGGTTCGAAAGACCGCTACTTCCAGGATGTGGAAGATGACATCAAGAAACTTGTACCGGAAGGCATTGTTGCGCGGGTCGCTTACAAAGGCTCCCTCAATGAAGTTCTCTACCAACTCATTGGCGGTTTACGCGCCGGAATGGGCTATTGTGGTGCCGCTACGATCGAGAAACTCCACGAAACCAAGTTCTGCAGAATTACCAATGCAGGAGTTGCCGAGAGTCATCCGCACGATGTAACCATCACAAGGGAATCTCCGAATTACAGCCGCGAATAGGTCACAAATCCTATAAGCTGTTAAATTTCCGTAAAAAGAGAGGTATCTTTACAACCTATCACTTCCACCTCTCGTCTAATACCTGGGAACAGATTGATATGCTAGAAACAATTCATTTTCATCGTCAGGGATTCTTTGGATGGCTCATGGTGCTTGGTACACTTGTGGTCCTCTCAGGATGCAGCTATTTCAGAAACCCGAAAGATGAGGTGTATGTTGCCAAGGTTGATGACAAAACATATCTGCTAAAAGATCTCCGGTCGCAACTTCCTGCCGGGATGACGAAACCTGACAGTCTGGCCAGGGTCAATGACATCCTCACCCGCTGGGTAAAGAAAGAATTGCTGCTGAAAATAGCCGTCGAGAATTTGGGTGAAAGTCAGAAGGATCTTTCCAAAGAGCTTGAGGAGTATGGTAATGCCCTCCTTATTCACCGGTACCAACAACAACTTCTGAGCCAGAAATTGGATACTGCACTAACTGACCAGGATATACACAGCTACTATGAAAATAATCCCGCTAAATTTACCCTCGACTATAACATCGTCAAGGCTGTTTACGTGGAGATACCCAAAAGTGTAGCCAAAACAGATCAGATCAAACGCTGGATGACAGAAAACAGTACACGGTCAATGAGTGAATTGGAGAGTTATAGTTTCCAGTATGCCTCAAAATACGATCATTTTAACAACGAATGGGTGGATTTTAACAACATCCTTGCACGAATCCCCGGGAGGAAAGAGGATCCAGAACAAATGCTGAGGCAATCTAAATTTCTTCAATTCAGCGACTTAAACAACTTCTACTTTGTTCTGATCAACGATTACATTTTGTCAGGAGAAAAAGCTCCATACGATTTCGTCAAGGATCGGATAGAAAGTTTAATTTTGAACAGTCGGAAAATGGAATTCCTTCAGGATCTCGAAAAAAACATATATGAGAAAGGCCGAAGGGAAAACAGGTTTACCATAAAGGAATTCAAATAATAAATACATATGTTAAAACAGTTGGCAAAAGGTTTGTTGTTGTCAGGTATTATTTTGGGATCGTTTATTATATCAAACGGCCAGGACAAAGTTGTAGATCAGATTGTGGCCATTGTAGGGAGTAATCCTATCCTCAAGTCAGACATAGAGTCACAGGCTATACAGGCGCAGGCCCAGGGGCAGACTACTGAAGGTGATTTGAAATGCGAAATCCTGGAGTCACTGCTTGAGCAAAAACTGTTGCTTGCAGAGGCCGATCTCGATACCAATATCGTGGTAACCGACAATCAGATCAACCAGAACATGGACCGCAGGATGAAATATTTCATCGAAAATATTGGTTCAGAAAAAGAGGTCGAGAAGTATTTCAAAAAATCGATCAACCAATTGAAATCCGAGATGAGTGAAATGATCAAGGAGCAGTTGAAAACAGAGCAGATGCAGCAAAAAATTTCAAAGAATGTGACGGTCACCCCTTCAGAAGTGAGAAATTATTTCAGACAACTGCCCAAAGATAAAATCCCGATGATCGCTTCCCAGATGGAATATGCCCATATTACGATCCTTCCGGTCATTACTGAGCAGGAAGACATGGAGGTAAAGAGCAAATTGCGGGATTTTAAGCGCAGGGTCGAGAATGGTGAAAATTTCGCCACCCTCGCAGTGATGTATTCAGAAGATCCAGGATCTGCGCGTAATGGCGGAGAGATGGATTATGTGGGTCGTGCCATGTTGGACCCGGCATTTGCCACTGAGGCTTTTAACCTCAAGGTTGGCACTGTATCAAAAGTAGTCAGAAGTGAATTTGGTTACCACATCATCCAACTGATCGACAAAAGGGGTGAAAAGATCAAATGTCGTCACATCCTGATCCGTCCGAAAATCGATCCCAAAGAACTGGAAAAATCCAAAAGCCGTATCGACAGTCTTGCCAACTTCATTGCAAAAAAAACCATCACATGGGACCAGGCAGCATACATGTATTCTTCCGATAAAAACACCCGTAACAATGGCGGACTTGTTACTTCCCAGAAAACCGGCTCCACAAAATTTCAGATGGAAGATCTTGATCCTGATGTAAGCAAACTGATTACCAACTTGCAGGTTGGACAGGTATCCGAGCCTTTCCTGGGCATGGACGACAAACAGCGGCAGGTTTATAAAATCATAAAGCTACTGAGTAGGACCAATGCCCATCCTGCCAATCTTCAGGAAGACTACCAGCACCTGAGCGAGATTTATCTGGAAAAGAAGAAAGAGGATACCTATCGGGCCTGGTTGGCAAAACAACAGGCCAAAACCTATATTCACATCGACGACATTTATAGCAATTGCAATTTTAAGCTGAAATCCTGGAAGAAATGATTTGGATTGCTGTGATTTAAGGATTGTTGGATTAATACATTTGCAAGTGCTGTCATATTTGAACATGATTTTCATAAAACAGGAAATTCCACAAATTGACAATTATCAATTGTCAATTAATTATTGCTTAGATGGTTATGAAAACTCATAAGATAGGATACAGCCTGCTGGTGTCACTGATGTTGATCGTGGCATTTCATGTTGTTTCCGGTTCTTTGCCTCAACCTGATGGACGGAAAAAAAGAATTGAGATCCTGAATGCCGATTTTTACACCTATGACAGGAAAATTATAGCAAACGCCGACCGTTTAATCGGCAATGTAGAGCTTAGCCACAACAACGCACTCCTTTATTGTGACAGTGCATATTCTTACAAAGACAGCAACATGGTAGATGCCTTTGGCCATGTTCATATCATTCAGGGAGACACGCTGAATTTGTACGGTGACCGTATAAAATATGAAGGAAACAGTAGAATTGCCCAGGTAAAGGGCAACGTCAAACTGGTCAACAAATCCATTGTATTGACCACAGATGAGTTAATCTTTGATCTGAGGTCAAACATTGGAAATTACCATACCTGGGGAAAAATCGTCGATACAGCCAATGTACTTGTTAGTAAAATAGGTCGTTACTATGCCAACGAAGACCTATTTTTCTTCAAAGACTCTGTCAAGGTGACCAACAAGGATTTTATCTTAACAGCCGACACACTCAAATACAACAGCAAGATTGAAAGGGTCTTTATCGTTGGGCCAACCCACATCGTCGGTACGACCAAACAAGGCACCCTCTATTCGGAAAAAGGTTGGTACGATACCCGAACGAATATTGCAGAACTCTACAAAGCCTCCAAAATTATTGGCAAGGAGCAATCGTTGCAGGGGGATACCCTATTTTATTCACGGAATGCCGGTACCGGCAGGGCGCGAAGCAGGGTCATCCTCTCAGATACCACCAATCACGTTGCAATCACTGGCAGGAGAGGAACCTACAACGAAAAAACAAAAATTGCCTTTGTTACTGACTCTGCTGTTTTTATGCAGTTTTCGCCCAAAGACACTCTTTTCCTTCATGCAGACACACTCAAATCCATTCCCGACCTTTCTAAACTAGTGACAGTTAAAAATATGGTCAGGGAAGAACTTGTCCCCAAGAAATCCGCTGTTACCAAAGCACCTCAAGCCCCTGGCCCGGCAGATACAAGTAAGGTGTTATCAAAACTTATTTCTGCAGTTAAGGACTCGCTCTCACCAAAGATAGACAGTTTGAAAATCAATGTATTACAGGAGATAAAAAAACTTCCTGCAATAATTGATTCACTATCCCCGGTAGCAGATACGGCCAAAATTTCCAGTGCAAAGGTGGTGTTGCAAAAAATCAAAGAGGCCATGAAAGATTCGGCGTCAGCAACATCCGACACATTAAAATCGAAAGACAAAAAAGATCACAAGATATTTATGGCGTATCACCGGGTACGGTTTTACAAAAAGGATTTGCGGGGAATTTGCGACTCCCTCTCTTATCAAATGAAGGACTCTGTGATGAGACTCTATATGGACCCGGTTTTATGGTCGGATGTACATCAATTGTCGGCCGAAAAAATAGAATACCGTCCACATACACCTGGTCCCGACATTGCCAGATTGGAAAACAACGGTTTTATCATCTCACGCGAAGATTCCATCAAATTCAACCAAATCTCTGGTAAGGTACTGATTGGATACATCGTCAAAAATGAACTGAAAACCATTGAAGTAAACGGAAATGCAATTACGCTCTACTACTTAAAAAACAAAGACCACTATTCCGGGATGAGCAAGATGGAGAGCAGCAAGATCAACGTTTACCTGTTGAAAAGCAAGATTGACAGCATCGCATTTTTTCCTAAACCGGAGGGTAAACTTACGCCAATGAAAGATTTGACTTCTGAAGAGACGGTGTTGAAGGGATTTGTCTGGAGGGAAAGTGAGAAGCCAAAATCACGCTTCGACCTCTACCCGCTTGACGAAAAACGCAAAAAAATTGCAGGCCCCGAAAAGAAACCTGCATCAAAAAGTAAGCAGAACGCCAATTTTTAGTATTCATCTTCGTTGAAGAAGAAATCGTCCTTGCTTGGGTAATCCGGCCAAATATCTTCAATGGATTCATATATCTCACCCTCATCCTCCATCTCCTGCAGGTTCTCAATTACTTCCAGCGGGGCTCCCGAACGTATGGCGAAATCGATCAATTCATCTTTCGTTGCAGGCCAGGGTGCATCTTCCAATTTTGAAGCCAATTCCAGTGTCCAATACATATTATATTAATTTAGATTATTGTTCAACGGTTTTGCGATGTTACTATTTTTTTGCGAGAATAAAAATAAATAGCCATAAATTTTACGGCACCCATTGAACTTCGTCAACACCCTCATCTATAGCAACTTTGCGGGAAAGTACAAACAAATAGTCGGAGAGACGGTTGAGGTACTTTATCAATTCGGCGGGTATGGAAACCTCTTTTGACAACTGACAAACCCTTCGCTCTGCTCTTCTGCAAACCGTTCGGGCGAGGTGGCAATAAGAAATGGCGTTGCTCCCCCCGGGAAGGACAAAATGTTCCATCGGTGGCAACATATCCAGAATGCGGTCCATTTCATTCTCCAGTTTTGCAATCTCTTCCACTTTAAATGGCAGTTTCAACGACAGATCAGTCTTGGAAAGGTCGGTCGCCAACCGCGCCCCAACCACAAAAAGATTGTTTTGCACTGAAAGCAAAAGATCCCTGGTAGTAGAATCAATTTTCTGGGAGCGGATAAGTCCGATCCAGCTGTTCAATTCATCTACCGTTCCGTATGATTCGAGGCGCAGGTCATATTTCTCCACCCTCGTACCGCCGATCAATCCGGAAGTCCCGTCATCTCCTGTTTTGGTATATACTCTCATGCGAACTTCTACGTTAATAGATCGGATTAGGATTCACATAATCCATTTCAATAACTCCGTCTTTCAATTTGATAATCCTATAAGCATGACGGGCAATATCCTCCTCGTGTGTAACCAGGATGATGGTATTCCCTTTCGCGTGGATATCGGCAAAAAGCTTCATGATCTCTTCGGATGTTTTTGAGTCCAGATTCCCGGTAGGTTCATCGGCCAGGAGAATGGATGGGGTATTGACAAGTGCCCGGGCCACCGCCACACGTTGCCGCTGCCCCCCTGAAAGTTCATTGGGTTTGTGCTCCATCCGATCCTCCAGACCAACATTGATAAGCTGTCCACTAGCAACTTCCTCACGTTTTGCTTTACCTATGCCTGCATAAATCAAAGGCAGCATCACATTTTCGAGGGCAGAATATCTTGGTAAAAGATTGAAGGTTTGAAAGACAAAGCCAATTTCGGTGTTGCGGATTTCGGCCAGCCGGTCGTCGTCCATCAGGCTTACATCCTTGTCGTTCAGCCGGTAATTGCCGGCAGTAGGTGTATCCAGGCATCCGATGATGTTCATCAGGGTCGATTTCCCCGAACCGGATGCCCCCATGATGGCAACATATTCACCCCGGACAATATCCAGCGATATTTTTCGCAGCGCCCTGACAACCTGGGTGCCGACCTGATAATTCTTTACGATATCCTTTAGCCTGATCACATTTTCCATCAGAAATCTTTTAGGAATACAAACTTAATTGAATTTATTTTGGTTTGGCGGGTTCGGTTAAACTTCTTTATCTACAAATTTTGAAATTCTCATTTATTTTCGGTATATTGAGTGAATGCCATGATGAATTATTTGACCCCTCTAAATCTCCCCAAAGGGGAGACTTCTGATTCGTGTTCTGATCAACAATTAGAGCGCCACTCCCCTCCTTTGGAGGGGGCGGGGGAGGTCAAATCTACTTTAAATGAAAAGGAGGAACAAAATCCTGGCTATATAACTGCAAATCCTTACACATATCATATTATCAAGGAAATCAGGGATAGGTTGAAAGAAAAACCAACTAAAGAAGAGGATATTCTTTGGTTCTTTCTAAGAAACAAGAAAACTGGTTACAAAATCAGACGACAGCACATAATTGATAATTTTATTACTGATTTTGTTTGTCTTAGCAAAAAATTAATCATAGAAGTCGATGGGAAGATTCATTTAAAGCAGAAAGATTACGACAGACTAAGAACTGAGAAGCTGAATGAATTAGGATTTGAAGTTATACGATTTACAAACGAAGAAGTACTTGAAAAATCTGAATTAGTTGCAAATAGAATAAGAGAAATACTGGATAAAAAATAATATTCTCAAAATCTCAGCACAAAATCCTCCTTTTGCAACCCTTTTTTGCAGATGAAAATCCCAATTTCAAACAGATCGAGGGAAATCCTTACCTGCTGCTCTTTTTGAAATTTTCCCCACACTCCTTCCATTTCAGCAGAGGTATGAATACCGTACAAAATGATTACCCCTTCGTAGGGTTGCCCTACTATTTGCGCAAGCACCCGACTGCACTCAGCCGGATCAAGGGGGAATTGGATCACAACAAAATCGGAGGCGATCACTTTGCCTGCGCCTGATAAATCTATATTCCCGATTTCATACACCTCAATCAACCTTCTGCAAAACGACTGGTAATGGCCGTTCTCTACCTGCGCCACCAGCCTGATCCTGCGATCGGCAAGCGCCATCGCCATGAGCGTAACCCCAAAAGTAGAACCGTAAAAAGAGAGCAAGCGAGGCTGGAACTCATTTACAAGCCTGAATATCAAGCGATCGAACTTACCTGGCAACAAATGTAATTTCCTAACGAGGCCACAATCAGCTCCAATTTTCGTCTCATATAATTTCCGGTAGGAAGCTTTGTCGACCATCCAGAGCGTATTCCGAACATTTTCTTCGGCTGCAACCAGCATTGGCCAGGCAGAAAAATTGCCTTTGTTCTCAATCACCTCCGTAATTAACCTAAAAAGAAAAGGAGAGTGAATCCCATGGCCCTTCCTGTGCCGGGCTGTGAAGAGGTAAGCGATCCATTTGCGGGTACAGTATTTCATGGGAGGAGTGACTAGAGTGAACTAAAGTGTCTAAAGTATTTAAAGTGCCTAGAGTGCCTAAAGTTAAGAAGAAAGATTTGAGTGAATTGGAAGTTAGAATAACTTAATGGAAAAAATAGCTATTTTCGATGAAGCGATGTACTTTAGGCACTCTAGGCACTTTAAATACTTTAGGCACTTCTTATGTTGGCACAGGAGATCAAATTCCTTCCGGGGGTAGGCCCCAAAAGAGCAGCCATCCTTACCCAGGAGCTGAAGATCACCACAGTGGCAGAGCTGATCTATTACTTTCCCTACAAATACATCGACCGGACCAAATTTTACAAAATCCGGGAGATCAACGAAACCCTTCCATTCATTCAGATAAAAGGCGTGATCACTTCGCTTGAAACCATTGGTGAAGGGCGTTCGCAACGGATGGTCGCCAATTTTTACGATGGGGAAAACCATATGGAACTGGTTTGGTTTAGGGGCATCAAATTTGTCAAAGCCACGCTAAAGATGAACTTCCCATACATAATTTTCGGAAAACCGACCGAGTTCAACAACAGATGGAAACTGGTTCATCCCGAACTGGAGGAGGTATTAGCTGAAACAGAAAAGAAAGAGGGATATATTCAGCCATTTTACAACACCAGCGAGAAGATGAAAAGCAATTTTCTCGTATCCAAATCGATCCAGAAATTTCAATATAACGCCCTTCAGCTCTGCAAAGGAAAAATTAAAGAGACCCTGCCCGACTGGCTCATTGACCAGCTTAAACTGATGCCCCTCGAAACGGCGCTGATCAACATCCATTTCCCGTTAGACCCCGTTACCCTGAGAAAAGCAGAGATGAGGCTGAAATTCGAGGAGCTGTTCTACATCCAGCTCAAACTGCTACACCTGAAACATGAGCGGCAAAATAAATTCAAGGGACACATCTTCAAGGAGGTAGGATCTCATTTCAACGATTTCTTTCACAACCATCTCCCTTTCGAACTGACCGGCGCCCAGAAACGGGTGATCAAAGAGATCCGAAAGGATACCCTGGCAGGAAAGCAGATGAACCGTCTGTTGCAGGGGGATGTTGGCAGTGGCAAAACCATGGTCGCCCTCATGATTTCGCTAATCGCCATGGACAATGGATTTCAGGCCTGCATGATGGCGCCGACAGAGATTCTTGCGATGCAGCACCACCAGTCGGTGATGAAACTGATCGGCGACCTGCCCGTTACTGTCCGGTTACTCACGGGATCTACCAAAAAATCGGAACGTCTCGTCATTCACAAGGAATTGCTGGATGGTTCACTGAACCTGCTGATTGGCACCCATGCATTGCTCGAAGACATCGTTGAGTTCAAAAATCTTGGCTTCGTGGTTATCGACGAACAACACCGTTTCGGCGTTATGCAGCGCGCCAGACTGTGGCGCAAAAATTTCATACCGCCCCACATCCTGGTAATGACGGCTACCCCCATTCCCCGCACGCTGGCCATGACCGTTTATGGCGACCTGGATGTATCGGTTATCGACGAACTTCCACCGGGCAGAAAACCGATCCGTACCTTTCATTACTATGACAACCGCAGGGGCGAATTGAACCAGTTTATCCGAAAGGAGATTGCCCAGGGACGTCAGGTTTACATCGTTTTCCCGTTGATCAAGGAGTCGGAGAAGCTCGATTTTAAGAACCTCGAAGAGGGATTCGAACAGCTTAGGATAGCCTTTCCGCTTCCCGAATACCGTATCAGCATGGTGCATGGCAAGATGAAGCCTGCAGCCAAGGAGGAGGAGATGCGGCGCTTTAAAAATCACGAAACCCATATTCTGGTCGCTACTACCGTGATAGAGGTGGGGGTTGATGTACCCAATGCCTCCGTAATGGTGATAGAAAGCACCGAGAGATTCGGCCTCTCCCAACTGCACCAGCTTCGTGGACGGGTGGGACGCGGCGCCGATCAATCTTATTGCATCCTGATGAGCAGCGTCAAACTCAGCCATGAGAGCCGTCAACGCATCGAAACCATGGTGGCTACCAATGACGGGTTCGAAATCGCCGAGGCCGACATGCGCCTTCGCGGTCCGGGCGATTTGGAGGGTACCCAGCAAAGTGGCCTGGCCTTCGATCTGCGAATCTCCAACCTGGCCAAAGATGGGCAGATTCTGCAATATGCCCGGGACAAAGCAGAGGAGATTCTCGATTCCGATCCATTGCTGCACAACAACGAAAATACCATCCTTGTCCGACAAATGATGGCGCTTCGAAAAAATCATTTGAATTGGGGTGCGATCAGCTGACGACACAAAAAACCACAACAAAAATAATACCCCTGCCACCCAATAGTGATAGATATTCAAAGTCATGCTATCTTCGTTTAAAATAACAAAAACAGTTATGAGTTACGGTTCCAATAATGATGCGCATTCTTCCTCCCCCGGAAACGATTTCAAACTGCAAACCAACAAAGGTTTCCTGCTCGCCCTGGTACCCATGATGCTGATGTCGACAATTTTTTTTGGCCTTCACAGTCTCAGGATCCTGGTGGCAGCGGTGACCACCTGCCTGCTCTTTGAATACATCTTTCAAAAATTTGTACTGAAAACACCCACTACGCTTCGCGATGGATCGGCAGTGATCATTGGGGTGTTGCTGGCTTTCAGCTTCCCGGCAGGCTTACCTGTGTGGCTAATCGTTTTAGGGTCCCTGGTTGCCATCGGATTCACCAAAATATCCTTTGGGCGATTAGGCGCCAATCCATTTAATCCCGTTCTCCTGAGCTGGCTCTTTCTGAGAATCTCTTTCCCTGCGCAAATGACCACCTGGACCGCCAACATAACGATGGCCGATGCCTTCACGGGTGCAACTCCGCTTGGGTTGGTGAAGGAGGGGCTTAAAAGCGGGAAATTAATGGCAACAGTTGCCGCTGATAGCCGGATTCCGGGCTATTTCGATATGTTCTGGGGCAACATGAGCGGATCGCTGGGCGAAATATCGGCCATCGCTATCCTCCTGGGAGGCATTTATCTGCTTTGGAAAAAAATCATCACATGGCATATACCTGTCGCCCTTCTGGGTACACTTTTCGCTATTGAAGGACTTCTTTGGATGCTGGCGCCAGGCAGTTTCATCGACCCCATTTTTCACCTGATCACAGGTGGGGTGATGCTGGCAGCCTTCTTTATAGCCACCGACCCACATTCCTCACCATCATCGCCTGTCGGGAAACTTCTATTCGGAGTGGCCATTGGATTGATAACCACCCTTATCAGAAATTTCACCCCACTCCCGGAAGGGGTTGCGATTGCGATTCTTTTCATGAATAGCTTTGTTCCGATGATAAACAAAAAGATTTTTCATTGATTTTTATGTAAAGCAAATACCTTTCGTTAAATTTGGTAAGTATTCTTGTATTAGCAAAAATTATTATCCTAAATCGAAAACCCTTCATTTTATTACAAATTCAAAAATTATGGAACTACTTATCCCTATTCTCATTGCTATTGCCGTTTTGATTATCTCCGGCTTCCGCATTGCCCAGGAATATGAACGCGCCATCGTATGCCGGCTGGGAAGATATAATGCAACCAAAGGCCCTGGACTGTACTGGATCATTCCGCTGATCGACCGACAACAATACCACTACCGTGATACTGATGCCCTCAGAGTTCTCAAATGCCGCCAGAAGTTTCACTGAAATGGTAAGCAAACAAGCAAAATCAAAAGAGGAAGTATAAAACCTGCCGGATATGAGCAAAATTCCAATTCTGCTACTGGCAATTTTTCCATTCCTTCTTCCTCCAAAAGAGACGAAGAAAGTGATTCGGGAACGACCTCTTCCAGCCTTCTCCGAGACTTTCTTTGTGCTCAGATCAGACACCAGCATAAGGCATGGAAACTACAAGGCAGAGGCTTTTGGGAAAGTGCTGCTTAGCGGATTTTACAAGATGGGGGAACCTGATAGCATCTGGATCCAATACAATAAACAAGGAAAGATTCGGGCAAGGGGTTGGTTCAAAGGCAACAACAGGGATAGCATTTGGGAATATTTCAACGACAAGGGTGAACTGGAGCAAAAGCTTGATTTCACCCATAACCAGGTACTTTATTACCAGACCATTTTTGCCAAGCATCCCTTCAGGGTCATCTCAAAAACGGATACGGTCATGAGCATTCTCGATAGACCTCCCCTATTCATTGGTGGAATGAGCCGGTTAAATGACTGTGTAAATAATGAACTTCGTATTCCACTTCACAAACCAGAACAAAATGTGCAAGGAACCGTCTATGTAGCCGTCACTATCGATAGTTTGGGAAAAACTTCCAGGCAAAGGATTATTAAAGGAATAGGGAAGGCTTGTAACGAAGAGGCCTTGCGCGTGATGAGGAGTATCCCCGATGATTGGATACCCGGTGTATTGAATGATCAATTTGTTACAGTGGACTATATCATCCTCTTTCAATTTGATCCAAAACTTCCCGGGATTGACGTTTCTGATCTATCCAATAAGAACATAAATCCCCAGGGAGGCGTATGGGAACTCGTTTATTAATATTTAGTAATAAAAAAATTAACACCTAATTTTCAATGACAGACGACACACTAATTACCACCAGCACTAACCTCGAAGGATACCGCATCATCAAACAACTAGGTATCGTACGGGGCATTACCGTCCGCTCCAGGAATATATTCGGCTCTTTCGCCGGAAGCTTCATGACCATTTTTGGGGGCAGGAACGTAATTTATATCGAACTTTGCGAAAGAGCCAGAGGAGAAGCAATGCAGCTAATGATTGATCATGCCCGGATCATTGGCGCCAACGCCATCATTAACATGCGCTACGACGCCAACGATGTGATGACAGGCCTGACGGAGGTACTGGCCTATGGAACTGCCGTGGTAGTCGAAAAAATCTAAACGCATGAAGCCTGACTACAAATTTATCGCTTACCTGGCCCTCTCTATACTTTCCGGAGTTCTGATTGCCTGGATGGACTCCCGTCCGGGATGGGACGATACAGGAATTACTGCCGGGACTATTGTGCTTGCATCTGCCCTATTCGGATACATTCGGCCTTCCCGTCCATGGATTTGGGCGCTCACAGTGAGCAGTTGGATCCCTTTGCATGCCATACTCTCGACCGGCGATTTCAGAATGTTGGTCATTATGCTGTTTGGTTTTGCCGGATCCTACCTGGGTGCTGCGGTAAAAAACAACAAACCGGCTTCCAACTGACTTCAAATTTTGATTTATGATTGCCTGATCAACAGACAAAGTCAGGAATCCTGCCAAATCATATATTTTCATGATACATTTGGCGAAATATAAATAGGATATAGCGTGGAAAATATCATTGGAAGAGTTGAGGAAGTCGCATTGTTGTCAAAAATCATAACATCTGATGAGGCTGAACTGCTTGCTGTATATGGTCGTCGTAGGGTTGGCAAAACTTTTCTAATCCGCAATGCCTTTCAAAAACAATTGGCATTTGAATTTTCAGGTATTCACGGTGCATCATTTGATCTGCAATTAGAAAACTTCAGTGAGGCGTTATCAAAAGTTTCAGGAAATTTACCACTGGCTAAACCTGCGACCTGGATACAAGCTTTTAAAACACTTACAATTTATCTTACGCCAATCCTCAAAAAACAAAAAAAGGTGGTATTCCACACTATTTGAAAGAGATCGAAAAAGGGGAAAGTGCGACCCAGGCCATCGACAGGATATGCTTCACCAAAGATGGTCTTTTACACGATGAATTCAAAAATCTATACCA
>Ga0172379_10004797_pt1 | contig 19530 bp, 17 predicted proteins | sample GrowelOW334metaG_FD_119756 | JGI IMG/M metagenome (GOLD analysis project Ga0172379, IMG submission 119756) | Groundwater microbial communities from an aquifer near a municipal landfill in Southern Ontario, Canada - Groundwater well OW334 metaG | ecosystem: Environmental > Aquatic > Deep...
AACAGTCCCCCATAAACTTCCCCTTAATAATCTAGATTATTACAAATGCCTTGACAATTCCCCTAAATACTGCTAAATTTAGTTGTTAAAAACAAACAAATAACCACTGAAAAATACTTGAAAGGATATTGCTTTGAACACCGTACTTTTTATATTAGGGCTATATATAGCCGTTACGGGACTTATACCTTGCCACAAAACCCGCCCTAAACAACGATGGTATTTCAATACTATTGATTGGACACTCCGCCCAGTGATGCGGATATTTTTCCGCAATAAACTCACCCATGGCTACCATTGGATAGCTTGGCATGATGATATTAACACATCCATTACAGTAAAATGTGATGGAGATTCAGAAGCGCCAAAAATAAAAGGGGTCTGGTCACAAATCAAGGCAGAATGGAAAGGGTGGCACAAAGTTGCTGTAATGAGGTTAAGTCTTCTTCCATCCTATTTTGACAAAATAATTTATTCTCCAAAATTCTGGCAAATAGGATTTGAAAACCTAACCACAAAAGAAAAAAAGTTATGCACTTTTAAAATAGAAGGGTTTGACTCACCGATAATGTGCTATATTGGTCACGATGATGTAAGATTCTTTGCTATCGGGCCTGATGGCAAACAGCTACCTTTGGTTTTCTTCTACCATAAATATGTAGAACGCGATGACCCAACATTTAAAAAACTGCCCCTGCTTTAATCTAACCAATTTCACCACAAAAGGCGTTGTGTACTGCAACGCCTTTGTTTTATTATAACAAGCAAATACATAAGTGTAATATTACTCTTAATTTTACGTTTCATTATTATAGAGGAATAGTTTATAATTAACTTACTAACAATTAATACCCAATAATATGTTCATTAAAGCAATTTACAGCCTAGTGGCAGGCGCCATGGTATTATCTTTAGCTACCCCAGTGCTAGCCGAAGATAATAATGTTAATACCACTGCCAATCAAACTCTTTGCCAAGAACGTATTGGCCTACGAGAAGTACAGCTTGATAAAAAACGCGCTGAGGCTGATGCCAAACTAGCCCAGAAACGTTTGGACAATGTCGCAAAATACATGAAGGATATAGAAAAAATCGACTCACGTAAAATTGAACGCCAACAACAAAACGATGATAAGGCTATGCAAAATAGAACGGAAAGAGATGCCAAGGGTTACAAAACACCGGAAATGCAAGCCGCTGTAACAGCTTACCGCCAAGCCATGGACGTGGCTATTCAAGCCCACCGAACTGCTATTACTAACGCCACCACAGCTTATCGCACAACTCATGACCAAGCAGTTACTACTCGCAAAACCGCTATTGATGCGGCTATCGCTACTAGACGACAAGCCGTGGATGCAGCACTAGCTACTTGGAAACAAAATTGCATTGGCACTACTGAACAAAAACAAGCTGCCACCAAAACTTTTCGTGAGGCCGTAGCAGCTGCTCGGGCAACTAGTCGTATAGCTATAGATGCAGCCGTAACAACTTATACCACTACTATGCAAACTGCTAAGACTACTAGAACTGCAGCAGTAAAAGCAGCTAACCAAACTTTTCAAACTGCCACTACAGCTGCTCGTGATGCCTTGAAGGCAGCCCAACAACAAATAAAGGATAATAAAATTAAATGGCAAACTTACAAAAATACCACCCTTGGTTTTTCTATTAAATATCCAACAAGTTGGGCTATAGATTCTTTACGCAGTAATCGTGAAGTATCTGGCAGTGATGTTGTATTTGATATTGGAATAGCAACAGAAAGTCACGAGGGTATAAAAATGGACATAAGTAATTTAACATTAAATGAGTGGCTAAACCAAATAGACAAGACTATAATTACAAAAACTTATCAACTAACAATAGACGGGCAACCAGCTATACGAATTGATACAACAGAATTTTCCCAAAAATTAATAGGGGTTAAATTTAATGATAAGCTATATGTTTTCAAAACTGATGGCAAAATGATTGAAAATGGAATGCTCTCTACAGTTAAATTCCTTAAATAGAATATAAAATAAGGCAAAATCACTAATAATTATCTAAAACTACTCTTGCCCAGAGTAGTTTTAGATTTTATTTAACCAAATTATATAATTGATCAGTCCATAAAAATGGTCTACACTTTAATCAATTATTAACCACCTTATTTATGTTAAAAAAATTCTCAACTTTAACTATTAGTTTCCTACAAGCTGCCGGAACAGTAATTTATATCAGTGGCGTAGCTTGGTTAATGATGAATGGTGAAAAAATCTTTGGCCAACCGGCTAATTTCTTAGGCCCGATTACATTCTTATTGCTATTTGTTATTTCGGCCACTATAGTCAGTCTACTTATTTTGGGCTATCCACTCACACTTTACTTTAACGGGGAAAAGAAAAAGGGTTGGCAAACTCTGGCTGCCACTATTGGCTGGATGGTATTAATGTTAATGGTCACCTTAACCCTACAATTAATCAAATAACCTCACTAAATTAAAAACGCCTTCTGGCAAATGAAGGTGTTTTTTAGTTGATAAATTTAATACCTATCAACAAAAGTCAAGTCATAGTAAACTAAAACTATGTTCAAAGCACTGGCTATCTTAAGCCTGGCTACTCAATCTATATTCCCTTCTTACACTGTTACACCAACTACAGTAGTACAACCGCGACATATGCCCCAAGAAGTACGGGCTATTTATGCCACAGCCAATACTGCCGAGCTAATTGGCAGAATGGCCGAATTAACTAAACTTATTCAAGACACTGAATTAAATGCCATTGTTATCAATACTAAAGAGCCCTCTGGTTTAAGGCTCAACCCGGCACTTAAAAAAATAGTAAGCGACTTACATAGTAAAAATATTTGGGTAATTGCTCGTCAGGTTGTTTTTCAAGATGATGATCTAGTGAAAAGGCGACCTGACTTGGCTTTAAAAAATTCGGGTGAAAATATGTGGCGCGATCGAGGCGGACGAGCCTGGTTAGACCCAGCCTCTCCAGAAGTTTGGGAATACAATGTAAAAATAGCCCGTGATACTTTGAAATTTGGTTTTGATGAAATTAATTTAGATTACATACGGTTCCCCACTGATGGTAACACTAAAAATATCAAATACCCTTTTTGGAATAACCAAACGCCTAAAGATGAAACCATAAAAAACTTCCTGCATTATTTTAAACGAGAAATAAAAACTACTAATCCTTCAACAATAATATCCGGAGATTTATTTGGACAAGTATTTTTGAAAGATTCTGATATGGGCATGGGGCAACGAGTAAAACTACTTGCCCTTGAACTTGATGTGCTGGCCCCTATGGCCTACCCTTCGCACTATGCCAGTGGTAATTTTGGTTTTACCAAACCGGCCGAACACCCCTATGAAGTAATGAAACAAACTTTAGTAGCTGGACTCAAACTCTTACCACCAAATACCTCTACCCAAATCCGCCCTTGGCTGCAAGACTTTGATTTAGGTGCCGACTATACACCGCCGATGGTGCGTGATCAGATAAAGGCTGTAAAAGAAGCCGGCCCCAATAACGGCTGGATGCTGTGGAATGCCAAAAATATTTACACCGAAACCGCTCTCAGTCCAGATAATTGACCTACGTAAATCTTTGACAAATCTTATTACCTTACTTAACTTAAATATATGACCATCGTACCACTCAATACTCTTAGTTTAGAAGAACTATTTACTGAAGCAGCTAAAAAGGGCGCTTCGGACTTACATTTGGCCGTAAACAAGCCACCTGCTATTAGACTGCACGGTGAATTAATAGAATTAAACTACAACCCCATTGATAGCAAAAAAATGGAGTCTTTAATCTTTTCTATTTTACAACCCGGGCAACAAGAGGAATTTGTAAAAAAACGTGAATTAGATTTGTCTTGGCAAATGGAAGATGGCACACGTTTTCGCATTAATCTTCATTTTGAAAGAGAAAATTTAGGTTTAGTGGCCCGCATAATTCCCACTCACATACCTACTATGGAGGAAATAAGTATGCCAGAAGTAGTTTACAAACTTACCAGACTTAATTATGGTTTAGTACTAGTAACTGGTCCTACTGGTTGTGGTAAATCAACTTCGCTGGCTGCTATGATAAATCTTATTAATAATGAAAGAGCTGCCAACATTATAACACTGGAAGATCCTATAGAATTTATTTTTACTCCCATAAAATCTATAATCAAACAACGACAATTAGGGTCTGATATGATTTCCTTTGCCGAAGGGTTAAAGCACACTATGCGCCAAGACCCAGATATTATTATGGTGGGAGAAATGCGCGACTTAGAAACCATTGCCACTACTTTAACTTTAGCTGAGACTGGACACTTGGTGCTCGCTACCCTACACACCAACAATGCGGCTGAAACTATTGACCGTATCATTGATGTTTTCCCGCCCTACCAACAAACTCAAGTCAGATTACAATTATCCTTTTCCTTAAAAGGCGTGATCTCTCAACGATTACTACCCAAAATAGGTGGCGGGCGAGTAGCTGTTCGCGAAATATTAATAAACAACTCTGCCGTTTCCAACTTAATCCGAGAAAATAAGCATGGCCAAATCAAAAATGTTATCCAAACCAGTGCTAGTGAAGGTATGATAACTATGGACCAATCTATCAAACGATTATACCAAGACGGAATCATTGATGAAGCAAATGCCCTAGCACACGTAACCTCTCCTGAGGCTTTAAAGTAATTTTTTTCAACATTTTATTGAGGCCTTGAAAAGAAGGGACTTTTATGTTATGGTAAGCTAGCTTTGTTCTTTGAAATAATTGCTGTTATTTTCTCTTTTTTGTAACCATTCCCTTGGCCCTAAATCTTGGTAACTCAATTTATATACCTAACTAACTCACCTTACGGCCCCGTAGCTCATTTGGATAGAGCGCTTGGCTTCGAACCAAGAGGTAGCAGGTTCAAATCCTGCCGGGGTCACCACGCTAAGCGTGGTTAAAGTGGCGCTTAGCGCCACACCATAAAAATAAACAATTTATCATTAAGGGTTCGTAGCTCAATGGTAGAGCAGTGGCCTCTTAAGCCATTGGTTGAGAGTTCGAGTCTCTCCGAACCCACCACGCTAAGCGTGGTTAAAGTGGCGCTTAGCGCCACACCATAAAAATAAACCCTAAACCAATAAGCCATATAATTATGTATTACACTTATATTTTACATAGCGAATGCGATGGAAAATTATATATCGGCTCAACTATCAACCTTAAAAATAGAATAGAAAAACACAACAAGGGATTTGTAATGGCGACTAAAAATAGACGCCCCCTAAAACTCATCTACTACGAGGCATATTTAACACTAGCCGACGCTAAGCGTCGGGAAATCTTCCTAAAAGGAGGTAAGGGTAGAAGTGAACTTAAAATACAACTACAAAATACTTTTCATAAAATTAAATATCAATTTTTGTACTAACTATTAGCCAACACATCGGGGTATAGCGCAGCTGGCTAGCGCGCCTGCTTTGGGAGCAGGAGGTCCTGGGTTCAAATCCCAGTACCCCGACCATTCGACTTCGTTCGGCCTTTTGGCCTCACTACGCTCATGGTCTTCGACCACACTAGAATTAAAGAATATTTATGCTTTGGCAAAAATTACTCGTACTAATACTCATAGCTAGCGGGGAAACTGGAATAATAGTTGCTCAAATATTTGGTGCTAAAAAAAGTCTTATGGGCGCTAGCTTTTGGGAAGCCATAAAACCAAACCAATGGTATATGTGGCTAAGTATATTAGGAACATTACTGATACTAATCGGATACTTCTACGGTATAACTATTTTTAAAAATATTTGGCTAGTTACTATCACCAGTTGGACGGCCTTGGTAATAGCTGAAGTAGGTTTATCTTGGTTAGTTTTTCGCACTATACCACAAGGCAGTGTTTTGCTAGGATTAATCTTAGTATTGGTCGGTTTTTCTTTAGCTAGTCTTAAAAATTAATTCGTTATTAATGTGCCTGGATAGCTTAACAATATACTCTAACCAAGCATTTGCCTGGATAGCTCAGTGGTAGAGCGCAGCCCTGAAGAGGCTGGCGTCGTCAGTTCGATTCTGACTCCAGGCAAATGCTTGAGTGGAGTATGTAAAAGATGAGCGTCCTGCTAAGCAGGAGCGTCGTCAGCCTGCCCTGCAGTTGACGCTGGGCGCCATACTACAGGGTTCCTTGACCCGCGGCACAATGATAATGAGTAAATAGAACAAAGGCTTAAATATTTATATTCAACTTATGAAAAAATTTTTGGTTATAACCTTTAGTCTAACCTGTCTTATATTAGGAAATTTTCTGCCTGCCTCAGCCCAAATATATGAGGTAGTCGAACTACCAACCTTTACTATCAAAAATGCTCAAATTAGCGGCATTAGCGGAGATGTAGTAACCATAACTTACTACGAAGGCAAACGAAAAGTTTATGATCCAGTTATTGTAAACCCAGAAACACAAATTCTATCTGGAACAAAACAAGTAACTATAAAAAATCTAAAAGTTAAACAGTATTTAACTGTTTCGGGAACAAAGCAGCAAGAACAACTAATAGCTTCCCGAATTACTGTTGGTTATGCAAAAGCTAAAGTGACAAAAACTCCTGTTAAAAAAGTTACGGCACCAAAAACAGTAGTAAAGAAACCAGTTGTTACGCCTAAGGTCACTGTCAAAAAACCAGCCGTTACTCCCAAAACTACAGCCAAAACAACGCCTACTGTGCAAAGCACAATCAAAAGTAAATCCAAATAGTAATGTACCACTACCTCCGAAATGGCATATTAATCGTTTTGGGCCTAATACTATCAGGCCTCATTCTTTATATTCTAGATATTAACAGCCAGCGTTTGTCTTTAGTTAAAAAAGGCACTAATTTAAGTTTTACTACTCTATTACAAAAAGATTTAAAAAACAAAAGCACTAACCTACAAAATACCCTCAAAGAACTACCTTTCTTAGTTCAAGAAGCTTCACAAGCCAATAGTGGCATTAGGCAAAAAAATTTAGAAAATATAGCCCAAGCTTTGGACATGTATTATTCTGACAATGGTGAATACCCCGAGACTTTAAAAGAACTAGTTAGTAAATATTTAAAGTATTTACCAGATCCCAAAAGTTATCCTGTGGAATATGAAAAAACTAATGGCGGATATATTTTAAAACACACTTTACCTTCGGGTGAAGTAATCACTAGAACACCTTAAACAAATTCTGTATTTAGAGCGGGTATCGTATAACGGTTATTATTTCAGTTTTCCAAACTGAAAATGCGGGTTCGACTCCCGCTACCCGCTCCCAGCACAGAATTATAGAAATTAGATTCTCCCCGTGCCCCGTAGAGCCTGGGGCTTCTACTGGGGTTACCCGCTCTGAGTACAGAAAAATATCTTAGGATAACAAAAATCTCCACCCTAGAGTGGAGATTTTTGTAACCAATAAAATCAATAATTTAAAAAGAAAAGCCCTTCAAAAACAATTCTCAAATAACGAGTATTGAAAGTTGAAGGGCAGCCCAATTGTTATCTAATAGCCTAAGGGCTATGCTATTAGCCGGCAGTAATATTACCACCAATTTACAGAACAAAGACCGTAAAAATGTTTGCCATTGTTTTGTAAATTTTGCCACCACTTTTATGTGACGGCTACTTATTGTGACGAAAGGTTAACCAGTAGGAAAACATATTAACGGTTGCCAATCGTCCATGAGCCAGCACTATTCGCGCTGGAGTGGCCCTATGACTGGGCCTTGATCATTTAAGGAATGGCGGCGTTTAAACGCGACGCCGCCGATTCCGTACTACGCACAACGATATTGTCTCGGCCAAAGAGGAACGACGGCGATGATTATTATAACGCGTGCCGCCTGTGCCAAATAAAAATGCCAGCAGACTAGCTTCAAGCCACTTCCCTTTAAAGGATCTTTTACTGCCCACTACTTTACCAAGGAGCCATAGTTTGCAGTTTATTTCACCTTGTGGGGCGAGGCTTCGGACGTTGATGCGTGCCGCGTCCAATACCGGAAAAACTTAACAATCCAGTAAGGATTACGGCCTTCTGTGGAAGACGGAGTAATGAGCGCCTCGGATATTTACCGGGGGCATATTGTCGACACCGTCGCCACACTCGTTTCCCTTCGGATTGCCGACGGGATAAAAATTTAGAAGCCCTGTTTATCGGAAACAGGTAACCGGCCAAAGGCGAAGACGCCTAGGGCTCCTAATTTACCGTGGGAGCTCTAGGTGAATACGAATTACGCATACTCACTCCTTTCATAATGAGGGTGTCCGAGCGTTCATATGAAGCTCGGGACCGGGCAGATCGGATCAGGCAATTGATGAATTGGCGCCGACGGACGATATCACTACGCTAAGTACGACCATGGTGTTTCGCAGTACCGACATAGAATATTACTCCTACAATGTGAGCTGAATGAATATACCACAGTGTATTGTGGTAAACGCGTTTTGTTGCTTTTTATGATTTTCCGCGCTAGCTTGAAGAGTAAAAATTAACCCTTAAGTAAAGGCTTTAAAATACTTTTTCTCTCACAAACTGGCGCGGAAAACAGCTAATTTTTAAAGAGCTTTTTATATTAGCGCAAATGGAAAATATTGTCAAGAGGGTGTAGAGTAATACTGTGCCAATAAGTTTTTATCAAACTATTTATAGACTAGTAAAATTAATACCCCCTGGCAAGGTAGCCACTTATGGTCAAATAGCTGCCCTACTAGACAAACCACGCAGCGCCCGCTTAGTGGGCTGGGCTTTAAACCATTGCCCGCCAGATGTGCCCTGGCAAAGAGTAATTAATAGCGCTGGCATGATATCTATAGAAAATATGCACGCCAGCAAACAACTTCAAGCTCAATTATTACAAACCGAGGGTGTAAAAGTAAATTTAAAAGAAGGTAACTACTTTGTTGATTTAAATATTTATTTATGGAATCCTAAAGTTAAGAAGTGAGTAATTTATGTTTTCTATTTTAGGCAAACAAACTATCATCCAACTTATTGGAAAAACCATATCCACCATACTTGGTCTTTTTATTGTTGGGCTAATGACACGACATTTGGGCACAACCGGTTTTGGTGAATACACTTCAGTTGTCACTTTCTTACAATTCTTTGGCATCTTAATAGACTTTGGCCTAACCATGACTTTGGGGCGCGAACTTGGCGCTGGCACTATACCGCAAAACAAATTGGTAAGTAATCTGATAAGCTTCCGCGTTATCACTTCAACCCTAGCTTTTATTGTGGCGCCGGCTTTAGCCTGGCTCCTGCCTTATTCACTAACTATCAAACTTGGCATAACTATTACCAGTTTAGCTTTTTGGACTTCTTCCATTAGCCAAAGCCTAACTGGAGTTTTTCAAACTAAACTTAAAAGCAATTGGTTGGTAATAGCTGAACTTAGTGGGCGCTTAGCATTACTAGCCGGTACAGCTTGGGTAATTTATCAGAATATATCTTTAAATGGATATTTTGTAGCCTTAATCGTAGCCAACTTGGTAGGAGCTTTAATAACTTTGGCTATTGTAAAAAAACTTACTCCCTTTAATTGGGAAATTGATACAAAAATCTGGAAACACTTATGGCTTACCACCTGGCCAGTGGCTGTTACCATCACACTTAACCTTATTTATTTTAAGGCTGACACTATTATACTGTCCCTCATCAGGCCAGTAGCTGAAGTAGGTATTTACGGCGCTGCTTATAAAGTACTGGAAGTATTGCTTATCTTGCCAACCATTATTGGCGGACTAGTACTCCCCTTGGCCGCCCAAGCTTATGCCCAACAAAAAACTCATGAATTAACTTCCTTGTTTCAAGGTACTTTTGACAGTTTACTGGCTGCTGGGCTGGCTGTAATCAGCGGCTGTGTAATTTTAGGCTTGCCCTTAATGACACTCATAGCTGGTAACAACTTTGCCGTAGCTGGAACTATTCTAGGGATACTTAGTCTGGCTACAGCTTGTAATTTTATAGGCGGCGGCGCTGGTTATATTATTTTTGCTATCAACCAACAAAAAACCATGATACCTTATTATGCTGGCGTGGCCTTAGTTTCTTTAATAGGTTACTTCATATTCATTCCCAAATTTACTTTCTGGGGAGCAGCCTGGATAACCGTATTAAGTGAAGCCCTGATGGCTATAGCCAATATAGCCATACTAACAAAGCATAATATTAAAATAAATTTCAAGCGCTTACCAAAAATTATTTTAGCAACTATTATTTTAAGTGGTGTCCTACTCATACCCGCGCCATTTATAATAAAAACAATACTAGGAATCATTGTTTATTTCCTAGCTATATACAAAATGAAACTTATACCAACATCTTTTAATAATAGTGAGATTATAATTAGTAATTGACACGAAAGATTTACTAATTTATACTAAACAAGTTTTTGATCGTTTCATATACAAAATCCATAACAAAGCGGAGGGTTGGCAGAGTGGTCTAATGCGCCGCATTCGAAACGCGGTTGGGAGAAATCCCTCACAGGTTCAAATCCTGTACCCTCCGCTTTGTTATGAAATAAATTTATTAAAGATGAGAATCTTAGCCCCTTTGGGATTCGTAGTATATTACGATTCCTTTTTAGTATATAATAAAAGTATTAAACTATAACCTAATATTTATGAGCGACCAAACATTCCTCAACCCTGAATATCAAGTGCCTAATACTCAGCCAATTAACGACGCCTCACCTGCCGTCTTAACTCCACCAACTACATCTTTGCCAGCAAATGACTTATCTTCAGTGATTACCACATCAAATCCCAAAAAGAAATTAATATTGATATTAGCCTTAGTTGGAGCAGCTATCCTACTTACCGGTAGCGGGGTTTGGGCTTACTTTACATACTTTCCAACACCAGAAAAAGTTATTACAAAATCCCTAACTAACCTCTCTTCCATAACCTCAGTTGAATATGAAAGCGTAACTTTTTTAGAAGGCGATCCAGCAAATTTCATGCCTGACCTTGGTGTATCTGCTAATCAGCCAAAATCTGGCTCAAGTAAAGCTAGCGCTACGCTAACACTCAAAGGGGCTTACGACACTCAACAATCAAATAACTCAAGCTCTTGGTTTACTATAAGCCTCCTAAGCAAAGGCCTACTAGGGTCAGACTTTTATTTTGGTATTGAATCTAGATTTATTAACAAGGTCATTTACACTAACTTTACTGACGTGCCAAATTTGGGTTTTATTGATTTAAGCAAACTAAAAAACCAATGGATGAAGATTGATTTGGAAGAAATCGCCAAAAAATTTGGCAAAGGAGACGAGATTAAAAAGGCCGAAGAGTCAACTCAAATCACTCCTGAACAAAAACAAAAAATAAAGGCTGCACTCGAGTCTGCCAATATTATAAGTATTACCGAAAAAATGCCAACCGAGGATATAAACGGCGAGCCTAGTTATCACTATCGATTTATTATTAATCAAACAGGCCTAAAACAACTTATCACCACATTGGGTCAAATTTTGAATGAATCAAAAGACGACAGTGGCAACCAAGCTATGGCTAGTGCAATAAGTGCCTCCGAAGACTTACTTAATGCCGCTAAAGAAATGCCCGCCGGTGAATTATGGATAGGTAAACGAGATTATCTTCCCCGTAAAATTATGTTTACCGGTTCCTTGCATGATTCATCTGGAAAAGCCATTGATGCAAACTATAAATTTACCTTTACTTTTAAAAATTTCAATAAACCAATAGTGGTAGAGGTACCAGCCTCATCTCGTAACGCCGAAGAAGTGTTGCAAGAAGCCTTAGGTCCACTTATGTCTGGGTTATTAGGTACAAAAGACCAAGAATCGTCACTATTTGGTTATGGAACTGACAGCGATAGTGATAAGCTACCTGATGCGCTTGAAGCTAAACTAGGCACCGACCCACTTAAAGCCGACACTGATGGTGACGGTTATGATGACGGAACTGAAGTAGTAAATAACTATAATCCTAAAGGAACTGGCAAACTTTCGGATGCTGATCAGGGTATAATTGCTGAAGCGCTTGGATTTAATAAAACATCCCTTGAACAAGCTAGACAAAAAGCTCGTGACAATAAACGTGTATCTGATATAAGACAAATCCAAATGGCCTTAGAGTTATATTTTAACGAGAATAATCTGCAATATCCAGCTGGTAAAAATATAATACTTGGTGAAAATGGTGCAATGGTGCTCACCTCTAATGGTTTCTCTAATAACACTGCCAATAGTACCACCTACATGTCACTAATCCCCCAAAATCCAACTCCGGGCGGCACTAACTACATATATTCACAAACCAACAACGGCTCAAACTATACTCTGACATTTTCACTTGAAGAAGCCACCAATGAATATACTGCCGGACCACACACAGCAAGTGCTAATGGCACAACTGGCGAGATACCGCCACCTGACTACAACCCCAGCCAAGCACCAACTTATTCATTAACAACGCCCAAGGGTCGGGATGATAAACGTTTATCTGATATAAAACACATTCAAAATTCTCTTGAATCCTACTACAACGACCATATGGAATACCCAAATCATAAAAATTTAATTTTAGGTAGTACAAATGCCAACGTGTTTTCTGGTGACGGATTTAGTAATGGAATCACCACAGGAGCTATTTATATGGAAGATGTACCGAGCAACCCAACTCCCAATGGAACTAGTTATATATACAACAGAATAGATGGAGATCACTACACTATCACCTTCAGTCTAGAGGCAGATAGTAACACATTAAAAGCCGGCTCACATACAGCCACACAAAACGGAATTCAATAAAAGTTAATCCAAGTAAAACTTCGCTATGAATCTAAGAGATAAAGTCGTAGTCATAACTGGCGGTAGCCAAGGATTTGGCAAGGCGCTAGCCGAACTTTTTGTAACTGAGGGGTCTCGTGTAGTAATTAGTAGTAATAATAAAGACACTCTTGAAAGTACAGCCGAAAAATTATCCTGTGATCATTTCGTAGCAGATGTCACGTCTACTAGTGACATACAAAAACTTGGTCAATATGTTTTTGATAAATATAGTGTAATTGATATTTGGATAAACAATGCGGGTATCCAAATTGCACCCAGTGTTATGGAAAACATCAATATACAAAAACTACATCATTTATTTGATGTTAATTTTTTTGGTTATTTTTATGGCTGCCAGATTGCAATTTCCTATATGAAAAAACAAAACTCTGGTTTAATTATTAACATAAATTCTACGGCTGGTCTTGAAGGCAAGCCCCAAATTTCAGCTTACGTTTCATCAAAATTTGCCATTAAGGGTCTAACCGAATCTATTCGTAAAGAAATAAAAGATTTAAATATACAAATACACGAGGTATTCCCGGGCGGAATGCAAACTGAAATATATAAAGAAAAATATCCAGCTGACTTAAAAGAGTATATGAAAACAATTCCCGTGGCGAAAAAAGTAATTAAAAATTTAAAATTAGATAATCCGGAAATTGATCTAGTAATTAAAAGACCAGTTAAGTAAGCCCTCCCTATCAACAGTATGTCCTCAAACATATTTATATTCCACGGTACTGGTGGCCACACCAAAGAAAATTGGTTTCCATGGTTAAGAGAAAAATTAGAAACGATGGGTTATAAAGTGTTTATACCCCAGTTTCCAACACCAGAAGGCTAATCCCTAGAGTCTTGGCTTAAAATTTTTTCTGACTACAAAAAATATGTAAATGAAGAAACTATTATTATAGGACATAGTCTGGGTGGAATATTTTTACTGAGATTACTGGAACGTTTTGAACACCCCATCAAAGCAACCATATTCACCGGGACTCCTATTGGTGTTAGACCAATACTATATTATGACAGTGACAACAGCTTTAGTAGTTTTTCATTTAATTGGCCCGTCATCAAAAATAATGCAAAATATTTTGGTGTTTTTCATTCTGATAATGACCCTTATGTATCACTAGGTAATGGAGAGCAACTGGCTAAAAAGCTAGGAGTAAAACTATCCTGCATTCCCAATGCTGGACATTTTAATGCCAAAGCTGGCTACCTTACCTTTCCGCAATTGTTAGAAAAATTAAATGAAATTTTAGAAAAAAATTCTACCATTACTCATGGCCACCTACAATAACCAGTACAACTATGTATATCCGGTAAGTATTATTAATTACAACCGTCCTTTGCCCACCCCATATGGGCTTTTATTTTACCCACACCTATGTTACTTTTATGATGTATAAGACTCCAAAAATTAATCCTAAACATCTACTTATTTTATTATAAAAATATATGGAATTTCTTACTTTCGTAATTGGTATAATAATTATTGTTTTAGTGTTCAATCTTCGTGGTCGAGTACAAAAATTAGAACAATCATTAAACAGCAGCGCTGCTCAACATATTCCTGAATCTAATTATCAACCTGAACAAAAAACGTCTGAGGCTCAGCCATTGACAGTTCCGGATTCATTACTTAATTATATTAAACAACAGCTCCAGCGTGGAATGGATGCGAAAGAAATTAAAAATTCTTTAGTAATAAATGGTTGGCAACTACCAAATATTGAGAAAGCGTTTAGTGTAATAGCTTCATCAGTTCAATTAAATCAACCCACAGCCACACAAACTGGTCCGACTTCAGTTGATAAATTTATTGATTGGCTAAAAGATGATTGGCTGCTCAAACTCGGCGCCATGCTCTTACTTATTGGCTTTGCTTGGCTAACAACTTATGCCTTTCTCAACAACTGGATCGGACCAATGGGCCGCATTGCCCTAGGCATCGTAGCTGGATCCCTTTTTATATTGCTCGGTTGGTGGAGAATAGAAAAATATATTCACCAAGGCGGCGTCTTCTTGGTGCTTGGTTCAACCACTATACTATTAACCCTGTTTGCAGCACGTGAAATTTATGATTTTCTTACACCTCTGTCTGCTCTGATTGTAATGTTTTTAAGTACGGCCTTTGTGGCTCTGGCCAGCGTCAAATACAACAGCCGCCCTCTCGCCCTGGCTAGTCTTATACTAGCTGGCATAGCACCACTTCTTACTAATTCACCGTCAACCGATTATATTGGATTATTTTCCTATTTATTTGTTGTAGTACTTGGCGCCATCTGGATTGTTGCTCTCACAGGCAGACGCGAATTAACTACCGCGGCACTTATACTCATAACATTTTACAGCTTACCACATTTCTTTTCTTTCACTTCGGCTGATACAGGGACTCTGCTCTTTTTTGCCTATGGATTCGCTACAGTATTTTTTCTAACCAGTACAATAGGTATTATAAAACTCAAAGAAAAAGAAATTGTCGCTAATCTCGTAACAGCCACCGGCAATGGATTATTCTTGCTTACCTGGATCATGACAGCAGCCCAAGATGAATGGAAGGGTTTAATAATTTCTGCCTGGATGATCGTGTTTGCGGTAGGAGCATTTTTGATATTCAAAGCCACACAAAGGCGAGAACCTTTTTATGTGTATGCCGCAGTTGGTATTGCCATGTTGGCAGCAGCGACTTCAGCGGAATTGAGCGGAGCAACGCTCATCATTGCCTATACTATAGAAAGTGGAATTATCTCCCTCGTCACATATACAATTTTACATGATATAAAAATCGCTGAACAAATCAGCCTACTCATGATTGGCCCAATTATTTTATCTTTTGATAGTATTACATCTTATGAATGGGAAACAAAAATTATTCACAAAGATTTTTTTGTCCTACTAATCCTAGGATTAACTCTTTTGGGACTCGGTTTGTTTTTCCTACGTCGAGTTCGTGAATCTCAAAATAAAGAATCACAACAGATTAATACAATATTGCTAATTGTTGGTTCGGCCTACATATATATACTTCTGTGGCTTTCCTTAAAAGCTGCTCTTATTAACGATGACACTGCTGTTATGATTTCTTTGATTATCTATACTATAATTGGGTTAATAACCTATTTCTATGGGCTCACCCATAACAAAAAAGGTATTCTTATTTATGGTGGCACTCTACTTGGACTAGTTGTTGCTAGGTTGCTCTTAGTTGATGTATGGCGTATGGAATTAGCTGGTCGAATTATCACCTTCTTCTTTATTGGCGCACTATTAATGAGCACTGCCTTCTTTGGGAAAAAACAAAATTTACATTTAACCAATAACGCCTAATAATACTATGAAACTAAAAATATTATTTTTTACTCTCGGCATTTTTGGTATTGCTTTAACAGCCAACGCACTAAAAATTCCGTCAATTCCCTCAATAATTAATGCCTACCGTTATTACAAAGATGTTGATAATCTTTCAATAAATGTACCAACAGTAGTCGAAATACCCTTCACTGAAAATACTACCGAACGGTTTGATTTTGCTGTATTAAATAAAAATACAAATTCATTTGAGCCATATTTCTTTAAACAAGAAACATTAATAAATGAAATTCCTGTATACCCTAGCACAAATCCAAATACCAATAATATAAACTGGATAAATGATAATAATACTCAAACATATGTTGATTTCCCACTGCCTGATGATGCTCAGGGTCATGTGCAAATTACACTATCAAGTGCAACTCCAATCACTTCATCCGCCCTTACTACCCTGCTTGATAACAATGTTGCTTTGCCTAACTCTATAGAAATTCGTGCATTAATAAACGACCAAAATCGAATTGTTGTAGCTAACAAAAAAATGGATCAACCAGTTACTTACTTCCCACAGACAACCTCAAACAGATGGATAATTACTTTCGCCTTTGGTCAACCTCTTCGCATTAGCGAATTACGGTTACGCCAAGATAACACCATAAAAACAAGCGCCCGCACTATCCGATTCTTAGCACAACCCACCAATTCATACCGCATTTACTTTGACCCAGACAGGGCCACGAGAGTTCCGGTCGGAGAAGGCGGTGATTTAACTTACGTAAATGACGTTCTATCAATTTCTAATATCCAAACTCAAATTAACCAAACTTATACTTTTTCAGATATTGACAATGATGGCGTGCCAGACATTCGCGATAATTGTATTTCTGTTGCAAATCCAGATCAGCAAGACGTAAATAAAAACGGGAGAGGTGATGTTTGCGATGATTTTGACCAAGATGGAATCATTAACGCCAAAGATAACTGCCCTAATAACCCCAATCGAAACCAAATAGACACTGATAGTGATGGTATTGGTGATGTTTGTGACAAAGAAGAAAGCAGAATAACAGAACGTAATACTTGGATACCATGGGCTGGTATAGGATTTGCTGCAGTCGTCTTAGTTGTTCTCCTAGCCTTAACTGCCAAATCAATCAAAACAACAGGTGGCGGAAATAGTTAAAAATATATCTACGCCCAACTAGATAAAAGGGTAATAAATTTGATGCACACCCCAAGCCCCGCTCTTCAAGCGGGGCTTTTATTTTACCCACACTTGTGTTACTTTTATGGTATAGAAACTATCTAATTGATACGTTCAATATGTCTCAAAAAATACGCAAGGCCGTAATACCGGTAGCTGGTTATGGAACTAGATTTTTGCCTGCCACCAAAGCTCAACCCAAAGAAATGTTGCCAGTGATAGACAAGCCTATTATTCAATATGTTATAGAAGAAGCTGTGGCTTCTGGAATAGAAGATATTATTATAGTTACCAGCCCCAATAAACGTACGATAGAAGATCATTTTGACAACTTACCAGACCTAGAACTCTGGTTGGAAAAAAATGGCAAGCAAGAACAATTAGAGAAGCTACGTAAAATTTCCAAACTAGCTAATTTTATCTACATCAGACAAAAAGGCCCTTATGGCAATGGCACACCAATACTTAATGCTAGGCGTATTATAGGTGATGAGCCTTTTGCTGTTCTGTGGGGCGATGACATTATGATTGGCCTGAAACCAGGATTAAAACAATTAGTGGAAGTATATGAAAAATACCAAGGACCTGTTTTGGCGGCTTTAACAGTAGATGATAGTGGTACTAATAAGTATGCTATTTTGGATACTCAAACAATAGAAAATGATATTTATCAAGTTAAATCAATTGTAGAAAAACCAGGGCCAGCTAAAGCTCCATCACATTTGGGCCAAGCCCATGGCTATCTTCTGACTCCAGATATTTTTGATATTTTGGCTCATACCCCCTTAGGAAAAAATAATGAGCTCTGGCTAGTAGATGCTATTAGCCAACTTATTCAAAAACGTCCAGTATATGCGCGTAAAATAGAGGGCACTTACTATGATACTGGATCAAAACTAGGTTGGCTGCAAGCCAACATAGCTCTAGGATTAGAGCACCCAGAACTTAAAGAGGATTTAAAACAATTTTTACTATCTAAACTAAAATGAAATACTTTTACCACCTCGTGCTAAAGCACAGGATAACTAATTAATCTATTTCATTCCTCCGTAGCTCCAATGGATATTGGAGCGAAGGGGAATAAACCATTTATATGAAAACCCCACACAAAATATTTTCTATATTGTTACTATTCACAGCTATATTCAGTTTGGCCGGCTTTGGTTGCAGTTGGGGCGACAATACTGCCTCAAACGCCCTAGCCAAACCAGTTACTTTACAATGGTGGCGAAGCGAAGGTAGTATTAGTGATTTTACTAAGATTATTACTGAATACAAAAAAATCCACCCCAATGTTTCCATAAAATACCAAACTATCAGGGCAGAAGAATATGAAAATACTGTAAAAGAAGCACTGCTTTCCCAAAAGGGCCCTGATATTGTTTCCTTACCCAACAATAGTTTAGTGGCTTGGCAAGAAATACTAACCCCGCTACCCCCCACCATCACTCTGCCTTTTATAGAAGTAAGTGGTGCTATAAAAAAAGAAGCCAAAGCAGTGATGAAAACCAACACTACCATAAACTTGCGTACGCTTAATGAACGTTTTGTGGATGTAGTGGCCAACGATGCTTTAATAGGTGGAAAAATTTACGGACTACCCTTACATCTTGACACCTTGCTTTTAATCTACAATAAAGACCTACTTAATGCCGCTGAAATTGCCACTCCACCTACCACTTGGACTGATTTTAAAAATGCCAGCATAAAAATAACCAAGCTGGACAAGCAGGGTCAAATTTTACAAAGTGGTTCAGCTTTGGGAGAAGCTGATAACGTACCATATGCGACAGATATTTTAAGTGCTCTAATGCTACAAAATGGTACACCCATGACAAACGAACAAAATACCTCAGCTACTTTTGCCAACCCAGTAAAAAATGAAAGGCAAGAATATACTCCAGGTGCCGATGCTTTACGTTTCTATACTGATTTTGCCAACCCGGCCAAAGAAACATACTCTTGGTCACGCGAAGAATCCTCTGCCTGGCAAGCTTTTGCTGCTGGTAAAACAGCCTTCACTTTTGCCTATTGGAAAGATGTGCCTACCTTAAAACTACTAGCACCCAAAATACCTCTGGGTATTTCTAGCTTTCCACAAATTGACAACTCTTCTAAACCCTCTTACTTAGCTAATTATCCGCTGGAAGCTGTAATCAAATCAACAAAATATCCTAAT
>Ga0172379_10004798_pt1 | contig 19527 bp, 30 predicted proteins | sample GrowelOW334metaG_FD_119756 | JGI IMG/M metagenome (GOLD analysis project Ga0172379, IMG submission 119756) | Groundwater microbial communities from an aquifer near a municipal landfill in Southern Ontario, Canada - Groundwater well OW334 metaG | ecosystem: Environmental > Aquatic > Deep...
AGTTTTTCGGTAGGCGTTAAAATCCATATAGTCTTTCCTGATTTATCGTGGATTTTGCTGAAGATTTCAAATGAATCAGCCATGATTTTCGTTATATATTATATATGCACACGCAAAAGATACGCACGAAAAAACCCGGCATCGGTTTACCGGGTCCCTCATGTTTGCAAACTTTTGTTGCAATTTTATATAACTAACTGATTTTGATGTATCAGCAGTCTGCAAATAGTATTCTTCATTTCTTCCAGATCAGGGCTGGTAAGGTATAACCTGTCCGGTCAGTGAACTTATGGCCGGTCAGCATCTGGTTATGGGCATACCGATCCGTTTCTTTGGGTTTTACCAGATTCATTTTTACAAAGGGTTGGTAATACTGGATCAGTTCAGCCACGGTTTTTGCTTCACCGGGATTAACGATATGGTACACCCCGTTCAGCCCGTTATCAATAGCTACGCCAATAGCAGCAGCGAAATCCTCTATTTTCGTAGGGGTAATGATAGGATTGCCATAGGGAATCAACTGGGCCGGGTCAACCATTTTCATGGTCGTTTCATCAAACAGGTATCCGGGGCGCAGGATCAAGTACCGTCTGGCATAACGCTGTATGTATTGCTCTCCGTGAACAAACGACATCCCTAATTCCGTAGCAGGTCTAAGAAAATCGTATTCATCATACGGGACAAAACGCATCTTAACCTGCTGATTCCCGTCTTTATCCACTAACCCGGCAGATTCTTCCTGAACGGCTTTTGATCCATCAAACACTTCCGAACTGCTGATGTATATAACCTTTGCCCCGACAAGCTGGCTGGCCAATGCAAAGTTCTCGACCTCAAAGGGAGAATGACCCGGCTGGATGATTATGATATCCGGGTGTAACTCCCGCACGGCCTCAACAATCTGGGAATAGTTCTGCCAACGGTTGTTTGTTTCACGTGGAACATCTTTGCTTACCACTTTCAGATCGTCCTTATTTTCAATCGTCTGGGCTATGCTCTTTGCCAGATCGCTTTCGGTTTCAGACAGGAAAATTCGCTTGTGCATTATTCGTTTGTTTTTTTAATTTCTACTTTAGTTTTTTCGACTTCTTTTCTGATCAAACATTCGATCCAGTTATTCAGGCTACGGTTGTCTGCTTTTGCGAGTTTTTCCGCTTTCTGGATCAACTCACTATCTAATCGGAAACTTTTAACAATTTTCGCCATTATTTTGCAGTTAAGGACATCGGCAACATCAACAAAAACGGGATAGACAAATCATAATCCGCATTCTCATACGTTGCGCCTATGTTCAGGTTTTTATAATAAGCCGCCCTACGATTTTGGTATAATTTTTCAGAACGTATAGCCCACGCACTGCTGCCAAGCATTTCAGAAAGAAACCATTTTTCCAACAGCCTTGCAGCCCTTCCATTTCCGTCTGCAAAGGGATGAATATGAACAAATACCAAATGGATCATTGAAGCATAATAAAACACTTCTGATACAGACATTTTTCTAACCTTTAAAATGGTTATATCATTCATCAATTTGTCCAATTCTTCTGAAACGACATTCGGCATAGCGGCTCTGCAAATTTCTACATTGAAATAACCAACACGGCATACTTTATCCGTTATATAAAACTTACACATTCTTGGACTGTTAAGGGTTCCAGAACATTGTTTATTTCCTGCTTCACAGAGCCATCGGCTACCGAAGTGGCTGATTGGTTAGGTTCTCCACAGGCTGACACGGTGTAACTCACCGCCATTTTCATCAGATTGATTGCAGCGTTCAAATCCCGGTCGATGGATAATCCGCAGACGGGGCAGTTAAATACTCTGTCTTTCAATCGTAAGTTCGTATTGATATAACCACAATCGCTGCACGTCTTACTGGATGGGTAATAGCGGTCAACAACAGTAAGAGTTGCCCCGTACCATTGACATTTATAGGTCAGTTGCCGCCTAAATTCAGAGAATCCGCCATCGAGTATGGCACTGGCTAATTTGTGGTTTTTGCTCATCCCGCTAACATTCAAATCCTCAATCACGATCTCGCCGTGGTTTTTAGCTAACTCGGTCGTGAGTTTATGAATAGCGTCCTTTCGGATATTGGAAATCCTGTAATGCAGGTTGGCTACTTTTTGGTTGGCCTTTGCCCGATTTTTACTTCCTTTTACTTTTCTGCTTGCACTTCGCTGTAATAATTTTAATTTACGTTTATTCTTTCGGTAGGGCATATTTGCATACGTAAAATTACCATCACTTAAAGTTGCCAATCTTTTGATTCCTAAATCAACTCCGACAATATTTGTAAGGGTATGCTGGGTTGGCTCGAACGGAATCCTAAAGGAAACGAACCATTGTCCAGCTTTTTTACTGACCGTTACATTTTTAATTTGGCAGTCCGGTAATACTTCACTACATTTTACCCAACCAAACTTCGGTATCTTGATCTGATTAGCTTTAGTTACAATTGCACCCTCTAAATAAAAGCCGTCATGTTGACCCTTCTTCTTGAATGTTGGAAACCGGGTTCCCTTGACTTTGAATATCCGCTTATAGGCTTCATCCAGATTGCGCAAGGCTTGCTGGGGAGCGCACTTGGATACTTCATATAACCACGGATGCGCCGCTTTTTCTTCCGCCACAAATTTCTTATGCAGATCAATGGCACTGGGTCGCCCTTCCTTATTGGCAATAGAGATATCACACACGGCCTTCCCCCAATTATAGGCATAACGGGCTACCCCGGCGTGCTTACTTGCTAGCGTCCGTTGCTTATCATTCAGCTCCAACCGTGTCTTAAAGGATTTCATCGTATCTCTTTTGCCATATTGTATTATTTCAACTTAACTATTTATTTCCCTGATCGCACCCTTATACTTCTTGTCTAATGTAGAACATTGCTTAGTTAATAACCCATGTGCCTTGAGCAAATTGGTCAGATTCAATGGGTTTTTTCGGGCAAACTCATACGCTTTTTGCAGGTCTTCGATTTCTTTATAGGACTTGGTTTTTGTATTCATTCCTGAATCCCGGTACTTCAAATAGGTTTCCAGATCAATTGGATTACCCTCAATCATAGATGAATATACACAGGATTCAGTAACCCGATATCCAAAATCCGTTGCGGGTTCCTTATCCTTCAGTTTTGCTAAATGCTTAGAAATAGTAATAGGTTGCCGTTTCTTATAGGTTTCCAAATAAGTCGATTTAATAAGCATTGTTCTCATGTCATTGTATATTTAACGTATGACAAATGTAATACAACCAATAACAAAAAACAAGAGTTCCAAAATAATTTTTACTTAATCCAGTTTTCGGCACTTTCGATAAGCTGGTTTAACCCGGTTAAGAATACAGCCGCCTCTTCATCGTCCTTATATCCGAAACGATATCGGGTTTGATACACATTCACTACTCCACGTAGTTTCAGCTTTAAATCATGTGGCATTTTAGGATGTTCGGATAGCTGTTTGGCTATTTTAATCCGGTCTGGCACTTCTTTTCGGGCTTTTTCAGCCATGACTGCCATGTTTTCCTGATCCTTTTCCGACCGTTCTTTGTAGTTCTTCAGGATCATTTCTTTTGTTTCAATCTCGGCATCGAGCGAAAAGATATCCAGTTCACATTGTAAATGCTTCTCGAAAAACTGCGCCCTATCAATAGACGTTTCAATTGTATCTTTGGTCGTTTGTATTCCCTTATTCAAATACAGTTGTGATAGTTCCGCTTTTGTTGTTTTAAGGTCTTTCAGTAATTGGATCAAACCTTCCATTTCGGCAATTTTCTTTGGGTAGTCGATTTTGTTGTCTTCCATTATTACTTCTTTTTTTGATTATCGTATTCTTCTTGTGCATTCTTAACATGGGTGTCGTAATAGGCCGGATCGTTCATAAATTCGATCCAGTCTTCATGATCACCACGGCTTACTTCGTGTTCATAACTGTAATTCACAAATCGAAGTGCGTGATATTCATAGTTTTTTATAAAGGCTTCCCAATTTTCGTGTACGGGTGTAATGATCTTATTATTATAGCAGTAGTTTCTGAACTCAATTGAAATATTTTCAATCGGATTAAGTTTTTTGAAATTTTCTTCGTGTTTTTCAAAATCTGAACTCAGGCAAGCTATCATCAGAAAAGGAAGGATGATCAGCATTTCCGGGAATAGAAAAGTAAGTTTCTTTTTCATAGTTATTCAATTGGTTTCATCGGTATTACGCCTTCACCTTTACATACCGTGCATGGATATACTGGTGTTCCAGAACTTGTCCATTCGTGAACGTCACCAGCGATATAAGGTGGTCTGCTGACCGTACCTTGTCCACTACAAACGGGGCAAGTCTGGTAGGGAATATAACCTATTAAAGATGCTTCTGTATCAATGAGGTGTTGGTTTTCTTTTCGTAATTCGTATCCTTGCTGTTTGGTTCGTTCCAGCATTTTGATCAATTCTTCTTTTTCAGTACCGATCTTCAGGTTTTCGATGATCATATCAATTTTGTTAACGAAAAAAGAATCCGGTTCAACTTGCATAAAATTAGAAGAAGCTGCCCAGTTAACAGGCTCATTTCGTTTACAAACCATATTGCCGTTCATTAACAAGTTGCCAATATTGGTTCTTTTTTTGATGTAGAAAGTGAACGTTATGGCTGTGTCGGGTAATAGCGTAAACCGTAGGGTTGTTCCAGCCGAAATAAGTAAATATAGATTCGGCATCTTGAGTTGGTCAAATTTCCAATTTTGCATGAAACCATAACTAGCCCATGATAGCAAACAAATAATACGTGAGTGTGGTAATTCTTTAAATGGCGAATAATCGAATACTTCTATGTTTTGGCTCAATTGTTCTTTTTGACTTACACCAACTTTTGCTCCGTGAATTAAAATAGCATTTGAAATCAACCACTTCCGCAAAGTATCATAATTTCCACCTTCAATATCAATTTGAATGGGTTGGTTTTTAGTATTTTCCCGTAAGGCTCCAAAAAGTTCCACAACCTGTTCTTTTTCTGGATTCAGGTTTCTAACCACAATGGTTAATTCGCTTTCGCTCGGATCAATCTTATCCAAATCCGGCATTTTTGATTTAAAAGATTCGTTTTTCATAATTAATTTCCTTTCTTATTATTTTCCTTTCCCGAATAATATGCTCCAATTATGAGCACGATTATTCCGATAATGGTAATGATTAATCGGCATATTGGATAGTGCATAGTGTTGCCAATAATAAGCATCAACAAACCTAAAACATAACCCTCGGTTGACTTTTTCATACAGGTCTATGATTTAAGTTTTGGTTTAAAATCCTCATCTATTGGAATATCAAACGGTTTGTAAATCTTCCAATTATCGGGTAGTGATTCTTGAGCGGTCTTTTGCAAGTCGATTTCCGGTACATTTAATATCCCCTCAAATTTATCAAGGGCTTGGCTCGCATTAATGATACAGGCTTCTACATTTGAAAATTCAATAACTAATATCATCCAACCAATTTGAACACGGCAAATATGCTTGTTAATAATTAGTCCAAATCGAAAATTAGACCCAAAAATCAATAAAAAAGAAATTCCATTTGTTTTCATATCTTTCCCTCCCCCCTTAACTCTTCAAATCTTCTCATCATAAACTGATAATTTGCACCATCGTTGTTATGATTATTACAATAATGTTCCATCATTTCGCTTTGTAGTAAACTTATTTCAGTTTTCCAATTCTCTCTTTCGACCGATTTTTCTTGCTCAGCAAATAAAATCATCGCATTTCTGGCTATCGTAATCGGAACAGAAACATTATCCGCCCCGCTATTGTATTCTTCGATTGTAGAAAAACACAATCTTAATAGCATTTCTAATTCTGTTTCCCTTGTTTTCATTTCAGTATTTTAAAGCCCGTTAAAAACTATTCCAAATAACATCAATGTGCCTATTATCACAGCAGTTCCGTAACATATTTTTGACGAAATCTCCCATTTAATTGACTTGAAATAACTTCCCGCAAGTAGCAGAACCCATTGTGCTGCTAGCATTAGAATTAGCGATATTTGTATTCTTAATTCCATGATATTTCCCTTTCATTCAATTTAGATTGTTAATGCTCTCGCCACGTATTATGTACATATCCCCATTCCTGATTTTCATGATGGCAGTAAAGGCTGGTATCTATGTAAGCCGTAATCCCTAAATACCATAAATCGGTATAAAAAAAACTGTCTGAATGGGATGCCTGACCTTTTTCATACCGGAACTTGACTTGTTCTAAAATATCCCGATGGATCAAGGTGCAACCAATACCGCACTGATTTACGGCTTTCAATGATCCATCCATGAGATAAAAACCGTAGTTCGCTGGTAGAATGATCCCGAATAAGGCATTTTTAACCACAAATGATTGAACCTGATATCCAATGAGCAATCCACTATCTTTTCCCTGACCAATCATGTACGGGGCGGTAACAACCTCTACACCATGATCCATGAGCCGTTCAACAATATCCCGGACGGTTGGGAATACATCGCTTTCCAGACTAAACAGGTAGTCATAACCTTCTTCCAGTACGATATCACGCATCTTGTTCTGGCTTTCCGTGATAAATTCCTGCGTAGTCCGATTACCCGGATTGACATGGATCACCCGGATGCCGGATACCTTTTTTAAGTATTCATAGCATTCCGTTCCGGGACTGTTGTCAACTAGTAATATATCCAGATTAGGATAGGTGAAATTCTTAATATTCACTATCCAATCCCAGAAGCAATATGCCTTCACATGGCTGGTCGGTGCGGCCAATAAAACTTTCGGATTGTTCATGTCATTTTTTAGGCAGGATACCCCACGTGCTTGCACTGGGGAGGAATGCCTTCCGTTTTTAAATTGTTTGTAAATATATCAAATATATGAATTATCTTTGTGCTATGAAGCTGACATTGCAAATCAAGTTGTTGCCGAGTAAAGACCAGCCAGACTTGCTCCTGAAAACCATTAGGGAAGCCAATAATGCCTGTAGTGCAATTTCTGAAATTGCTTATACCAAACGGATGTATAATCAGTACCGACTTCACAAAGAAGTCTATTATTTGATTAAAAGCTCGTTCCATTTGTCGGCTCAAATGATTGTACGTTGCATTAGTAAGGTTACTGATGCGTATAAGAAAGATCGAAATGACAGGCGGGATTTCAAGTTGCTGGGTGCGGTTACATATGACAGTCGGATATTGACCTATAATCCAAATGATACGGTTTCTATCTGGTCGGTTGGTGGTAGATTGAAAATGCCATTTATCTGCCATAACCGAAACTATCTTCCGTACATAAAAGGTGAAGGGGATTTGATATATAGGAAGGGTAAATTTTATCTGTTTCAGACCATTGAAGTTCCGGAAGAAGCGATTGAGGATGTGGAAGAATTTATCGGGGTGGATTTTGGTCAGACCGATATTGCAGTGACTTCTGATGGCACAAATTTTAATTCTAAACCAATCAAAGAAGTTCGTAAATATTACACTAAAGTTAGAGCGAGCGTTCAATCCAAAGGCACAAAGGGGGCTAAAAAACTCCTGAAACGGCTTTCTGGGAAGGAATCTCACTTTGTTTCCATAACCAACCATACGATTGCAAAACAAATAGTAGCACAAGCAAAAGCTGAAAATAAGGGAATAGCCATTGAAGATTTGACCCATATACGCAAGACCGCAAAAAGTAAAAGCAAGGCACAAAGGACTGAATTGAACCGTTGGTCGTTTAGTCAGCTTCGTCAATTCCTGACCTATAAAGCCTTGCTCAATGGTATTAAATTGCTGGTTATTCCTCCGGCTTATACTTCGCAGACCTGTAATGTTTGCAATCATATCGGTATTCGTCAAGGGAAACGCTTTAGATGTGAAAATTGTGGCAATGCTATGGATGCAGACATTAATGCTGCCCGGAATATTGCTGCATGGGGTTGCCTTATAAACCAGCCCGAAAAGCCATCTATGTTGTACTGCCAAGTGCATCGTTCTTAGGTTTAATACCTCACAGCAAGCTGAGAGGTAGTTTATTATAATTGATGGAAAAATCAATCTCTGGTTTTTCTACTTTAATAGGTTTTGTATATAGATTACCAGAGTCTTGAACCAAAATATTTAAACTACCTAAACTTGATTTTTCTTTTGGAATAATTTGATTTATTAATTCATCAATAAGTGTATCAATTTTTTTAGTTTTTTTACTAAAAAGTAATACGACACCATTTTTTACATTTTTACGATCATCATCATCATCAAAACTACTTCGATTATAGAATATTAAATATAAATTTTCTTTCCCACCTAAATAAATAATTACATCATTATAATCTTTACCATTAAGCTTATAATGAGAAAAAAGAATATTCTTTTTAAATTTTTTAGTATAGTGTCTAATTGTGTCGATAGTATAATAAGCAGAATCCCATTCAGAAGCAAATCGTCCATGATTCACAAAAAACAATTGGCGTAATGGGAAAAAACTAAATTCGCTTACTCCGGCAAAACCATTAAAAGAACCACCACTGGCATCATTAAGGCTAAATAGATGGTTTTCATCATTTAGTCCATTATTTAAGTTACCTTCTCTTATTCCACCACTTCGACCATTCAAATATTGTTTCATATATTTCTCGGTATTAGGCTATCATTATACTGAAAATCAACACCTTCAAGAGTAAAATTCACAAACGGGTTAATACTCATGACCGGTATTCCACGTTCCCGGATCGCATTAGCCATTCTTTCAAGCTGGTGTTGCGTATTTGACGGATGTGCATTTGGCGTTGGCGGAAAGTACCCGGTATAGTTCATTTCTCCATCCAGCATACCGCCGTCCACACCAGAAAGTATCAAGCACCTACCTCCTAGTAGATACCCCAGATGTAAAGCGGTGGTCACGATTGATCCACCGGTTATTAGGTATCCAATGGTATCAAAAACACTTAAATCAATCCGGGTAAATTGCTGATTCAGGTGCTTATATACATAAAACTCACCCTTCAGTCGTTCATGCCACCATGTCGGTTTTACCCATCCTTCAGCCGTGGTAAATAGTATTCCCATTTCGGCTTCTGACGTGACTACGGTAATATCGCCCCGGTCAATGTATTGTTGCAAGACGAAATAGTGATGGCTGATACAATAAGTACACGGTATCCGGCTGGGTACAGAGTTCACACCGATAATCACTTTACCCTGCCAGAACGTATCCGGGATATAGTCAATACTTTTGCCGGAACCGACAATATAGATGTCTTTCCCAGCTTCTCTATTCCGTAATTTATCAACGTTTTGAGGCATATTTACTAATTATTTTACTCATAAATTACTCATTATCACAACTTGATTTCTAATAGATAAAACGGCTCAATTACCCCTATTCCGTTAATAATTTCCCGCCCTTCTTTTGTGTATATCGTCCAGCTTCGTACCGGATCATTCTGTTTGGGTAGGTCAATCGGGATTTCAAATTTGATATACTTGAAAGACTTTACCTTTGGATTTCCTTCCAGATACTTTGATACGGATTCCTGTGAAAAAACATTCCAGTTGATTTCATACCGGGTATCCGTTGGCTCTTTAAATTGGATATGTACGTCAAGCGGATAGGGATTGAACATTTCCGTAATATAGAGCGTTCCGCCCGGTTTTGTCCAGTTAATCAGGTTATTAAAACAGGTATTGAAGGAATCCAGCGAACATAATACCCCGGACATGAAGGTTTTATCGTATGAATTTTCTGCCAGTAAATGACCGTCTAACACGGTTCCCTGATAAAAAATTGCCTTAACGTTTCGTCTGGCATATTCAATCAGGTTCTTTGAAAAATCAACCCCATATAAATTAGCTTCCGGATTGTATTTGCGGATAAAATGTAAAAACTCACCGCTTGCACAACCTATGTCAATAACCGAACCTGTATAATTAAGTTCAGGGAAGGCGTGACGAGCCATGAATTTGAACATTTCCTTTGGTTGTTCGTACCGGTCTTCATTCAGGTAGATGTCATCATTCTTTTTTTGCTCTTTTAAGTAGGGTACACTGCTGGGTTCATATACGTGCTTTTCCAATTGGAAATTGTTGAACGGGTTGAGCGAATAGACCCCAACGCCCCGTTTACGGATTTCGTTACAGATCAGATCAATTTGCGGCTGCATTTCGTAGGTGTGCATATAAGCCGTTGCAATGACTGGCGGGTACTCATCCGGGTTGCGTTTTCCATCCAGATCACCACCGTCTATACCGACTAGTATAATGGACGTTGCGCACATTTTATAGGCTAAATGAATGGCCGATGTAGTTACCCCGCCGACTACTAATGTTTCCGGGTTATCAAAGTCGCTTAGATCAATTTCGGTATAGCCCGTATGTCTTTCACTGAAGTCATATAAGGTATTGTCAACGTGCTTAAATAGATAAAAGTCACCATCCAATATCTCACGGGGTCGGTTATACATCGCCATATCATATTCCGGACAAATAGCGATCACACCCGCTTCAATCATTTCTTTGATCAAACTGGTATGCTGGGTAATCCCGTATTTAACCGGGTAATACTTGTATATTCCGTTAATCCCAATCGTAATTTTGTCTTTCCAGAAGTCCTTACGGATATATTGTAGCGATCGACCTGAACCTACCACGTAGATTTCAGTCGGATGTTTCGGGAGTTCAGCGATTGATCTCATTATAATGCCTTAAACTCGGCTACTAATTCTTCAATTCGGTAATTAATAGTCGCTACAATTGTACCAAAATCTTGTTCGTAGTAGGTTTCTATGCCAAACATTTCCTCTATTTTAATTCTGAGGTTTTCTAAGTCTTTGATTCTTTTTTCGATAACTTTTGCTGTTTGAAAGGTTGTTGTTTCCATCGTGTTTTTTTTAATCAATAATTATACAATCTTTTTATTTATTACTCTAATTTTAATCTTTTCGGGCTGTTTTCGTAGGTAAGTTCCGGGAACAGATCGCTTGGTAATTTTATATAAAATACAGACATTTCATATAATGGTATCCTTTCGTTTTTGGCATTCCATACGGTTTGTGGTTCAGTATTAGAAACCATCAATTTCCCATCTTGATATCTTGCTATCCAGTATTCCTTTGGCTGTTTCTTTTGATAAGATTCCATAGTGATAATGTCTTCCCCACCTACTATAATACCACGCCTCTTAGAATTACATTTTACTGAATATAAGTATATTGCAAACGTTGCACCAATATCTTCCTTGTGATTATCTGCGATAAATTCCTCACCATCTACATAACACAGGGTTCCAAATTTGATAAGTTCTTCTTTCCCGATAAAGGCTTCAGACCAAAGAGCAACATTTTGTGCGGGAAAATCAGAATAAGCCCCATCTGGACATTCACAACGAACCCGATTTTTCGCTAATTCAATTTTGGTTACTATTCCGATCAAATCAGGATACCCTACAACTTTATCACCTTCCCTTATTCTTGATCCGAACTTCCCGATCACAAAAGGCTTCACCTTTTCAAAATTATCTCTCCCATACGTTACTATTAATAACCCGTGTTTACCCCTTACAACCAACTGGTCACCTTCAATTAATAGGACATCATATCTCTCACCCAATCCGTCTTCAATTTGTTCTCCTATTTTCAGCTTTTTAAATTCTTGTAATTCCATTTTTATTGTTTTTAAGTTGTTTCTTCTATTTTTAGTATCCCATTTACCCATACTTTGCCTGTAATTCCGTTATCATAATATTCTAATTTAACCGTATCACCAATTTTGATTATGTCCGCCCGGTCAAAATAAAATATTGTATTCCCATCCCAACATTCTACACAGTTCATAGCAGGATTAAACCGCCTTTGATCACAAACGTAAGTGCATTGATAATTTTCCATGATTTTGAATTTAAGTTGTTTCAACATTTGGATATTTTTCTATAAGCCTATGTTTGAATGTGTTATATTCTCCCCAATTACTCCCTAATTGATGCCATGTTTGGCTCAAGTGTACAAAATAAGGCTCTACCGGTACTAATCCGGCTTTATTTTCATACGCATTGCAGTCCATCGTATAGACCCGGAAACCCTTACTACGGATTTCCATACAGTAATTTTCGATATACAGGTGAAAAGAAAAAAATGTTTTTTCATCGAATAGTAATCCGTGATCCCGGTTAATCACAATGCAGCAACTATCACAGGTTTTCAGTTCCCAGAGTTGCCCTTTTCGTGACCAGCGTGTACCATTCCAGCTACCGACCGCCCCCAATGCTCCAAATTCCGGTACTAATTCAATGGTTCGCCTGATGGTATCCTCTAATCCAGTAACACTCACGTCTGAATGAATAAAGCAGATATAGTGCGTTGTTGATTGTCGGATATGTTCGTTATAGACCCGTGCCGGACTGTCGGTTGACGGGTAAACGGTCAGGTTCTTCAGGTGCGCCTTTCCTAGATAGTCGAAGTAGGCATTGTTGTGGTTAATCGTGACAAACTGCAATAGATCATTACCACTTTCCGGTTTTTTCACCCACTTCTTCCGTGCCACTTCGTATTTCCCGGTTTGACCATCGGTTAAATAAGCTAAATCTTTGGATTGAAGCAGGGAAACAGACGGGGTATGCCGTACCTGACAATGCGTGATCAGGGCGTGTTTAATGCCATAATAACGAAGTACATCCGCATATAAATTATCAGAGTACCAGAACTCAACGTCTTCAGGAAAACCGCCGATGCGATTTAAAACGCTTCGTTTAACTATAATACACCAACCGCAGACATGGATACCTACCTCATATCCTTCCGCTACACCAGTTAATCCGGCTTGCTTAAACCAGCCCGGATTCAATGGACTGACTGAATCATAGCCATATTCAATAATTTTATCCCAACCCGGCAGAAATTCGCAGTCATTATTAGCAAAGCATATCCATTGCGCTTTACTCTGCTTCGCCCCTTCGTTTAAGCACCGATTATAGTTAAATGGATAGGGTTGCCGTACCATTTTGGCCTGATATTTCCGGTCGGTTTCTTCCACTACGATCACATTTCCGATGCAGGTTTTTCGGAAACTGTCAATGCAACGCTGGGTCATTGCCCGGATTGCATCATTTTGTGTGTTGCTTACTAATACTAGGTCTATCATTGACTTCTTCCTTAAATTCACAATATTGTGTACCACCTTTTAATTTTACAAATATTTCCAAATTCACGGCATTATACCGGTCTTTTTCAGCCTTCCCGATGCTGGACTGACACTTCCATTCAAACCCTTCATAACTTCCAAACATATCAAAGGAATAGATCAGCTTTTTGACGTTTTGCGGAGTAATATACGGGTACGGGGTTAATCCGACATTGTGTATCCGGTTAGAATACTCGGCGTGTTCATAGCCCCACATAATAAACCGGGTATCCATTCCACCCACTGTCTTTAGAACGGTCTGATCCACCATCATACAACAGCCCAGCACGTCTTTCCACCATGTCTTTCCATCCACGTGCTTAACGACTTCAATGGGCGGTTTGCAACCGTAGATATAATGGTGTTCACCACCATCAATAAAGGGCTGCCACCAGTTCGGTACTATCGGGAAGCAATCATCATCAAACAGAAATATGCGCTTGTAATCCCGGAGTAATGACAAGCACCTGTTTTTTGACCGGGCTATACCCAATCGTTCTTTGTTTCTAATAATACAGGGATCATCCGGGTATTTCGCTTTGCTGCAATCATCAATAACCACAATGTCGCCGCCGAACTTCCGAAATTGCATCAAGGTAAACTTCAGCAATTCCGGTCGGTTATAAGTTGTAATACCAATGCCTATTTCTTTTTTTCTCACCTTTCAGCAATCATTATGTAATCACTAACTGTCAGGCTGCTTTCCACAATGATCAGCCCGAAAAATTCCAGCATTTCAGTCAGGTTCCCGGTATCGAAAACGTGATGGTGTAAACACCGGTTCTCGATGTTTTTCAGTGACCGTGCCTTGAATTGTTCCAGATTACCGGCTGGCGGATCAAGCGGAAGGTCATGCAATCGCAGTATTTCATCCAAGTGCGTCAGGTCGGTTTCATCTATCTCGTTCACATAGTCCTGATGCAAGTGAGTAAACGGGGTTACAGGTCGCCGATGGTCAAAATTCGATTCTTTCCGGGGTGCAATGATAATGATTACCCCACCGGGTTTCAAGTGCTCAATCCACTGCTCAATCGCTTTCATCGGATTAGCAATATGCTCAATGTTATTGCAACTTAAAATAAAATCATAGGTTTTTTTGAGCATTGACAAGTCCGTGGCTTCACCGATAAATTGCTTTCCCATCACTTTACCACTGGCCATAAAATCAGTACCAAAATCACCCCAGACTGTTGTGCTGGAAAAATTCAGCCCGTCACATCCAGCCATTAACGGATAGAGGGGACTAAACAAAGGGCTTGATCCTCCAATTTCTAATCCGTATTTACCACCCACGTATTTATTTGCCATAGTTTTACCAATTATTCCTGACTATATTCGACCTTTCCATGTTATCTCCTTTCATCACAATAATCAGGTTGTGATAAAAATGGATGCTGTAAATATTACTTTCAAAATAATTCGGTTTATCAGTTACCCTATCTCTCATTTCGGCATGGTTAAGACCGTCTGTTAATCCTTTAAAATACTCCGTAGCAGACGGCAATCCTTCTTGGTTATATTCCTTGAAAAAACTGGTCTGGGTATCTTCAACAATATAAATGCCACCCATCGGCATTAAAGGAAACATAATTTCAAAAGAAGCGATCTGATCTTTACATACGTGCGATCCATCATCAATAATTGTCAGAAAAGAGCCTAATGAAGTCATAAATTTTTCATCTGTCTGGCTTCCTTGTTTGAAAATAAAGGTATCAGTTGGAAGGGGTATCTTTGGATATATATCCGTTACCACCACTTCACTTTCGGGATGATCAAAATACTCTCGAAGCATTCTTGCCCCTGATCCGCCCTGATCTATGTGTTCATATCCACCATACCCAATTTCTAAAACCCGTACTTTTTCATGCCGGGAAGATTCTAAATACATTTCGTATATTGGCAAATAAGAATGAGAATCTATCTTGTCGGTTCCATAATATCGACCTATTTCAGTTAGTGTTTTCATGTTACCATAAATTATTAGTTGTAATAATGTGTTGACACCATCCATTCCCTTTACAGTCACACCCTATAATTTGCCCATTTCTAACATCAAAACCACAAGACGAATTACAATTTTTGTTGATACAGATATGCTTAATCCCATTCTTCGGCAAATAAAGCGCAACTCGATAACTACCCATTTGATTCAATTCATAAGCTATGGAAATATCTATCGAATAGTTATAGAAATTCAATCTACCATTAATAATAACATAATTAAAACTTCCCGTTACCCATAACAACGGAATATCAATATCCATGCTATTATAGTTCATGCTATCATTCGTTGCTATTGTATTTTTAATGAATTTAAAAGTTAATTCACAGACTTCCGCAAGATTATCCTTTAAAATAGTTTTCTCCCATGTATAAGAAAGCGGTTCCCCAACAAAAATTCCGGCAGATTCAAATTCGCTATTCAAACAGTATCTCCCATCGTTTTTAGGAGGTTGGCAACTAACTAGCAGAATCAATAAAATGCCAATAAGTAGTTTCATTTTTAATAATGTTTTCATTTATAGTTTTAATGTGTTTCATAATTAGCAGCAGCGTATCCTAGATGATGGCAAATATTCTGCGTATTTGTATTGTCCATGTTTGGGAAATTCCTTTTATAAAAATCGTGTCCTTTATGGATTACTTGCTCGCATAATATCCATGCAGATTGATCCATTTCAACTTTTTGATTATCTAATTGTCTTTCAGGGTTCCACTGATTAAATTTCTTAATCTTTTCCTTGTCTTTAGCCCAATCCTTTATGATATCAACTCCCGTTGTAGCCATATCGAAAAAGACAATTTCGATTATAAAAAATAGCAAGTGTAGATGCAAACCACTTTTGTCTAATTTAAAATCGAACCCGAATTTTGATTGCATAACAATCATTAGGCTTATTCCTTTATGCTTTTTCATGATTTTTATTTTGATTTATAGTATTGAATTTCTATCTTGATCAGCGTCAGCCTTGAAAATCCTATAACGGTTAATTGTCCAGCATTCTTCCCCACATACCCGTTCAACGGTTGATGGTTTGTACGCAAATTTGACCGGTTTGTGTTCCATGACCCACGGTTCCGTCCAGTTGGGGATGATCAGGTTGTCAGGTTTTTCGAGCATACCCATACGCAGGAAGGATTCTTTGGGTATTCCGTAGTTTACGCAGTCTATGTACTGTGCATTTTGAATGTATAATAGCCGATTGAAAGCATACTGAATATTCTCCGGCAGTTCACCATAGATATCTACAATTCGCAGGATAGAGGCTTTCCCATTGTTGATTTTACGGACAACGAAATAGCAGCCCCGGATTGAATATAGCGTGTACTGATAGAATGGATGCAACAGATACCGGGTGTTGACATAGATGGCTGATTTCGCCGGTATTTGTTCCGGCACGTAGGCTTCGTGTACCCGTTCCATTTCTTCGGTTTCTTCCCATCTGGCCAGAAAGTCAACGAATGGCAGGTAATAATGGTTTGCTACCCCGCTTACCCAGCCCCGTTTTAGATACAGTTGTTCAATGGTATCATTAATCCCGACAGCCCCAATCGTCCGGGGTCGTAGTCCTTCTTCCAGAAAATCAAGCAATTTGGTTCCTAACCCTTTCGGGCAATCCGGGGTCTTGCACCAGATACACAACCAGATATCCAATGGCTTGATTTCTGGGTCATATTGTTGGGTCGGAACGAAACCCAGTGCCGTATAGATTTTCCCGTTTTCAATCCCGACCACAAAGTTATACCCGTAGCCATTGAAGTGCTGGTAATCCAGTAAGGCTTTATTGGTTGCCAGAATATGATCCTTCTTCCAGTAATCATTTAAAAACTGTTGCAACAATCCCAGTTCTTCTTTTTTAACTAGCCGGATTTCCATGATTTTGTAATATTTCTTTTAATTCAGTGATCGAATAACGATAGGCTTCTTTTGCCCTTTCATTATCACAAATTCCAATCATAGCGTATAGTTTCTGAATGAGAAGTTGGATTTCTTCTTTCATAATTTCTATTTGCTTAGTTCTTCAATTAAGGCGTCGGCAAAATTGACAGCAAGTTTAGAATATTCTTTTACCGTTGCCGTGGCATCTTCTGTTGTTATTAATCCCTGCATTGCCATAGCAGCAAAATATTCTCGCTTGGTCAAACCGGGGGGCATAACCATCGTAAGTATTATTCCGATGGACTACTTCATCGTTTGGATTTGTTTTCATATTTTTCTATTTTAAATAGCTGCAATTTTCCCGGGCTTGTTTTTCTTCCACCAGTTTACAATTTCAGTATAACAGTCGAAACAAATGGATAAATCTTTAGAAAAATCCTGACTGTCATGTTCGATACTTGTGGTCGTTAAAACCTCTTGACCGCAACATTTGCATTTTTGACCGGACATTTTTAGCATACTCATACACAACCGGTCGTGATAATGCGGAGCGATTTCGTTAATCTTACTTATTCTCCATTCTTTCAGATTTATGAATTTCACTTCTTCATAATCACAAAACACGCCTCGAACCGATTTAGCGTATTCTTCATTATCGGTAATTCCCCAAATAGGGTTAACCCCAGCCGAACAGTTAACGTTTTTAATCAAAAAATAGCGTTTTTCAGTTGGTTGTGGTTCTTTTTCTTGATTTGTTTTTGTTTCGCTCATTTGTTTATCCTTTTATTACGGCCAACGGTTTTAATTCGACAAGAATCTTTACAAGGTCTTTCTGGTTTTCCATTACCACGTCAATATCTTTATATGCTCCTGCCGCTTCATCCAGATTTTCAATCGTTTTTATGCCATGAATGATCCCCTGTTTATTCATTAAATCAATTTCTTGTTCAAGGTTTAATTCTCTCTGGGCTTGTTTGCGCCCCATTTTTCTACCTGCACCATGCGAACAGGACATAAAGGATTCCGGGTTTCCCAGACCTTCGACAATATACGATTTTGTGCCTTGCGATCCGGGAATAATACCCATTTCACCCACTCTCGCTGATGTTGCACCCTTACGATGGATCATAACATTCTTCCCAAAATGGTGTTCAATCCTTGCGTAATTATGGGCTATATTAATGGGTTGATCAAATTGTACCGGGAACGGGAATACTTCGCAAATGATATTTTTAATCCGTTCAGCCATTAATTGCCTGTTAGCCAATGCAAATTCAACACAATAGGTCATTTCTGCCATATATTCCCTACCCTCTTTTTCATCAAGGGGTAAAAATGCTAATTGATGTTCTTTGGGAACAGATGAATGCCATTTTTCATTCAGGCAAACTGCTATTTTATTGTATTCATCAGCCGTTTTCTTTCCCAAATTTCTTGACCCGGAATGAATCATAAACCATAAATTGTCATCATCCCCCTTCTGAATCTCGATAAAATGGTTCCCACCACCCAATGTACCCAATTGCAACAAGGCATCGTCAAAATTTTTTCTCACTACTGCATCATCCGGGAAAGCATCTATGTCCGGCATTAACAACCTATCGGCAGGTTTTGGGTTCCATGAGAAACCTACCGGAATCCTGTTTTGGATCAACTTTACGATCTTGGGTAAATATGTATTATATTCATCCGAATATTGGATATCTGTCTTGATTGCAAGCATCCCGCATCCGATATCGACACCTACTGCGTTCGCAATAACGATATTACCTTCTGTTGCCAAAACTCCACCAATCGGCATACCATAGCCTACGTGACTATCCGCCATGATCGCAATGTGACGAAAGGAAAAGGGCAAATTGGCAAGATTTTTAGCTTGCTGAACCGCACTTTCTTCAATTTCATCCAGCCACAGATAGATAGGTATTCTTTCAGATGTTATTACTTGTTTTTTCATAGTCAAACTTGGATTTTCTTGATATCAATACGGGGTTGTTCATATTGACCGCTTGTATTTTCTGATGAAGTAAAAGCGGATTCAATACCTATTTGTCGCAATATTTCAATAGTTACTTTATTATACCTTCCCATTGGGTAACTAGCGAATCTGATTATTGATTGATAAGGCTTAATATACTCAATATTATCACGCCACTCAACCCACTGCTCATCGAAAGTCATTAAATCAAGTCTGCGCAAATGTGATTTTGAATGGCAGCCAATTTCTATTCCTTCTTCTGCTACCAGTTGAGGGTCAATAAATTCCGGCACTTCGGTTATGTCGCTGATGTAATCCATCACTTTGTCATGCCCTTCAGGATCGGTGAAATCCCGTACCCAACGGTATGCTTTGTCGTCCGGGGTGTAAAAATCATATTCAGCCAAGAAGGTTTCTGGGTAGTCGGGTTTGTCACCGTATTGCTGCCAGAAAACCGGGAAAAACTGTTCTTTCAGCGATTCCCGGATGCAGCGATGCCGTTCCA
>Ga0172379_10004799_pt1 | contig 19525 bp, 13 predicted proteins | sample GrowelOW334metaG_FD_119756 | JGI IMG/M metagenome (GOLD analysis project Ga0172379, IMG submission 119756) | Groundwater microbial communities from an aquifer near a municipal landfill in Southern Ontario, Canada - Groundwater well OW334 metaG | ecosystem: Environmental > Aquatic > Deep...
CATTCACGAATAATTTCTGGTACTTTATCCATATCACCACTTTCCGCAATCAAGGCGGCTGTAATATATTGCACGGGATAATTCGCTTTGAGATAAGCAGTCTGATAGGCCACCACTCCATAGCTCGCCGCATGCGCTTTATTAAAACCATAGGCGGCAAACGGCTCAATCATCTCCCACAGCAAGTGAATTTTGGCTTCCGGTAATTTACCAAAAGTACGACAACCTTTTACAAATTTTTCTTTTTGCTTGGCCATTTCCGCTGGGATTTTTTTACCCATGGCTTTACGGAACTTATCAGCCTCTTCCCAGTTATATCCGGCCAAATGAATGGCAGTTAGTAATACGTCATCTTGATACACAATCAAACCTAGAGATTGATCTAGATAATCTTCCATGCGAGGATCGAGATACTCGATTGCTTCAGGGTGATGCTTGCGCCGAATATATTCTGGAATTTGTTCCATCGGACCAGGACGAAAAAGCGCCACCATGGCAGTAATATCAAAAATGGTACTCGGTTTTAATTCTTTTAAATATCGTGTCATGCCTGAACCAGAAAGTTGGAACACACTATTGGTTTCACCACGCGCCAACATTTCATATGTTTTTTTATCGTCCCAAGGAATAGAAAAAATATCGATTTTCTCACCGGTAGTTTTTTCAATAATTTCTACTGCGCGACCAAGGATAGACAAATTGCGGATACCCAAAAAATCAAATTTTAAAAGTCCGGCAGATTCCACCGCGTGCATTTCATACTGAGTGATGATCTTATCACCGCCCGTTTCATACTGAATAGGAGTAAAATCAACGAGTGGGGTCGGAGCAATTACCACCCCAGCCGCATGCATAGAGGTGTGGCGAGCACAACCTTCTACTTTTTGTGCCAAATCAAGTAAACGTTGCACTTGCGGATTTTTATTATACAAATCCATCAAATCTTTTTCCAAATCTTTGGCTTTGGCGATGGTCATACCAAAACCCTGAACTCCCATCGGAATTAATTTCGAAACTTGATCACAAAAAGAATATGGATAACCAAGTGCACGACCAACGTCGCGAATAGAGCCTTTGGCTTGCATGGTTCCAAAGGTAATAATCTGTGCTACCTTATCCGCGCCGTATTTTTGAGTCACATAAGCAATCATCTCATCACGACGATCGTCGGCAAAATCTGCATCAATATCGGGAGGACTAGGACGGAATGGATTCAAAAAACGTTCAAACGGCAATTTGAAATATAAAGGATTTACCGTAGTAATACCCATCGCATAAGCAACAATTGAACCGGCACCCGATCCTCTGGTAGTTTCGACAATACCATGCGTGCGAGCGTAATGTACAAAATCAGCCACCACAATAAAATATATTGAGTAACCCTTTTGAGCAATAACACCAAGCTCATAATCAACCCTCGTTCGCACTACATCATCTATCGTAATTAAAAGTGGTAATTTTTCATAAACCAAATCTCGCAAAGTTTGATCCGCAGTTTTACCAGGTGACAAATCAAGATGTGGAAACACCCATTTATTTAATTCCAATTTCAAATTTACACGTTCGGCGATTTTGGCTGTGTTTGCCAAAGCTTCGGCGTCGTTTGGAAATCGTTCGTATATTTCTTCAGCAGTACAAAGTGATGTATCTATCGCAGCCGAACTTTGACGATCCGTATCGTCTATAGTTTTGCCATCTCGAATACACGTCAAAATATCTTGTGCTTCTGCATCATCAGAATTCAAATAATGACTATCACGAGTGACAATCAATGGCACCCCGGTTTCTTTGGACAATCGACGCAAACTATCATTCAGTTCCGCCTGACCTTCCAAAGTTGGCAAATCCATCATTTCCAAAAAGAAATTTCCTTTCCCAAATATTTCTTCATATTCTAGAGCAACCTGTTTGGCCTTTTCCCAATTATTTTCCTTACGCAAAATATGTGCAATCTCTCCACCAAAGCAAGCGGACGATCCTACCAATCCATCGTGATATTTTCTCAATAATTCTTTATCAATTCTAGGCTTATAATAAAACCCTTCCGTGTTGGCCAATGACACCAATTTCATCAGATTACGATAACCTATTTCGTCCAAAGCCAACAAAACTAGATGACGATAACGCACATTTGGATCTTTATCAAAACGGCTAGTCAATGCAATATACGCCTCCACCCCAATAATCGGTTTTATACCTTCTTTTTCACAGGCCTGATAAAACTCAATCGCCCCATACATGTTGCCATGATCCGTTAAAGCCAACGCCGAAAAACCACGTGCTTTAGCCGTTTTTACCAAATCTGGAATTTTTGACAGCCCATCTAGCAAAGAATAATGCGAATGGACGTGTAAGTGAACAAATTCTTTCATAGTGGCTTTATTCTACCAGATTTTAACGAATAAGCAATAACAAAATAAGACCACCAAATTGGTATTCCTATTTTTATTTTTTATGCCTTATTTTTCATTTTCAAAAGTCCCCTTTTCAAAATTCTTCTTGACATTATCCCAAGTAAAAATTCTTCCATTCATCGCAATAAATACACCATGGGGTAATAACTGCACCACGCCAACAGCCATACCTAGATTAAACATTACATCAGATTTCGGTTGACCATCTGGCACCATCGCTCCTACCAGTACAATGGTTTTGGGTATATTTTTTTTCCCCAAAAAAACAGCAGTGTCGGGCAACGTCATCGCGCCATGTGTAATCAAAATCTTATCTTCATCACATTTCAGACATTTTTTATAAATCAATTCTCGATCTTCATTACTTATGGTCCGGCTATCTTTATGAAAAAGTTCCTCAATACTGCGACTAAGCATAACTCGCGCCTGTCGTAATAATTCCGAAATTGGCGATTTGTGATCCTTAGGAATATCATCTCCCAATTCACATGCCAGACCATCGATTGTACCGCCAGTGACAAATATCTTTATCAGCATATATTTTAAATCAGTGACCTTCTATGTTTATATAGTACACCCACCCTCACATTTTTGGCAAACAAAAAACCCCGACTTAATCGAGGTTCTTGAATCGTTAATTTATAAATACTTGGCAATCATTTCCTTTAGCTTTTCCTTTTGCACACCACCAGTCATTTGATCTACCACTTGTCCATCTTTGAATAATAAAAAGGTTGGAATACTCATGACATTATAGGCGGCAGCTGATTCGCCATTATCGTCCACATTGCATTTGCCAATTTTAATATTTTTTCCTTCGTTTTCAATGGCCAATTCTTCTACCAAAGGCCCCATCATCTGACAAGGACCACACCATGGTGCCCAAAAATCTACAAATACTGGCACTTTACTTTCTAGAACCTCAGTTTTAAAATTTGCATCGGTGAATGTGTGTTCCATATGTTTAAAAATTATAGTTTAACTTAATACTAATTTTTTGACCTTCTTTTCTTCTTTGTATGCTTCCAACACGTCTCCAACTTCCAGTCTCAATTTTCCATCAAATTGAACACCACATTCAGTGCCTCCTGGAACTTCTTTTACTTCTTGTTTGCCGGTCTGCAGATGAGAAAGTGCACCTTTGCCAATAATCTCATTCTCACGTTTTACACGTATTTTACAATCTTTTTGTAATTTACCCATTTCCACCCGTCCACCCACAATCATATAACCTTTTTCAGTTCTAAAGATGGCCATAACTTTGAAATTGCCTAATTCGGTCACCACCAATTCAGGATTTAATAATTTTTCAATTTCAATTTTGGCGTAATCCAACAAATCATAGATAACACGGAATGGTTTGTATTGAACACCGGTATTTTGCATCATTTCATTGGCCAAAGAACTAGTAGCCACATTGAAACCAACAATCACAGAATTGGTAGCACTAGCCAGTGACACATCATCGGCAGTAATATTTCCCAAACCTTTGCCTACTACTTTCACGCCCACTTCTTCATTTTGAATTTTTTCCAAAGACGAGGTAATAGCTTCCAAAGAGCCAAGCATGTCCGCTTTGATAACCAAATTGAAAGATTTGTGATTTTCCTCGGCTTCAGTATCACCAGCGGCGGCAATCGGACGCTGTTCCGCACCAGTATTTTGAGCACGTTTTGTTTTCAAATTTATTTCTGTCGCACCAGCCACGCTACCAACATCCAAAATATCTCCAACACGTGGGGCAAGTTTGAAGCCCAAAATACGCACTGGAGTACTTGGTGTAGCTTCACTCATATCATCACCGCGATAATTTTTCATCGCACGAACTTTGCCGTAAATTTCACCATTAACCACTAGTGGATCATTTGTCTTTAAAGTGCCAGTCTGCACCAAAATAGTCGCGACCGGTCCCTGTCCTTTGTCTACGTGAGCTTCAATCACAGTGCCAGCCGCTTTTCGAGTGGCATCCGCTTTGATAGTATCAGCATGCATTTCGGCTACCAACAAAATCGTATCCAAAAGTTTGTCGATATTCAAATTATTCTTGGCAGAAATTTCTACCATCGGTACATCACCACCCCAATCATCTGGAATGATTCCATGTTGAGATAATTCAGTTTTGGCTTTTTGAGGGTCAGCACTTTCTTTATCTATTTTGTTCAAAGCCACCACTACCGGCAATTTTGCCGCTTTAATAATATTGATTGCTTCAATAGTTTGTGGTTTTACACCATCATCGGCGGCCACTACCAAAATAGCAATGTCTGCGACTTTGGCACCACGAGAACGCATAACAGTAAAAGCCTCGTGACCTGGGGTATCAATAAAAGTCAGTTTTGTTTTTTGTTTTGTTTTTGGGGCAACCCATTCTACCTGATAAGCACCAATATGCTGAGTAATACCACCAGCCTCACCAGCTACTACATCAGTACTACGAATCGCATCGAGCAATTTGGTTTTACCATGATCAACGTGACCCATCACAACCACTACTGGTGGACGAGGTGAACCATCGGTACCGCCCTGTAATAAAATCTTTTCTAAATTTTGTAAATGCGTAGTATCTTCTTGTGTCACAGAAACATGAGAAGCTTCGGAAGTTTTGAAACCAAGACCATCGGCAATCAACACAGCACTATCATGATCGATTCTTTCATTTTGATTTGCCAAAATACCATTTTTCATCAATTCCAAAATCAATTTGTTGATTGGAATGTTGAGACGATCGGCAAATTCACGAACAGTCAATACTGGAGGAATTTCAATCACGATACCACTTTCCTGACGCATCTGTTTTTCCAATTCTTTTTCTTTTTCTTTTTCTTTACGCTCACGTTCTTCAATTACGAATTTCATTCGACGCCAATCGCGTTGAATTTGTTGAGCCACACGATCGTCAATCTTCACAGCGCGTGCACCGATATCAAAACCAAACTCAGGCAATATCTGCAAAAGCTTCACTGGATGAACTTTCAGTTGTCGAGCTAATTCGGTAACATTCATGTAAATTTGGCTAAGATTATTTTTTAATGTTGCTATTATACTGATATTTTCGCTAAAAGTCAAATGTTGACTTTCAAACATCCCACTGTTAATATGCCTTTACCAAGGCCTCGTCGACTGGAGCGGTATGAAGGTCGGGCCAAGGCACTTCATGATTGTCGGCTATACGGCTCCTGCGCGGAGTTTGTGGTCGCAATATGCCTCGGTTCAGTGCTTAGCGGAAACTCCGAATTTTCCGCGATAGCTATGCGAGGTTGAGGCAAGGCGACGCGCAGAGTTCACTCTGCGCGTCGTCCACTCCCTAACACTAAATATATTACAATAAATCCCAACAATTTTCTTCTGATAGACAAACCTGTCGGTTGGACCAGTTTTGACGCGGTCAATTTTTTGCGTGCACGTTTGCGAGTGGAAACTGGCAATAAAAAAATCAAAGTTGGACATGCTGGCACACTGGATCCATTTGCTACTGGTTTGTTGATTGTGGCCGTCGGAAGAGAAAATACTAAAAAAATAGATGGGTTCAAAGCTCTACCAAAAGTATATATCGCTACTATAAAATTGGGTGCAACTTCAGATACTTTTGATTGTACTGGGGTTATTACACAAACTAAAATTTCCGCAGAACAACTAGATTCCCGTTTCCACGGGAATGACAACCAAAAAGAAATTGAAAATGTATTAAAAACTTTTGCCGGCAAACAACTTCAACTCCCCCCAATGTTTTCCGCCAAAAAAATTGATGGCCATAGATTATATGATTTGGCCAGAAAAGGTATTACTGTAGAAAGACAACCAAACGAGATTACTATATTTAGTATCAAATTATTGGAATACACCTACCCAGATCTCTCTATAGAAGTGGTTTGCTCTACCGGTACCTATATTCGAACACTAGCTAGTGATATCGGTGAAAAACTTGGTACAGGCGCATATTGTCAGGAGTTACGCCGCACTGCTATTGGTACATACATTGTGGACAAAGCTATCCGCCTCTCCGATTTAAAGTCAAATTGACACTTTTTCCATTTTGTGCTAAAATATATCCATTAAATATTAAACCGAGACGACTAAAGAAACAGTGACGTTGGTAAAACCTTAAAAATGTGCTTAAATTAGCTACAACAAACAACTTTCTATCGGCTGAATTGACAAAAAACTCAACTCCAACCACCTCAAATTTTTGTTTTTCTGCCCCTAATTTTGAATCCCGCCTTGTCGGGTAAATTGTAGTTTCTCATTTTGGTTTTTACTGCCGTTCGTATCGCTATATGTGATATGAACCTGTTTACTTTCAGTCTTCTCTGAAAGTTTTTTTGTATATGAACCAGTTTATCGTACTAATAGTGGCACTTGTAGCTGCTGGCGTAGGTATCGGTATCGGTTATTTTTTGCGCAAGCAGGTGGCCCGTGCTCAAGCCAACTCATTGGAGGCTACCGCCGACCGCATGTTGACCGAGGCCAAAACTAAACAACAGGGGCTGATAATCGAGGGTAAAGAAAAAGCCCAAAAGGTTATCGACGAAGCCAAACATGAAGAAAAACAAATTCGCCAGGACATGCATAATGCTCAAGAACGTTTGGAAAAGCGTGAAACCTTGTTCGACCAAAAACTATTGGAATTTCAAGAAACTCAAAAAGTTTTGCAAGAAAAAATTGAAAAGGTAAAAGCCATCAAACAGGAAATCGAAAACCTCAAATTGCAACAAGCCGAAAAACTTCAGCAAGTTGCCAACCTCACCAAGGAAGAGGCGAAGTTGGAGTTGTTGAGTATGGTTGAAGAAGAAAACAAGAGCGACCTATTCATGCGCATCGCCAAAATCGAACGTGAAGGCACAGAAAAATACGAAGAAAAAGCACGCGACATTATCTTGGATGCGATTCAACGCACTGCTTCATCTCATAGTGCCGAGACTACTTCTTCGGTGGTACATTTACCAAGTGAAGAAATGAAAGGACGTATTATCGGCAAAGAAGGCCGCAACATTAAAACTATTGAAAAACTTACTGGTTGTGAAATCATCATCGATGATACCCCAGAGTCTATTATGGTTTCTTGTTTCTCCCCTATTCGCCGTGAAGTGGCTCGTTTAACATTAGAAAAATTGATGGCTGACGGCCGTATCCAACCAGCTCGTATCGAAGAGTTTGTAGAAAAAGCCAAAATTGATTTATCAATTATCATCAAGAAGGCCGGCGAAGAGGCACTGTACAAAATGAACATTGTCGGTATTGATCCAAAATTAGTGAACATTGTTGGCCGCCTCAAATTCCGTACTAGTTATGGTCAAAATATTTTGAACCATTCTATGGAGGTAGGTTATTTGTCAGCTATCATCGCCGCTGAACTTGGTATGGACCAAGCCAAAGCTCGCAAGGCTGGATTCTTCCATGATCTTGGAAAAGCAGTCGATCAAGAAACACAAGGTTCTCATCCAGAAATCGGATATGCTCTTTTGAAGAAATTCAACATGGATGAAGATATCTGCCAAGCCGCTCGCGATCATCATTTGGATAAACCAGAAAGTATTTACGCCACTATTGCCAAAGCCGCTGATGCAATTTCCGGTGCTCGCATTGGTGCACGCAAAGATTCATTTGAACAATTTGTGGCTCGTTTGGAAGAACTAGAAAAAACTGTAAATTCATTCCCTGGCATTGAAAAAGTTTATGCCATTCAAGCCGGTCGTGAAGTGCGCGTGTTTGTGAAACCAGGCGAAGTGGATGATTATAGCGCCTATCAATTAGCCAAAGATATCGCACATAAGGTAGAAGAAGAATTGCAATATCCCGGTGAAATCCGCATTACAGTAATTCGTGAAAATCGTATCATTGAATACGCTCGCTAAAAATAATTTGACAAAAAATATCCCAAAACAGACTGTGGACAAGTAATTATTGCTTATTGTAGCCAAAATAAACAAGCTGTGCTATAATAAATTTGTCGAATTGAAAAAGTTAGAAAATCTTAATAAAGAACGGAGGTGAATTTATGAATAAAGCCGAATTAGCACAAGCGTTGGCAGAAAAGTTAAACGTTTCAAAACGTGAAGCGGAAGACTTTTTGAACACTTTTGTGGAAATGGTTACTTCAAACTTGAAGAAAGGTGAAGAAATCGTATTAACAGGTTTTGGAGCTTTCAGTTCCAAACTACGTGCAGCTCGCACAGGTGTTAACCCACAAAACCCAACTCAAAAAATCAACATTCCAGCTGTTAAGGTTCCAAAATTCAAGGCAGGAAAAGCTTTGAAAGATGCTCTAAAATAATTTTCAGCAACAAAAAAAATCCCCTTGAGAGTACTCTGGGGATTTTTTTATTGAAGTAATATTTGTGTCAGGAGAGAGAATGTCACGTCGTCGCTTCGCTCCTCCTGCGGAAACCTTCTGGTTTCCACAAGCCTTCCTCAGCAATGTGGGGAAATACTTTCCCCACCACCCCTTTGTTCGATTCTCTATAAAAAATATTACACTCTAAAAAGAGTGTAATATTGTGTCAGGAGAGAGAATCGAACTCTCGACCTCGGCGTTATGAGTGCCGTGCTCTAACCATCTGAGCTACCCTGACAAGTGATTCGTATACTAACAAAAAAATGATGAAAAGTCAATATAACTTGTGTTCTAAATTATATATATCAGATCCCTAAATTACCATCTATAAATCGTAACTTAGGGATCTGGGCTTTTTCGGATATCCCACAGGAGCTAAAAAAACTAGCTCGACTGTAATACAACTCCGTCCCGATTCGATCAGGAAGGAAAAGCCCTAAACCTAGTACTTGTGATCCTGCGCCCACTGCAACCAACGGGCACACATTTCCATGGGAGTGCCAGGGAAGTCGTCGGGGATCGGGTTCTCCCCAGTGATGATGCACAAGGCGTTGTGCCAATAGCCGAGACCACCTCGACGCATGAGAGCGAAAATCAGGGGCAAAAAGGCCGGGCCCTCGCTGATGATCGCTTGATAGGCACTGTGGGCGATGATGTCTCTGGGGTTGGCCCAACACTTGGTATCTCTGTGCCATCTACGTACCAGTTGGTTGAATCTGGCCCGACTCATCGGTTCCACCATGAAGTCCTCCGTAAACGCGACGGTTCACGTCTCTAATAAGAGAGTATAATTATAATAGGCTTCTGTCAACACATTTACTAAAATTGATAATTATAATACAATTGTTTATATAACTTATAACATTTATTTATATGCCTAAAATTGGTATCATCGGCGGATCAGGTCTAGACAATCCAGACATTTTGGAAAACGCACAAGATTTGGAAATTAATACACCATTTGGGTCACCCTCTTCATTGTTAAAGACGGGTACTATTAAAGGGGTTGATGTTGTGTTAATCGCTCGTCATGGTCGTGAACATACATTACCACCTACCCAAGTAAATTTTCGCGCGAATATTTGGGCGCTAAAAGAAGCAGGGTGTACTCATATTTTGGCGACCACTGCGGTTGGTTCACTTAAATTAGAAATTGGTCGTGGAGATTTAGTAATACTAGATCAATTTATCGATTTTACTCATCATCGCATTACTACTTTTTTTGATAGTTTTGAACCAGGGAAAATGAAACATACACCGATGGCCGATCCATTTGATAAATCATTACGAAATTTGATGATTAAGGGTTGTGAGGAATTAAATCTCAAACATCACAAAACTGGTACCATAGTCACTATCGAGGGTCCGAGATTTTCCACTCGTGCCGAAAGTCGTGTGTTTCAAAGTTGGGGCGCAGAAGTAATCAATATGACCACCGGTCCCGAAGCCGCACTCGCCAACGAAATCGGCATCCCCTACGCCGCTGTCGCAATGTCGACAGATTATGACTGTTGGAAAGAAGACGAGGAACCAGTCACCTGGGAAGCAGTAATAGAAATTTTCAAAAACAATGTTCAAAAAGTAACTACCCTTTTAACCAATATAATTCCAAAAATTTAATATGTTAGAAAATCTAAAAAGTAAAATTCGCGCAGTACCAGATTGGCCAAAACCAGGGATAATGTTTCGTGACATTACCACTCTTTTAAAAGATGCCGACAGTTTCAAACAAACCATTGATTTGTTGGTAGAAAGATACAAAGACACACACATAGATAAAATCGCTGGTATTGAATCTCGTGGTTTTATTTTTGGCGCCGCTCTAGCTTACAAACTCGGTATTGGTTTTGTGCCGGTGCGCAAAAAAGGCAAGCTACCAGCCATTGTTGTTTCCGAAGAATACATCCTAGAATACGGCACCGACAAAATAGAAATTCACGAAGATGCCATCACCCCAAATGAAAATGTTCTAATAGTAGACGACCTCATCGCCACCGGCGGTACTGCTATGGCCGCCTGTAATTTGATTAAAAAAATAAAAGGCAACATCGTAGAATGTTGCTTTATCATTGACCTCCCAGATCTGGGTGGAATGAAAAAATTAGAAGACGCGGGTAACAAAGCATTCGCCCTACTAGAATTTTCAGGAGAATAAATAAAAAAATATTTCCAATGAACGAACGTTAAAAATACGAGTAAAATTTGTGGACAAGTGTAGCGTGTCTGTCTCTGCTGTTTGAGCCCGCGGGCGAGTTCAGAGACAGAGCTACACGAGTCACAAATTACGAGTATTTTTATAGTGAGAGAATGGAAATGTTTTTTTATTTATGAAGTTTCAAGAACTTATTAGTAATACTTTCCACCGCCTTCGCATCAACCGCATTGTCCATCAACTGTATCCTCAACTCCTTCGCATTATCAAACCCATTCACATAGGCTTTATAATGCTTTTTCATAATATTGAAATCTTTTATTCCTCCCAAAAGTTTTTCAAATAAATAGGTGTGCTCAATCATCACTTTTAATTTTTGTTCTACGGTAATTTCTTTTCCCATCAGTTCACGATTGAATACCCACGGGTTGCCGAATATCCCCCGCCCAATCATCACTCCATCACAACCAGTTTCTTCTACCCGCGCATACGCCTGTTCCAAATTCACTACATCCCCATTTCCCAAAATTAAAGTTTTGTCTTTTTCTCCTGTACAAAAAGCATCACGAATCTGCACTGCTTCTTTTATATGTTCCCAACGCGCTGGTACTAGCGACATTTCTTTTCGTGTACGACAATGAACAGTTATCGCCGCGGGTTTGGTTTGTAATAATATTGGCAACCATTCCGGCAAAGTATTCTTACTATATCCAATCCTAGTTTTTACCGATACTGGCAAACCGCCTGCCCCCTCTTTGGTAGCCAGGATTATCTCTTGAGCCAAAGTAGGATTTTGTATTAACTTTGATCCGGCTCCCTGTTTCTCCACGTTCCTGTCTGGACAACCCATATTTATATCAATACCATCAAATCCCAACTCATTTAATAACTGCGCCGTTTTATAAAAATTCTCTGGTTTGTGACCAAAAATCTGAGCAACTATTGGTCGTTCACTTTTATCATATTTTAAATCAATCAAAAGCCTGTCACGCCCGCGAGAACACAAACCATCACAAGAAACGAACTCCGTCCAGGTCACATCCGGCTTGCCATACTTGGCCAAAAGCAACCGAAAAGCCGCATCGGTCACATTTGACATCGGCGCCAAGACGAAAATAGGCATTTTTAGTTTTTTCCAAAAATTTTTTGACATAATATTCTCAATGCAGTGATATTACAGGAGTTTGCTGAATTAATCAAGTTTTGGACCAAAACTGGCATAGGCATAAATGGCTAATTATAGCCAAATTCAGGCCAAAAATAACCCTTGCCCTATTGACAAAATCGGCTATTCGTGTTATACTCAAGCGTTAGTTAACAGAGGACACCTACGAGGTATCCTTTTTAATTAGAAAAAAATATGAACACTAAGCCAAAAATCAACCCATTATCTATCAAGCAGATTATAACCAAGGTTTTAGCTATTTTGCTAATCTTGGCCAATCCTGTAGCTGTGAGCGCTAAAAGTATTGATTCTGAATATCACCCATACTTTTTCTCTGTTACTACTACAGATATCCGTAACACTACCCCGTTTTCATCTAATAATGATGGCGAACTGGTAGGAAATCTTGATTCCGATGAGGATCTTGAAAAAGCCCAAAGACTAGACGCGTACTTTTCAAAACGTGACATGCCTTTGGCTGGTTATGGCATAGAATTTGTCCGTGCCGCCAACAAATACAATGTTGATTGGAGATTGATTGCCGCTATTGGCGTGCGTGAATCTTCTGGTGGTAAGCATATGATGAACAACAACCCATTTGGTTGGGGTTCTGCGAAAATCAAATTTGATGATTTTAGTGAAGCTATCGATGTAGTTACCAGCAACTTGGGTGGTTTCAACCCTAATACTGCTCGTTATTACAAGAATACCGATACTAAGAAAAAATTATGGTATTATAACGGTACTGTAATGCCTACTTACCCAGCTGAAGTTATCAGTATTATGAACATGGTTTAAAGAAATATTCAAATAATCCCGACTTAGTCGGGATTATTTTTTTATTTAATAAGTTTACAAACACTCAAATTTCTGATAATCTTTGTTCACTATGGCGACATTACTGACAATAGAAAAATTAAACAAAGCCTACCACCAACAAGTACTTTTTAAAGACGCCAATTTAGCTATTCATGAAAAACAAAAAATTGGCGTGATTGGAAGAAATGGTGCGGGCAAGTCTACTCTGTTTCGGATGATTGTCGGTGAAGAAAATTTTGATACTGGAGATATATCCATTCAACCTATCACTCGCCTCGGATATCTTCAACAACATGAACAGATAAATCCGGACGAAACCGTAATGGAGTTTCTGCAACGCTCTACGGAAAAAGAAAATTGGCAATGTGCAAAGATGGCTGGAAAATTTGAAATAAAAGGTGAATTATTAATTGCCAAACTTTCTACTCTATCGGGTGGCTACCAAATGCGTGCACGCCTAAGTGTGATGTTATTAAAGGAACCAAATTTATTTTTACTAGATGAACCAACCAATTATTTGGATGTACATACTCAATTACTATTAGAAAAATTTTTACAAACCTACAGTGAATCATTTTTGATAATTTCTCATGATCGCGAATTTCTCAAACGCACCTGCGAACAAACATTAGAAATCGAACAAGGCAACCTCACATTATTTCCACGTCCAATAGACGAATATCTAGAATACAAAGAAGAACGTCTGGCTTTTGCAAAATTGTACAATAAAAAAATCGAACGTGAACAAAGACATCTACAAACTTTTGTGGACAAATTTCGATACAAGGCCAGCAAAGCGTCCCAAGCTCAGAGCAAACTCAAGGCAATCGAAAAACTCAAAACACTGGACATTCAAAGCCCGCTCTCTAATGTGCGCATTTCTATCCCAGATACTGAAACCAGAAAAGGCCTGCTCTTTAGGTGTGAGAACCTGGCCGTTGGTTATGGAGAAAAAACCATCGCCCAAAATATCAATATTGATGTAGACCGTAGTGAACATGTGGCTATACTTGGCGATAATGGTCAAGGTAAAACTACTTTTCTAAAAACAATTGCGCAGGAGATACCATTATTGTCTGGCAAGTACAAATGGGCACCGGATGCAACTATCGCCTATTATGCTCAACATGTTCCCAATGCATTAATCCCCACTGACCAGGTCTGGAAACATCTGCGTCGCACTGCACCAGCCGACGTCAATGATGAACTCATTTTAAAAATGGCTGGAAACTTTTTATTCCACCAAGATGATTTGGAAAAAAATATTTCTATGCTTTCAGGCGGCGAAAAAGCCAGACTATGCTTGGCAAGTATTTTATTATCCAAATGTCGAATATTATTGTTGGACGAACCTACCAATCATCTCGATTTTGAAACAGTTGAAGCACTAGGCATAGCTTTGGAAAATTTTAAGGGCACAATATTTTTTATTAGTCATAACCGTACTTTTGTAAATTCGATTGCTACTATGATTTTAGAAGTCAAAGATGGAGCGGTGCGTCGTTATCCTGGAACATATGAAGATTATATTTACCATCTCGAACAGATGATCGATGAACAAGAAAATGAAAACAACCAACAAATCGCGATTAATAGTACAACGCCACTAAAAATTTATGATGAGAAAAAAGAACAATTTGCAAAACTAAAAATTGAAAAGAAAAAGCTAAAAAAAATAGAAGATGAGATTGCTTCTTTAGAAAAAGAAAAAATTAGTTTGCACAGAAAACAAACCAAAAATCCAGAAACATTTTCCAAGGAGGATTATGAAGTATTTGGAAAGCTTCTAAAACAAATTCAAGACAAAGAAGAAGAGTGGCTCGCGACTCAAACCAACATAGAAAACCTCAGCAACTAAAAAAGCTCTCTGATTTACCAGAGAGCTTTTGAATTTATTATTCTGTAGTGACACCATCAAAATGTTCTTCACTCGCCTCTGCTTCTGCTTTGGTATGACGCACTACCTTGTCCATATGCTCTGGTGGAGAATATACAGTGTAAAGCTTCATCTCTTTATCAGCCGAAGTATTAACAAAGTTATGTCTCGCACCCGCTGGCACCACTACTGCTGAACCATCTGCTAAAATATGTTCCACGCCATCCAATATTGCCTTGCCTTCTCCCTGTTCAATACGAATAAATTGATCCAAGTGATGTACTTCCTCGCCAATATCCTCCAAAGGACGCAAGCTCATCAATACCAACTGACTATTTTTTGCAGTATACAAAACACGGCGAAAATCCTCGTTGGCCAAAGTGGCTTGCTCTAAATTGATTACGAAACCTTGCATATATTATAGCTTAAATGAATTAAAATAGTCTAATGACATTATAGCATAAACTTTTTGGTTATAAAACTAGGTAATTAGTAAAATAATTATAAATAAAAATACAGCCGATTGGCAGTATTTTTATACTATTTAATACACTCCAAAAGTTGGTTAGCTTTTTTGATTGAGCTAGTATACCACATACCAGTCGGATTTTTTATACCAAGCGGTTTCAATATTTCATTGGCGTAGTCTTTTTGGAAATTCTTCACAGCTGTAAATAAATTACCATCAAATATATTGTTAATTATGCCAACTGCGTATCCATAACCATCCAAAAATTGTTTCACTGATTTTACTTCTGCGTTTACACTCCCCTTACTCAAATTTTTGGTAAATTTGAAACAGGTTGGAGCGATTGTCGCTTTTGTTGGTGTTGGGCAAACCAATGAATTAATTTTTTTCAAAGTCATAGAAAGCACATTCCCATTACCCTTCTTAAGACCAAATGGTACCAAAACATCTTTGGCATATTTTTCTTGAAATGCAATTACTGCTTTTCTAGTTTGAGCATCATATAGTCCATTCGTTTTCAAACTAGTAAACCCTTCATTTTCACGCAAAAATACTTGTAAACTAATCACATCTGCTTTCTTATTTCTCAAACTATTATACATTATGCTACTATTTACTTTATTCAGACAAGAAGTAAAATAGGCAGTCAATTTATTGTTTGTTGGTTTATAATCTACCACAGAGGTAATTATTTCAGACGCTACACCATAGTGAGTATAAAATTTGATATATATTGTATGCATTCCACCTGTGCAATTGGCAGTGTTATTATTGCAAATATTCCAAGTAAATTCTGGTTTATACAGCGCTTGAGAGGCAGACTGAAAATCTGGAGAATTTGAAATTGCTACACGAGCCACATCATTGCCTCCGTTGAACAATAAAGTTACCAAGGAAGTAACGATCGGCTGGTTCTCTTTAACACTCACTCTAAAGCTACCAGCTGGCGCTATAGGTGAAAGAAAAGCCTCTGGGGGCATAGAAGAACCTCCGCTGGTTGGTGTGGTTGCCGCTTGCGCCTCTTGCCCAAATAAACCAAATATAGAAAAACTGGCTGTCTGACAAGTTACACTATTGGCAGATGTATCTACTACACAGCTATCGAGCGCATACCAATTGCTTCCATCATAACGGTAAATTGTCAGAGTAGATTCATCTATACCACTTATTTCACTATCCGTATATTCCATTGTAATGGAAATATTTTCATCAAAAGAAGTGACGCTAGTGGTCGCAGTAGAAAAAGATTTCAAATCAAATACATTTGAACCAACGGATAACATACCTGTTGGTTTTGAAGTTACCGCAAAAATGGCGTCACTAGCAAATTGTTTTATTTGAAAAGTAGCATCTGTCTCAGAAAATCCAACCGGCACCACGATTGAAAATGTTTTGCTATCATAATCAAAATTCAATGTACCTCCGGCGGCCGTAGTAATTTCAGATCCTGTTTGAGCTACTATCTCCGCACTAGCAGTGCAACCATCGGTAGTAAAACTACCACTGCCACTTCCAGCATTATGTGCAAAATCATTTGATTTCACCTGATAAAAATATTTTGTACAAGAAAGTAGATTTGATAATGAGGCACTGTGAGCTAACACTCGTGTGGCCTGATCTGTTTCGGTAGTAGAATAACCATAACTACTAGTGACACCATATTCTACAATCGTAGAACCTACTTCATTTGTACTCCAAGCAAATGTAGCTGAGTTTGAATTGTTGTTCTGAACAACTGAAGAAACTACAGGCGTTGTCACATCAGCAGTAATATCTTTGGCAAAATGAACAGACCAATTGTATAAAACATTTCCAGACAGTGCGGTCGTTGTGTCGCTATCACGCAAATTTCCCGCCGCAGATCCTGCATTCTGAGGCCCCGGATTTGATCCCGCTACTCCTGTATATGCATATCTAAGTTGTTGACTTGTACCTGTCGGCGTCGCGCTAAGAGTCACCTTGACAGTATCACTATTTAATATTTCAACACTGCTAATACTTGCAGAATTTGTACTATCAGAATATTCAAATCCGTAATTTGATCTTGCTGAAACAATTGTTGTATCAAATACTATTGGTGAAACAGGCACATTAAATTGAGCATAGATTACATTTGTGCTACGCTCAACTCTACTAGGACTTAGCGGGGTCCATGTTTCTCTATCAACAGCTACTTTTTTAATTACTTTACCAAAATATTCACCCATCATCCTGTATCCTTGATTGGTCAAATGAACATTATCTACATATGGATATCGATATTTTGGTCCGACTAAAATTATTTTTCCCGGGTTGTTTTCTGCGGCCGAAAGTTGCGCGAGCGGCATCCCACTAACTGCCATATTATTCCCTGTCTGAGAACTCATCTGATCTGTGTATAAAGGTATAGTCCCAACCTGTCCGGAAATCGCTTTCACGTCTGTTTCATAATCAATTTGCCACTGTTGCAACCAACCCTCATAAGAAACAGTACCTCCACTTATTGAATCCCCTTCTCCATGAACAACAGTAACTCCCAAAACTCTATACGGAGTAGAAAGAACTTCCGCCGCGGCTTTTGCCTTGGTCACTTGATCCATTCCATTTAAATAAGGTGCAGTTCCTTTTTTTAATCCTTGATATCCGGTCGCTGAAACTCCATGGTTGGAAACGGCCACTTGATAATTATTTCCAACAACCAAATTTGTAATCATATTCCCCATAGCACTACCCATTGTTTCTACCGAAGTTTCAACCAATGGGACCAAAGAAGTTCCATCAAGCATTAAATTTTCGTAAGGTTGTGTTGCAGAAAGTACTGGCGAACCGTTCAATCCTACCGCCAAACTTTGTCCAGTAGAAAGAAGATGGTTTATGTAATCCATTTCAGCTCCGATTGAGCCGGTTGCTGAACTCAAAACCGGAGTACCGTTCACCGGAGTGGTTGTTGAAATTGCAGTAACTTCAAATTTAATATATTTTCCCAAATCATCCGGACCTAAAACATATGTATTATCTGTTTCTCCTGCAATCGCAGAGTAAGTTCCTCCTGATGTATTCGCACGCAACCACCTAAATGTGGTTGCCCCTTCAATATCAGCATTTGGATCTATGTATTCATAAGTTGCAGATAATTGCTCATAAAGAGTCGCGAATCCTGTTACAGCAATATTTACTGCGGTCGGCGCTGTCGCCGCAACTAAAACCGGCGTTGTTGTAACTATTTCAGATGGACCGGAATTTCCAAAACTATTTGTCGCAGTAATTTTGAAAGAATATTGTAGCCCATTTGTCAGACCGGTAACTATTGTTGATGTATTTGTTGAGGTCCCATCGTTAAATGTTGAATAAGAATCGGACCCTTTTTTATATTGAATAATATAATCGGTTACAGCCGATCCGTTATCTTCCGAAGCTGTCCAACCAAGAGACACCTGCCCCTCGCCTGCCGTTGCGACTACATTTGTTGGTGGATTTGGTGCCGCTAAATCAGGCGTTGTGGATGAAGAATCTGAAGGATATCCGGTTCCAACACTATTAACAGCAAAAACTCTAAAATCGTATGCGGTTAAATTTGTTAATCCTGTAACGGTAGCTCTTGTGCTAACAGAAGTCCCATCATTAAATGTTGACCAAGAGAGACTGCTGGAAAGTTTATATTCAACTACATAATCGGAGATAGCGGCTGACCCATCGTCCGCAGGCGCATCCCAAAGAACCGTTGCCTGAGTATCTCCCGGATAAATTATTGTTGTTGTCGGCGCACCCGGTGCAGAGAATGAATTGTAGACAAGAAAGTTGTCAGCAGTCAAAGCTCCTGTGTCATAGGTGCCACTAAAATTTACATTCTTGTTGTTAATTGTGTTTGGGACCTGTTCTGCAGTCAATGTTCCTCCCGGTGTCACGGCATTATCCAAATATGCTTCTGCACCACCAGCCGCTTTTATAACAAGTTTTACATGTGTCGCAACATTGTTTGTACAGGTTGCGCCGGTAACACCCGTAGATGTTGTCAATGATCCTTTAAGCAAAATCCATCCTCCGGAGTTACGCATAAGAACTATTGAATCTGCTGGAAGACCTCCCCAAGCACTATAGTAAATACCTCCACGATGTCCACAATCTGTAAAAGTAACATCTGCTTCAATAATCAAATCCGCTAAAGTCCTGTCAAAAGTACTTGACGAACTTATTCCTCTGGTCATGTGTGTCAAATATTGTGTGCCTGTTACTGTGATGTTTCCATTTTGAGCAACATTAGTGGCTCCAGTGTCATATTCTATCCATTTACTGGTGTTGATAACTGTTCCGGTAAAATCA
>Ga0172379_10004800_pt1 | contig 19521 bp, 19 predicted proteins | sample GrowelOW334metaG_FD_119756 | JGI IMG/M metagenome (GOLD analysis project Ga0172379, IMG submission 119756) | Groundwater microbial communities from an aquifer near a municipal landfill in Southern Ontario, Canada - Groundwater well OW334 metaG | ecosystem: Environmental > Aquatic > Deep...
AGAGCCCTTTCCAAAAGTTCTACATTCATATAGCGCCCTATATACAACCATCTCCTCCAGTGTTTCGCTATGATGAGCAATGGCGATAACTTCCACAAGCCCACCTTTATAATGTTGATATTTCCCTAGTTTCATAATGCTTCTTATAATTTTTATCCGTTATGCTTCGATTCAACCTCTTATTTTCTCCGCCAATTTTTTTAGTCTCTTCAGATCCGCCTTTGGGCCATCAGCTGAGCTTAGATAGCCTACATATTTTTTGAAGTAATCCGTCTTTCCGCTGTTATACCGTTTCCAAATTCCCTTTTTCATATGCCTTGTTCCGTGCATTGGAACAAGTTTAATGTGCGCGTGGTCTATCCCAGTTCCTTCCATGATGAGGCCGACTCGACCGACATCTTTGAAATAATCCTCCAGCAATTTTGCTACTTTCTTGGCTGCTAAGATAAATTTCACCAAAGCCTTGTCATCCATTTTTAAAACGTCACCGGCATAATGCTTTTTGGGAATGATCATGGCAAATCCTTTAGTATTGGGAAACGGAGAAAGCCACGCCATATATTTCTTATCCTCCCAAATCAAAGCATCGCCCAAAGGCTTAATCTTGCCTTTAGTGATATCACAAAACATACATCCGCCTGTGTCTGTTTTAATTTTATAGTTTGCCATAATAATCTTTGAAAAAAAATTACTTCACCAAATTTTCATCAATAAATGTCTTCAACGCTTCCAGGTCTTTTTTATCCTTGTCATAATGAAATGTGTTAATTCCAACTGACTGCGCGCTTCCGACCGCTTCAATGCTATGTTCAAAATATAGCACATCTTTTGCGTCAAGCTTAAAATGCTTGAGCATTGTTTTGTAATATTCAGGATCGGTTTTATCTGGATTATGTTTGAGCGTAAATAGTTCATAGGGCAGATTATCCAATCCAAGACTCACCATCTGTTCATCATCCGCATTGGTCAGAATGATTTTTCTATTAGGATATCTCTCCAACAGTTCGTGCAATTCTTTAAAAATTCCATTATCTTTTATTACAAAAGTATTAAATGCGTCGACTAAAATTGTTTTCATAATTTTACTTGGTATAATAGTTATTAACTCCTCTGCATCTTCCGCAGCTGCGAAATCTCATCGCGGATAATGGCGGCTTTTTCAAATTCCAAATTGCGTGCGGCGTCTTTCATTTCACGTTCGCGCAGTTTCACATAGCCCGCGATATCTTCCAGGGTCTCCAGTTGCGAAAAATCTTGCACGATTTTGGGATTGATTTCGTGATCGACAATGGAAATAATTTTTTTCTTGATTGTTTTTGGTATAATTTTGTGTTTTTTATTATACGCTGTTTGCAATGCGCGCCGGCGATTAGTTTCCGCAATCGCCCGCTTCATTGAGCCAGTCATCTGATCAGCATAAAGAATCACTTGTCCGTGTACATTTCTCGCCGCGCGACCGATGGTTTGGATGAGCGAAGTTTCACTACGAAGGAATCCCTCTTTATCAGCATCGAGAATCGCGACCAGCGCCACTTCCGGAAGATCCAAGCCTTCACGAAGAAGGTTCACGCCGACCAAAACATCAAACTCTCCCCGCCGCAGTTTTTCCAAAATACGCACCCGGTCGAGCGTATCCACCCCACTGTGCAAATATTCCGCTTTCACTCCGCTTTCTTTCAAAAAATCTGACAGATCTTCCGCCATTTTTTTAGTGAGCGTCGTCACCAGCACACGATTTTTCTTGGCGACCGTTTTTTCAATTTCACTCGCAACGTCTTTCACTTGCCCTTTAGCCGAGCGAATGATGATTTCCGGATCAATTAGACCGGTTGGACGAATGACTTGTTCAACAATGCCAAGATTAGCCCCCTCTCCTTTATAAGGAGAGGGTTGGGGTGAGGTGGATTTTGATTTTTCAATCTCATATTTCCCCGGCGTGGCAGAAACGAAAATTGTTTGCGCCATCTTTTTTTCAAATTCCTGAAATTTCAGCGGACGATTGTCAAATGCGCTCGGCAAACGAAAACCATTCTCGATCAGATTGGTTTTGCGCGAATGATCGCCGTTATACATTCCATTCAATTGCGCGACAGTCACGTGCGATTCGTCAATCACAGTCAAAAATTCTCTCGCCCCGCCTGCATTATTTCGTGATGCATTGTTGGCCGCAAAGTAGTCCATCAAAGTGTAAGGCGCTTCGCCGGATTCGCGGCCAGTCAAGTATAGTGAATAATTTTCAATCCCGTTGCAATAACCGACTTCGCGCATCATTTCCAAATCTTGGCGCGTCCGGCGCCAAATTCTTTCTGCTTCCAAAATTTTTCCTTTGTCTTGAAAGAACTTTTTCTGATCCTCTAGCTCCTTTTCGATTTTTCCCAGGGCACTTTCCATGATCGCTTCGGGCACAACAAAGTGTTTGGCTGGATAGATGAACGTCTGTTCGAGTATAGCTAGTTTTTCGCCGGTGAGAAAATCATATTCCACAATTTTTCGAATCACATCCCGCTCCAAATCAATCCGCGTCACAATTTCTCGTCCCGGCGTGATGACTTCTAATGTGCTTCCAGTTAAGCGAAATTTTCCCCGCGCCAAAACATCGCTGCGTGCATATTGCATATCCACTAAAATCCGTGCAATTTTTTCGCGTTCCATTTTCGCGCCGATTTTAATTTCTAACATCGAATTGCGATAATAATCTGGACTACCCAAGCCATAGATACAAGAAACGGACGCGCAGATGATCACGTCGTCGCGACTCATCAGCGCCGCCGTAGCGGCGTGACGCAAACGATCAATCTCTTCATTAATCTGGGATTCTTTTTCAATGTACGTATCAGTGGATGCGATGTAGGCTTCGGGTTGATAGTAGTCATAATAGGAAACAAAATATTCCACTGCATTTTTCGGAAAAAAGGTGCGAAATTCTTGCGCCAGTTGCGCGGCCAAAGTTTTGTTCGGCGCAATAACCAGCGTCGGCTTTTGCACTTTTTCAATCACGTTCGCTATCGTGAAAGTTTTCCCCGACCCTGTCACACCCAAAAGCGTCTGGCTTTTCTTGCCAGCATTGAGCCCTGCCGTCAACTGCGCAATCGCATTCGGCTGATCGCCTTCAGGACGAAATTTGGATGAGATTTTGAATTTATTTTCGGACATTTGACAAATTAGTTAACTTATTCTACTATATCCAGTTCCTTGAATAAGTTAATAGAGATAATTGTACTTACTAATATAGTATCATAACCTCATAGAAAAGGAGAAGTGTCATGCCATTCTTTAAGAAACCCGAAAAAGAAGTAGCACATCCTCTAACAGTGGAGGACGCCAGACAGATTTTTGGACTGCAAATTTTGGATATCGGGAAGGTACCTCTGCTGAAAAACATTTCAGCTGAAGATGTTAAGATATCCATAGAAGAAATTCGAGCCATCCGGAATGAAGCCATAAAAAGAAAGTTGGATCTGGCTATTATTGGCTACCTTTGCTGGGTGAGCACTCAGATAATCATAAACCAAATCAGCGCCAACATTAAGCGCACCAATGTTTTTGTTGAAGTGGACAAGCTTATAGGAGAACCACTAAGAGAAAAAACTCCTATCTCCGCCGACATAATAAATATGCTTCGCCTTTTCCATTCTGATCCACGCCACTTCCTGTATGCATTCCACCCGCAGGAGCCAAAAGACCAAAAAAATCTATTTCTTCTGATGTGCGACTATTGGTATGATATCGCGTACAATGGAAATTGAACAACAGCTTTTTCTGTTTCAAGAGCAAGCCAGCATTTTTCCAAAATCCTATCGCGGATTCGGAAAGGTGCTGGCTTTTTACTTTGGCTTAGAAAAAATAATTGTCATCCTGAGCGTAGCGTAGCGAAGTCGAAGGATCTGCTTATGGTAATCCTAAGTTTTACTATAAATCATTAGGCCAACAATAACAGCTAGCAGATCCTTCGACTGCATAAATTTTCTATCGAAAATTTATTCCGCTCAGGATGACATAATATTTTATAATTTTCTCTGAATTAGAGAGAACCCTCACCTGTCACGTGCTCGTGACATCCTCTCCCGAAGGGCGAGGAGAAACTCTCAGTGCAATCAGGAAAATCAGCGCGAATCAGTGGTTCTGATTTATAAATACTTCCCTCCTCTTTTTTTAAGCTCCTCTACCACCTTTTTCACATCCTGCGCCCGGGATTTTGGACAAATTAGCAGTGCGTCATCCGTATCCACGATCAATAGATTGTCTATACCAATTGTCGCAATTAGCTTATCTTTGTTTCCCTTAATAAGAGAATTCCTACTTTCAATGGCCAAGATGTTCCCGTCCGTATAGGCTTGCTCCGGGGAGGCGAGATATTCATAAATGACTCCCCAGGTTCCCATATCCATCCATTTGAAAGGATTGATAATTAGGTAGGTCTGATCAAAAATATGCTTCGTGACATCTTCTACCGGACCGGGTTTCATGGAATTATAAATCCGATCCACTTCCTTGGCTGAATCTTTTTTCCCCAAGGCTATCTTTATTTTCATCAGAGCTTTATACCACGCAGGATTATGCTTTTCATAAAGCTTAAGCATTAATTCCGGATACCAGCAATAATGATTTGAATGGGTAGCTATTTTAAAATTGCAAATCAATTCTTCTGTCTCTTCATATGTATCAAGCCGAGGGATAAATTTTTGAATTTTAAACACATCCACATCTTCAATACTCCTGACTTGATCACCCAACATCAAATAATCTATGCCCATATCAGGATAGAGTGCTTTTTGCCCTCCAGTTACTAGTTTCTTTTCTTTTTTGACCAGCTTTTCAGCCGCTTTGGTCATTTCGATAAATTTCTTGCCCGGCTTTCGCAAGCAATCCGCTTGAACAATCATAAAAGGTTCCTTGGGATATTTCATCGCCACTTTCAAAACGGCAAGACCAGTGGCCGGTCCAGTGTTTTTTGCCACATCGGGTTCTATGATAATATTCTCCAGGGATATTTCCGGCGCGTCTTCAACGACATATTTTACATATCTTCTTTTGGTTGAAACAAAAATATCCTGAGATCCGTATTCCTTAAGTAGCACTTCGATATTTTGTCTAAAGAGCGTTTTATTCCCCACTATTGGCTGAAACTGCTTTGGCTTGTCTTCCCTGCTCAACGGCCAAAGTTTCGTTCCCTGCCCTCCCGCAAAAATTATAAATTTCATAGTATTTTTTATTAATTAATTATATCACCCCCTAATTAAACCACACCGCCCGAAAAAACGAAAGTCTGCTGTAGAGACGCCCCGCTGGGGCGTCTTCTCGTCAATAATTTAGGACACAGCCAAGACGCCCCAGCGGGGCGTCTCTACATAATGCTATTTTGGCTATCACAAGCCAAAAAAAAACCAAAAATAGCCTCGTCGTGCTTGACGAAAGAATGATGCCGTGCTAATCTCAAATGAGTTATTGGACAGAATTTTTAATCTTTTTGAATTCAAAAAAATGCTAAAAATAATCAACATTGCTGAACTTGTCATTGCTATCGCGCTTATTGTCTCCATCCTTCTCCAAAATAGGGGCGCAGGACTCTCGGGAACATTTGGCGGCGGATTTGGCGGCTATTACACCCGACGCGGATTCGAAAGATTTTTAGTCTATTTTTCCATCTTCCTTTCTTCCGTCTTTATCATCCTGGCTATTATTAATTTGATTTTGACTAACAAATTAAATTAAACATATTAGTAAATTAACCGAAAATTGCAAATGGCTCTCTCCGCGCTGTTTTTTCCAGCTCTATCGAGTCAGTAGCTTTAAAGAAAAAATTCTCCTTTCTTTTTTAGTTTTACTCCTTCTTTCTTCCCTTGGCTATTGGGGAGTCTCTTCTTATTATTCTCACACGCAAGCTCTAGCTAATTATGGCGGCGAGTATATTGAAGGCAGTGTGGGACAACCTCAACACATTAATCCGCTTCTGTCCGTTTCTAATGATGTGGACGCCGATCTCTCCAAAATTATCTATAACGGTCTTTTGAAATATGATGCGAATGGCGCACTCACGCCGGATCTGGCAGAGAGCTATGAGATTAGTGATGACAAAACCACCTATACATTTCACTTGAAAAAAAATGTTACTTGGCATGATGGAGTGTCATTCTCCGCTCAGGATGTGATTTTCACTTTCAACCTAATCACCGATCCGGCCTATAAAAGTCCTCTGCGCTCGAATTGGCAAGGTGTCACAGCCAGTTTGATCGATGATTACACTGTCACATTCAATACTAGTCCTTACGCCGGCTTTCTCAACAACCTCACCTTTGGAATTTTGCCTCAGCATCTCTGGGATGATATCAAGCCGGATAATTTTCCGCTCACTCAACTAAATTTGGAGCCGATTGGCACCGGTCCGTTCAAATACACCGCTTTTCAAAAAGATTCCAAAGGCAATATTCTTTCCTATAAACTGGTCGCCAACCCGAGCTATTTTTCCGGCAAGCCCTATCTTTCCAAGCTGACTTTCAATTTTTATTCAGACGAGGATTCCGTCTTAGATGCCTATAACCGCAAAGAAATTATGGGCATCAGTAGCATCTCTTCTCAAAAAATCGCTAACATCAAAAATCAAAAAAGTTCTTTCGAGCATTCTTTTGCCATCCCCCGCTATAGCGCAGTATTTCTCAATCAAAGCAAGAGTTTGCCTCTTGCCGATAATAAAGTCAGAGAAGCGTTAAATTTAGCCACTGATCGAGAAGAACTCATTAAACTTGTGCTAAATGACAAAGGCACTCCGGTCTATTCTCCCATTCTGCCAGGAATGGTTGGTTATTCCGCTGATATGGGCAAGATAACTTTTGACCCGGGCAAAGCCAAAGGAATCCTAGACGACGCTGGCTGGAAAATGGCCGATGACAAATTCCGCGAGAAAGACGACAAGCCCCTAGAGATCAACCTGATCACGACTGATTGGGATGAATTTTCTAAAAGCGCCGAGGTATTGAAAGCACAGTGGGAAAAGATCGGAGTAAAAGTCAACGTTGAAAACTTGTCTGTTTCCAACATCCAACAAAATTTTATCCGACCAAGAGAATATGAAGCTCTGCTTTTCGGACAAGTTCTGGGAGCTGATCCAGACCTCTACTCTTTTTGGCATTCAGCGCAAAAAAAAGATCCCGGATTAAACCTCGCTCTTTTTGGTGATAGCGGAACAGATAAATTGGTTGAGGATGCGCGCGTGGAATTTGATCGAGAAAAAAGAGCTGGCTTTTATACTGATTTTCAGAAAAAATTAGTTGAAGAACTTCCGGCTATTTTTCTTTGTTCCCCTGAGTACATCTACCCGGTCAACAAAAAAGTGCAAGGTATCGAAGCGAAAAATCTCATCTCTCCCGCCGAACGTTTTTCTAATGTGGATAAGTGGTATATCAATACTAAAAGGGTTTGGAAATAATTATTTAAAAAATAAATAATATGCCAAAAACAAACAAGATTGACAAAGAAAATCTGCGCCAAGTCATTATTGATTCTCCCAAGCAATTCGCCGAAGGTTTCCGACTGGCGAAAAATATTAAGCTAAAAAAACAGAAGTTTGCTGCCATTTGCGTTTCCGGAATGGGCGGATCATCGCTTCCGGCCGATCTTCTACGGACCTACATTGAATATTTACATGAAGAAAGCCCCAAGCGGAATGCTCCACTGGAAATAATCCAAAACAAATCATATACTCTACCGAAAAGAACTCTCAAGAATTGCTTGCATATTTTTGCTTCCTATTCCGGCAACACCGAGGAAACACTATCCGCGCTGGATGAAGCAATTAAATTAAAACTTCCCGCTGTCGGACTGATGCATGGCGGAAAATTACAAGAACTTTGTCTCAAAAATAAGATTCCACATATCATTCTTCCAGCAGTCAGTCAACCACGCTATGCCAGCGGGTACTTCTTTGCAACCAGCTTGCAAATTCTCGCCAATCTTGGACTGATTGAAGATAAATCAACAGAAATTATTCGTTTGGCCAAAAAATTAGAAGAGCTCGTTCTAACACTAGAAGCCCCCGGAAAAGCACTAGCCAAAAAATTAGCCGGTAAAACGCCGCTTATCCATACAACTGATCGCTACAAAGCGGTGGCCCTGATCTGGAAAATCAAGATCAATGAAAACGCTAAAACTCCCTGCTTTTGGAATTATTATCCTGAGTTTAATCATAATGAAATGCTTGGTTACACTTTGCCTCAAGCAAACTTTCACATCGTGACACTGCTTGATCCAACTGATAATCCCAGAATCATAAAACGGATGAAAATCACCGCCCCCCTGCTCAAGGCCAAAGGAATTGAAACGACTTTTTTTGAAATGCCTGGCACCGATCTGTTTACTAAAATGTTTGGCACGCTACTCTTTGGCGATTGGGTATCTTATTACCTCGCCCTCATCTACGGCCAAGATCCCACACCGGTTGATATGGTAGAAGATTTAAAAAAAGCTTTAGTCTGAAAAAAAATAAACCGCGCTACTCAAAAGTGCGGTTTTTTTATTGACTGTGATATAATAGGAACAACTAATTTTTAAGCGCAAATCTATGGAACCAAAAATTTTCAAAGCTTATGACATCCGCGGACTTTATCCGACGGAGATCAATAAAGCTGTCGCCTATGCTATCGGCCGAGCGCTCGTCACGCACACCGGTGCAAAAAAGATAATTGTCGGTTTTGATATGCGCGAATCTTCTCCAGAGTTGGAAGCTTGCCTTATCGATGGCATTACCGACCAAGGAGCCGAAGTCATCAAAATCGGCATTTCCACCACGCCAATGCTCTATTTCGCTTCTTGGCAAATTGAAGCTGATGCGGCGGTAATGATTACTGCTTCGCACAATCCGGCCGAGTATAATGGCATGAAATTTTGTCTCAAAAATGCTGTGCCGATTGGTGAAGGTAGCGGGATGGAAGAGATTCGAGATTTGGCACTTACGGGAAAATTTACAGACGGTGAAAAAAAAGGCGCGGTAACAGAAGAACCGAATTTCCACCAAAAATATCTCAACTATATGGCACAGTTTTTCAAAACTGGAAAAACTAAGAAAAAATTAGTGATTGATTTTGCCAATGGAATGGGCATCTTGGACAAAGCAGTTTTTGAAAAATTTCCCTCTGAAATTGAGGCGATTTATATGTACGACACGCTCGACGGTAACTTCCCCAACCACGAAGCCAATCCCCTGAAAACTGAAACACTCAAAGCACTTCAAGAAAAAGTCGTGGCCGAAAAAGCCGATCTCGGCATCGCTTATGACGGAGACGCTGATCGTGTCGGGTTTGTCACGGAAACCGGCGAAGTTGTTCCAATGGATTATCTCATCGCCCTTTTGGCCAAAGAGGTGCTGAAAAAAAATCCCGGCAGTTTAATTCTTATGGATCTGCGCAGTTCCAACGCTGTGAGAGAAGTGATCGAAGAAGCTGGTGGCCAAGTCAATCGTTGTCGCGTCGGACATTCCCTGATCAAGGCACAGATGCGCGAACAAGGAGCGGTTTTTGCCGGAGAACTTTCCGGCCACTATTTCTTCGCGGAAAACAGCAAAGCCGAAATGACTACTTTCGCCGTCATCACGCTTCTCAATTTGATGAACGAAACCGGCCTCAAAATGTCTGAATTAATTGCTGAATTAAAAAGATATTTCCACAGTGGAGAAATCAATTCCGACGTGGCAGACAAAGACGCGGTGATGCAAAAATTAAAAGAAATCTACCAAGACGGAAAACTGGATGAATTGGACGGCATCCGCATTGATTTTCCCGACTGGTGGTTCAATGTCCGCCCTTCAAACACCGAGCCAAAACTGAGACTAAACCTGGAAGCTAAGACGAAAGAATTGATGGAAGAAAAAAGAGATGAAGTACTGGCACTGATTAGAGGATAGATACAAAAAAGAGCCGAGAGGCTCTTTTTTAACTTACCAAATCCATAAATCCACCTCATCCGGTCTTCGACCACCTTCTCCTTAGTAAGGAGAAGGGCATTCTTTCGCATTTTGTCCCCTCTCCTTAATAAGGAGAGGGCTAGGGTGAGGTGGATTTCGAATTAAAATAGACTAATCTACAAAACAAACCCCACCTTCTTTTTCACCTCATCCAACTTCTTCTTTGCGAGCGGTTTGACTTTTTTGGCACCGTCTTTGAGAATAGCCAAAACTTTTTCATCAGACAATTCCGCCATTCTTTTTTGAAATGGTTCGAGAAATTTGATAATCACCTCGGCCAGCTCTGTTTTGAAATCAGAATACTTTTTGCCGACGAAAAGTTTCTCAACTTCTTTTGGTGTTTTATTATCCAAAAGAGCATAGATATTAATCAGATTTTTGAGCGCTGGCTTGTCATCAGAATAGACAATTTCACTGCCAGAATCGGTCACCGCTTTTTTGATTTTTCTGCGCACCGTTTCAGCGTCATCATTGAGGGCGATATAGTTATATTCCGACTTGGCGGATTTGGACATTTTCTTTGTTGGATTATCGAGACCCATAATTCTTTGTCCTTCTTTGGTAATAAAATGTTCCGGAATTGTGAAAGTATTTTCGCCAAATTTCTTGTTAAACCGATTGCCAAGTGTTCTGGCGATTTCAATGTGCTGTAGCTGGTCTTCGCCAACTGGAACTAAATTTGTATCATAGAGCAAAATATCCGCCGCCATCAGGACCGGATAGTTAAAAATTCCCAACGGTACACTCTCAAACGCTTTGCTATCACCCGTACTCAGCTCAGCTTTATCTTTAAATTGAGTCATCCGAGAAAGTTCGCCGGTTTTTGTAATCGTGTTTAAAATCCACATGAGCTCTGCATGCTCAGGCACATGTGATTGAATAAAAAGCGTAGAAACTTTCGGATCAATTCCCGCTGCCAAATAAATTTTAGCCACTTCAATTGTTTTTTTTCTTAGTTCCTCCGGATCTCTCGGCATTGTAATGGCATGCATATCAACAACGCAAAAAATGGAGTCGTATTCATCTTGAAGTTTAACCCAATTCTTGAGTGCTCCAAGATAATTTCCAATATGCAAATTACCCGATGGCGCCACGCCCGAAAAAATTCGTTTTTTCATAATATTAATTCATCAAAAAAATTATAACCTAGCAATACAAGCTCCGTCATCGCAACCATCCGGACAACTTATCGCTTCACTACTATCAATCATTGGCCTATCGGTAAATCTATTGTCCACCCTACAGATTCCTTCCATGACATAGCAACTATCTCCCGAGCATGCTGGAAGACCTTCCGCGTATATTTCCTCGGACGGATTCTTTGTGGCGCAAGAATCAGAGGAAATATGTAATGTTGTTCCGTTTTCCGATGTTGTCGCCCTTCCCTTGACATATATGCTTTTCCCGTCATCGGAATCGACACATCCCGACTGTCGCCCGCATCCCGCCAAGAAAAGAATTCCCAAAAGTAGCGCACTTGCTTTGATCATTTTTTTCATAGTATTTTAAGTAATGTTTATAACTCCATTTTAGCCCATTTCCCCATTTCAAGCAATCTTCCACTAAAAGCAAAAGTCTCACTTAAGTGAGACTTTTTGCTAACTATTATTCGTACATTCGTACAAATTCGTAATTCGTAGAGAACCCTAGACCTCAATAATCACCGGCAAGACCATCGGGCGTCTTTGGGTTTGCTGGAAGAGATAGAGTCCGACCACTTCACGAATATTATCTTCAATGAATTTCTTTTCCGGTGAAGTTTTTTTGGACGTTGTGTCTTTGATCGCTTTTTGCACTCGCCGTTTGGTTTCATTGATCAGATCAAAGTTGTCTTTGACATAGATGAAACCGCGCGATGTGATTTGAATGTTGCCCACCACTTCTTTTTTCTTGCTATCGAGAATAACCGTGATGACAAACATACCGTCGGCGCTGAGAACCTGGCGGTCACGAATGACCACTTGACCTACGTCGCCAACTCCCAGTCCGTCCACCATGACATAACTGGTGTCAATTTTTTTCGGCAAAATTTTGGCTTTGCCTCTTTGGATTTCCAATACATTACCATTATCCAAAACAAAAATATTTTCCTTGCGAAAACCGATTTTCACCGCCAACTTAGCCGCCTCTTTGAGCATATAGTGATTGGCATAGACCGGCAGGAAAAAGTCCGGCCGAACCTGACGGAGCATTTCTTGAATATCAGCCGCACTGCAGTGTCCACTGGTGTGGACATCCATAATGTCACTATGAATGACATTGTCGCATTTGCGATAAAGATTATCTTTCAAGCGTTGGATTGTTCTTTCGTTGCCCGGAATAATTGAGGAAGAAAAAACTATTGTATCGTTTTTCTTGACTTTAATGAATCGGTGATTATCAGTGATGATTCTGGATAGTACGGCATTCCCTTCACCCTGCGCTCCGGTGCAAATTATTACCACCTTGTTTTCCGGATATTTATGTAAGTCGTTGACCGTGATCAGAGTTTCTTTGTGCATTTTGATATAGCCCAATTCTTTGGCAATCTCCACGTTCATCTTCATGCTATAGCCATCGAGGGCCACTTTTTTGCCCACTTTTTCCGCGTATTCCAAGATATGACCGATTCTTCTGATTTGTGAAGAGAAAGTACCGATGATAATTTTTCCCGTCGCCTCGCGGATCAATTTTTCCAGGTTATAATACATTTCTTCTTCAGTCGTGCGAGAAGGATTAGTGACAATCGCGCCCAAACTTTCCAACATCAGAATGCGCGGGCTCGGTAATTTGGCAAGATGACTATAATCCATCAGTTTTCCACCGGCAGGAGTTTTTTCCATCGTCCAGTCGCCGGGATGAATCACGGTTCCATCGGGAGTTTTGAGAATCACGCCAACAGCGTCCATTATGGAGTGTTCCACTTCAAAAAATTCCACGGCAAATTTTCCCAAACTGATTTTGTCTGTCACGGATTTTATGCGGATAGTTTTCAAATTTTGCGCCGAACCTTTTTCAAAATCTTCCAACTTTTTCTTGACCATTGAAAGGGTCATATCCCGACCGATAATCGGCGGGTAGCCTAATTTTTTGAGCAGAATTGGAGCCGCACCGATGTGATCCAGGTGGCCATGACTCAAAACCACGCCCCGGATATTTCTTTCTTTCCCTTTAAGATAGCTGATATTAGGAATGATGTAATCGATTCCCGGCATATCTTCCTCGGGAAACATTAGTCCCATGTCAAGAATTACAATATCTCCGCCATATTCAAAAATCGTCATGTTGCGACCGACTTCTTCTTGGCCTCCCAAAGGAATAATTTTCAAAATTCCCCTTGCGCCTCCCGCGAAAGTTTGCGTCAGTTGCGGGATCCGATTGGTCACAGGTTTAATCCTCGCGAGACCATCGAGGTTTTTTGGTATCGTAAAACTGTTTGGACGTGCCAAACCAGCCGGCGATACATTGGTTGTTTTTTTAAACATACTTTTCGAAAAAATAAAGATACCAAAAAAAGTTGGTTATCTCGAATAAAAGCGACTTCGCGCTTTTTTAAGTTAAAGAAATTAATTAGTAATAAAGAAATAGAATAAAATGACTAAAACAAAAGATTTCCTTCCACTACTGAAATTATACCATACTATTATACACGAATCAATGGGATTGTCAATAGCGTGTGTAGTGATTTAAGTATTAACCTCTCATTCCACTGCCAAGATGAAAGCGAAAGACTGCTCTATCTGCTCTTGAGAATATTGTGAATTTGAAACTTCAAAAGTTATTTAATTTCAATAGAAGAAAAACCGCTAGTTGCTAAGTTCCATGCTTGCGGCAAGGATTCTGCTACCCAATTCATAGTATTTACTTGCTGAGAAGTTGGTTTGGCGCCTGGTTTATTGACAAGAATAAGTCCTACGCTAAATTCTCGTTGTGTATTTGGATATTCTGGTTCACGCTTTCCATAGGCTTCGGAGAAATAGCCATCATGGGATGATACGGGACGAGAAACACCGCTCTTTTTAGGTGAATTTTGTTGCATCGATCCGATTCCCATAAGATCTTCTACGCTTATCCATTGTTTTGTTCCAGTATAGTCTGGATAAATATTTTCTTTTGATGTGTCAGGGATAATCAAAGCAACAGGAGTTGTCTCTGATGAAGGAATAAAACCCATTAAATATAAGTCTAGAGAATTATATCGAAAACTAAAAGTATTAGGATCAAAAACATAGTCAGGCATGTTAAGTTCTGTAAATGTTCCATTGCCATTATCTTTCCATATTCCCCCGTTATTTACATTTGGATAAATTTTATTTCCAATCCGAATCCCTGCATCCACAAAATTACTCCAATGTGCCCCGTCCCTATTTATTGCAAGCTCTGGACTTCCAAGAAACATAACCCAGATGTGTCCTATCTCGTGGATAAGAAGACTTAAATTAAAAAAATTGGGAGTTGCATAATCAATTTCATTATTTATGAGAACAACTTCCCGAAGTTTTCCTTTACTGCCATATTCGGCTGAATTATCAAAAATTATTTTTCCAATTCCTTTTACGTCATTTTTTACTAGAATAGCTTGGTTGTTAATATCTCCGATTTTTTTACCAACAAGAAAATTGGTTGCAAAGATAAGAACGTCATATTGGTCTTGATGTGTTTGATAAAATTTTTTAGTAATGGCTTGAAGGTCAAGTGTTGTCGATACTGATTCTAGTGAATTATCCTCCAGATAACTAAAAAGAGGCGGTGAATCTTTTTCTATTTTTTTCTGTTGAGTAATGGGCTTTTCTGGAGTTGAGGTTTTGTTCTTATTTTGTGTTACCGTTTCTGTTAAACCAGTGTCTCGTGTTGCCACTGGCGTTTCTTGTTTACTAACAGGCTCCGATTTATTAGCAAATGAAAGGTATCCGCCTATTCCTAGGAGAACAACAACAATTAAAGCCAAAGTAATATTTGCAGGACCTTTTTGATTCATATATTCAAAAAATAATGACCTAGTCGCTAAATTCAGTGTACTCTATTTATTAAATTTTTTCAATTTTACTAATCCCCCTAACTGTTATATGCTCTAAGTAGTCAGATTTGCATATTCGTACATTCGTATTAATTCGTAATTCGTAGAAACTTATGAAGATCGGAATCGTCGGCCTGCCCAATGTCGGAAAATCAACCCTTTTCAAAGCCCTGACTAGAACACAAGTAGACATTAGCAACTACCCTTTTTGCACGATTGAGCCTAATGTGGGAATCGTGAAAGTTCCGGACGAGCGACTCGATAAACTCGCCAAAATGTCACAATCAGCAAAAATTATTCCGGCCATTGTTGAATTTGTCGATATTGCCGGCATCGTAAAGGGGGCTTCGACCGGTGAAGGCTTGGGCAATAAATTCCTCTCCAACATCCGCGAGGTTGATGCGATTTGCCAAGTCGTTCGAGTTTTTAGCAATTCCAGCATCATTCATGTTAACAGCAAAATTGATCCGTCAAGTGACATTGAAACGATTAACACCGAGCTAATCCTCGCTGATCTCGAAACTATCGGCAAAGTGAAAATTCGCATTGAAAAAGAAGCGCGAGGGAATAAAAAGGGTGCCACCGAGCAACTGACTGTTTTAAATAAAATCCGAGAAACTCTCGAAGCCGGACGAGTTGCCAATTCCACAATCCTGGACCACGAAGAGGAAAATACAAAGATTATCATCCGAGAACTGTCACTCCTCACGATGAAACCGTTTTTGTATATTTTTAATGTGTCTGACACAACTGAAAAATTGCCAGAAAATCTGGAAAAATTACCGCATATCAAATTGGACATTAAGATAGAAGAGGAGCTGATTGAAATGACAAAAGCGGAAGCGGAAGAACTTGGCGTTCGATCAAATCTAGATGAACTGATTGTCCGCGCCTATGAACTTCTGGGACTAATCACATTTCTCACTACCGGTAAAGATGAAACGCGCGCTTGGACTATAAAAAAGAATTGGACGGCGCCACTGGCCGGCACCGCCATTCACAATGATTTTAAAGAAAAATTCATCCGCGCCGAAGTGATCAACTGGCAAAAACTGCTGGACGCCGGATCATGGTCGCGCGCCAAAGAACTCGGAACGCTCAGATTGGAAGGGAAGGAATATGTTGTGGCTGATGGGGATGTAATTGAATTTAAGATTTAGTTTATATCCCCTTCTCCATTAGGGAGAAGGTGGCCGAAGGCCGGATGAGGGAGAAGCCTTTCAATAATAACCTACTGCTGTTTATATTGCTTTTCTTTTTTAATAACGCCCTTTTCCCTCACCTGTCCTCCGGACATCCTCTCCCTAAGGGAGAGGAGGATAGCTCTAGAAACTTATTTATTCGTACATTCGTATTAATTCGTAATTCGTAGAGAAAAACACATGACCACAATCCACGCCATAATTTTCGGCATCATCCAGGGCTTGGGAGAATTCCTCCCAATCTCTTCTTCCGCCCATCTAGTAATTTTTCCTTGGCTGTTCAATTTTCCTGATCCAGGCTTGTCTTTTGATGTAGCGTTGCATTTCGGAACGCTCATTGCCGTGATACTATTTTTCTGGCGTGATTGGATTGAAATTATCACGCTGGCAATTGGCATTAAAAAAAACACGGCCAAATTCAACTATCCTAAAAATACTTTGTGGCTTTTAGCAATCGCCACAGTTCCCGGCGCGCTAGCCGGATATATACTTGAAAATGAGGCAGAAACAATTTTCCGTTCCCCACTCCTCATCGCCGGAACATTAATTTTTGCTGGACTAGTTTTATATTGGGTTGATCAGGCTGGAAAGAAAAATCAAGATTTTGCTAAAATTTCCCCCAAAAGCGCGCTTCTCATCGGCCTCTCGCAAGCCATCGCTATTATTCCCGGCATATCGCGATCCGGCGCCACAATTTCCACCGCACTGGCTTTGGGCTTTGATCGCACGAGCGCCGCACGTTTTTCATTCCTAATGTCCGCACCGATTATTTTTGGCGCCACGATTTTGAAATTTCCTGAACTCATCAACGATTTTAGTTTCATCCAATTCATCGCCATTCTTTTTTCTGCTATCGCCGGCCTCCTCGCCATCGCTGGCCTTTTGAAATTCATCGAACGCGTCAGTTATAAAATATTTTTCTGGTATCGCTTGGTTTTTGCCTTGATTATTATTTTGGTATATTTGTGGCGATAATGGAGAAAGATCGAATTCAATCAGGTGCAATCAAAGGAATCATGCGCGAACCCGCCTGTTCGGCGTGGCGCAGTCACTGGTCGAATTTGACTAATCCCCCATTATCCTCTATAGTAGAAAAACAATCTAGAAAGCCCCGAAGTTCTCTCGCCTGGCCGATTGGCCAGGATAAGAGCACAAACATTCCGCACAGGGGCAATTCTGGGGCGGATTTTATGTTATTCGCTTCGCGAACCCGTAAAACAAAAAAAGAACGTGCGAATGAATTTATATATAATTAATTTTAATAACGAATGGTGCAGATTTTCTGCGAACATACAACCAAGCTGATTTGTATATTTGTAAATTTGTATTTAATTCGTAATTTGTAGTATGCGTTACGAACTGTTCTATCTCGTCGGCGTTTCCAAAGAGCTCGACTTGGAGAAAATCAAAGCTGAAGTGGACGAAATTGTCCAAAGCTATGGAGGCGTTTTTGAAGAAAAAATGACTCAAGAGAAAAGAAAGATGGCCTATAAAATCAAAAGAGATACTCACGGCATCTACACCGCTAAAAGGTTTTCCATGGAAGAGCCCGCCAATGTGCCGGAAATCATCAACAAACTTAATCTCAATCCGGGAGTCTTGCGCTTCATCATCAGCGATGCATCCGAGTTGCCAGAACTGAAAACGAAAGAGGAGCGTATTGAGCAAGAGGAAAAAAGAGGTGAAGTGGAAAAAATGCGTGAAGCTAAAAAGGAAGCAGCAGAGCTTGAAAAAAATCCTCCCAAAAAAGAAGAGATTGCTCCGGACGTTACTCCGGAAACTGTTGAGGAGAAAGCTCAAAGCGCCGAAGCTATTGATAAAAAATTAGAAGAAATTCTTAATATCTAGTTTTTAATTAATTATTAAGTTCAGACGCATTAAAATGCGTCTCTACGAATAACAAAAAATATGAACATCAACAAGGCGATTATCGTGGGAAGATTGACCCGCGATCCAGAGGTACGAACAACAACAACCGGACAAACCGTAGCTTCCATCTCCATCGCGACTAATCGTTTTTGGAAAGACAAAAACGGCCAAAGACAAGACCAGACTGAATATCACAATGTCGTGCTTTGGGGCAGACTAGGTGAAATTGCCGGACAATATCTAACTAAAGGTCAAGAAGCTTATATCGAAGGCCGACTAACTACCAGAAAATACACGGGAAAAGACGGCATCGAAAAAAGAACCACCGAAATCGTCGCTGAAAATATGCAACTCGGATCACGTGCCGGTCAAGGTGGCGGACAGTCCGCCGGAAGCTACAGCAAACCAGCCGCCGCGCCTGCTCAAGCACAAGCTCCTCAAGCTCAAGCCGCCGAAGAAATCCCCACCATTAATCTTGATGAGGAAGAAGATGAAGTGAGAATTGAGGATGTGCCGTTTTAGTTTAAATTACTAACTAATTACAAGTCTTACGCATTTAAGTTCCTCCCTTTAGCAAAGGGAGGCTAGGAGAGATTTGAAAAACTATCCCTTATCGATAGCCTTTCAAATCCCCCTCAATCCCCCTTTTCCAAAGGGGGAGGATGCACGAGCCATAAATTTATTATATGTATAACAATCGCAACAGCAACGAAATCAGTGTAGTGGAGAAAAAACTCTGCCACTTTTGCCAGAATCGGATCGAAAAGATCGATTTTAAGGATGCCTATTTCATCCGCCGTTTTATGAACTCTCAAGGCAAGATCTATCCACCAAAACGACATGGCACTTGCACTAAGCACCAAAGAGTGCTAACGAACGCCATCAAAAAGGCCCGCGTTATGGCACTGGTGCCTTTTGTGGCGAGATAATCCAAGTAAAAGCAGGTTCGAGTTTGCAACTCGAACCGCATAGTTTACGAGCTACATCAGGTTGATAGTAAACTAAAAGGACCGGGTTGCAAACCCGCTCCTGCAAAGTATCAAATTTTATTCGCATCATTCGCATTAATTCGCGTATTTGTATTATACTTTTATGATTGGAATTTCCGACATTAAAACTGGAAAAAATATTATTTTGGACGGAGTGCCTTTTACCGTGCTCTATCATGAACATTCCAAAACTGGTCGCGCCGGCTCAGTTTTGCGCACCCGCCTCAAAAATTTGACGACTGGCGCGGTGCTCGAGAAAACTTTTCAAGGCGCGGAAACAATTGAGGAAGCCGAGATTACCAAATCTAAAGCTCAATTCCTCTATAAGGAAAAAGCGGACTATTGTTTTATGGATAATGAGTCCTATGAACAATTTGCGCTCTCCACTTCAGCACTGGGCAATAATGTTGATTATCTGACCGAAGGCACGGAGGTCATCTTTTTGAATTTTAACGGAAATGCGATCAACATTGAACTGCCCATCAAGATGAAACTAAAAGTCACCGAAGCACC
>Ga0172379_10004802_pt1 | contig 19515 bp, 19 predicted proteins | sample GrowelOW334metaG_FD_119756 | JGI IMG/M metagenome (GOLD analysis project Ga0172379, IMG submission 119756) | Groundwater microbial communities from an aquifer near a municipal landfill in Southern Ontario, Canada - Groundwater well OW334 metaG | ecosystem: Environmental > Aquatic > Deep...
AACGGAGCAGTCGTTCTTCATGAGGAGAACGGAAATTTTTCTTCAACTCTTACATTTCCGCGCGGCGGCTCTATACTTACCTTCGTGGCCACCGACCGCTTTGGCAGAACAGTGACTGCGGCACGCACGGTCTTCGTTCCCTGATTTACTTACACATTAAAACTTAAACCTGTATTTTATGGCATTTGGAAAACCAAAAAAAGAGAAAGTCCTGAAGACAGTCACTGCGACGACTACGGATAAAAGCGAGAAGCAAAAATCAATTGACCATGCTCTGAAAGAGATTCGTACAAAGTTTGGAGACGAAGCAATTACGGTCTTTGGTGCTGGTTCACCACAAAAAATTCCAGTGATATCAACTGGTTCAATTGGTCTTGATTCAGCTCTTGGTGTCGGAGGACTTCCTCGTGGACGCATTATTGAAATATTCGGCCCTGAATCGTCTGGGAAAACGACACTTGCACTTCATGTCATTGCTGAAGCACAAAAGGCCGGAGGTATTGCAGCATTCGTTGACGCAGAACATGCGCTTGACCCAGAATATGCACGACGAATTGGAGTTAAGCTTGTAGAGCTTCTTATTTCCCAACCAGACACGGGTGAACAAGCACTTGATATTGTTGAATCACTTGTGCGAAGCGGAAATGTGGACATTATTGTTATTGATTCTGTTGCCGCGCTTACACCTAAAGACGAGATTGAGGGAGAAATGGGACAACAACATGTCGGGAAACAGGCGCGATTGATGAGTCAGGCATTGCGCAAACTAACTGCAATTGCCGCGCGAAGCAAGACAATCGTTATTTTCATCAATCAAATCCGTATGCAAATAGGAGTTATGTTCGGTAATCCTGAAACAACGCCTGGCGGGAAAGCATTGAAATTTTACACATCGGTGCGTTTAGATATTCGTCGCATCGCTTCAATAAAGAAAGGAGAGGAGGTCGTTGGTGGTCGTGTGCGAGTTAAGGTGGTAAAAAATAAAGTCGCCGCCCCATTCAAAACAACAGAATTTGATCTCTTGTATAACGAGGGCATTAGTAGTGAGGGTGAACTAATTGCTCTTGGAGAGAAATTTGGTCTCGTTGAAAAGGCGGGGGCAACTTACAAATTCAATGGAGAAAAATTGGCAGTTGGCTACGATGCGTCTCGCACATTTTTGCGCGAGAATAAAAATGTCGCAAAGGAACTCCTGAAACAAATAAAATTAAAACTTGCAGATTGAAGAAAGCGCGCGAACTGTCTCGCGTGCAAGATAGATGAAAGACGCGAATGTAAGAAGTGTAAGTATCTGAACAACAAGCCGCGTATTACCGAATGCATTAATAAAGAAATTAGGGAGGCGTACGAAATCCTCTGGGGCATTTTGGAATACGCGCTCAACCCACACTTCTTTCCCTATACCCCATAGGGCGAGAATAAGAGTAAGAATTGCTAAAGTTATTGTTGAAATAATGAGCCCTAATATGCGAATGAGATGAACGCGGCGCATCACAGCTCGTTCAATGGCCGATTGATTATTTGTTGGTTCCATAGAGTCATTACGAGTAGTGTTGTTCATCATATGATTGTTTAAAAAGTTTTTTTGCACGATGCACGCGTGTTTTCACAGCCGGAATAGAAAGATTTTCGCTCTCTGCAATTTCTTCCTGTGTCTTCCCTTCTATAAATTGCATTCGCAAAATTTTTGCAGCGGTCTCAGGTAATTTTGCGAGTGCCGCAAGAACTTCATTTCTAATTGATAAGTCCTCAATAAATTCAGCACGCACATCTGGAAGCGACTCATAATGTTCTGGATCGAGCTCTGCCCGTTGTCCTCCTTCTTTTTTTAATACAGCATATTTCGTGTAAGCAACACGATTGAGGATAGTATACGCCCATGATGAGAAGCTGGCGCCTTCCTGCTGATGATATTTGTCTGAATAGAGATACATTTTGGTAAATGCGTCTTGCACCGATTCCTCTGCATCTTCAGGATTCCTTAATATCGTCCGTGCTCTTCGAAGAAGAGGTGCTTCATAACGACGGACAAGAATAGCAAAAAGATTTGGCTCTTTCCTTGAGCGCGCAAGTATCTCGGCATCCGAGAGCGTGTTTAAGTCCTCTGTGGTTGAAAAACTCATTATATTTGCTAGCATACACGAATCCGCCTCAAGCGGTACTTTTTATAACAAAAATTATTTAACTCTAGTTTCAGACCTATGTCCGTATTGTCTTATAACGAAATCGTCTCCAAAAAAATAATCAACTACAATAATGAGCCGTACGAGGTTCTTTCTTCTCATGTATTCCGTATGCAACAGCGCAAACCGGTTAATCAGACCAAATTACGACACCTCGTATCTGGGAAAGTTACCGAAATTTCATTCCATCAAAATGAGACAGCTGAAGAAGCAGATATCGGTAAAATGCAGGCGCAATATCTGTATACGAATCGCCCTGGCCGGGCAGGCAGTGAAAGTTGGTTTGCAGAGGAAGGAAATCCAAAAAATCGTTTTTCATTCCCTGAAGAAGTCGTGCGAGACAAAGTTCAATGGCTTGCCCAAAACACTGTTGTTGAAGTGCTGACCTATGAAGATGAACCAATATCAATTAAGATACCAATAAAAGTAGAACTTGAAGTAAAAGAGGCACCACCTGGAACTAAGGGTAATACAGCAACAGGTGGAACTAAGATTGTAGTCCTCTCAACTGGCGCAAAAATAGATGCTCCGCTTTTTATCAACGCAGGCGATATTGTCCGTATTAACACCGATACTGGCGATTATACCGAACGAGTTGAAAAGGCATAATATTTACGCGGAAATGTACGGGAGAAGCGCCATATAACGGGCGCGCTTGACTGCTTGCATAATGTCACGCTGCTTGTTGGCCGGAATGCCTGTGCGCTTTTTAGAAAGCATTTTTGCGTGTGAATTCGTGAACTGTTTCAGATACGCGACATCTTTATAGTCGGTATATTTTTTTATTTCTATTTCTTCTCTTTCAGCTTGGTATGCCATGGTGAAATATTTAAATGTTTAAAAATTTAAAAAGGAATGTCTTCCGGATTTATTTCTTCGTCAGGATATTTAATCGCCTCATCATCCTTTGGAGCCGATTGTGGTTCTTCGCCATGGTACGACTGCCCTGATCCTGATGATTGACCGCCTCCTTTCCCTCCATCTCCGAACTGGAAATTGTCTACAACAATCTCGGTGCGATAATTTTTCTTGCCGCTTTCTTTATCGTCCCAACTGCGCGTTTGAATACGGCCTTCAACAAAAAGAGGACGGCCCTTCTTCATATATTGCGCAATAAGTTCTGCTGAACGACCAAAAGCAACAATGTTATGAAATTCAGTTGCTTCTTGCTTTTGTCCGCTTTTATCCTTATAGGTACGATTCGTTGCGAGACCGAATGAAACAAGATGCTGCCCTGAAGGAAGCGCTTTCAACTCCGGGTCACGCGTGAGGTTGCCGTATAAGAATGCTTTGTTGAGATACATAATTTTATTATATCGCGGAATGCTCTATCACCGTGTCAAGCTCTGCATTACTGTCTACTTCCGTCTCTTTGGTGCGCTCTGGCGTTTTCATAAAAAGTTCGCGCATCTCGCTTGAATGACGAGCAGCATCTTTCGTAGTCAAAAGATCAATAAAACGAATAATTCGTTTATCTGCTCCAGCAGTTGTAATTACTTCAGAATGATTCTCTGGTAGCGCTTCGTAAACAATCCAAGAGAAATAAGCGGAATCAAAATCGCGGCGGCCATTCGTTTCTTGTCTTGAAATAGTGTATGCGAGCGGAATCTTCTCCGGTTCACTCTCAGCAATCACAGTACCCTTTTTCACGATGAACTCGCGCATTATTTGGTACGCTTTTTTTACTTCTTCGGTAGGAAGTTCGGGGTCAAGGTGGAAGCCAAGCTCATATACACGAGGTTCGGAACCATCATCTTCCTCAATTTCACTAATTTCCATATCTATATCCTGTTTCGCCATAATGGCGGCATCCTAGCACGGTATTAAGCCGTCTGCAAGGTAAATAGCCGTTCTGCGTTTGAGAGAAGTTCCTTACGAACGGTCTCAATATTCTCGCCTCTAATTTCCGCAATTTTTGCTACAACTTCAATAATAGAGAGAGAGTCGTTGCGCTCACCGCGGCGGCTCGCTGGTGCAACAAATGGGGCGTCGGTTTCGGAAAGAATATTCGTAAGTGGTACTGTTTTGATAACCGTATCGTAATCGTGAGTGAATGTGATGACTGCAGTAAAAGAAATAGTGAAGCCGAGCGCAAAAAATTCTTGCGCCTCTTCTAAAGTTCCAGAAAAGAAATGTATATTGCCCCGTAACTTTGAGTTAATTTTTTCTTCTTTCAAAATTGAAATCATATCCTCATATGCATCACGCGCGCCCGCAGACGGGCGCGCATGAATCATAAGTGGTTTATCAAGTTCAATAGCAAGAGCAATATGTTTTCTGAAAAGCTCCTTTTGCTTGTCCTTCGTAGCTTCAGCGGAGTAGGATGTTTCGTTATTAGGCAAACGATAATAATCCAATCCGCACTCCCCTATCGCCACGACTTTCTTATGCATCGCGAGCTCATGAAACGCAATTTCATCAAAAAATTCTTGTCCAATGTGGTCTGGATGAACACCTACAGAAGCGAATAAATATTCGTGTTTTTCTGCAAGAAGAAGTGCTTGCTTTGATGATTCTAAATCATCGCCAACGACAATTGCCACGATATCATCTTCTCTCATTCGCTCAATAATTTCTTCTCGGTCTTGTGTGTACTGTTTAAGCTGCAGATGGCAATGTGCATCTACATATTTCACATTCATAATCGCGGGAAAAGATTATCAGGTTTTTTGTGAGTCAATACAGCTTCTTTAATTTGTGCACTTGTTGATGGCATAAATGGCTCAAGGTCAGTGGCAATCGCATTCAATTCTCGTACCAATTTTTTGATAATCAACAATGCTTCATTGCGGATGCTTTCTTCTCCGGATTTAATTCCTACAAAAGGTTTTTTAATTTCTATCAACGCATCATTATGTCCAATGCGTTCCCAAATACTGTCCATTGCACGATTAAATTCAAATGCTTCGATATGTGCAGAAACTGAAGTGTCTGGTTTGGTTTCCTGAGTTATTTCTACTGGACCTTGAAAATGCGTTGTGGCCATTTGCATCACGCGTGCGACAAGATTCCCTAGACCGTTTGTAAGGTTAGCAGTATAGGAATCTTTGAATCGTTCAATTGTAAAATCACTGTCTTCAAATGGATGAATATGCCGAGCTAGAAAGTAACGAAGTGCGTCAATACCATATTCGTCCGCTACTGCAAGCGGGTCAATGACATTACCGAGTGTCTTACTCATTTTCTGTCCTTCGCTTGTAATAAAACCGTGAATGAAGATTTGTTTGGAAGTCGGTAATCCTGCTGACATAAGCATCGCTTGCCACATCGCTGATTGTTGACGCAAATTATCTTTTCCTGCAATTTGGAACGCATTTGGCAATTCTTTTGTTCCCCACCACTTCTCAAAATTCTGTTCATCTTCAGGCCACCCGAGTGTTGAAACATAATTAACTAGAGCATCAAACCATACATACATAACATGTTCTTCATCGTCAGGCACTGGTATTCCCCATGGCATTTTGCTTTTCAGGCGCGAGATAGAAAAATCTTTAAGACCTCTCTCAACAAAACTCTTTATTTCTCCTAAACGCGACTGTGGCACAACAAAATCGGGTTGAGTCGTATATAAATCAAGAAGTTTTTGTTGGTATTTTGAGAATTTAAAGAAATAGTTTTCTTCTTTAATAATCTGAATTTCCAAATTTGGGTGTATGAAACAGCGACCATCTTCTAACTCTGTCTCGTCTTTTTCCAATTCACACCCAACACAATATTTCATTTCATACTCTCCTTTGTAGATATCGCCATTTTTAAAACAACGCTTCCAGAATTCTTGGGCGGCCTGTATATGATGAGGATCGGTAGTACGGATAAAATTTGTATAACTGAGATTTAATTTTTCCTTTAATGCACGAAAACGCATTGCATATAGGTCAACATAATCCTTAGTTGGAAGATTATTATCAAGAGCTTTCTGAAAAATCTTTAAACCATGCTCATCAGTGCCTGTATTAAAAATCACTTCATCCCCCTTGAGACGATGATAACGAGCTATAATATCCGCTTGTATAAATTCAAGTGCATGACCCATGTGTGGATCTGCATTTAGATACGGAAGAGTAGTTGTGATATAAAAGTTCTTTTTCACATTATGTATTTTTGTGCGCGAGACGGCGCTTTCGTTTATCAAAATCAGAAATGAATTCAAGCGCAACCGCCGCCATCGGCACTGAGAGCAGCGCCCCTAAGAACCCTGCGAGCGTATAACCAGCAATAAGCGCCACAATGACGAGAAGCGGCGGAATACCGACAATCTTTTTCACAATGAGTGGATAGATGAGATTTGATTCAAATTGATTCACAACGATATAGAGACCAGCCACAATAGCCGCGATTGCAAGACCTCCATCTGAATATCCAATAACAACAGCCGTTGCCCCAGCTAACAAAGAGCCGAAGATAGGAATAATTTCTGCAAGCGCAGTAAAGACAGAGAGAAGAAGCGCGTATGGGACGCCTATAATAAGAAGCCCGAGATACACAAGTATTCCCACAATAACTGAAAGTAGCACTTGCCCCTGCATCCAAAGACCTATTTTCTTCTGAGACCGCTTCCATAGATCTACTGAATAATCCTCGTAAGCAACCGGCATTATTAATCGAAGGAAATCGTCAACTCCAGTATCCTGAAGAGCGAAATAAAATGAAAGTACAATAACCAACAGAAGAGAAAAAATGCCTCCGAAGAATGTGGAAAGAAGTTGAAACACTCCGCTAGATGTCGCCGAGAAGACGGATTGTAGCGAAAGAAGAGTGCTTAACATTGACTGTATCCCACCACTTTGGCTACTTATAATATTTGTCGCATTGGTAATATTTGAGAACGAATCAGAAGAATTGAGCGTATCAAGATACTTCGGTAGAATAGAAAGGAAATTAGCGGTATCGGCAATAATCGGTGGAAAGAAGAAATATAAAAGTGTAAATAGAGAACCGAAAACAAGCACATAGACAAGGAGTGCGCTGACAAAGCGTGGAATATGACGACGAATGAAAAATAAAATCCACGGTTCTATTGCAGAAGCAATTACAATTGCGGCAAGTACAAGAAGTACCAAGTCGCGCAATAGCCATAAAACATATACGCCAGCAATAATGAAAAGCGCGGTAATAACTGTGCCTGAGGTTATGGAAACGCGAAATTCCTTATCCATAAAGGCATCCTAACACATTTCTTTTATTGTATTGCAGTTTGGATACGAACGGCAGCTTCGGAAATAGAGAGCCGTTCTTGTTCTCCGGTGTCACGATGACGAAGAGTAACGGTATCTTTAAGGTCAGGATTCTCTCCCAAAGTATCAAAATCAACTGTGATGCAGAATGGTGTTCCAATTTCATCTTGCCGACGATAGCGCTTACCGATATTGCCATTATCGTCCCACGAAATTGCTGGATGTATTTTTTTCAGTATTGTGCGTACTTCCCTCGCTTTTTCTACGAGTTCAGGTTTATTTTTCAGTAATGGTGACACCATCGCTTTTACTGGTGCAACTTTCGGCACAAGAGCAAGATAAGTACGCGTCTCGCCACCGAGTTTGTCTTCACGATACGCATCGGCAATTACCGCAAAGAATAGGCGTCCAACACCGCCTGAAGATTCTATGATATGCGGGACAAAACGCTCACAGGTGTCCTGGTCAAAATAATCAAGTGCTTCCACGCTTCCCTTTGAATGCTGTGTGAGGTCGTAGTCGCCACGCGCATGAATACCTTCAAGTTCGTCAAAACCCCACGGGAATGCATATTCAATATCCCACGCGTCCTTTGCATAAAATACGAGATTCTCGTGTTGTTTCCAGCGAAGGTTCTTCTCCTGCAAACCAAGATCTAGAAGTGCATTCCAGCGATATTCTTTCAATTTTTTATATTCCGTCATTTCTTCTTCTGGTCGTGTAAAATATTGCATTTCCATTTGTTCAAATTCACGAGTGCGGAAAAGAAATTGTCGTGGAGATATTTCATTCCTAAACGCCTTGCCGATCTGTGCGATACCAAACGGCAATTTCATCGGGTTGGAATCCAGAATGTTTTTATAATTTACATAAATACCCTGACAGGTTTCTCCTCGCAGATACGAAGGGTCGTTACTCTGTTCGGTAAAATCGCCTAGATTTGACTTCACGAGCAAATTAAATTTGCGCGCGTTTGAAAAATTATGACTTCCGCATTTTTCACACACGATTTCCGCACGATGTGCGTCAAAAAGATTATTTATTTCTTCCTCGTTCATCTTTTCATCAGCGGCGATGCCGATGGATTCAAGTGCTTTGTCCACGCGAATGCGAGCGTTGCATTCTTTGCACTCTGCCATTGGATCAGAAAATCCTTTGGTATGCCCGCTTTCTTCCCAGATGCGCGGATTCATAAAAATACTCGAATCGAGTCCGACGATGTCGTCTCGATCATACACCATCTTCTTCCACCATTGCGCTTTGAGATTATTTTCTAGTTCTACTCCAAGAGGACCAAAATCGTACACGCCCGCGAATCCGCCGTATATTTCAGACGAAGGAAACACAAATCCTCTGCGTTTGGCGAGCGAGACGATTTTTTCCATTAGATTTGGATCGGACATACCTTATATCATTGCACAATTGCGTTCTCACTGACATACCCTGGATCGCCACTTGTTTCAGTTGTTACGGGATCTGCTGAGGCAGAGACCTGCACGCCAGCGAAACGATCATATCCTGAAAATGATGCTGTTCCTGTAAGCGCTGGCGCACTGCCCTTTTGTGAAGTTGACGGTGTGAGAGAGACCTGAAAAGAGCCGTGTGCACTCATATTCTGATTAAGGTCACCTATATTCCAAGAGATAGTGCGAGATCCTTTGTCATATGAAAATGAACCGTCACCGGTAGATGCTCCGTCATACGATATATAACTCGGCAAAATCGTAGAAACTGTACCGCCAGCGACTGTATTTCCTTTATTTTGTGCACTCCAAACAATAGTATAAGTTGTGGCTTGATTAGCGCGTGGCGGAATAGGGCCACTTGAACTGAAAGATCCTGAACTATGAAGTGAAGATGCCGAAAAGATAATAGAAGTTACAACTTTCGCAATCTTTGTAGCTGATGAATTCATAATTTCAGTTACGCTTGTCTGCCCTGCTCGCGTACCTGATACAGAAGTTTTAAATGTTATTGTCGGCATAGAAGTTAGAACTCCGGACGCAAATGTTGAAAATGAAAATGAACCTATACCGGAAGCGCCCGGTGCGAGCGTTGCCAGTGAAGGATCGGTGTCCCTGCTAAAAACAATTGTGTGGTCAGAAGAACGGTAGAAACCATTTGATGTTCTTATACTGTCATAATCAATTGCAGAACCAGAGATCGCTACTGAGACAGTTGCATTATTGATGCTTGTTGGAAGAGTGTTGGTATAAGAAACGGAAACACTTTGAGAGCTTCCAGAATTTACAACTGGATTTGAAGAGGTATTACCATTGATTGCTAGCGTCGTAGTAATGAAAGGCGCTGTGATTGTCACAGATGCATCTTGAGTCATATAGGAAACAGCAATCGTATGGTCTTTCGCTGTTTTAGCTGTTCCAACAGTAAAACGAAAGGTCTTTTGTTCGTTATCTTGTCCAAGAAGAGTTCCAGTAAGTTTTATTGTCTTGCTTTCATTCGGAGACAAAGAACCGACGAAAAAACTTGAGTTATCCAAAGGAAGTGATGATGAAGTGACAGAAAAACCAAAAGGTAACGAAGATGAGAGAACAATATCATTCAATGGTACTGTTGCATTTGATCGAGCTGTAATGGTAAATAAAAGCGGCGCGCCTGAAACTGTCTCAGTAGGTGCATCAACAGAAACAGAAAGTGGCGTGGAAGAAATTGCGAGCGCATATGATGATTTCTTTACAAAGATTGAATTGGAATTAGTTGTACCGTAGGAGAGCGAAATTGGTAATGCAAGCGCTTGACCGGCACTTCCAAATAAAATAACTTTTACTGAACGATTGACTGTCATACCTGGTGTAAGCGTACCTAAATTCTCAGTGAATCGTGGATAAGAACTCAATACATCGTCAGCATTTCGTGTACCGTCTGGGAAATTAATTTCAATAGTTGCATTTTCTATCGCAACCGAATTTTTATTTGTGATAGTAAACGCGAGAGGAACCATATCGCCAGCAGCAATAGTTGATGGCCCTTGTGTAACAATTGACACTTTGTCTACAGAAACCTCGTTTCCTCCAAAATAGAAGAAGTACCCAGCAATACCAAGCGAAACAAGGAAAAAAAGAAACGCAATTATAAAGAAAATACCTGCAAAGCGCATATGTCGCTCCCTACCGAATGAAGTGTTTTTGAATACACTCTTTCCCCATTCATGAGGGATAGAATTTTGATCTGAAACAATAGGTATTGTATGAGAACCAGAAAGAGAAACGCTGGGTTCATAGAGTCGTTCGCGTGCTCGTTCAAGCGAACCAATTGTATCTTCAGGAAGTTGTGGCATCAAACATAGTATATCAAAGCCTAGAGGCCGTAATGCCGTGATTGATGCGTGTTATATATTTCGTTCGATTCTTCTCAATTTCAACAAGCAATTGTTGAGTAAATAAGTATGATTCTCCTGGGATTTCTCCTGTATCAAGCCCAAGCACAGCTAATATGCGAAGCACGGCAAGAACTTCAGCAGAGCTGTGTTCTTTTTCAGGAAGTATAGAAAGTGCTTTAAAAAAACTTTCTATAATTAGGAAAAGTGTCGGGTCATATATTTCCCCAGCGACGAGCCGTGTAAGAAGGCCTGAAACGCGTGCCGCCCTCACTCGCGAACAATTCTTCATACACGCGAACCAATTTTCTTCAAGAACAGCCCCCGCAACACGCCAACTTTCTTTCCCGCGTACAAGAACTAAAGAACTCTGTGATAAAGTCGCGAGCGAAGCAGCAAGTTTTGCTCCAGAGCGGCGAATTCCTTGCGCGCGTGCACGAACGAGACCAAGATCTGGCGTAAGAAGAGTAACAAAAGCATTCGCTTCTCCTAAAGATGAACGCGATAGTACAATACCGCGTGTTTCATATTTATGGCGCATTGTGAATTAGATTAAACCGCACTTCGCCAGTAGAAAGAGTGACTGTATGTTTCCCTTCCAAATTAATCTCTGTGCGCACGCTATCTTTTGGAGATAATCCGTCTGCCTTGCGCGCTTGTGCGATAGCACTTGTCATCTCGCGCTCATCACCTTCTTTAATGAGTTCTGGAGTTAGTATAGTATCCAACGCCAGTTCTTTGCCAATAACTATTTTTTTTACATTTACTTCTTCAGCAAGAATAGAAGAAAGTTCATCTGTAAGTTTTTCTGGAATAGTTAGTGAAGCAAGTGTCTGCCGTACTTTTATTCCTGCCTTTTGGCGCAACTGTAACGCTTCAGATGCAAATGCTCGTGTGAGTGCCATATCAGCAAGAAGTCCTTTACCTTTATTTTTTGAGAAAATATTTGAAAAACTGAAAGAACTCTTTTTTTCAGGCCAATCAGCAAGATGCACACTTTCTTGGTCATTTTTTTCCTTTACACTTTGGAAAATCTCTTCAGCGATAAACGGCATAACTGGTGCTATAACTTTTGAAAATTCTTTGAGTACAAATCGTGTGGTTGCGAGAGCATCATCTCTATCTTTTTTGTTCTCCCCTTTCATTCGATCACGAGAACGACGAATATACCAAGTTGAAAAATCATCAATAAATTCGCGCATCGGCCGTGTCGCTCGTGGAACATCGTAACTATCAAATGCTTTCGTTGTTGTAAGAATAAGCCCGCGAAGTCGTGCAATAATCCAACGGTCTAATATATTAGTACTTGCATCGCTTGCTGAACAAATTTCATTTTTGTATAGAGTATAAAATGCGAGAATATTCTGAAGCATATTTACTACGCGTGAATGCACATCTTTAACATCTTCATCACGAAAAGATAAATCCTCTGCCTGCATTAAGACCGAAGACATTAGATAATAACGAAATGCATCTGCACCATAAAGATCAAAAAGAGTAAAAGGATCAGTGTAATTTCCCTTACTTTTAGAAAATTTTGACCCATCTGTTGCAAGTATTGTTCCTGTCGTAATGACATTGCGGAATGCTATTCGCCCAAAAAGTTCTACTCCAATTGCATGCAGATAATAGAACCATGCGCGCGTTTGCCCGATATATTCAGACACGAAATCCCCAGGCGAACGACTCTCAAATTCTTGGCGATTCTCAAATGGATAATGATATTCAGCAAACGGCATACAGCCGGATTCAACCCAACAATCAACCACCTCTGGAATGCGTGTGAGCGCCTCACCTTTTTCATTAAAAAGTTCTATCCGATCAATATAAGGAAGATGCAAATCAATTTCACCACGAGCATTTTTGGGGAGATCTGCTCCCGGTTTCATATAACTTTTTAATTCTTCAAGAGAACCAATGACTGTCACATTTCCTTTTTTGTCTTTCCATATTGGAAGAGGACTCGCCCAAAAACGATTACGAGAAATAGTCCAGTCGGGAGCACTTTCTATAATTTTTCTGAAACGACCGTGTTTCAAATGTGTAGGTATCCAGCCAATTTTTTCATTCTCTGCAAGCATTTTCTGCTTCACTGATTGAATGTTAATGAACCAGCTAGAGACGGCGTTGTAGATAAGCGGTGTTCCGCAACGATAACAGTGCGGATATGAATGTGTGTGTGGTGCTTTCGCAAAAAGAAGCCCGCGCGACTCAAGGTCTTCTTTTATTTTTATTTCTGCTTTTTTGATATATTCTCCACGCAAAAATTCAGGAGCATCGTCATTGTAAGTTGCATTGGAATTCAAAATTGGAACCATCGGCAATCCTTCTTTCATTCCGAGATTGAAATCATCTTCACCGTAAATAACGGCCGTGTGTACTATTCCAGTTCCCTCTTCGGTTGTGACGAAATCCGCCGGGAGCACTTGCCACTTCTTTCCTGTGTATGCTTTCACTTTTTCTATTTCATAAAGTGGAATATATTCCCTGCCAATAAGTTCGCCCCCGCCAAATTCCCTTTCTACTTTATCGAAATTGTTTAAGACAGCAGACATCCTGTCTTTGGCAAGGATATAGTTTTCTTTTCCCGCTTTGACCTGTACATATGTCACTTTCGGATTAATAGCCAAAGCAACATTTCCGGGTAGAGTCCATGGAGTTGTTGTCCACGCAAGAAAAAAAGTGTTTGATGGAAAACCTCGTGATGCGGTGTCATTCAATTTAAACTTTACTGTCACTGCCTCTTCAGTAATGTCTTTATATGTATTGTCCATCGCGATTTCTGCTTTCGCGAGTGGCGTCTCACAATGAGGGCAATACATCAACACTTTCCTTCCCTCATAGAGTTGACCTTTCTTATGAATCTCTTTCAGTCCCCACCAGACACTTTCAATGAACGAATTGTCCATTGTCTTGTATGAATTATCAAAATCCACCCATCTTCCGAGACGAACAATGTATCGTTTCCAGTCGTGTACATATTCTAGAACCATCGCTCGTGCGGTTTCATTAAATTTTTCAATACCGAGCGTCAGTATTTCTTTTTTATTTTTCAAACCAAGTTTTTTCTCTACAAGTGACTCAATCGGGAGACCATGTGTATCCCAACCCCAGCGACGACGAACACGATATCCGCGCATCGTCTTATATCGTGGAATGAGATCTTTAGATGTTGAAGAAAGCAATGAACCCGAATGAGGCGTTCCAGTTGCAAATGGAGGACCATCATAAAAAACAAATTCGCCTTTGGTGGATTTCTTGGCAAGGGACTTTTCAAAAATATGCTCGCGTTCCCAAAACGCTAGAACTTCTTCCTCTCGTTTCGCTGCCTCTGACTTCTCGGACATATCAGCCATAGATACTTATCGTAGCGTTTACTAGGTAAAAAAGAAACAGCTGCGAGAAACTCGCAGCTGTTTTTCTTTACAATCCCGTTTTCATCCGTTTTCATCCGGTATAGAAGAAGGCGTCAGGAATCCCGTAACTGAACCCGATCGAAGGATTCCCGAACGGTCCCACCATATGGTAGGTCGCTCTCTTGGCAAGACCGCGCTTCATTCCGCCATTCTCCTGAGACATGTTGCCCCCCTTACAATGAATAGATGCACGGGATTGTGCAATCTATAAGAAAGGATAACATATCCAATAAGTTTATGCAAGTGTCAAGATATTTACGCTAAAAACTATATAGAAATCATTTGTGTAATAAAAAAACAGCTGTGGGGTGACCTCCACAGCTGAATAATATCTCACCGTCCGATTACGCGGAGTTCGCCATCCCTGAAACAACAGCAGGGGCAATTTCCGCCTTCTTGCAATTGCGCGGACAATTGCGCGGACACCGATGGTCGTTTACCAGTACTGCGAAGATTCCAACAAACTTCGGGACTGCCACAGAATGACCGAATTCAAATTCCTTTGCCGCTGCTGTTACATTGAGATCGCGTGGTGCACTTCCAGCAAGCGCCGCACGATTAAAGAATTCCTCAGTTGTGCATCTGCATTCCCCCATCGCTTTTTTGACAAAAGCAATTGAGACGCCCATTTCTTTCCTTCTGTTCCTTTTAAAGGCCATGCGCTGCCCCCTTTAAATGCAGATGTGCTGGATTGTGCGGTCTGCTGAAGAATATAACGCTATTAGTAATTTTATGCAACGCATTAAAATGCGTTCACATCTTTTCTGGAGCGGAAATACCAAGAAGAGTTAAGCCGTTCGTCATTGTATTCACGAACGCACGCGCAACAAGTAATTTATGCGTTTCATATTCGTCACCTATAATGCGCTCTTTTGCATAAAAAGAATTCCATTCGCCTGCGAGTTCCGTGAGATAATTAACAATATGATTTGGAACAAACTCGCGCGCTGCGCGCGCGGTAACTTCAGGAAAATGTAAAATAATTCGCTCAATCCGCGCCGGCTCCTCCGGCTCGGAACTATTGTTTGTTGATTGTTGATTGGATGCCTTTTCAATAATTGACTTCGCCCGTACCAAAGCATATTGCAAATACGGCCCAGAATCGCCATCAAGAGAAAGTGATTTTTCAGGGTCAAAAATAATATCGGAGCCCGGTGCTTGTCGCAGAATCATATATTTGATTGCCCCAAGTGCGACCTGTTCCGCAATAATTGGGTCCGGATTTTTATCGCTTGTCTGTTCAATAACATCCTTGATGAAATCGCTGACTGTAATGACGCTTCCTTCTCGCGAAGACATTTTTCCTGAAGAAAGTTTTAAGAAGCCAGTCGCTATATGTGTCGTTTTTACAGCAAGGTTTGGCGCGAGCTCTGAGAGCGCCGCAAGAATGGTCTTGAAACGACCCGTTTGTTCATTTCCCGTAACGATGACAACCTTGTCTGAAGGCCATCGTTCTTCTTTTAAGAAAGCGAGCCCGATATCTTTCGCTTCATAAGTTGGGGTATTGTGCGAAGTGATAAATACCATCGTGTGCACTCCCTTCCCTTCTCCATTATAAATAATGGCACCATCGCTTTTTTCAAAAATACCTTTCGCAAGTCCGTCTTGTACAATGCGCATTCCAATCTCTGTCGTATCGCTGTCAAAAAATTCAAAATCAAAATGAGTTCCGAGAATATTCCATATGCGACGAAACTCTTCAACGGAAATATCGCGCCCTTTCCGCCAAAGTTCCATTAGTGCTTTATCAGTACCTGTATATATCGCCTGATTGAGTGCATCTATTTCTTTCTTCGCCTCGCAGTAGCCATTGGCGAAGGCGGGATTTGCTTCCGGTAACGCCTCATACGCGTGTGAGCCGTTCGCATATGCCTCGCCAATTTCTTTTGCTGTTACAGGTTCTGTGATTCCTTTTTTCTGCAATCCCCAAAGTGCCTTCGCAACATTAGGGCCAATGTCTCCGCCAAATGTATTTCGCGCAATCGTCGCGCCAGCATTCTCAATAAGTCGTGATATCGTCTCGCCAACAACAGTACCGATCAAATGTCCTATATGCATTTCTTTAAATGCATTTGGATTGGAGTATTCAACAATGATGCGTTTACCATTTTCTTCATTTCCTTTTCCCCATTCTGAGCCCTTTGCATCTGCTTCTGAAACAGCAAACGATACGGCCTCGCGCGCGAGTGTGATATTCACGAAGCCAGCTCCTGCGACTTCAACTTTTGACACATTATTGCCCAATTTTTCCTTTATATTTTTTGCAACTTCTTCAGCGTTCTTCATTCCAATAAATACTGCATAATCGCCATACGCCATATTTGCAGGCCGTTCAATAACAGCATTCGCAAACGCATTCCCAATCGCTTCTCGTATTTGCTCTTCCATACAGGCAGTATAGCGATTTCTTACTTGTTTGACTATTTGTGTACATTCTGTACGATGCCACAGGATAACAGTTCCTAAAACGACAAAACAAAGGAGAACACCGATGGATCTTTATAAACCGTTTGATGAACGGACGCCGGATACCCAATATCAAGATCGACTCAGGAGCATCTTGATGAATGGTGAGTTGGTGGGAAGCACTGCACAAGGTGTCGGAGCGTTTACTTGCTTCGGGACACTTCCTCCAATGGTATTTAATCTATCGAATGGAGTGCCATTCATAACTGAGCGAAAAATCGGCTTTTGGAAAAAGGCTGTCGCAGAAATAATCGCATTCATCAATGGTGCGCGCACTATTGATGAAATCGAGTCGTACGGATGCAATTTCTGGGAGGATTATCGCGGAGGTGGCACAGAGCTTGGACTTGAACCGGATGATATGGGTCCTGGTTCGTATGGTGCAGCATTCCACGATTTTGAGAAACCAGATGGAGGAACACTGAATCAATTTGAGCAATTGCTTGAACAGATTCAAAAGTACCCGAATATGCGGACACATCTCGTTACTCCATGGAAGCCATACTACACGGCGCGTGGTATAAACCGAAAAGTTATCGTAGCGCCATGTCATGGATGGCTTCATTTCCGTGTCATAGACGGGAAGCTTCATATGCGAATGGATCAACGATCAGCGGATATGCCAGTCGGTGTCCCGTCAAATATGATTCAGTACTCAGCACTTCTTCTTATGATGTGCCAAGTGACCAATTATCCGCCTGGCAATTATGTGCACAGTTTCTCAGATGCACATATTTACGAAGATCAGGTTGAGAAGGTGCGCGAACTCGTTACACGAAATGCAAGGCGCTTCCCAATCCTTCGGATCGATCCAACAGTGAAAAATTTGTTCGATTTCCGAACCGAACACTTTTCACTCGATGAGTACACTCCGCATTCGGCAATGAATATTCCTTACAGCCCTTAAGGGAGACGCCAATGAAGAAAAAGCAAGTTGATGTAGGAAATGCAACGGTCGTGCCACGCGATGATTATGTACAGATACTCGAAGCAATCATCGCAGAAGGATTCTGTCCATTCTGCGAAGAGCACCTTCCTAAACATCATCGTCGACCAATTCTCTACACAAGCAAGCATTGGTTCGTGACGGAAAATGCGTGGCCATATAATGGCTCCAGATTTCATTTTCTATTCATTTCTAGGACACACATCGAAAAGACAGAAGATCTGACTACTGAGATGTGGGTCGACTTCCATAAACAATATCGGAAGTTGATGAAAGAAAATGAGATAGAAGGTGCAACACTTATGATTCGCTCCGGCAATACGGAAATTACTGGCGCGTCGGTCACTCATCTCCATGCACACCTTATCGTCGGCAACAAACGAGTAGAACATTCGCAGGCAATCAAAGCCATTGTCGGTTTTGAGAAGTAAAAGAAACCCCTCGTCCTATTTCAGGACGAGGGGTTTATTTTTCATACCCAAAGGAACTACATTTCAACACGAATGATTTCTACTCCTTTCGATTGAAGTGCTTCTGCTCCGGCAATAAGGGAATACCCTTCCATGTAAAAAAGGCGTCTTATTCCGGAAGATGCGCAGAGATACGCACAAGGAGGGCACGGAAAGGTCGTGACATAGAGATCACAACCTTTCATAGAGATTCCTCTTTGTGCAGCCGTTGCGACGATTTTCGCTTCTGCATGTAATGCACCGGAGACATCAATATGATGACCGGGTTCGCAGTTGCTTCGTGGATCGCCGTAGCAATATACACTTTGTTCGTGCGGCATATGCTGATTGAAGGAGAATATGAGAATTTGTTTCCTCCTCACGAGAAGTGCTCCTATCTGCCGCCACCAGTCGGGACTTCTTTCCGCAATACTGGATGCAAGTCGCATAAGCGAGCGATCATATTCATCGATTGAAATAACTTGTTCGCCCTCAGGACGCCGTTTCGCTTGCGTAGCACCCCAGTCCCAACGAAGGAACCAGCTGTTGTCGAACATAACCGACACGCCCGAAAGATACTTTTCAGCCATTACATGTGCCACATCTTCATCGGGCATGACCACAAGATTCGACTGCTCTACGACATACAGATCATTCTTGGTTAAGATACGAACATCAGAAAAGATTCCGAGTGCTAGAATCATTTTCTGCACTTCAACCGGTTTTACGCCTGGCAAGTGACGAACGAGTGATGAGAATTCTTGTATAAACTCGTCGCCGAGTATGTACAGAACACCTCCTTCATACGCCCGGAAAAGCTTCAGGTACCCAGCGTGTGGCGTCGCCACATACGCAACCAACACGGCCTTACTTCCCATCGAGTTCATTTCGCACCTCCATGAGTGCTGCGGCAAGCGCTCGCTCTATTTTCACGAGTACACTTGCTGCACCATCTAGAGAAAGACGACGGACACGCGCAGTTGTGCTTGTTTCCGACTGTGGCGGAAGATTTACTACATGTGCGCACTGTCGTTGTATCTTGTCTAAGTCCGGAAGATCTTTCGTGGATTCCGAGATGACCCGAACATCGTGTTCAACGATTTTGAATAACTGATCGGCCTCGTGCTGTAGAGTGATGATGTCAACTGCCCGCAAATGTCCTAACATTCTGAGGCGTTCATCCTGAGGCACGATAGGCCGATCCGGACCTTTGCGCTTTTTCGTGAAGTCATCGGTGTCTACTCCGACCACCATAATTATATGGTCGGTATCGGGATACAGTTTCGCTGCCTCCTTTTTCCCATTTGAGATGTACTCGGCATGTCCGATGTGAATCAGATCCCACACACCCGTCGTAAAAACGATGGTGCAACCCATTGAGCGCAGCTCATCAATAAGTTTTACGAGATCTGAATGATTCGGCACGAATCGATCTTCGAATGTTGCCATTCCTTTGATGATTCGCAGTGCTCTTTTGCAATTCGTGTTCAACTGCGGTTCACGATACTCTTTAACAACCAGATCTTTTTTCATTACCTGTCTCC
>Ga0172379_10004803_pt1 | contig 19502 bp, 12 predicted proteins | sample GrowelOW334metaG_FD_119756 | JGI IMG/M metagenome (GOLD analysis project Ga0172379, IMG submission 119756) | Groundwater microbial communities from an aquifer near a municipal landfill in Southern Ontario, Canada - Groundwater well OW334 metaG | ecosystem: Environmental > Aquatic > Deep...
AACCCTTTACCCCCTGCTGGCGGCATGGATTCCCAACCTGCTTTTCAGTGTTGCGGCGTATTACCTGATCCGGCGGGTCAACACCTAATTCGTCCCCTAAATCATGGTGAAATATTTGATTTTTATTGAAAGCGATAATGTGGGGGAAAGCGTTTGTGTAGCAGCTTTTAAACCGTAATGCTCAAGCATGACCTGCCACTCTGCTTGGTTTGCATCAACAGATTGATTCATGAAGCAAACAATGATGCAAACAAGAGCCGTTGATTCATTGTTTGCTCAATGATTGCTTCAAATGCCATAGAGCGGTCTGGCCATGCCCCTCTTGATAGACCAGCCCGTCTGATTCCAACTCCTTCATAATCCTATAGACCTGCTGACGTCCCAAGTCTGTAAAGTTTCTGATGTCAGCATTGCGGAGATGCCTATCTTTAAGCAGAGACAGGATGCGGACTTTGATTGCTTCTCGATCCAGCCTTCGTGTCATGTCGTAGGCTACGCCCTCGTTCAGGATGGCTGACGCCCGCCGAGAAAGACGATACGTCATACCACGGCCGGAGCCACTGTGTTCCAGCATTAGGAGGTGGGTCTCCAGGGAGGCCAATTTTTCACGCAGGCGCCGATCATCGTAAGGATAGGCTTGGCGAATGTCATTCCAATGTGCTTCATGACGTCGCCTGAAGAAATGGAGGAGCAGGAGATCATCCACATCCAGATAGGCGCCGTGCTTATCTGTCAGAAAAGAGAGCAGCGCTTTGAATGCCAGATCCACCTTCTGACCGGGGAAGGTCACGCGCACTGTCTGTCCTATTTCATCAAAGGCCGGCGGTTCTTTTCCTTCTTCCAAGAGTGCGCGGAAGATACGCGGGACACCAAGATTTTGCCGGTTTACCAGACGAGTGGCCAACAACACGGTCTCGACCAGATATCGGTTTCGTGTGACCGGCGCATGGTGGAGAATATTTTCCGGCGTGACACCTCCGGTAAAACCGCCTGGACTGTTGATCTCGAATCGGTCGCGATAGTGCCGGATAAATACCATTCCCGGAATTGTATAGTCCCGGTGGGCGAAGGCATTCAGCAAGGCTTCACGCAGTGCAATGGTCGGATACTGAGGAAATTCTGCATGGAATAGGCCGGAAGGAACTGTCGTCACAGGGTTTTGCTGTCCCAGAAGAAGCATAATCTTATCCAGTGCCACAAGGATACAGTCCCGGCCGCTTACCGGCGGCGTTTCATAGTCCGTATCCGTGCGCAGTCTGCTGTATTTCCATTCATGGTTAGGGGCATGTTCGGCGATAATTTCGTCTCTTCCAGCAACCAGCAAACCAGCTACGGTCAGACGGCCCTCCTTGAGGAAACCCAACTTACCGCATAGGTCCGTGTCATCACAGACCAATAGGTCACCCGGAGATCCCATGTTTTTCATTTCACGGCGCAGGATTTCAATAGCTGCCGGAGAGATCACCCGGAAGGGGTTATCGAGGGGCATGATCTTTGCCGTAGGATCGCTCAATCCGGCCTTTTCCCGCAGTTGGCGTAACAAGGAACCGGTTAGAGGCTTGCAGTCTTTACCTATCCGCATCCATCCTTTACCGGAAGTGGTTGTATAAGGGGGCATTGAAGGATGGACATGCATTAGCAGAAGACGACGCATGCCGTATGTCACCCATTCGAACTGCACCGGCAGCTTCGGGTCAATGCTGTCGTATAGGGTTGCCTTCAGCGATTCCAGATCAGGTGCAAAATCGAGTCCCACAATCGCCTTGTCACATCCGATTAACCGTTCCTTGATGCCGAAAACAACCGTTCCACCGGAGGCATTGCCGAGGCATACGGCCATTTCTTTAGCCAGTTCCCGCAATTTTGCTTCCGTCGGACATTCTTTGAAATCGAGAGTCTCGTTTTCAAGATCATCGGCGATTTGCTCTTCAAGTTGAGGCAGAAGAGAGAGTATCTTTTCGGGTGTATAAGCCATGACAAGTTCTCCCGGATGTAGTTTTACCAGTCCTAATGTCAGATCCAAGACTCGCAGTCCACTCTACTCATGAACTCGATTACCATTTACCACCCCTCCCGCAGCGCGTCCAACTGGATTGCCGAATCGAGGACACGGCTGCACGACTCCCAATCGACGTTTTCAATCCTGTCGTAGCGCATCTCGAAGGGGTGGCGTTTCGGGACGGCATCGATTACCCGCTTGGCCTCCTCTTCGTCCTTCAGGGCGGCTGCAACCCAGACGTCTTCCAGGGTATCTGGTATCTGGCCGAACATGTTTCGAATATTCACCAGTCTCTCCGATAGGAGCTGGTGGACGCGGTCCTCCACGGAACCCCTGTAGCGCATGTTGCAGATCAGCACCTCGGGCCGCAACTGGCCGATCCGCTGGATCCTTCCCTTGCGCTGTTCCAGTCGCGTCGGATTCCAAGGAAGGTCGAGATTGATCAGGGACCCTAAGCGTTGGAGGTTGAGCCCCTCCGACGCGGCGTCCGTGCCGATGACCAGGCGCAATTCCCCGGTCGTAATTCTTTTTTTGACTTCATCCCGGTTCATGCGGTGGAAGACACCTTTTTCGATGATCCCCGATTTCGTCGCATTGGCATAGACGCCGATCTTTTCGTCGGGCATGCGTTTCGACAGATGCAGACCCAGCCAGAGTACCGAATCGTAGAACTGGCTGAAGATGATGCAGCCCATAGAAATCCAGCCGCCGGCAACGGTGTCGTTCGCCGTGAGGAGCCCTTCCACTTGACGGAGCTTCGGGTCTTCGTCCTGGTTTTCTTCAAGGATTTTCAGGAAGCGCCTCAACACTGTCTGTTCCTCATGGGATAGCGGATAGAGGAAGGATAATTTCTCTTCCCCCTCGTTTTCACCTTCCTCATCTGCCTGATCACCCTGAGCTTGAGTCCCAAGCATTTTCATTGCGGTCAACCTGCCCGCCTCGATGGTGCTGCCCACGCGGCGCAGGAGAATCGTCTTCATGAAGCCCGAATTGAGTCCGGGCCTGCTGGCCAAAATGGCGCAGAATTCCTCGGCGGCGTCGTAAGCGTCCCGGAGAAAAGGTGGCAGGCCAATGGCCTCGGCATCGCTCTCCCCGAAGAGGCGCACCTCGATCCGCTGGAGATAGGGCTCATTGGTATGGGGGTCGATGGTGCTTTCAAGGAAATCGCGGGTCCGCCGGATGATGTGACGGATGAACGGGTTGTGCTTCGGGAAGAAGTCGTGCGACAGGCGCTTGATCCGCTGTAAATCCGGCGTGCGCAGACTGTGGAACGCCTCCGGGGAAATCCAGTGCTCGGAAGGATCGGTATTCAGGCTCCGGCGGAGCAACTCAAAATCCATGCCCTCTTCCTGGGGCGGCAGGGGGTCGCGCATCCACTCCCAGAGGTCCGTCGTCACATCGACGGGCTTCGTTTGTTCAAGAACGAGGCCAATCCCTTCCCGTGGTCGAGTCCGCCAGCGGCTGTATAGGGAACCCAGTACGTCGTTTTCCCCCTCGTTCAGGGCGTCCAGGAGGTCCCACGCCTCGATCGGATCGAGCTGCACCGGCGTCGCCGTGGCCAACAGCAGGCTCCGGGTTCTCGGGGCGATATCCATCAAAAAGCGCAGCAGGTTGTTGGGCTCGGCCTTCTCTCCCCAGTGCGTGGGGCCGAGATTGGATCGCCTGGCCCGGTGAGCCTCGTCGAGGATTACGCATTCATAATCGAGATCCTTGATCAGAGCGACGGTTTCCGATCCACGGATGATCAACCCCGTGGACATAATGCCGATCCGGCGGGGGCATTTTCTCATCCCCTGAGGGCCGTATTCGGGATAGGCCACCTCTTGTTCGTCGATCCACTGTCGGCCGTTCCACCGCGCCGAAGGCATATCCAGGAGGTTCCAGAGCTCGTCCTGCCACTGGATCATCAATGGCTTTGGGACAAGGATGAGGATCGGCCTGTTGCCGTAGAGAGCCATCAGTTTAGCGGCGAGGGCCAGTTGAACGGTCTTTCCCAAACCCACCTGGTCGGCCAGGAGATACCGGGCGCCGCCGTTCTTATGGGCGTCGAAGGCCAGTTTGATGAAGGATTTCTGATGTGCCCAGAGGCCGTTTTCCCGTCGGTAGATGGGCAGTTCCACAATCGGTTCGGCAGGGTCGGCCTCTTCCTTTTTCCAGGCGTCGATATCGGGGACGACGACCCGATGGATCAGCCGGGCCACGTCCTGTACGACCGCCTCCGCCAGGTCCACCGCCTGGGGGGAGGACCACAGGGCGTCGAATTCCTCCTGCACCCACCGGACGCCCTCCTCGCTTTCATCAAGCCAGACCAACTCATAATTGCTGACCCAGGCCGTCCGGGACTCGTTGGCGCTGCCGATAAAGCAGACCTGCGATCCGTCTGTTCGGGTGATCACGCCGGCCTTGCCGTGGATCAGGCCGAAGACCTCGTCGGGGAGAACCTTCACCTTGAGAAGGCCGCTGCTGAGAAAATCGTAGAGCCGCTGGAGTCTGGCCTTCATGGGTGCGCCGATCTCGGCGGGAAGCGAAGCGCACCATTCGCGGTGCATTCCCCACTTGGCCGCCCGGGCGGTTTGGACATCCAGGGGGTTAAGACAGGAGTTGCAGACTACTCGGGCGCAGGTCTCGCCGCCCTCCCGCACCATCTGTTCCAGGGCCTCGCCCGCCACCTCCAAAAGGGAGGAACTGAAGAACCCTGCGATCCGGTCGTACCGGAGGGCACCCTGCAACCGAGTGGCCAGAAAATCCTTCAGCGGACTGCGACGCGAGGAATAACGTTGGATCATTGTTCAATCTGGCCACTATGGCCTGTCATTTGGCGGCGCCTTTTGACCATATTACACGGCCGCCGCCAGAGGGATATTCTCAAGGGTGACATCAGGAACGCGGCCTTGCCCCAAGACCTCGGTGGCGTCAAGGATTTCGATTCCGACAAGCTTCTCATCCGGTCCGATGTTCAGAGCAATTTCCTCATTCAGTCTCACGGTGCGGCATTCATGTTTGCCTTCAATCAGCCTGATGTAAAGGGCATCGATTTCTGGATCATAACTGATTTTCATCGCTCTCTCTATCGTTATCCTCATCGATTTAAATTGATGGCCCAGCATGGGTCTTCCAGATCCGTTAGTTCGTAGGCGAAAGAAATACATGGTAACGGTTCCGATTGAGGAGAAATTCGACGCGGGACATGCCGGCCGGCTCGGCAGCTATCCCCGAGGAGAGACGTCCGAGCTCATAGAGCTTCACGGCGGCCAACATCTGCAACTCCCGGCTAAAACTGATTTCATCCGTCTTCTCTGCCAAGAGTACATTTTCCGGCACCTCGATGACGATCTGTCTCGTCACCATGGGCAATTCCTATAAAATGTTAGCTTATTCCAAGCTCTAGTACCGGGGGTCGGATCATTTTCAACAGCCATAGTGCCCCCTTTCAGTTTCCGAGTATCTTTACCTTTGTCTTTCCCGCTATTCTGAGCAGTTCTGAGTCATGAATGCCGAATCGTAGCCATTCTCGATTTAGGTCGGCCATATCACGGTTTGCCCGATTCCTTCGCACTTCACCGAGCCAAACAAATTGTTCGGGAGTTGAATCAAAATAGTAAATCGGCATATCAGCTTCACCCTCAACTGGAGAACGGGCAAGAACCCGGCCAGTTTTCCCATCACCGCGAAACTTGAACGTTCTTACTTTTCTGGGATGCGGGACGATATGGAGAGCGGTGTGGATACCGCCCTCTTCTGCGATTATCAAATTTGTCTTTCCTTGAGATACATCGATTTCAATCATCAGGAACATTCTTTCCTCATCGTTCAAACGCAGAGTATCACACGCGGGAGTCAAGCAGTAAAAATACCTTTTCGTAGTTTTTCCGTCTTCAGTCTCCGTTCGTCTCAGAATTGTTCCAAGTGTTAAAGAAGGTACCCATCCTTCATCAGAATGCAGCTTCGACATGCCGAATGCTTCTCGTTTTAATGCAATATGTCGGGAGAACTTACATTCGCCTGTTTTGGCCTCAAACTCCGTCCCGTGTAAAGCATGGGAAAGAAGTACCCTTTTGTCTTCTGGAAATTTTTTTTCGACATCTCCGACCTTAATTTTACCTTCCTTAATTCCATCTTGAAGTAGCCCATTGATAAATGCCCGATCAATTGAATACGAATTGTATGCAAACTGACCTTTGGGTTGACCTTTTACATCAAGCCAGAGCGCTATGCTATCCCGCTCCAGATAATTGTCGGCTACTTTATCCAACCCCAGAGCAGCATCACACTCAGAGACAAAAAGTTCACGAATCAGCTCTGAAACATCGCTTGGCGGATCAGTAATCAGACGATTGGTGACAAAAGCGGCATCAAGGTCACACGAAAATCTGGTAATGATGTGGTGAACATTCCGGCGAATCGCAGCAACGGCAGCAAGAGCAAAAGAAGGTAAAATACCATCAGAAAGGGCCGTAAAAGCTTCGAGAATCCGTGTTGGAAGGGCGGCACCGTGTACATCTTGCTTATTGAGGACGAGCAGGCAGTGATGCTTTCCAGAAGCGAGGCCACCTTTTTCATCGATTTTATTTGAAATCAAACCGCCGGCTGTTAGCTCTGCCACGGCATCTCTGGTTACTACATCAGTGTTCGTTTGTCCGGTATAAACACAGATCAGGCGAAGCCGACCTTTTTCAGCGTGGTCCTTTTCTGCGATTGTCTTTAATATTCTTTTCGTAAGATTCGGGTTCGTATCCCTCAAGTACCAGTCGATGACAACAATGTCCGCTGGCATTGAGGCGAGCATCACACGGCGGAAAATCTTTTCTTCGTCCGTATCCTTATCTTCTGGGAACACAAAAGCGCAAGCAATTTCCTCTTCTGCAAATGCATCGGATAGTTCCCTTACATTCAGGTTATGGGCTAGAATAATTCCTTCACCCGCACCCGCTTTATCTCTCTTTCGCTCCTCAGCAATAGCCTCATCTTCGCTTTCAGCTTCTTCTGTGGACGATTTTGCACCATCTCCCGTTTCTTCTGAAACTTCCGCCGTGAGTTCTGGTAAATTGTCACCCATGCCCTCATCCACAATTGTTGCACTTTCTCCAGCGAAAAATTTGATCTCTTCCACTCGCTCCAAAACCGGCTGGTTATCAATGACCACCGCATGCATGACGAACTTGCGGACAGCATTACGACAATGCTCACGCCACAAGGTATCCACGTCAACCGCTTGAGCTTCATTTGTCACCTTCTGCCCCCTCCTCATCTGTAATGGCAGTATTAATACGAAATACTGGTTCGATATCTGACCCGGCTTGCATCAGCTCGATGTCGAACCCCTCTCTCCGCAATGTATCTCGCGAAATTGCCAACCCCATTCCTCGTCCGCCGGGTTTAGTCGTCTCTCCAAATTCGAAAATCCGCTCCCGCAAACGCTCCTCGATTCCTGGACCGCTATTGGACACCAAAAATCCTTCATTGTCCACGTTCAGACGGATCACTTTTTCTCGCTTCGCGCCGTTCGCTACCCAATAGATAGCATTGTCTACGATGTTTATGAATGCTCCGAGCAATGCGGATGATCGGCATTTTACCTTATAGGCCAGAAACTCGCTGGAGGCTTCGACCTTAATCCCATTCTCATCCAACGCTTTTCTAAAAATCCTGAGGAGATGCATGCGGATTTCATCCCCGGAGATTTCAACCTTCGATCGGTTCAAACGTCGGCCGAGAGGGTCAAGAAGCTTCAAGTAGCCGTCGATGTGGTCGAACGAATCACGCAAACGCCGGTATATCACTTTCAGCTTCGGTGTTCCATCTGCCCAGGGTTTCAAATCTCGCATAGCAGTCCGCATATCGCGCGCGGTTTTCTCAAACTCATGCTGGAGGATACCCACAGACATTCCCATTTGCGCAAAATCTGAATAAAATTCGACCTGTTCTTCAAGCCGTTGCGTACGTTGCTCCATAGCACCGGTGCGATCTTCAAGGGTCTCCCGCTCCTTTATGCTTTCTGCAAAGTCCGTCATCTGCCTTCGGATAGAATCCAGCAACGACGCTTGCCTCTCGCGGATCACTGTTATCTCACGCTCAATGACGGCCCGTGACTCCTCCAGATTAAGTGGTTGCGTCGCCGTTTTCCGAGTGAAATTGATCAACAACGTTTCAACAGCCTCACGGAATTGGGCGAATTCTTCCCGTACCACATCCTTGATGGTTTTTAACGTCTCTTCGGCTGCGGCATAAGCATCATTTCGTAAGACGGAGAGATCGCGAACGAGACCATCTCTTTGTGATTCTAATAGCTGTAACGCTACAGCACGACGTTGAGCCTCGCTTATACGATTTTCCGTTGCGTGACGGATTTTTCCAATCAGTTCTCTCCGTAGCGGCTCGATCACATCTGTTCGAACTTGACCAGACATACGTTGATACGATGCCCAATCTTTCTCCAGCTTGCTCGTCAGCGACAAACCGCGAGGTTTTGTGATGATGACATCGGATCCCAAGGCGGATATTCGTTTCCATACATCCGTTTCAAGCTCACGGACTCCGATAGCAAGATCACCATCGTCTTCCAGTGTCATTAGATGTTGTAACCGATTTTCTGTATCCTCACCGATTTCTTCAGCCCGGCGTTCAAGCTCGCCTGAATTGTATCTTTCAAAAAATCTCTGGAGAAGTTTGCCGAACCCGGTCCGACGTTCATCAGCTTTCTTTTTTTGCTTTTCAAGAAATTTTGCTTCAGCGGTAAACGCATTTTTCTGATCCCAATATGTTTCGCCCTGAGGTGATGAAGGTCGAAAAAATTCAAGAGCCAGCCGCTGAAAAAAGTTTATCAGTACAACACGAAAATCTCGATATGCTTGATTTTGGCGGAACCCCTCACGTCCGGCTTTTTCATTTAACGCACTATTTTCCTTTTTATTTATAGCAATATAACCAAAGACACGCCGATATGAGAAAAACCAATCTTGCGCACTTTTTGTTCTCCTCTTTTCCATATCGAGAAAATCGAGATCAGAATTGCCATAAGGAAGAATACGAATTCCATCTCGATAAATATAAAGTCCGCCAATTCTAAATAATTTGTCGTATAATGTCTTGTGGTCATCTGCAGACAGATGACTTTCTTTGTGCTCCCCCATTAAATACGCGACATCTATAGAAAATGGCCCACAGTTAATTGATCGACCTCGTCCCTCAACCCAGTTGCATACGAACGGTTTGCGCTCACCATATACATTCACGGTACCCGTGAACTGGCCATGCACATCAAAAGTTCCTTTGAAATGATGATCGGCCTTTTCATATTCTTCTGGCAAAAAGAAGTTGCGGGGGCCGATCAATTCTTCGGGTGTTTCATCTAGATGGTGATCCCTGAACTCCGTGCGTATGACCGGCTTATCACCGGTCATCGTATTGGAAAAGCCTAGGAGGTTCTTCTCCAAGGCTGAAGCGTCTTTATCAGTGCCTCCATCTATATCATCGTCAAGCTCCGGTGCCGTTGGCAACAATATGAAATGGGTGCCATAGCCATCACCGGTCAGCGATAGTGGTTCCTCATTTATTTTTTGTTGGTTTTGAAGGGTGATCTCCAGTTTGTCCGGTGCTATCGATTTTGCACGATCCAGTTCGGCGTTCAGTTGATCGAAGGCTTCCTCGGTTAGTTCATTACGCAGGTCCTCAATATTGTCGCGAACCCGTTGGATAAGATTGTTGATATCTTCGCGAGTAGGGAGGGTACCACCGTGAAATTCAGCCACCGGCACATCGATTGCGCCGATATCGAGACCCGGTTGTTCGAAAAGACCCCAGTGGACGATGGCAGCAACGAGGTTGTGCAACCCATCAGGACGGACGGCACGGGAGAGGAGAATGGTGATGGGGGCAATGACGGCGATGGCCAAACGTCCTATGCCTTTTTCGCCCATGATCGCACGCCGGGGAAGATTCTTGGGACCGGTCCATCCGTTAACGTTGTCGGGTCGGTTGGCGCCAAGACGGCTTTCGGTTCCCAGAGTCAGCCATCGGGTTTCCACGTCATCCCTGGTCATCCCGTAACCATCGTCACGCAATACCATAACCTTTGTGCGGCGAAAATAATCGACCTCTACCCGTTCCGCATAGGCGTCATGGGCGTTTTTGAAAAGTTCGTGGATGGCGGTGGGAATGCCGGCGATTTGCTGCCGACCAAGCATGTCAACCGCACGGGCTCTCACCCGCAGTTTAACCATCTTATCTCCTATGAATCATACACGTACGTACACGAATTAACCGTGGAACGATAAGCGCACCATACTTTCAGCTATGCTTATTTCCCCTGGATTCAATCGCTAACAATACTTCTGAAACTATTTGCTCCTTCGGATCATGTTCCCAGTATCGCAAAACGATCCAACTGGCATTGCGGAGCTTTTCATCAGTATCCCCGTCTCGCAACCGGTTTTGTTCAATCTTATTTTTCCACCAGTCACGGTTATGCGCGGGAATGTTTCGATGCTCCGAGCATCCGTGCCAGAAACAACCATCAATGAACACTGCAACCTTTTTCCAAGGAAAAGCGATATCGATGGTTCTCCGAGATGCGCCGGGTACCGGATACTGTACCCGATAACGCAAACCCTTTGAAAAAAGCAACTGACGCACCGCCATTTCCGGGCCGGTGGAGTGTTCGGGCATGCTGCGCATGGCCTCGGACACTACCTTCGTAATCGCTGACGGACGCCCCTTCATTTGGCGGTTACCGACCGGATACGGTCTTCGGTTCCGCATTTCGAATCCCCTGCAAACAGTGTTTGAGTGAAGGCGCAAGGGTTCGGATCATATTCACCGGCACGGCGTTGCCGATCTGGCGGGCTATCTGACCAGAATTACCGAAGAAGCGATAATGGGAAGGGAATGATTGGAGCAGCGCCGCCTCTCTGAGCGTTATCGCACGGTTGTCGCGGGGATGGACGAAACGTCCTTTCGTAACATCCGTACAGCCGGTAGTCAATGTCGGGGCAACATCGTCCCAGCTCATGCGGCCGTAAACATCCGGGAAGTCGTTTTTTCTACCCTTGTGGCAGGCGAGTTCCAATTCCGGCGGCAAGGACGAACGACTTCCCCCGTCCTCCGGAATGTGCTGCAATCGCAGCAGGACAACTGGCTGATGTTTTCTGGCAAAATGAAGCGGATCGTCGGGGTCGCTTTCGCCGGAACAGAGTTGCCGCAATTCCCCGATTGCGTCACGGACCGTAACGTTCGGGCGGGGCGTTATCGCGTCGTAAAATGCGTTGATACGTTCACGGCTCCGGGCTGCAACCATGATGCAGCGTTCACGGCGTTGAGGAACGCTGCAATCGGCGGCGTTCAGGTTCTTTGAGTCACCCAGGCAATAGCCGATCTCTGCCAATTTGTTACGCAGACTGGCCAGTGGACCGAAGATTGCTATGCCGGGAACGTTCTCAAAAAAAACGACCTTCGGCTCGAACTCCTTAATGAACTTGAGACTTTCCAGAATCAAATCCGCCCGCTGATCATCGGAGGCACGCTTGCGGTTTTGGCTGCTGAACGGTTGGCACGGGGCGCAGACAACGAGCAAGTCCAACTGCCCGTTGAAGCTTATATTATTTCGTATGGTGGCGGGATTGAGTGCTCGGATATCGGATTGAACGAGATGAACTTCCGGGTGATTAAGGCGATATGTTTCACAAGCTATCGGATCGTTATCAACTGCCGCGAGAACGGTAATGCCCTCCGCTTTCAATCCTTCGGTCACGGCACCAGAGCCGCAAAAAATGTCAACAGCAATGAACTCACTCAGTTTATCCATGTGTTCATCCATTCACTCTCGGCGTTGAGGAAGTCGTTCCTCGTAAAAGGACGTGAGCTGTACCTTTGTCGTTGTCTTATACATGGGACATGGAGGGAACGCAATGGAAAAACAAAATATGGTGTGGTGGGATTCTGGTGATCATGAAAGCGATGTAGCGGAGTGGCCCCACTCTTACGGTTGAGCGATCCTATTTTGGGCTGTTTCGCCGTCTCTTGGCCCAGAGTGCGGCTTGAGGAGTAGCGATGGATCATACGCCGTCTCCTTCCACGGTCCCCAGGAGGAGATGGGCCGCTTCGACATCCTTTTTCCAGTGCGCCATCGCCACGGAGGGCTTCTGGGAAAGATAGTTCAGCAAGGCGATGATCGTCTGCCGTCGGTCCCAGTAATTGGGGATCTCCTGCTTGAGATAATCCAACCCCGGGCGCGGATCATCCTCCTCGGCGGTTTTGTACACGGCAAATAGAATCTGTCGCAACAGCGATCCGGCAAACCCCTCGCCGGAAAGATCGCGCCCTTTGAGCTCATCAGGCGTCTTCAGGCGGGTCTGGTTGGCAACACCGCTGCCGATAAGGCCCCGGTAATCGCGAATACCGAAGCCCTGGGCAAACTCCTGATAGACCCCGTCGCGATATTCCCCGTGGGCCTCGATTTCGACGCCCTTGACATAAAAACGCTCCTCCGGCAGGAGGCGCTTCCAAATACTGCTGTCCAAACCATCGGGGACGAGAAAATCGGAGGCGATCCGCACGGCGCCCCTGATCATGTCCGTAAGCGGCGACGACTCCCCGGCCTTACGGATTCGTCGAAGCTCGCGCTCAACGTCGATGTCCTCGATGGCGCTGTAGGCGGTGACAACCCGCAGGGCCGCCGCGTAGGCCGCCAACTGATAGTCCGAGTCGCCAAAATTCGGATCTTCCTTGTCGTCGATCTCCAACATGGTTTTGAGCTGTCGCTGGACCTCGGCCTGGACGTCCGGATAGATGTCGGACCGGTCTCCCCGGAGGGTCTCCTGCCGTTTGCGGAGAACCAAAAGAACGGTGCCCTGAACGTATTTCCCCGTCCGGAAGGAGGTGTCCGTCTCCGTGGCGATGGTCCATGCCGCCGTCACCCTAAGTCCCGCCGACCAGAGAATGAGGGCAAGGTCCGCCCAAACATCCACATCCTGGTGGGTGAACATGACGATCTGCATGCCGTTGTCGGGCATGTTATCGGCCAAACGGCGATAGCACTCCACCATGGCGATTCGGAAGTTTTCATCCGCCCCCTTTACGGCCAGGGCGCGCTTGCTGTCGGCATACCACTCAGGAAAAAGGACAGGCAATCGTTTTTCATACCAGGCCAGAAAGAGTTCGGAGAGTTCTTCGTAGTTGACAGCGTCGGCATAGGGGGGATCGGTGATCCAGAGATGGGCGGCTTGGGTCGTCGTTCGAGTGTCCAAGGGAATGATCTGTGAATTGGAACCGATATTCCTTTCTGGGAAGGTGAGAGGCCATGTCGTCTTTAAAGCGCCATGCGCCCTGGTCGCATAGTTAGCCAGTGTGTTCAATGCCTGATTGAAGTATGCTTGCTCCCCCTTTTCATTTGCGGCATGAGGATGCCATCTTGACAATCGAGAACACCAATCCGCCAACCGCCCGATGCCGAGGAGAAGGGCCACGCCGACCGGTTGGGTCTTCGCTGTCTGGACCGCCAGTTCCTGAAATAACCCGATTGTCAGCAATTGCCGGGGATTGTAAAGGTGATGCCAGTGGGTCCAGCCGCGTTCGCGAATCGGCTGATCCGTATTGTAACCCGATTCGATTTTTCGGCAGGGGATGAATCCTTTGGCCTGCCAATCCGAGAAGCGCAGCTTCAGGAGGCGCAGGCCTTCGGCCTCCCGTTCCAGATCTGCCGGAGTCGGCGCCCGGTAACACTTTTCGCCCGTCTCCGGGTCCACCCAGCGGATGCAGTAGAGGCACTCCTGAAGGGCGTCGTCCGGTCGCGGGACAAGATCATCGTTTTCCCAAAGCCGCAGTCCTTCGCGGCCTCGGATTTCGTTAAAGGGGGTGGCGGTTCGCATCTCCGGCGGAATCAGGTTTCCCTCCTTGTCCACGGGGCAACGGATGCCATCCGTTACCGTCCCTTCCAACTTGATTTTCTCCATCTCTTCCGGGCTTGCACCCTGGACGATCTCGATCCGGAAGGATTGTGTTTTTTTGTCGGGAATCAGGCGGGCGATGGTCCGCGTCTTCTGGCCGATGATCCAGGAGGGGGCCAGGGGAACCCGCCAGCCCGTCACGGGGTCCTTCGCCTCGATGCAGTAGAGGTAATAGTCGGCCTTCCATCCCTTCCCAACGGTCTCCCTCGTGGTTTCGTCCCGCCAGCCCTCGTCGTTCCGCTCGATCCCCCAGGCTTCAATCTGACGTCCCGCGGCGTCATAGACCTGCTTCTGAACCTTCTGAATTTCCTTCGCCATCTCTGCGCCGCCGCCGATCAGGTGGACGGCCGCCCAGGTTAGCAGCGCCCCCACTGGGCTGAGGTCCGTCCCATAGACGTCGCATCCCATGACCGCGGCCTCGAAGGGGACGCTTCCCCCGCCGCAGAAGGCGTCGCCGACGCGGGGAGGATGGCCGAAGCGACTTATGCCCAGTTCATTAACCAGTTCCAGGAGGCTGTGCGCCTCCGTTCCCAGATGGGCGTTGATGGCCTGCCAGGCCACTTCCGAGGGACCGGCGATCTCTTCCGGTCGCACGCAATAGGTGAGTTTCTTGTCGTAACCCATCCGGTTGAAGGCCCGCCGCTGCATGTGCCCCCGGTCTTCCCTGGTTGCCGATTTCTTCCACTGCCAGTTTCCGTTCTTGCGGTCGAAATAGAATTCCTTTTCCGTATCAGTGGCAAACTCATAGACCTCCGCGGCGGGGATATTCCCTCGCAGCCGATTCCAAAGACCTTCCTCATCCATCGTCATGAGCTTGAGGAAGATCTCCCGATCCTTCTTCGGGTCGCCGGAAGCGGGAAGGAGCAGCCCCAGGAGGGCCGCCCGGACGAGGACGAGGGGCTTGCGGCCCCACCATTTGCCGAGGCCCGTGAGGGTCTGGCTATTGTTGGACTTCCGCTCCTTGTAGCTTTCCTTGGAGAGCTTGCTGACGGGAAACTGGGTTTCGATGAAGGTCGGATCGTTCATGCGTTCTCTCTATGACTCCTCGAAGAGGGGAACCTGGGGGCTTTTCTTGATGGCGGCTCTCTTCTTTCTTTTCGGGACAGAGACCGGAGCGGCGCTTCCCGCCTTCGGCGCATCCTCTTTCATGGGCAATGTGATGAGGTCGGGTTCTTCCACGAACCGCTCGCCGGGGATCTCCGGGATGGGGTTTTCCGAAAAGGCGATCTTGATCGCCTTGCGCCAGCCCCGGTCCTTCCCCACATCCGCCCTGGTGAAGGTGGCGTTGACGGTTGTGTAGAGCCACCAGCGCTCCTCCGGCTCCAGGCCGGTCCAGTTGGCGATGACGTTGGGGATAAGGCTCTCGTCCATATCCTCGATTGCCCAAGCCAGGAGGGTCAGCTCCTTGCCGAAATGGGGGGGCAGAATATTCGGCTGGTCCGTTTTCCAGGAGACGGAGCGATGGCCGCCGGACCGGATCTTTTTGTTGAACTGACCTCTGGCTGCTTCCGCGATTCGTCCCCAGCGGTATTGGTCCAGGCGCACCTTGACGAGCAACGGCCTGGCGGTGTCGGCAACGGCCAAAAGCTCATCGTTCCATTCGAAACGCTCCTCAATGGTTACGGGATCATCTTCCCTTTCCGGGAAGATGACGGCGAAATGGTGCGCCGATTCCCCCGGGTCGAAGCCGAAGCCGATAAACTGGCGTTTTCTGCGGACCATCATCACTGGCGCACTTCCCCTTCTTTGAGCTCCGTCTTCAGATCGGAGACCATATCGAGAAGCTGCTGTCCCGAATCGAATTTCAGGCTGCCGATATCGATGCTGAGAACCCCTTCCGGGATGAACTCCTTGAGGAGGTCGGCGCCATGTTCAAAGCGCCCGACGGCATGGAAGGCGTCGTCCGGGGTGTTCAGCTCGATCCAGCGGGCGTCCTTGGCAATGGTCAGGCGGGCGCCCCCCAACTCCGCGCCGTGTTTCTTGGCGGCCTCCAGAAATTGGTAGGTTTCTCCCGTCGAATCCTTCTTGAAACCGCGCTTCCAGACAGCGGCCCGGGCACGGCCAATGGTTGCCGCAGGATCGACCTTTCCCTGCGGTGCGGGAATGTTGATCGCCGGGGATTTAACGCCTTCCCCTTCGGCGACGGCGAGGATCACCCGGCAATCCGCCGGGATCTCAAAGGGCTTGGCATAGGGAACGCCGCTGGTCTCGACTCCGGAGCCGTCGGTGGTAAAGCGGATCTTCCCGTCGGGCAGGGCCTTGAGTTCGCATTTGCGTTTCGTTCCCTCCTGGTAGAAGCGGTGCTTGATGAAGATGGCGTTGGTCCAGGATAACGGCTCCCCGGTGACATGCGCGCCCTTGGAATCGACGCAGAGGAAGGAGAGATTCAGAGCCTTTGTCTTGATGTCGTACTCTTCCAGCTTTTTTGAGGAGACGGTCGCCGCTCCCTCTGCTTCCATGTAAACCGTATCGCCGTTCTGGGGCCGGATGCGCAGGGTCGCCTGGCCGGTTTCATTGTCGCGGCTCAAGACCTGTATCTGGACGGAGGTAGCCGGTTTTTCAAAGGGTCCCCGCGTGATGTACCCCATCATCTCCCGCCAGATGTCCCGTTTGACCAGTTCATCCTTCAGATTGTCGAGGGCGTCGGGATGATGCCAGACCCAGGAGGGGTCGGAGGCGGCCCGCTGCCGGATCGCACTCCAGGCGACCTCCTTGGCGCTTTCCGGCCAGAGCTTGCTTTCCACGCGGTTCCGGAAATTGCCAGCGGCGGCGATCTCGGTCGTGTATTTGTAGCATTCCTTGAGGGCGCCCAGGACCTGTTCCTCTCCCTTGTATTCGTTGGCCACGTATTTCGGATCCAGATCCACCGGCACAAGGCCATTCTTCGCCGGGTAATAGAGGATCGTAAAGGTCTCGCGGCAGGCCTGGTAGAACCGGCCTTCCAGTTTTGACCGGATTTCCGACGCTTCGAGGTACTGAGGATCGCTTTCCCGAACGCCCTCATGATCCATCTCGCCGATGATCGTGCGGACAGCGCTGAGTTCGGCGGCCCGCTCCAGAACCGTGTCGTAAGCCTTCGCCGCGCCGGTCAGGAAGCAGACCCGGTTCTTGTAGGGCTGGTTCTTGTAAAACTCTTCAATGGCCCGGAAGGAATCTTCCGCCGGCCGAAAGACAATCAGGGTCACCGCATCGGGCTGGAGCTGGACCTGATCGAGGGCCGGCAAGGCCTGGATCTTCTGGTAGGCCGCCCGCGTCGTGACTTTGAACATGTCATTGAGGCGGTCGCGCAGTTCTTTTTCCCGCTGTTCCCGGAGTTTGTTTCTGGCGTACGTGGCCACCTTGGCCTTTAGATTTTCGACATTTTTAAAGAAGAGTTTTCCGTCCCGCGAGACATGGAGATACCAGGCGTCGGACTGGAGGCGGTCAAAAACGCCGCGCAACTTCACGACATCCCTCTCCGGGGCGGCCAGGCAGCCGAGGATTTCGGAACGGCTGAGCCCCAGGACGGGGTTCGTGGCCGTGGAGAGGGAGGAAAGAAAGATCAGCTTGGCGATATCCTGGGCGTCCGTCGAGGCGGCGCCGTCGATCTGCTGGGCCAGGGCGCTGCCGCCTTCCGCGGCGATGTCGCGGGCAACGGCCACCTCCAGTCCGGCATTGATCTGCCGAATCTCGCCGAGCATGGAGGCGTCCTGAAGGTCGAATTCGTGGGGACCGATCAAGCCGTGTTTCGCCGCCGCGCCCGAACTCCACAGATGGGAAACGATGAGCCGCATGATCCGGATCAGGGCGCGGGTCTGCTGAAAGCCGCGATTCTCCTTGAAGCGGGCGTAAAGATCGCGGATCGCCGGGTGGAACGGGTAGGCGTTCCGGATATCCGTCTTGAGCTGGTCGGGGGAGACTTCCGAAAGGCCCATCTTCTTGGCGTTGTCCACGGCAACACCGTAGGCGTCGGCCACTTCTTCGATGTCAGCGATGGGGGGCGTCTTTTCAAAGATCCTGGTCCGCAGGATGTGGTAGATCTCGTTGGTATTGATCTTTACCGGATCGATCCGGATGACGTTTCGGTTCACCTCCTGCTCCAGATCGTTCAGGGACTGCAAGGCCTGGGTGATGGATGCACTCCCGCCGGCATAGGCGGTGCCGCTGAGGTCGGTGATGACCACGCAGGCCCTCGGAAGCTTGTTACTGTTGACAGCCACGAGCAGATTGGCAAGGGCGATTTCCGTCAATCGATCCAGGTACGTGTCGCCCACGGCCACCGCCCGGGCGGCTTCGAAATAGGGAGGCAATTCATCCAGGAGAATGAGAACCGGTTCCCCCCGGAGGAGTTCAACCCACTTGTTGGGATCGGGCGGTTTCAGGGGACTGTAAAATTCGTTGAAGATGGCTTTTCGGTTGAGCTGCTCGGCGATCTCTCCCCAGATCCCGAAGGGCGTGCTGGTCTTCCGGCCGCTGAAGGCCACGACCGTCACCGCGCCCAGATCGCCCGGCTTGAAGAAATCGGCCATGACCTGCTTGCGGTATTTCGGGTATTTTGCCAGGAGCCCCAGGGTAATGAGGTTGTGCGTCTTCCCGCCGCCCATCGACTGACTGAGCAGAAACGTGCCGGAAGCGCTGGTGGTTTTGCCTTCCAGCCGGTTGAACGCCTCCGTCAGGAGGATGCGCATGCCTTCGGTGACATAGTTCTCGGATAGAAACTCATCGGGGTGAATCGACGACAGGTCATCCAGGTTGTAAACCGTGTCCAGACGAGCTTTGTCGAAAACCGACGCCCTGGGCTTGCACAGATCAGCGAGTGTTTTCATGAATGGTCTCCCCTTTTTTGACTTGATCAAACTTGATCACGCTATTCATATCTGCCCTTTAAAACACAAAACCCCGCTCTCTTCTGGAGACACGGGGCTTCAAAAATCAGTCCATGGTTCCCTCACGCATTGTTATAGACTCACAACCTTTGATCACCGTTACACATTCGGTAGAACGATTATCATGATTTACACAATAATGCTACTATACAAACGAGAAATTAAAATTCTCTGAATGAGTCAACATTTTGCATGAGTTTCATGGATACTTCTCTGCGATGCTGAATATTTCCCTTCGGTAATGATCCTTCGAACTTGTCAGGGAGCAAATCTGAACGACAGAAGTAAAGGCTTTTGTATTCAAGTAATGATACAAGTCGTGCCATATCCTGATAGCGCCATAATGAAATATTGCTATCAGTGGGCTTCCGGAAAGCGGGATGATCCTTATACATAACGCCTCCTTTTAGAAAGGCCGCAAAATTATGAAGATAAATCTATACTTATATGCGAAGATATTCAAACAAACATTTCAGGAAGGAGCGGATCTGCTCCAAAAGGGGGAAATTGGCTTTCAGAAGTATGCGCGCTTTCCAATGGGATTCATTACCTGGTCAAATTTACCTATGTAAGGACTTGTATTTGTTGTCAGTATGGCTGATTCCTTATGCACCTACCAGTTTAGCACAAATAGTTTATAGCTGGTCACTGCTGTCCCAACGTTGAATTTTGATGATGTCGTAACTTCATAAAATAAAA
>Ga0172379_10004804_pt1 | contig 19502 bp, 30 predicted proteins | sample GrowelOW334metaG_FD_119756 | JGI IMG/M metagenome (GOLD analysis project Ga0172379, IMG submission 119756) | Groundwater microbial communities from an aquifer near a municipal landfill in Southern Ontario, Canada - Groundwater well OW334 metaG | ecosystem: Environmental > Aquatic > Deep...
AGCGGTCGACACAGCTCGTCGAGCTCGGGCGCATGCTTGCGCAAATAGGCCGACAGCTCGCGCGCGTAGCGCATTTTAGAATCTTTGTCGCCAAGCGCGTTGACGCGCACGCGCGCTACCGTGCTGCCCCACTCGGTAATGATTGCGGTTAATGTTTTAAGCAGCACGACTTCGCCCACACTTTCGGCCGAGCCGACAACTTGCAAGCCAAACTCGCCGAGTTCTTTGCTCGAAACGTTTGTATTTTGTGGCAAATGCGATGGCGCAGCGCTCGCGTAGTAGGCAAGCATCGGCTCGGTGCGGCCTGCGAGTGCGTTGGTCATTTGGGTTGCCGCGCTGGCAAAGCTACCCGCCCTAATCGGCTTAAAGCCGTAGAACGATGCGACGTCAGACGAGAGTTTAAGAAAACCTGCAGGCTTGCCCTTCGGAGCTTTGGTAGAAGTGGGGCCAGTCCGAGTTGTGGTGCTCATGGTGTAGGGGGTTAGTAGGTAGTGCTGCCGGGGAAGATAGAGATTGTCTGGATGGGGAGAAGTCGTACAAATGCGCGGCCGACTATGTTTGTGCGCGGCAACATGCCCCACATGCGGCTGTCAGAGCTCTCGGGTCGATTGTCGCCCATAACAAAGTAGTTGTCGGCGGGGACCGTGTAGGTCGCGTTGGGGCCATCGCCGACATTGACGACATATGACTCTTCGAGAGTTTGCGATGTGCCGTCTTGTGAGGTCACCGTGACCGTGTTGTTAGCTATGTGCACCGTGTCGCCCGGCAGACCTATGATGCGCTTGATAAAGTACTCTTTGGGGTTGCGTGGATAGCGAAAGATGATGACATCGCCGCGCTCGGGCTGGCTTATGCGGTAGGACAGCTCGTCGACGATGAGATATTGGCCGTTTTTAAACGTCGGGTCCATGCTCTCGCCCGACACAATGAACGGCTGCGCGATAAACAGGCGCACCGGAATGACGATGATGGCCGCGATGACTACAAACTTGAGGAGCTCGGTGAAAAAGTTCTCACGTGACTCCTGTGGCATGCAGCAATTGTAAGCTCGTTTGTAACTTGTGCAAGTAGTTTGTACACTACACCACATGAGCTGGATAATTGTAGGCCTCGGGAATCCCGACAAACAGTACGACGGCACGCGTCACAACATCGGTCGCGACATTGTAGATGCTCTTGATGGCACGCTGCCCAAGAAGCCCAAGTTTTTACTCCCCGATGTGTACATGAACAACTCGGGCGTGTCGGTGCGCAAGTTTGTTAAGAGCAAAAAAGATGCCGAAAAGTTAATAGTCGTGCACGACGAGCTCGATTTGCCGCTCGGCAAGGTCAAAGTTTCGTTTGGGAGCGGCGCGGGCGGACACAACGGCGTTAAGTCGATTATTACCTCGATAAAAACGCAGGACTTTGTCCGCGTACGCGTTGGTATTAGTGGTGCAACGCCCAAGGGCAAGCTCAAGCGCCCTGCACCTGAAAAGATATCCGACTTTGTCTTGGCCAAGTTTAAACCCGCTGAAAAGGACAAACTAAAGAAGGTAAAGAAAATCGTAGCAGAAGCACTCGAGCTCATACTGACCGAGGGTGTCGAGAAGGCACAAACCGAAACTAACTCGAAGTAGGGGAGGTTAGATAGTGTGGATGTTGATCGTTGAGGTGCACCCATGCTCCAAGTGCCGGAGATAGCGTTGGGAGACGTTACGTTTAATCCCATGGCCCGGCGCGTGTACAGCGAGGGTGATGTGATTGAGCTTACCGAGCAGGAGAGTTACCTGCTCGAAGCGCTCGCACTATGCGCAAACACGATGGTTACGCGTCGAATGCTGTGCTCGGTATTGCAGTTGCGGTACCTGCGGGTGTGTACGCACAACAATATCAGCGTTGCCATCCTTCGGCTGCGCGATAGATTGAGCGAAGTACCATCATTGGCTATCCGTACTATCAATAGTGATGGCTACAAGCTCGTCGTCTCCTAACAAAACCGCCCACGATTTCTCGTAGGCGGTTTTTCTTTTTGAATTTTTTACCAGCTTATGCTTTCTTCTCGGTGCCAAAGCTAAGTGCCATGCGCATCTCTTTGGGGTCAAAGAGCGAGATGGTAAACGGATAGCGTTTGCCCAACTCGAGCGCCTTGCGCAGACCCTCTTCGGTACCAAACTCGCTGACGTGTACCAAGCCAGCTATGCCCTCCTCGATCGAGGCGAGTGCACCATGCTTGTTGAACTTGATAACCACGCCCTCGACTTGGTCGCCCTTGTGGTACTTGTCTGCAGCAACTTGCCACGGATTGTTCTTGAGTGCCTTGGCCGACAGGCTAACCTTGCCGTCCTTGATGTCGATAATCTTTACCTTGACGGTGTCACCAACTTTAAAGAAGTGGCGCGGATCATCTACCAGGCCCCAGTCAATCTCGCTGATGTGGACCAAGCCCTCGAGGCCCTCTTCGAGCTTAACGAAGACACCAAAGTCCACCATGCCGGTAACCTCGCCCTCGACAACGTCGCCAACGGCGAAGTGCGAGATGAGTTCTTTCTTTTCTTTATCGTCAAAGCCCTTCTCGCTAAAGATGAGCTTGCCCTCCTTAGGCTGTGCGCCAATGATGCTGACGGTGAGCTTGGTACCTACGAGTTTGCGGAGCTCTTCGAGGATCTTGTCCTTGTCAGCGTCAGCTACGCGCGGATAGTGCTCGGCCTTAAGCTGCGAAGCGGGGAGGAAGCCGGCCAAACCTTGCCACTCGATAATAAGTCCACCCTTGTTGGCCTCTTTAACCACCAACTCGAGCTGCGACTTGGTCTTGAGAGCCTCTTCGGCCTCGGCCCACAGTGCTGCGGCGCGAGCCTCCTTGAGGCTCAACTCGATGTAGCCGTCTTTGGTGTTGGTCGAGATGACCTTGGCGGCAATGACGTCGCCGACATTGGTGCGCTTAATAACCTCGCGTGCGTTGAGGTATTCGCGACCATAGATAATGCCCGTGCCCCACGGTGGGAGGTCGATATAGAGCTTGGCGCGGTCGAGCGCAAGCACGCGGCCCTCGACTATCTCGCCGTCCTTAGGCGGCTCCTGTGCCTGGTCGGCAAAGGCCTGCATTACGGATGCAGGAATCTCGCTCTCGATTTGTTCGATTTCGTTACTCATATGTTTATTTGGTTGTAGGTAGGCGCTCTAGCTAAACGCTAGGATTAACACCATGCCATAAATAAAGGTAGGTGACCTTTACGTCTAGGAATATACCGCTCTGTATATAAAAAGTCAAAGGCCCCACGTACTCCTAAGAGTCGTGAGGCCCGGGGTCCTAAGACCCGATTGGACTGTTCAGCAGTCCGATGCCGATCAGCGCGTGCTGTGCTGGCCGGCGCCGCCGTGCTGCGGCTGGTCGGTCTGCTTGCCGTCGGCCTGGCCGGGCTTCTTGCCGCCCTGCTGCATCTGGTCGGGCTTGGTGCTGCCGCCGCGACGACCGTCGCTGTGCTCGCCCATGCCACCCTGATTGCCCTGCTTGCGGTCCTGTTTCGGAGTCGTCATTGAAGAACTTCCTCTTTCTGGTTTCAGACTTGGGGTTATGCACCCTATACATCCCGACAATAAAAAATGCCCCGGATAGGGCACCGTCCTGTCTGGAGGGTACAGAGTGAATATATCATCAAACGTCGTTGTTGTAAAGAAAAAGCCCGCTCGGAGACCGAGCGGGCGAATTGGTGTAGGTTCCTCAACCTAGGCTTGGGCGCGGTTCTGTTGACCGCTATCCAAAATGGCTGTTTCCGTCCTTGAAGGGCGTATGCGACTCCGACATGGGGCCGACAGGACCGCTCGAGTCGAACGTCGGCCTGACATCATGCCAGCCGGCCATCGGCTGCGGTTCGTGAGGCCCGAGGTCGGCGGCCTTCTTGAAGCCGTGACCCCCCTGGGCCATTGCGCCGACGGGGGAGCGCCCCGAGTAGTCGCGACCCTGGATGGGTCTGCGGGCGCTCGGATGAACGGGTGGCTTTTCCATCGCTTCGGTAGCGACGGCACTTGCACTGAACGATTTCATTGTCGTGCCTTGTCCTTGGGTTTTGGTTGAAGGTGCAGTCGTCTCCTATACATCCACGAAAAAAGTCGGCCCTTTGGCCGGCTTCCAGAGCTAACGCCCGTGGAGGAAACTTAGCCCCATTATATACCGCCTTGTATGAAATGTCAATGACTTTGTGGCGGTAAAATAGCTACTAAAGCGTTGTCTTTCATGCTATAATTGGGGCATCTATGGTAATCAGTTACCTCGGCGGTGAGTGCTTCAAAGTATCCCAGGGCGACCTTACCCTCTCGTTTAATCCGCCCGCCAAAGGCTCAACGTTGGCGTCGGCCAAATTTGGTGCTGATGTCGCGCTGGTGTCTCTACATCATGAAGACTTTAACGGTGTCGACAACGCCGCGTTTGGCGAGCGCGAGCCGTTTGTTATCGAGGGCGCAGGCGAGTACGAGGCCAAGGGCGTTACCGTGCGCGGCTTTGGCAACAAGGCAACCTACGATGGCCGCGAGACTATCAACACTATATATAGTGTGTCGCTCGAGGGCATGACCTTGTGCTTTTTGGGCGCACAGACTAACGCCAGCTTGCCACCCGCAGCCAAGCAAGAGCTCGACAACATCGACGTACTGTTTGTCCCGGTCGACACACTCGGCGCGGCCGCGGCCTACAAACTTACCGTCGCACTCGAGCCTAAAGTCGTGGTTCCAATGCACTACAGCAGCGCGTCGCTCAAGAGCTTTTTAAAAGAGGCTGGCGCCGAGGCAACCAAGGCCGAGGACAAGCTAACTATTAAAAAGAAGGACCTCGACGGCAAAGAGGCCGAGGTCGTTGTGCTCGCTAACTAAAAAAGATGAAGCGCTACATCGACCACATCAAGACTAAAGAGCCTCACCAGCGCCGCAAGCACGCGATGCAAATGTCGGGCGCGATAGTCGGCGTGTTGTTTGTCGCGTGGCTCGCCACGTTTAGTACGCGCCTGGGCGCGCCGGCGCAGTCTGGCGACACCGACCCAACGCAGACAGCATCGGCGGCCAACGCCACGCTGCTTGACCAGGGCCAGGCGCAGCTAGAAGTTAGCACCACGAGCGTATATAGTTACTAAGTTTCAGACATGGCAGACAAGGAAAAGAAAGAGCCCCGACCAGAGGGCGCAGGAGTTATAAGCCGCAACATCTCGACCGAAATGCGCGAGGCGTATTTGGACTACGCGATGTCGGTCATTACCAGCCGCGCCTTGCCCGACGTGCGCGACGGGCTTAAGCCGGTGCACCGCCGCATCCTGTACACCATGCACCGCCTGGGGCTCACGCCGCAGTCGCGGTTTCGCAAGTCGGCGTTGGTGGTGGGCGATGTGCTTGGTAAGTACCACCCGCACGGCGACGCGTCGGTGTATGACGCGATGGTCAAAATGGCGCAGGACTTTGCTATGCGCTACCCGTTGGTGCTTGGCCAAGGTAACTTTGGCAGCGTCGACGGCGACTCGGCTGCAGCTATGCGCTACACCGAGGCCAAGATGTCGCACATGGCGTCTGAACTCCTTCGCGATTTAGAAAAAGAGACTATCAACTGGCGCCCTAACTACGATGGGTCGCTTAAAGAGCCCGAGGTCTTGCCGTCGGCAGTGCCTAACATCCTCCTTAACGGTACGCTCGGCATTGCCGTTGGTATGGCGACCAACATCCCGCCGCACAACCTAACCGAGCTCAACAACGCGCTCATACACCTTATCGAGAACCCCGACGCAACGACCGAAGACTTGATGGAGTTCGTGTCTGGCCCCGACTTCCCAACAGGTGCGGTCGCATTTAATAAAGCCGACCTCCGCCACGCCTACACGACTGGCCGCGGTGGTGTTGTCGTGCGCGGCGTTGCCGAAATTATCGAAGGCAAAAAAGGCGACTACCAAATCATCGTCACCAGCCTCCCGTACCGCGTTAACAAGGCCGACCTCATAACTCGCATCGCCGACTTGGTCCAAGAGAAAAAGCTCGAGGGCATCCGCGGGTTGCGCGACGAGTCGACCAAAGACATCCGCATAGTTATCGAGCTTAAGCAGGGCGCACATCCGCAGAAAGTTCTTAACTACCTCTACAAACACACCGCGCTCGAGGATACGTTCCACTTCAACATGGTGGTACTTGTCGACGGCGTGCCGCAGACGATGTCGCTTAAGGGCATACTCGAAGAGTTTATTAAACATCGCCGCGAGGTTGTTAAGCGCCGCACGCAGTTTGACCTCACCAAGGCACAAGAGCGCGAGCATATCCTCCTCGGCCTTAGCAAAGCACTCGACCACATCGACGAAGTCATCAAGACCATCCGCGCGTCTAAAGATGTCCCCGAGGCTCATGTAAACCTCGTTAAGAAATTTAAATTCTCTGACCTACAGGCAGCGGCTATTCTTGAGATGCGCTTGAGCCGCCTCGCCAACCTCGAGCGCAAAAAGGTCGAGGACGAATTGTCAGAGGTCCAGGCATTTATAAAAGAGTGCGAGGAGTTGCTTAAGAGCGACAAAAAGATGCTTGGTGTTATTAAGGGTGAGATCACCGACATCACCAAGCGCTTTGGCGACGACCGCGCAACAACTATCATGAAGGGTGCGGCCGGCGTTATTAACGTCGAGGACCTCATCCCAGACCAAGAGCAGGTGTTGGTGTTGACCCAAGGCGGCTATGTTAAGCGCACCAACCCCGACGAGTACCGCAAGCAAAAGCGCGGCGGCGTCGGTGTCATTGACCTCGATACTAAAGAGGAGGACTTTGTGACGACCTTCCTTACTACCTCGACCCACAGCGACCTCTTATTCTTTACTAACGCGGGCAAGGCGTACCAGCTTAAGATGTACGATCTGCCCGAGGGCAAGCGCAGCACCAAGGGCAAGGCTATCGTTAACTTCCTGTCGATAACTGGCGAGGAGTCGGTCACGAGCGTGCTCCCTATGCGCAAGAATCAGAAAGAAGGGGAGCTGTTCTTGTATATGATCACCAAACAAGGTGTCGCTAAAAAGGTAGATGCGGCATCGTTCCGCGATGTGCGCCGCTCGGGACTCATTGCTATGAAGTTGGCCAACAAGGGCGACGAGCTTATCGCCGCGCTGCTTGTCGAGAAGGGTGACGAGATATTCCTAAGCTCGGCCAAGGGCCAGTCAATCCGCTTTAAAGAGTCGGACATCCGCGTCATGGGACGTGGTGCTGGCGGCGTGCGCGGTATGAAGTTGGCTAGCGGCGACACCATAGTGGGTGCCGATGTTATCAAGAAGGGAGTTAAGAATATCGAGGTACTTGTGATATCGCGCAACGGCTATGGCAAGGCGACGAGCGTCTTTGACTACAAGATACAAAAGCGCGGCGGCAGTGGTATCAAGACTATAAAGGTTACCCCCAAGACCGGCCCGTTGATTGCGTCTAAAGTAATTAACAAAGAAGAGGGCGTAGGCGCCGACGAAATTGTAGTAGTCTCCAAAAAAGGCCAAATAATCCGCACCGGCATTGTCGAAATCCCGAGCTTGTCTCGATCTACCCAGGGAGTCCGCATAATGAAACTCCGCGAAGGCGACGCCATTGCATCGTTTGTTTGCTTGTAAGGTATGGATTTTGATAAGAATATTGATGAAGAGCGCAGACTTGCGTGTGTAGAGTGTGATGGAGAAACTTGGCACAAAGTACTCCGGTCAGCCCACGAAGCGACACCCGATAGTTGGAATTCAAGCTGGGGTGACTATGAAATACTCATGTGCCAGGGCTGCAGGACCTTGTCTTTTAGACAGGTTACCTGGTCTGAGCTGGATTACATTGGCCCAGATGTTGACGGAGAACCATCCTTTGATAAAGAACAATTATTATTCCCCAGCAGAGTCAAAGGGCGGAAAAAACTTCGATACTATTCGCAGCTGCCCAAAGACGTTGCAAAGATTTATGACGAGACGCACAAGGCTATTTCGAGTGAGCAGCCTATATTGGGCGGCATGGGTATACGTGCGTTGGTTGAGGCGGTTTGTTCCGAAAAAGCCACAACCGGTTCAAATTTAAAGGAGCGAATTGATAACCTTGTGACGCTGGGTGTATTGACGAAAGAAGGGGCAGATATTTTGCATCACACGAGAATATACGGTAACAGAGCGGCACACGAGACCGCCTCTATAAAAGAAGAAGATTTGGGTGTATTGATGGATATTGCAGAGAACCTTCTGGAGAATGTTTATATCTTGCCGATGAGGGCAACAAAGCTAAAAGAAAATAAAGATTCAGAGGACCGTCCACTGTAAAAAGTTTTTGGGTGTGGTAGGCTCGGGGTATTAGCTATTAGCAGATTTACTATGAAAAACATCCTCCTTGGCATCGCTATATTTTCCTTTGCAATAAGCAGTCTCCTCGTCCTTGCCCCCGCGACAGCATCTGCCAAGTCGAGCAAATCGGGCGGGTACTATTACAAGAGTGCCAAAACGGGCAAGTTTATATCTCCTAAGACTTATCGCTCTCGCCCCAGTAGCACCTACCGTTCGCGCCGCTAGAACGATGACCCACGAAATGCGGTTGCACCCGCGGCCTTTTGGGAGAATTAAAGAGGGCACGCAAGTTATCGAGTCTCGGCTCAATGATGAAAAGCGGCAGGAGATTAAAGTGGGCGACCATATTATCTTTAGCCTGCGCCCCGACTTTGTCGAGCAAGTAGAGGTCGAGGTGACCGAGCTCATCCACGCGCCAACCTTTCGCGACCTGTTTCTCTCGCGCCCACTAACCGAGTTCGGTACAGACAGTATCGACAAGGTCGAGACCATGTACGAGTACTACAGCAAAGACGACGAAGCCAAGTACGGCGTCCTCGGCATCAAGTTTAAGCCTTTATAATTTATCCATGCATGTACTCGGAATAATTTTAGTTTTAATAGGGGTAGGCATTGTTAGTTGGGAGCAGTGGTCTACCGACTTAAAGCACTGGCCGTTTACCAAGACCTTTTACACAAGTATTGGCTCCATAGTCATCGGATTAGTTTTAGCAATCCTTTGGCCGCGATAGAATTCCTAACTCTGTAAAAAGTTTTTGAGTATACAATTCAAACTGACATGAAGAAGGCAGTTATTTTTGATTTTTATGGAGTGCTGGTAACGCACGGCGTTGTTGATCCCAACATGGTCGAGGTGCTTAAAGCGATACGCGCACAGGGGTTGAGGCTTTGTATCATTTCAAACTCCAACCAAGAAGAGTCGACGCAGCATCCGCAAGAGTTTCCTGGGGTAGAAGAGCTTTTTGATGCGCGGTATTACTCGTGGCAGACCGGATTTAAAAAGCCCGACACGCAAGCATTTCTGCATATCTTAGAGCAAGAGCATTTGGTACCGTCTGAAGTAGTCTATTTTGACGACAACAAAGAGCACGCCGCCGCGGCGCAGTCGGTCGGGATTGAAAGTTATGTGTTTGAGGGTCCCGACCAAGTTAAACAAAAGTTCAATCTATAGTCCGCGAACCACATATCTGTAAATTTTTTTTGGGTGTGGTAGGCTCGGGGCAGAGGAGAATGTCATGAATAGCGACTTGCCCGAACGGCCGCCCGCTGGGCACAAGCGGTGGCGCGTCACCGCGCAAGGTGACCCTTTTGTGCCAAGTGGACCTTGGTCGGGTGCCCAGATTGTGGATGTTCCCGAAAGCGTCCCGCGCGACCAGGTCGAGCAGTTTGCCCGCGAGGCCTGCAGAGAGAAGAAGGTTATCTTCGTCAGTCTCGAAGCTGTCACTTGATCGCCTGACCCGCACCGTGCGGGTCTTTTTATTTATGCTAGGCTCGGAGTATGCAACTAGACCCGCGCGAAGCGCAGCAGTCACCAGACTTTCCCGATGCTTTTTATCGCGTGTCTATCAAGGGCATGTTGGTTCAGGACGGCAAGCTCATGATGGTGGATGACATCGTGGGCGTTGTTGCCAAGAGTAAGGGCGGCGAGTGGGAGCTGCCGGGCGGAGGCTTAGACTTTGGCGAGAACTTTGTCGATGGCCTGCGCCGCGAGATCAAAGAGGAGACAGGCCTAACCCCAACCTGGATAGCCGACAGGCCAACCTATGTCTATACCCAAAAGCGCATCGGCCGCCGCGGCATGGAGTGGTTTTATGTACTGGTGATGGCGTTTCAATTTGAGGCCGAAGACATCGACGCGTTTACCCCGAGCGACGAGTGCCGCGGCATACGCTTTATGACCAAAGAGGAGTTATTGGCCGAAAAGGACAAAGTAGGCGACCAACTCCACCCGCTCATAGATTTATTTGACCCAAAGGATTTCATAGCCAAGTAATATGCCAAAGGTTATTTTGTGGGATGCGGATGGGGTTACTTTGGAGCGGCAAAAAGAGTACTTTAGCCAGCGCTTTGCGCGCGGCTATCGCGCGCCGCTTGAGGACGTGACCAATTTCTTCAAAGCAAATTATCGCCGCTGCCAGGCAGGAGAGTTAGATCTCAAACAAGAGTTGGCAGCTGTATTGCCCACATGGGGTTGGCAGGCGAGCGTCGATGAGTTTTTGGCGTACTGGTTTAGCACCGACATGCCCGACCAGGCAGTGTTGGCCAAGGTTGCCGAGTTTCGCGCACAAGGCATAGCGTGTTACTTGGCGACTGATCAAGAAAAGTACCGCGCAGCCAACATCCGCGAAACATTAGATTTCGGCAAACTTTTTGACCGATGCTTTTTCTCCTACGAGCTCGGAGTGTCCAAAGAAGAGCCCGAGTTTTTTACCAAGATTCTCGCAGAGCTCAAGGTGCAGCCAAACGAAGTTGTATTTTGGGACGACGATATGAAAAATGTCGAAGCGGCCAAAGCCGTCGGCATCGACGCCAGGTTTTATGCGAGTATCGAGGATATAAGGATATAACTATGGCGTCGCTTCGAACAAACGAAACTAAAGAAAAGTATAAACTTTGGCTTGCGAATAACAGTCTGCAAGAGCACTGCCCATTGTGCGCCCACAAGCCGCTGCGCCAGTTTACGTTTTGGAAGATAGTCATGAACGATTTTCCGTACGACAAAATAGCAAACGTACATCACATGTTGGTGCCATTGCGCCATACAACCGAAGCTGGACTCTCGGGCGAAGAAATGACCGAGCTGCTGGAGATAAAAGGAAAGGAGCTGGGCGAGTACCAGTATTCGTTACAAGCAACCACAAGCGCCGTGACCATACCCGGCCATTTTCACCTGCACCTGTTAGACGTAAAAGATTTTTAAATCCACAGAGTCCACAACTCTGTAAAAAGTTTTTGGGTGTGGTAGGCTCGGGTGGGAGGGCAACAGATGCTCAAGACAATCCACAAGTTCATTTGGGCAGTGGTCGAGTCGTTCGACCAGCCCTGCATGCGCATACCGCTGTTTGTCGGCGGGGTGTAACACGGGAGGATAAAGATGTCTGCAGGCAAACGTCGTCGCAAGAGGTCCGGTCATCAAGTCCGCCGGATGATAGCCATGTTACCGAGGGTTAAGGCCACCGTGGTCGAGAAACCCCTCGGTACGCCCAGCAGGGCACGTAGCCAGCCGAGCTGGCTGCGCGATGACGTCGAGGACCCGTATCGTCGGCCGTCGTACGGCTAGGTCTCTTCGCTACTAACTCGCACATTGTGCGGGTTTTTTCTTTTCCGCCACTGTGGTAGGGTGGCGGCAGAGACAAGGAGACTCTGTCATGTATTCACTCATTCGTGCGTGCGGTATTGCGTCGGGTGGCGGCAGCACCATCGGCGAAATCCACAAGGCTATCGTGTCGCGCAGACTTGCGGGCGTCGAGTTGGGGTTGGTTATTGCGACCAAGCCCGACGCTGGTGTTATCCAGCGAATGCTCGATGCCGGCTACCCCGAGCGAGACATCGTCGTGTTGCCCAAGGGCGTTGGCAAAAGCCCGCACCTCTTGGCCGAGTGCATTTTGGTCGAGTGCCGCAGGCGCGACATCAACTTTGTCGGCTTGTGGGGCTGCCTAGCCAAGATCCCGGTCGACGTCATCAACGCGTTTCCCAACATGATCATCAACCAGCACCCGGGGCCACTCAACCCCGAGTCGCCGCCGGGCTACGACTTTGGCGGCGACGGGATGTTTGGCGAGCGGGTCACCGCTGCCCGGCTACTGTTCGTCCGCCGGGTCGAGCGTGACCCGTGGACCAGGGTCGTGGCACATCGGGTCACGCCCGAGTTCGACCGGGGACAGGTGCTCTGCGAGGAGCAGCTCGACCTGCATCCCGATACGACGCCCGAGAACCTCAAGGACCGTCGGCTTGCCGCCGAGTATCGGGTGCAGATCAACACGCTCCGGATGTTTGCCGAAGGTCGGGTCAAGCCGATCGTGCGCAAACCGTTCGACCTTGTGCGCGAGGACGAGCTTGGTGTCCTCGAGATCTGCAAAGGCTTCGCCAAAATCCAGTATCCCAACGGCTGACTCCGCAATGATTGCGGAGTTTTTTCTTTTTGGTAGGGTGGCGGGCAGAGGAGGGTCCACGCAATGGCTCCACAGAACTTGCGGACAGGTTGGCATCGCCGGGGTCACGACGAGTACTTGTTTGTCTGGGGCAGCGCAAACGACGTTGTCGACAACAAGCATCGTGCCATATTTGTGCTGACATCGGGCAACGACGCGTGCAAAGTGTTGTCGCTCGAGGTGGGCAGGTTTCTCGAGCTGCTGGCGCAGCACCGCTACAAGCACACCACCGAGCAGCCAACCAGGTTGCCGCCCGACTTCCCGACGAACTTGTTCGTCAACCGACTCGCTTAGCCCCGCCACTTCGGCGGGATTTTTTCATGTCGACTATGCTACAGTGGCGGGTAGTAGGACAACGAGGGTACCGATGGGTAGACTCTACAGCAACCCCAACGACCGATTTCGCCGCTCCCGACTTGAGCGGGTCACCAACCAAGATGTGCGGCGGTTCAAGAGCGGCCGTCACAACACCCAAGCGGCCGAGCAGATTATTGCCGAGGTCGAAGAGGCATGTGCCGACCGCACGGCCAAGCAGGCCATGCGCGAGTATATCAAGGCCAAGCCCGAGTTAGATGCTCGCACCGATAGGCGTCGCCACACCGAGCACTCGACCAAGGCCGCCTTCAAACTCGACCGCGCGCTCACCAAGCTCGGGATTATCCCGGCCAGCAAGCTCAAGACCCCCGCCAAGAAAAAGTAATTGGCGGGGCTTTTTCATGTAAGATTCAGCCCGCTCGTGCGTTACTGGTATATATGCGCGCTAAGATTATAAACAACCAGGACCTATCGGCGGTCATGTTGCTTGTCTTTGCAGCGGTCATACTCTACAGCCTGTGGGGCGGGATGGTGTTGCGCGCGCAAGAGCGGGCCAGCACTCCGACCCAAAACCAGTTCGCCAGCCGCTAGTTTTTAAAAGAGCGCTTTTTTGCGCTATATGAGCCTCGGCGCTCATATAATCGTCGCGGCGCTCGGGGTAAGTAACAAATTACTCGCACCTCGCTTTGCTAGGTTATACTTTGTACATGAGTGAAAGCTCTTTTCTTAATCCAAGCAAGATGGTGCACTTGGCCGGCCTCCACGAAGGGATGAAAGTGGCCGACTTTGGGTCGGGCTCCGGCTTTTTTACCCGCGCGGCGGCGCGCGCTACGGCGCCGGCTGGCGTCGTGTGGGCTGTCGACATCCATCAAGACATGCTCCCACGTGTTAAAAATTTGGGACTAGCCGAGGGGCTTAAAAATATCGAGGTCATATGTGGCGATGCCAGCCACATAGGCGGCACCAAGTTGCCCGACAATACCTTTGACTTCGTCATTGTTGCCAACCTTTTATTTACCGTCGAGTGCCGCGGCTGTGTGGCGGCCGAGGCCGCGCGCGTACTTAAGCGCAACGGCAAGGTGTTGCTTACTGACTGGTCGGGTTCGCACGGTGGTTTAGGGCCAGACGCGCGCCATGTGGTCGGCAAAGTCGATGCACTAAAGTTTTTTGAGCCAGCCGGGTTTGCGTTTGTAGACGACACCCCTGCGGGCAGCTACCACTGGGGCTGTATACTGAAGAAAAAGTAGTATGTCGCCATTTCAACTAATCGTCACGGGACTCTTTGCCGCGTTTATCGTGGTGGGTGTGGCGGTGTTTGCCCTGTTTGGCGGGGCGTTTGGCGGCTCGGGGGTTGGTGCAGTCGTTGTGTGGGGCACGGTCGACGAGGGGACTATGCAGTACCTACTCGACTCAATGCGCAGCGTCGACGGCAGCCTCTCTGACACTAGTTATGTTAAAAAAGACGCCGCAACCTACCGCACCGATCTTGTTAATGCCATGGCAGCGGGTACCGGCCCGGATGTATTTGTCGTCAGCCAAGAGGACTTGGGCGCCTTTCAAGACAAAATAGCTGTCATCCCATACTCGGCCGTGTCGCAGCAAACGTACTTGTCGTCATATATAGACGAAGGACAGCTGTTTCTAACATCGCGGGGCGCACTGGCCCTGCCATTTAGCATCGATCCGTTGGTCATGTATTGGAACAAGGACATGTTCTCGACTGCAGGGATAGCGGGTGCGCCGCAGTACTGGAGCGATGTTATAACCCAAACGCCAACGCTGACCAAGCTCGACGGCTCGTCTAATGTTAAACAAAGTGCTGTTGCGCTTGGTGCGTGGAGCAACATCAACAATGCTAAGGCGGTGTTGTCGGCTCTGTTTATGCAGGCGGGGGATTATATAACCACCCGGAGCTCCGACCGCTTGGTTGCGACTATTGGCTCGACACCCCCAGGCGCCCAAGAGCCGCCTGGCGAGTCTGCGCTGCGCTTTTACACCGAGTTTAGCGACCCGTCTAAGACCACCTATTCGTGGAACCGCTCTCTTAAGAGCGCAGCAGACGCATTTACTGGCGGACAGTTGGCGATGTACTTTGGCTTTGCGGGCGAGTATCCAACACTATTGGCGCGCAATCCCAACCTCAACATAGGCGTGGCGCTCTTGCCGCAGCTTAAGGGCTCGTCTTTGCAGGTGACATATGGCTCGATACTTGGGCTCGCGGTGTCGCGTGGTGCGCGAAACTTGGCGGGCGCAGGCGCGGTCGCACAAAAGCTCACCAGCCCGACTGCCGCAGGTATCCTTACCAGTCAGACGGGTCTCCCGCCGGTGCGCCGCGATGTCGCAACCAACACCAGCGCGTCGGCTGCGGCGAGTGTCTTTGTACAGTCGGCCTTGATATCGCGTGGATGGACCGATCCAGATCCTACGGCGACCAATGCCATATTTAAAACCATGATAGACTCGACCGTAAGCGGGCAAAACAACCCGTCGCAAGCGGTGTCCGAGGCTGCACAGGCCTTTGGTCAACTGCTCCCAAACCGCGCGAACTAACTTTTTCATATGCTTCTCGAGTCACTCAAACGCACTGCTGCCGCTACTGCGATAACTGCTGCAGTTATGCTGATGCCGGTCATTGTTGCGGCACAAGCGCCGAACACTACCGGGTCGTTCCCGGTCGCTAACACGACGGGCGGATTTGGCTCTCCCAATACTACGGGTTCGGTCAACAACGGCACTGGGGCTGCCAACTGCAACGGGGTCCGATGTTCGGTAGACAACCCACTCGGCAACACCACGAGCCTGTGTGGCCTGCTCAAAAAACTCTTCGAAGCGGTAGTCGCTATCGCCATACCAGTTGCCGTACTGTTTATCATTTGGTCGGGCTTCCAGTTTGTGTTGGCGCAAGGCAACCCTAAAAAGCTGCAAACTGCGCGACGCAACTTTTACTACACACTTATGGGTATCGCGATATTTCTTGGTGCGTGGCTCTTGGCGACCATTATCGCCGCGACTATTAACGCGGTTGGCGGTGCCAACATCATCTCGTGTAACTAACTATGGCCACCTTTGCCGACATAGTCGCGTACTTCATCGGCATACTTAACCAGGTTGTGTATGTGCTGATTGGGTTGGCGGTAGTCATATTTTTGTGGGGGATGGTCAAGTACGTCCGCAATACTGCGATAGGCAAACGCCAGGACAAAAAGGCCATACTGTGGAGCTTGTTGACGTTATTTGTACTTGTCTCGGTGTGGGGGATACTGCGGCTCATGTGTGCCTCGTTTGGCGCTAATTTGTGCGACGCCAGGAGTGTTAACTGGAACGCCAACAGCGGGCTCTACCAACAAAGCGGTCCTTCGGCAAACGGTGGTATATACCCCATATAGGCACCATGGGCACTATCCACAGGATGAGGGGACATCCCTTGGGATACTGCTACACTAATTAGGTAACCATTTAAATTTATTATGAAAAAAGCACTCACCGCCGCAACCCTTTTTGCACTGCCGCTTATAGCAAGCGCCCAGACCCCCAGCAACCTAACCACACTCATATCGTTTGTGGGCGATACTCTTAACCGCATTATCCCTCTGCTTATTGCGGGAGCGGTTATCTTCTTCTTTTGGGGTCTTATCCAGTACATCCGCAAGCCGGGCAAGGGCGGTAAAGAAATAATGATTGCCGGCCTCTTGGCGCTCTTTGTCATGGTCTCCTTCTGGGGCATCATCCGCCTTATGCAAAACACGCTTGGCGTTAGTGGCGCTGTCCCGGTCACTATCCCGCAAGTCCCGCAGCGTTAAGTACTAATGGACGTCACTACACTCGTTAACAACTTTGTCCGGGTATTAGTTAACCCGGCAATTTTGTTGTTGTTTGCTGTTGCGCTGATACTCTTTTTGTGGGGGTTGGTGCAGTTTCTGATATCGCTTAACGTCACCGGCAAGGACACCAACAAAGGCAAACAGCACATGCTCTATGGCTTGGTTGGCATGTTTATTATGATCGCGGCGTACGGCATCTTTAACCTCATTAGTCGCACCGTGTGCAGCATCAACCAGTCGACCTGTATCGTTAAATAAATAAAAAAACGACCTCGCTAAAAAGCGAGGCCGTGTCGTTGTTGTACCGGGGTGCTACCGATTGATAGGTGTACAATCCCAGTTGAGTTGCACGCCTTCGGGGGTGGTCTTGGGACACAGCGAGTATTTGAAGAACCCGTTGCCCGCGACGAGTGTTACCTCGCGCGGATTTCGCCCCGAGCCAACGCCCGGCTTTAGAAAGTACTCGCCCATGCCGTCGCGAGCCACCACGATCGCACCAGGCGAAACGTAGGCGACTACACGACACTCGCTCGGGCCGCCCTCGGTGAGCTTAAGCGGCTCTGCACCAACCGTGAGCGCGACTTCCTTTTCTCGCACCGAGCAACCTCCCGAGAACAAGCCCGAAAACAGGCTGGATCCTCCGGGCCCCTTGAGCGCCGTCGACGTGATCGAAGGCGGTGAGGGGATGGTCGGCAGCGTCACCGCTTTAGGCAGTGCCGCTGTGGCCGAAGGCGCGGTAGCCGTTGGTGCAGGTGCCGCCGCTGTTGGTGCGGACGTACCTGCCGGCGGAGACGGGAGCTTGATGGACTTGAACCAGTCCACCCAACCCTCGCCTTTAGTTCCGCTGTCGGCGCCCTTGCCAGTAGCTTTCAGCTTCTCTTCGAGCTCGGCGACGCGCTTGAGCACAGCGTCGAGCTCTTTGTCCTTCTTGGTCGTGGTGACCGAGGAGGCTGGGGCGGGTGCCGGCGCCACAACAGGTGGCGCAGACGGGGGCGGAACTTCGGGAGCCGCGGCAGATCGCGGCTGCGTCGTAGTCCTGGTCGAGGTAACGACCGTATCCGAGGTGGTTGCCAGCACCAGGGCGGCGATTGCCGCCATGATGATGACAAACGAGACAAGGATAAAGCGAGGCATCGGGTACTCCTGTTGTTAGTGGCCGCGGGCCGCAGGCTCTTCTGCACGTTCTTTGGCAGAAGAAGCTATGCGCTGCGTGATGACGATACCGTAGTAGAAGTCGAACCCTACTACGATTGTTGAGTCGCGTATCACACGATACTCTTCATACGTGAGTTGGTATCCTTGTCGGAATCCCATCAACACGAATGCCGCAAGACCGACGAACAGGGCGAGCAATGCGAGTCCGTTGTCGGACACAAAGCCACCCAGGTCGGTCGAAAGCCGCCGCTGCGTCTCATCGAACTCGACGATGAGGTACAGCGCGAGCACCGCGAACCATTCCTCCTTGATGTAGACCATCAGCCATGCCGGGTATATCGATGTGCCCCAAACGGGGGGCATGATGATACTCAGCATGAAGAGGATAAGTACGAGCGTTGCCCAGCGCGCCACGACAACGTGTGTCGCCATGGCGCTGCGGCGGATTGCGAACGTCTTAGGTTGGTTTGCCATTGAAGGCCCCCATATGTGGTTGATCGGTTGCGGCGGGATGCCGCGCCACCGTCAATTATAGCATATTGCCACGTTTTGTCAAGCATGCTAGAATGGCCTGGTTGGGCGCTAGAGTATAAGGAAAATAGATACGCTGGGGTGGCGGAATTGGTATACGCACGTGCCTTAGGAGCACGCGGGGCAACCCATGGAGGTTCAAGTCCTCTCCCCAGCACAAACGAAAAGAGTCGCCTTTGGGCGGCTCTTTTCTTTTGAATGGTGAGGACTTGAAGGCCGGAAAGAAAGCCCTGGGAGGGCTTTCTTGAGGCGGGGTCGCGGGGCTTGCCGCCAAGGCAAGAACCTGTGACCAAGTCCTCTCCCCAGCACATGTAGAAAAATAAAAACCACCATCCACACGAATGTGAATGGCGGTTGCACTGGTCAGCTGACCAGTGTCTTGCGCTGCTCATACAGCGCGTCCACGACGTCGTGGACGAACTGGTCGTAGCCGGTGCGGATCTCCTCGGGCGTGATGTCGCTGATCGACAGGGTGCAGATTTGGTGGACGCCTCGTTTCAGGTCGTACAAATCATTGTCCCAACGCTCACGACGGTCGGCACTTCTCCCTGTCAGCTCGGCGACCATTGCTTCGACGATCACCTTGTGTTGAACGGGCAATTTCTTGATCCGCTCGGTCGTGTCCGTCTTGTGCACTCCGGTTACCTCGTCGAACAGCATTGCGGCCAATGCATGCAACGCAGGCCGCAAGTCGTTGACCAGCTTGTCGAACTCTTCGGCGCCGAGAGCCTTTTTGAACTGCAGCATGATCTTGCGAATCGGCAGCAAGTAAGGGGGCTCTGATTGAAAGTGGTCGAAGCGAATCTTCCCCAGAATGACCTCGGCGGCGATTTTTGCCGACAAGGTTCCCAGGAGAGCTGATGAATCATAGCGACGCGGACCTTCTGCTGCCATTTTTTCCTCCAATGGCTCGGGATTGCGGAGCAGCATACTTGCATCGTAAGCATACGACCCGGCCGTAGCCGGCGGCTGTTGATGTACAAGGCTCCGACGGTAAAATACCAGAGTTTTTATTAAAAGTCAACTATTTTTTGTTGTGGTCGTGCAAGTGCACGGCAACGCTCCGGCTCGCACAGGTGGTCACAAGTCGAATTGCGCCGTCGCGCAATTCGCTCGCGACTCCGCCTCGCCGTCCCGCAATTGCGGGACATGGCTCCGGCTCGCACAGCGCAGAAAATCCCGCTCAAGCGGGATTTTACTGTCGTCTGTGCGCCCACAAGGATTCGAACCTTGGACCATCTCCT
>Ga0172379_10004805_pt1 | contig 19501 bp, 19 predicted proteins | sample GrowelOW334metaG_FD_119756 | JGI IMG/M metagenome (GOLD analysis project Ga0172379, IMG submission 119756) | Groundwater microbial communities from an aquifer near a municipal landfill in Southern Ontario, Canada - Groundwater well OW334 metaG | ecosystem: Environmental > Aquatic > Deep...
CGGGCTGGCGCACGAGGCCGTCAGCGTTCCCGGCTACACCCTGGCGTCCGATCCCGTATCCCCGGATTGGCGGCGCTGGCGCGATGCGGCGGTCGAACTCGTCGAATCCCGCGTTGCGCGCGATGAGCCGGTTGTGCTCGGAGGACTGTGCATGGGCGGCGTGCTTGCCGCCGCCGCTGCTCTCGAATCGCGCAGGCGCATCGCCGGGCTGGTGCTGATTTCGCCCACTTTCACTTACGACGGCTGGGGCTTGCCGCTGATCCGGCATTTGCGCCATCTGGGCTATTGGACCGGACTCGATCGCCACTTCTCGGTTGCAGAACGCGAGCCCTACGGAATCAAGAATCCGAAAATCCGCAAATGGGTGGCGCGCGAACTGGAACAACGCGCCCAATCCGCCGCCGGTCCTGCGCGCGTGCCGCTGCGCGCCCTGCGCGAGGGTGAGCGCATGATGGCCGCGGTACGCGCGCGGCTCAAGGAACTGGACTGTCCTCTGCTGGTGATGCACGCACGCGAGGACGAAATCACGCGGCTCGAAAGCGTGCAGCGCCTGTTCGATGCGCTGCCGACGCGCGACAAGGAACTCGCCGTGCTCGACAACAGCTACCACATGGTCACCATCGATAACGACAGGCAGGAAGTCGCGTCCCTGCTCGCGCAGTTTGTCCATCGCCTTGCACCGCCCGCGCGGGCGGAAACCAAACCACCGGATCGGGACGTCGCCGACCTGCTCCCGGTACCTGCGCCAAACGTCGCGCTACATGTGATTTTCAACTGAGCTTGCCATGAATACCATAGAAGAACTCAAGCAATTGATCCATGAAAAATTCGAAATCGACGTTGCGACGCTGAACGCCGATGCGCCGCTGGCGGATTACGGACTGGACTCGCTGTCGCTGGCCGAACTGCTGTTCACCGTCGAGGAACACTTCAACGTGGACTTCCCCGACAACCGCCAGGACGTGAACACCCTGAGGTCCCTGTCCGCACTGATCGACGAACTGCGCGTGCCAAGCGCAGCATGAGGCGCCGCGTCGCGATCACCGGCATCGGATTGGTCTCGCCCCACGGCGATGCGCCCGAAGCGGTGTTTGACGCCTTGCTCGCCGGCTGTTCGGCGATTACGCGCTGGGGCGAAGGCGATGCCGGCCCGGCCGTCGTTGCGCGCGCGCCCTTCGACGTAACGCGCTGGTTCTCGCGCCTGCAACTGGCAGGCGTCGACCGGGTCAGCCAGCTTGCCGTAGCCGCCGCCGAAATGGCGCGGACCGATGCCGGCATCAAGGCGCTGGACCAGGGCGCGGGCGTGTATCTGGGCACCGGCATGGGCGGCGCCGCCGCCATCGAAGAAGCCTTCCGCAGCCAGCACAGTTCCGGCCGCGTGCCGCCGCTGACCGTGCCGGCGTTCATGCCCAACGCCCCAGCCGCACACATTGCCATGCGCGCCAGGCTGCACGGGCCGGTGTTCACCTACTCGATCGCCTGCGCCTCGTCGGCAGTGGCGCTGGCCGAAGCGGCCAAGGCGATCGCCTGCGGCGAAATCGATTGCGCGCTGGCCGGAGGCAGTGAGGCGCTGCTGCAACCGGGCGCGCTGCGCGCGTGGCAGGCAATGCAGACACTGGCAGCGCCTGCCGACGACCCGTCGCAATCGTGCCGGCCGTTCAGCGCCGATCGCAGCGGTCTGGTTCTGGGCGAAGGCGCCGCAGTGCTGCTGCTGGAAGACTACGATTCGGCCTTGGCGCGCGGCGCGCGCATTTACGCCGAATTCGCCGGCAGCGGCGTGTCCTGCGACGCAACGCACCTGACCAAGCCGGATGCTGCCGGGCAAACGCGGGCGCTCGTGGCCGCGCTGCGCAACAGCGGTTTGGCGCCGGGCGACATCGGCTACTGCAATGCCCACGGCACCGCCACCCGCATTGGCGATCCCGTCGAATGCGATGCGCTGGGGCAAGTCTGGGGCGACGCATTGGCGAGCCTGGCGGTCAGCTCGACCAAATCCATGCATGGCCACCTGCTTGGCGCGGCGGGTGCGCTCGAGGCGGCCGTCACCGTCCTGGCCTTGCATAGGCGCGCCCTGCCGCCCAGTATGCACTGCGAGCAGGTCGATCCCGAATGCAAGGTTGCACTCGTGCGCGAACCGGGTCAGACCGCGCCGCAGCTGCAGGCCGCCATCAGCAATTCGTTCGCCTTTGGCGGAACCAACACCGTTCTGGTGTTTCGGCGCGCAAGCTAGGCGCCAATTGTTCAGCCGGAATCGGTCCGGCTCCAGTCACCGGGACGGTGCCGCCGCTGGCGGCATGCATCCTGGCCCGGACGTGGATTCCCGGCACAGCCTCTCTTTCAGGCCAGTTTATCCAGTTCGGCCAGAATCTCGGCCGTGTGTTCGCCGAGCGTGGGCGCCGGCCGGCGAAACGTTCCGGGCGAATGCGACAGCCGCGGCACGATGTTGTGCATGGGCACGCTGCCCATCGATCGGTCTTCCAGCTCAACGATGACCTCGCGTCCCTTGGCATAGGGATGATCCATCAGATCGGCCACCGAGCAGACCGGGCCCACGGTGACGCCGGCGGTCTCGAACAGCGCGAGGTTCTCCTCCTGCGTGCGCGCGCCGATGAAGGCGCCGATGATCGCGTCCAGCTCGTCGCGATGAGCGACGCGCGCATCGTTGGTGGAAAAGCGCGGGTCGGTCTTGAGTTCGGGGCGTCCGATGGTGTCCAGAATCCGCATCGCCATGGATTGCATCGACCCCGACATGGCGACGAATTGGCCATCGCTGCAGCAATAGACATTGCGCGGCGCCGTGTGGGTCGATTGATTGCCGGCGCGCATCGTGGGCACCCCAGTCAGCCTGTATTTCGCCGCTTCCGAGGCGATCACGGAAAAAATCGACTCAAACAGCGACAAGTCGACGACCTGGCCGCGTCCCTCCTTCTCCGCCACACGCAAAGCGGTGAGCACGCCTGCTGCCCCATATACGCCGGCGACCATGTCCGCCAGCGCAAGCGGCGGCAGCACCGGCGGCCGGTCGGGATAGCCGTTCAGGTAAGCAAAGCCCGACATCGCCTCGACCAGCGTGCCGAATCCCGGCTTGTGGCTGAACGGCCCCGTTTGTCCCCAACCAGAAATGCGTACGATCACCAGGGCCGGGTTGAGTTGCAGCAGCTGATCCGGCGCGAGGCCCATTTTTTCCAGTTGCCCGGGAACGAAATTTTCGATGAAGATGTGCGAGTGCCGCACGAGTTTGCGCAGACGCTGCATCCCCTCGTCCGACTTGAGATCGAGCACCAGCGAGCGCTTGTTGCGCCCGTAGACTTTCCAGTAGATCTCCTCTCCCTTTTCGCGCCAGCTGCGCAAGTCGTCGCCTGCCCCCGGGCGCTCGACCTTGATTACGTCCGCGCCAAAATCCGCCAGAAACACCGACAGCATATTGCCTGCCGCCAGACGCGACAGGTCCAGCACCCTGACATCGCGCAAGGGACCTGCCGCCCGTTCCTCGAACTTCCTCATGTACCCGCTCCTCGCATTGTTGCTTTGTTCGCCTTGAGCCCAGCCCAGACCCAAGCACCTGTTGGCAATCCGCCCAGCAGGACATTTTCTCACGTATACATGCGGGAAAAAATTCGGTTCCGAGCCTATCCCGGCAAATCCCTAAGCCCGCCGCAGCTCGTGCCGGCTGAGCGGCAGCGAACGTATCCGCTTGCCGGTGGCGCGGAAGATGGCATTGCACACCGCCGGCGCCAGGGGCAGGATCGCCGGTTCGCCGTGGCCGCCCCAGAATCCACCGGTAGGCGCAAGCACGGTTTCCACCTGCGGCATTTCCGCGATCTGCGGCAGGCGGAAATCGTGGAAATTCGATTCCACGATGCGCCCGTCCTTGACGCTGTTCTCCTGATACAGGATCGCGCCGAGGCCAAAAAGCACATTGCTTTCGGCCTGCGCGCGACAGGTGTCGGGATTGACGACATAGCCCGAGTCGATGGCGACGACGATGCGCCGGACCTTGGGCTCTCCCGCCGCGCTCACCGATACCTCGGCCACCATCGCCGTGTAACTGCCGAATCCGTCCGCAAGTGCGACACCGCGGTGAACGCCGGACGGCAGGGCGCTGCCCCAAGCGGCGGCCTTCGCCACTGCTTCCAGCACGAGACGGTTCTTGTCGCCCTCTGTCAGCATCGCCAGGCGGTATTCGACCGGGTCCTTGCCCGCGGCGAGCGCCAGCTCATCGATGAAGCACTCGCGATAGTAGGAGTTCTGCTGGCCCGGCGCGCGCCAGAAGCCGACCGGGACATGGCCGTTGCGCATGGCGTAATCCACTTGCTGGTGCGGCACCGTATAGGGCATGTCGCTGAACGAGCGCACCGCAGTGAAGTCGATGCCATCCTTATTGCGAAACTCCGGCATCAGGACCTTGAGGATGGACGGACAGGCGATGCGGGTGTGCATCGCAACGAGCCTGCCCTCGGCGTCCAGACCCGCCTTCATCCGCACTGCGCTGGCGGGGCGGTAGAAGCCATGTTGCATGTCCTCTTCGCGCGACCACATCAGCTTTACCGGCACGCCGGGCATCGCCCTGGCGATCGCCACGCCTTGTTTGACGAAATCCTGCGGCCCGCCGCGGCGGCCGAAACCGCCGCCGAGCATCATCTTGTGCACCTCGACCTTTTCCAGCGGCAAACCTGCGGTTTCCGCCGCCGCCGCCATCGATGCCTCCGCGTTCTGCGTCGACGTCCACACATCCAGGAAGCCGTCCGGCTTCAGCCACGCGGTACAGGTCTGCGGCTCCATGGTCGCGTGATTGAGGTAGGGAGACTGATATTCCGCTTCGATCACTTTCGCCGCGGCAGCCAGGGCAGCCGTCGCGTCGCCGAGTTTGCGCGCCTGAGGCAGCTTCGGCTCGGCGAGCCCGTCGCGCAGCATTGCCGCGATGGTTTCGCTGCTGACATGGCCGCTGCCACCCGCGTCCCATTGGATTTTCACCCGCTTCAATGCCTCGTTCGCCCGCCACCAGCTGTCGGCGACGACGGCGACGAAATTCTCCTCGCGCAGGACCTTCTTTACCCCGCGCATGCCCTGCGCGGCGCCGGCGTCCATGCGTGCGACCTTGCCGCCGAACACCGGACACTGCGCGATCGATGCGTGCAGCATGCCGGGCAGGGCGACATCCACGGCGAACACGGGCTTGCCGCGCACCTTGTCCGGTATATCGAGACGGTGCATGGACTTGCCGGCGATCTTCCATTGCCTGGGGTCGCGCAGCTTGACCTCCTGCGGCGGTGCGAGCCGGGCCGCTGCGGCGGCGACCTCCCCGTAGCGCAGCTTCCTCGCGCTCGCCGCATGCGAGATCACGCCTTTATCGACGGTGCACTCCGATGCGGGAACGCTCCAGCGTGCAGCCGCGGCCGCTATCAGCATCACGCGGGCGCTGGCGCCCGCCTTGCGCACATAATCCTGCGAGGAGCGCACCCCCATGCTGCCGCCGGTCGACATGGAGCCCCAGATCCGGTTTCTCCTGATGTGCTCGTTGGGGGAGGCGAACTCGGCGCTCACCTTGCTCCAGTCGCAGTCGAGCTCTTCGGCGACGAGCTGCGCGAGAGCCGTATACGTACCCTGCCCCATCTCGGAGCGCGCAATGCGAATGACCACGCGGTCATCGGGGTGGATGACGATCCAGGCGTTGACTTCCCGTACGGGTGCTCCCTGCGCCGCCGCGGAGCTGACCGGGAAGCTGAATTCGAGCGCGAATCCGCCGCCCAGCGCGGCCGACACCTTGAAGAATTCACGGCGGGACAAGGCGAGCGTCATGACCGCTCTCCCGGGGATTCCTTGCCGGCGGATGCGGCATCCGCGAGGGCGTGGATCGCCTTTCTCACGCGGGTATAGGTACCGCAGCGGCACAGGTTGCTCATGGCCTCGTCGATGTCTGCATCGCTGGGCTTCGGCTTCTTCGCCAACAGCGCGGCGGCCGACATGATCATGCCGCTCTGGCAGTAGCCGCACTGAGGCACTTCGTGCTCGATCCACGCCTCCTGGACTCGATGCAGGTGCCGCTGCGACAGGCCTTCGATGGTCACGATCGCTTTGCCAGCTACGGCCGACACCGGTAAGGAGCAGGAGCGCACGGGCTCGCCGTCGACGTGCACGGTGCAGGCGCCACACAGCGCTATGCCGCAGCCGTACTTGGTCCCCGGAAGATTCAGGTGATCGCGCAGAACCCACAGCAAAGGCATTTCGGGTTCAACGTCCACCTTGTGCTTGCGACCGTTTACGTTCAGCGTCAGCATGCCGGTATCCTCCGATAGGTGATGGTTGGATATTTGCCGCGCGCAAAGCGAGTTTGCTCCTCAGTCGGCCAGGTTGTCAGCCGCGAGCTCGAGCGGGCTCTCCGCCGGCTTGTCCCCTTGCATCAACCCGGCACCCGTCTCGAAGCTGAGGCGGCACTGATCGCAACCATGGATCGGTCCCCGTTCAAGCCTTTCCAAGTCAAGGAAGATGCACCACTTCGATGTTCACGTTAAGCGCTTCAGACTGAGCACGTCGTGATCGCGGTCAAAAAGCGAAGCGAAAGTGCCCTGCGAGCTCCACCTCCGTGCGGAAGCCGCCGCTCCGGGACAGGAAATACCCGCAAACCGACCACACATCTTCAGGGCAGAGGATAGGGCTTTTCCCTACTAGGAAACCCTAACTAATCCGTGTTCAATGCGGGGGTATTTGATGTTGCCAACGTTTTTTGTAGTGAAGGAGGAGCAAATTGACGCTGGATGACCCGACTGTTGGATGTATCGTTTTGGCGCTGTCTTCACTTTGCTGGGCCGTTCTATCCCTGGCCCAACGGGGAAATTGAACCATGCCGAGAAATAAAACGATGCGCTCATTATTCCGTTACAAGAAGGATTATTACGGCGGTGCGCTGATGATCCTGATCGGGCTCGCGGCCGCCTACGTGGGAAAGAGCTACCCCCTCGGCACGCTCGCGCGCATGGGGCCGGGTTTCTTCCCGACTGCGGTGGGTGTGATCCTGGCGGCAATCGGGCTCGCCATCGCGCTGAGCGCAGGTTCGGGCACCGGCGAATCCGCCGCGCACCCGGCCTTCGACTGGCGCGCCTGGGGCGCGATCATCGGCGGCACCCTGGCCTTCATCGTGGTCGGCGACTACGGCGGGCTGGTGCCGGCTACATTTGCCATCGTCTTCATATCAGCCCTGGGCGACAAGGAAAATACGCTGAAGCAGGCCTTATGGCTCTCCCTCGGCATGGTCGTAATCGCAATAGTGGTGTTCTGGTGGGCATTGCAGTTGCAGTTCAACCTGTTTCGCTGGGGCTGAGCCATGATCGAACAGTCTTTGCTCGGCCTGTGGTACGGATTCGGCGTCGCGTTCGAACCGCACAACCTGATGTGGTCGCTGTTCGGCGTGCTCGTCGGCAACCTGATTGGGGTGCTCCCCGGCATGGGGCCCTTGTCGGCCATATCGATTCTGCTGCCGCTGACCTTCGGCATGCATCCGGTTCCAGCGATCCTGATGCTGGCCGGCATTTTCTACGGTTCTCAATATGGCGGCGCGATCGGCGCGATCCTGCTCAATCTGCCCTGCCATCCGCCGCATGCGGTAACCTGCCTGGACGGCTATCCGCTGACCAAGCAGGGAAAGGGAGGCAAGGCCCTCGGGCTGGCCATGCTGGCTTCGTTCTTCGCGGCCTCCTTCGGTATTCTGGTGATGATCTTCTTCTCTCCGCTGCTGGTTGCGGTCGCCTTCAAATTCGGACCGTCCGAGATCTTCTCAGTCATGCTGCTGGGCCTGCTCGCGGGCTCGACCATGTCCCGCGGTTCGCCGCTCAAGGGCGTGGCCATGGTGCTCGTCGGCCTGCTGTGCGGCGTGGTCGGAACCGACGTCAACAGCGGCATGATGCGCTTCACCTTCGGGGTGCCCGAGTTGGCGGACGGCGTCAGCCTGGTCGCTATCGCGCTTGGTCTGTTTGCGGTGGGCGACTTCCTGCTTAACGTCAACCGCGCGGTATACACGACGCATGGGGCCGGCGTGCGCGTGCGCGACATGCTGCCCACCTGGGCGGAGTTGAAGCACGCGTTCATGCCGACGCTGCGCGGCACCCTGATCGGCACCCTGTTCGGCGCCATGCCCGGCACCGGTCCCACGATCACCACCTTCCTCGCCTATGCGTTCGAACGCAAGGTGTCGAAGACACCGGAACGCTTCGGTCACGGGGCGATGGAAGGCGTAGTCTCACCCGAGGCGGCATCCCACTCGAAAACGCAGGTCGACTTCATTCCCACCATGTGCCTGGGCATCCCGGGCGACCCGATCATGGCGCTCATCCTCGGTGCGCTGATGATCCAGGGCATTGCCCCCGGTCCGCAATTGATCACCGAGCATCCGGATCTGTTCTGGGGGCTGATCGCCAGCTTCTGGGTCGGCAACGTGCTGTTGCTGATGCTCAATGTACCCCTGATCGGCATTTGGACGAAAGTGCTGCAGGTGCCGTATCGCTATCTGTTTCCGTCGGCCATGTTCTTTATCGCCGTCGGCGTATTCAGCACCAACAACAGCCTGTTTGAGATCGGCGAAGTGCTGGCCTTCGGCGCGTTCGGTGCGGTGTTCGCGGCCTTGAATTTTCCGATGGCGCCGATTTTGCTCGGTTTCGTGCTCGGACCGATGGTGGAGGAGAACTTCCGCCGCGCGCTGCTGCTGTCGCGCGGCAGCATGCTCGTGTTCATCCAGCACCCGATCAGCGCCGCGTTCGTCGGCGCGAGCGTCTTGCTGATCGTGGTGCAGACCGTTTCCTATTTCCGCGGGACACGGGGCAAGCTTGGCGTGCTGCAAGCCACTTAGAATAAGGCCATCGCCGTCTCCCGGAGCGGTCCCGAATTCCCGCTCCTGGCGACGCTGAAGCTGCAGTTCAGGTTTTTGCTGCGGCCTTGGCCTCGTTGTTGTGATTCTTGCTGCCAAGCGAGCTGATCAGCCCATCGACGCCGCGGCTGCGAATGATGTCGGCAAACGAGTCGCGGTAGGAGGTGACCAGGCTGACGCCACCGACCTTGACGTCGTAGACCTTCCAGCCGGTCTCTTCCTTGGTCATCAAATAATCGATCGAAAGCGCCTGCGCGCCCGCCTGCTTCAATTCGGACCGTACGGTGACGTCGGTGTCGCCCGGCTGCATGCGCACCGGTTTGAATTCGATGACCTGGTCGCGATAGCCGGTCACCGCTCCGGAGTAGGTGTGCACCAGCAGCGTCTTGAATTCCTTGATCAGTTGCTCGCGCTGCGGCGGCGATGCGCGGCGCCAGTTCGCGCCCATGGCGATCTGGGTCATGCGCTGGAAGTCGAAGTGCGGCAGCACCTTGGTTTCGACCAGTTCGGCGATCTTCTTCGGATTGCCGGCGTGGAGTTCCTTGTCCTTCCTGATGGCGGCGATCACCTCCGCCGACAGTGCCTTCATTTGCGCATCGGGAGCAAGCTCCGCTGCAACAGCGAGCGGTGCCGCAAGCGACAACAGTAGCGACATGAACAGTTGCACGGTACGTGTAAACATCGTTTCGATCCTCATGGTTGTGGCACTACGCAATCGCGCGCAGGATGTCCTTCGCCTGTGCCTTGGCCGAAACTGCGGCCTTCCTCAACGCCTCTTCGCCCATGCCGACGCCTTCGACGCGCACCACATGGAGGTCGGTGATGCCGATGAATCCGAGGACGGCGCGCAAATACGACTCCTGGAAATCGAACGGCTGCATCGGACCCTCGGCGTAGACCCCGCCGCGCGCGACTACAATGACCGCCTTCTTGCCTTTAAGCAGGCCTTCTGGCCCGTTCGCGGAGCGGCAGTACGTGCGCCCCGGGCGCGCGATGTGGTCAATCCACGCTTTCAGACTGGACGGAATGCCCCAGTTATACATCGGCACGGCGAGCACGATGGTGTCGGCGGCGACCAGCTCATCGACCAGCGCGTCCGACAGCGCGAGGGCCCGCGCCTGCGCCGGACCGCGCTTCTCCGGCGGCAGTCCTTGCCCGGTGACGAAGGCCTCGCCGATATGCGGCAGCGGATCCCTGGCCACATCGCGCACGGTCACGGTCGCAGCCGGGTGGCGGCTCTTGAGGTCGTCGACGATGTGGCTGGCGAATTGGTGGGAGCGGGATTGCCAGCCTCTGGGGCTGCTGATGACGAACAGGATATTCTTCATATTGCCCTCCTGGTGTGCGGCGGAGACCGGTGCTTACGCTTCATTTGTGGATGATGCATATATGCATTAATGACGCAAAAAAAAGGGCTTACTTTTCCTCAGGAAGCCTATCTGATGGCGGACAAAACACGCTCGAGTACGCCTTGATCGACCCCAGCGAGCGTTTTCGCCAGCTCCTGTTTCATCGTTTCCACCTGCTTTACGCCTGCGGCATGGCGCTCACGGCCCAACGGTGTAACCACTGCGCGCACCGCGCGCCGATCGTTCGGATCCTCCACCCGGCGCACCAGCCCATCGGCCTCGAGCCGGTCCATCAGTTGCGTGATGTTGGAGCGCACACAGGTCATGCGCGCCGCGCACTCGCTCAGGCTCAGCGGCTGGCCCACCTGCACCAGGTGCGATAGCGCTCCGAATTTCGGTCCCGACAGCCCAACCACCCCAAGCGTCTGTTCCAGTCGCTGCGCCATTGCGTTTCCGACCTGGATAAGCAGGAACATCACGTGGTCGGTGCAAGGTGCCGGGACCTCTGTCTCGATGGGAGCGGCGCGTTTATTCATATATGAATAATATAGCCGCGAAAGGCCGTAGTCAAGTGCTGTACTGTGATCGGCTGCAGCAGCCCTCCTTCGCCCCCTTACTCGCCTATCACCCCGCCCAGCAGCACCCATTGCTTGCCGTTGAATTGCTCCAGCTGCAGCGATTCGAACGGAGAGTAATCGCTGGGGCTGGTGTTGACTATGACGCCTGGCAGCGCCACATCGAGCTGCACATTCCTCAGGTTTGCCGCCTGTTTCATGATGTTGTCGCGCGTCAGCGTATCGCCGGCCTGCCGCAGCACCTGCACCAGCAGCTGCGCGGCAGCGTAGCCATAAACATTCAGGTAATCGCTTTGGCTGCCTTCCGGATAGTACTTGCTCATGAAGGCGCGCCAGGCCTTGATGCCGGCATCATTGCGCCAGCGCGGGTCCACCGGATCCTTGAGATACGCTGCGGAGTACAGGCCTACCGCTTTGTCCGGGCCCGCAGGGGTCAGCACCGAGCCGATCGAATTCGACACGCTGTTCAGGTAGTGCACCGGATGCCAGCCGATGTCGTAGGCCTTGCGTATCGCCAGCGCCGCGAACTTCGGTGTGGCGATGTCGAAGAAGACATCGGCGCCCGAGGCTTTGAGTTCGATGATTTGCGAGTCGATGGTCGGATCGGTGACCTCATAGGAGACTGCGGACACGATCGCTCCATCCTTGTCGCCCAGGCCCTCCCGGAAACCTTTCAGGTAATCCTTGCCGTAATCGTCGTTCTGGTAGAGCACGCCGATCCTCGCATCGGGCCGGGTCTTGAGGATATGCCGGGCGTAGACCCGGCCCTCGGTCTGATAACTCGGCTGACCGCCCATGGTCCAGGGGTAATGCTTCGGATCACCCCATTTGCTCGCGCCGGCGGCCACGAACAGCTGCGGCACTTTGCTCGCGTTCATGTACTTGTGGATCGCAGAATTCGTCGGCGTGCCCAGGCAATTGAACAGCAGCAGCACCCGCTCCTGCTCGACCAGGCGGCGCGCCACCTCGAAGGTCTTGCCCGGGTTGTAGCCGTCGTCCAGGCTGATGAATCGTATCTTGCGGCCGTTGATGCCGCCTGCGTCGTTGATCATGCGGAAATAAGCCGCCTCGACCCTGCCGATCACGCCGTAGGCCGAGGCCGGCCCACTGTAGGGCATGATGTTTCCGATCTTGATCTCGGCATCGGATGCTCCGGGATCGTGTTGCTGCTGCGCCGCAGCGCCCGACATGCCGAGCGCCAATCCCAGCATCGCGCTCGCTGCAACGAACAACTTTCTGGCTGACATGATGGTCGGTTCTCGTAATGGTTGGCTACGCCAGATTCGGCGCACTGGCGTACGCGCCACGCAGTATCTGCGAATTGCGCTGTGCAATCAATAACAGGCAACGCACGGCCAGCTATTTGTACGCTTGTGTATCAATACCGGTCCCGTGCTACCTGCGCGTACAACATCACAACGTGGAATTTACATGCGCGTGTTGCAATGGCAATCGATGCGGCCGGATGACCCGACGCGGTATCTCGGGGCTACGCAGATTGCCGAAACTCACTGAATGGAGAGCAGATCATGAAACGGGCAGCGAAGATTCTGATGACTTTGGGCGCGGCCTTGTCCCTGGGCCTGGCGGCGGCCGCGGTTAGCGCGCAAGGCTACGGTCCGGGCTGGGGCGGCTGGCACATGGGCGGCTACGGGCCCGGATACGGCATGGGCCCAGGCTATGGCATGGGCCACGGCATGGGACCCGGCTGGGGCATGCGCGCTTCCGGCAGAGGCCCGGGCTACGGCATGGGGCCGCAGGCAATGTTCGGCGGCTACGGCAATGTGGATGACAACCTGGCGGCGCTGAAAGCGCAACTCGGAATCACGGCCAAGCAGGACGGCGCATGGCAGGCTTTCGCCAATAACGCCAGGCGACAGAGCGAAAACCGGCAGACCTGGCTCGCCAAGATGCAGCAGGCGCGCGGCGTCGGCTCGGCGCCGGAATTTCTCGCCCAGCAGGCGGAAATCATGAAGCAGCGCGAAGCCGAACTCGAGGCCAACGCAGCGGCGCTGAAGAACCTCTATGCGGCGCTCACCCCGGAGCAACAGGCGATGGCCAATCAAAGCTTGGGCGGCTACGGGCCGGGAAGCTGCCCACAGGCATACGGCGGACCTCGCGGACGTTTTCGCTAGGACACAGGCGCGCGGGGCGGCGCTGCAGCCGCCTCGCGTTTGAAGCCAGGAGGCACGGCGGCGGCATGCAGTCGAACGCGCTCGCAATAGTCGCGGCCGTGGCGCGCAAGAACTAGTGGCGGTCGAAGGCCCGCATATCGGGAACGATGAAACGCCCCTGCAGCGACAGCAACTCGGCGCGGTGCAGGCGCGCCAGCTTGTCGAGCACCGTCTCGCCTTTTGCCAGCAGGCGGATTTCGATCCGCCGCCGGTCTTCGGAGGAGCGGCGGCGTTCCACGAAACCCAGCTTTTCGCAGCGCGAAATCAGCGCCACCACGCCGTGGTGCTGCGCCTGCAGGCGCTCGGCGAGTTCTCCGACGGTCGCCCAATCGCGACCGGGATAGCCCTTGATCTGCAATAGCAACAGGTATTGCTGCGGTTTGATCCCGTGCTGCCGGGCGAGATGTTCGCTGAATCTGACGAACTTGCGGATCTGATAGCGAAAATCCGCAAGCGTTTCAAAATCGCGCTTGTTCAGCGGAACGGAATCGGGCTTTGGCACGGCGGACTCGACAGACTGGAGAATCTGGGATACACCCGGCATCGTCGCCCAATACTGCCGCGCTGGCAAGCACGCAGCGTCGCTGTCGGTATCAATGCACCAGCACGATCTGCATCAGCAGCAGCCAGGCGAGCAGTCCGGCGCCGGTGATCACGGTCGCCATTTGCAGCGCCCGGATGTCTTCGTGCATGCGAAACAGCGCGTATACGCCGCGATAGGTCAGTGCCAGCGAGCACAGCAGGCCCAGTCCGCCGACGGTCACGCATACCGCCAGATTCGGGACGAACAATACGAGGGACGAAAGCCACATCGGAACCGGAGCAATGGCCGCGACGGTGAAACACTCGTGATAGCCCGCCGCGACGCCGTTGGCGCGACAGGCGAGGTAGTTCAGCGTTGCCATCGCCGGAACGGTGAGCAATTCGGCGATAAAGAATATCGCGGCAGCGGCATGCCACTGTGCAGGCGAAACTCCCGCGGCGAAAATCTCGCCGTAATTCCCTCCCGCGTAATAGATCATCGCCGGCGGCAGCAGGGAAAGAGGCAAAACCATCAGGACGAACAAACGGGAAACGGACGGATGAATCCTGATCAGTTCATCCCACCCGCGATGAAACGAGAACATCATGTTCGGCATTTGTAATGGATTCACGGCTAGCTCCTTTCTTCAAACCGGCCAAATTCGCTGAACAGCCGAGGCTGCGCTGGCGCGCATCAGCAGCCGCACGCCAGCGCATTTATATATCACGATATGATATATTGTCAAGAAAGAAGACATCCGCCCTGACTGCGGGCAGGCTTCAATTCAGCTTGATGCGGCCTCGTTATGCATTTCGGCCGCTGCATCGCGGCCGGCCGGAGACTGGCGCCCGGGGCCGGCGGGCGGCGCGCCTGCCTATGCGCCTGGCGTCTGGTTGAGCGCTTCGAGAGCGGCGATGGCCTGGTCTCGTGCGATCGCAGCCGCGTTCAGCCAGGCCTCTGCTGCAGCCCAGTCGGCCTCCGCTTTACTCCTCCCGGCGTAGGCCTTGTCGCGGCTTTCGACCGCCCTGGACAGAGCCATCAACTCGGCGTCCGAAATGCGCCGGTCGACGCCGGCGACGCGCCGGTCGGGGAACATATTGTCCCAGACCGAGCCCGGCTTGCGCCGGTCGGTGTCCGCCTTGCGCCGTTCGGTGACGATCTTATCCCAGCCGGCGTTTGCCTTGAGCAGCTCGGCTTGCGCCTTGATCAAGCCCTCGTTTGCGCGGCGCCAGTCGGCCTCTGCCCTTGCCAGGGCGGCTTCAAGTTCGGCACGTATGCTCATCTACGCTCCTCCTTGGCTATGAGCTCACTCTCAAAATACCTGGCCCGGGGGCTATTTCTTGCCGGAATCCGCGGGTTTGGCTTCCGCAGCAGGCGCCGCAATGGACGCCTGCGCGATTTCGATCTTGGCCTTCGCCTTCATGTCGTCGAATACCTTTTGCAGATTCTGTTCCTGCAGCTGCCGCATCAGTGAGGGCTTCAGTTGATCCAGCGGCGGAACCGCTTTCGGACGGGAATCTTCCAGCAGGATCACGTGATAGCCGAATTGCGTCTTCACCGGTTCTTCGGTGAACTTGCCTTTGGCCAGCTTGCTCACCGCAGCGCCGAATTCCGGAACCATGCCACTGGGGTCGAACCAGCCCAAGTCGCCGCCATTGGTTTTGGAACCCGGATCCTTGGATTTTTCCTTGGCCAGCGCCTCGAACGCTTTCGGGTTCTTGTTCAGCTTGGCGATAATGTCCTTGGCATCCGCTTCCTTGTCGACCAGGATGTGGCGCGCCTTGTACTCGGTGCCAGCGCTCTGCGTCTTGAGCTTCTCGTACTCGGCCTTGAGCGCGTCCTCGCTGACAGGATTGTTCTTGAGGTAGTCCTGCACGAAGGCGTCAACCAGGACCGATTGTTTGATCAGTTCGACCTGATCCGCCACTTCGGGCGCCTTGTCCAACCCCTTCTTGACCGCTTCCTGTGAGATCAGCAGCTGCATCGCCAGACGATCGACGAATGCCTTGCGCGCCTCGGGGCCCGCATCCCGCCCCAGACCCGCGCGCTGCTTGAGCATCAGGTCGACAAGGCGCTCGCTGATGGGCGTACCGTTGACGGTGGCTGCCACCGCCTCCTTGACCGGCGCGCTGCCTTGTACGGCGTCCTTGGAAGTGCAGGCGATCAGAGTCAGCAAGGAAGCAGCGCCGGCCAGCAGAATCGCGGGCTTGATAGACATGTTGGAATTTCCTAGTTAGGTGAGTGAGGTGAAACGGTCAGCGGGAGCGATAAGCTGTGTATTTTACCAGCTTGCGCCCGATTCATTATTGCAAACCGGACGGCTTATTCCCGGCTGCTCTGCACTATCATTGCGCCGCGTTCGGCGATCATCAGCGTGGGGGAATTGGTATTGCCCGAGGTAATCGCCGGCATGATCGAGGCGTCGATCACGCGCAGCCGCTCGATGCCGTGCACGCGCAGCTGCGGATCGACCACTGCCGTGGCATCGTCCGCGCGTCCCATCTTGCAGGTTCCCACCGGATGAAAGATGGTGGTGCCGATATTGCCCGCGGCCTCCACCAGCTGTTCGTCCGTCGCAAATCGCGGGCCCGGCAGGAATTCCTCGGGTGCGTATTTCTTCATCGTCCGGGTGCCGAGCACGATGCTGCGCGCCAGCCGCAGCGATTGTACCGCGATGGCCTGGTCCTGCGGCGCGGAGAGATAGTTGAGCATGATCGCCGGATGGGCGCGCGCATCCGGCGACTTGATGCGCACATGGCCGCGCGAGGCCGGACGCAGATTGCACACGCTCGCGGTGAACGCAGGGAACGGATGCAAAGGATCGCCGAACTTGTCGAGCGACAGGGGCTGCACGTGGAACTCCAGGTTGGGCGTAGCCTGCGCGGGGTCGCTTTTCAGGAACGCGCCGAGCTGCGACGGCGCCATGGTCAGGGGGCCGGTGCGGTGCAGCGCGTATTCCAGCGCCATCTTCGCCTTGCCCCACCAGGAATTGGCCATGGTATTGAGCGTGAGCACGTTCTGCACTTTGAACGCCATGCGCAATTGCAGGTGATCCTGCAGGTTCTCGCCAACCGGCAGCTCGTGGGACAGCGCTATGCCGTGGCGCTGCAGCAGCGCGCCCGGCCCAATGCCTGAGAGCTGCAGAATTTGCGGGCTGCCGATCGCACCCGCAGCGAGGATGGTGTCGCGCTTCGCGGCGGCGAAAACTTCCTCGCTGCCGCGCGTGTACTCGACGCCCAGCACGCGCCTGCCTTCGAGCCGCAGCTTGTTTACCTGCGCCCCGGTGACCACGCTGAGGTTCGGCCGGTTCAGCGCCGGACGCAGGAAGGCCTTCGAGCTGTTCACGCGCACGCCGCGGCGCTGGTTCACTTCGAATTTGGAGCTGCCGCCATTGTCGCCGCGGTTGAAGTCCTCGACCTTGGCGATGCCGGTCTCGAGCGCGGCGTCGCGAAACGCATCCAGTATCTCCCAGGACAGCCGCTGGCGCTCGACGCGCCACTCATGTCCGTCGGCTTCGTCCGCGGCGCGCGCACCGTGGAAGGCGTCGGCGCCGCGCCAGTGGTCCTCGGATTTCCTGAAGACCGGCAACACGCTCTGCCAGGACCAGCCGGGATCGCCGCTGTGGCGCGCCCACTCGTCATAATCGCGTTCCTGTCCGCGCAGATAGAGCATGGCATTGATGGAGGAACTGCCGCCGAGCACGCGCCCGCGCGCATAGAGGATGGAACGACCGTTGAGCCCGGGATCGGGCTCGGTCCGGTAGCACCAGTCGGTACGCGGATTGCCGATGCAGTAGAGGTAGCCTACAGGAATATGGATCCAGATCCAGTCATCCTTGCCGCCGGCCTCGAGCAACAGCACTGTATTGTTCGGATCGGCCGACAGGCGGTTCGCGAGCAGGCAGCCCGCAGTGCCACCGCCGGCGATGACATAGTCGTATGGGCCTGTGGTTTTCATGGTTCTCCTAAATTCTCCCCGGTTGCAGCGAGCGTACGCGGCCGATCAATTGCTTGCGCCATCGGGGGCGCCGACCGCGGCCGCGGGATTCAGTCGCGGCGGATTCCAGCCGTCTCTCCAGGTTTTCAGCGGCAACACGAACGGCGGCCTGCCGTTGTCGAGAAACCAGGAATCGACTGCCCACTCGCGCCGAGTACCGCGCTCCTCGATCACTGCGGTAGTGTGCGGCCAGGTGAACAGCGACCAGCGCGTGGCGCGATCTGCGACATTGTGCCAGCGCAGCAGACCGTACTTTTGCAGCATGGTCAGATAAATCGTGGTGTTGATCGACTCATCGATGCAGTCCATCTGTCCGGGCAACCCCAGTCCCGGCCAGCTGCCGCCCTTGTCGCCCGAGGTCCCGGTCATTGCGCCGACAACGGTCTCGAACAACGCAATGGCAGCTCGGATCTGCTCGCGTTCAGCAGCCGCCGTATCCGCCGGCTGCGCAAACGCGGCGCGCACCCGCTGCCACTGTTCCTCGCTCAGTTTTAGCGAGGCAAGGCTGGCGCAGCCGTAGTCATAACAAACGGTGAATCGCGCCGGATCAGGGTCGGTGATGATGTCGTCGCGCACGAACACATCGGCACGGCAATGCGGCGCAGCACTTATCCCGGCAACGAACACCAGCGTAATCGGTATCTGGACGGCCCGCACGGTAGGTATATTAGACTGTTGCGAATCGGGGAGAAATCTCCCTCCCGGATCAACCTCCCCGGGATTGCGTGCAATTTACCATTAAACGCAAGCTCCTTCCGGGTGCGCCGGCGCGGCGTTGCCAATCCTGCGCCGGCTGGACTAGACTGGGTCATGCGATCCACCGACGCACAAACGATCCTGCCGCCGTCCGCCGGCGCAATCGTCACTCGATCAGATGGAAACTAGCTTGCGCCTGGGCATCGATTTGGGCGGCACCAAGATCGAGATCGTCGCCCTGGGAGACGCTAACGCGCAATTGCTGCGCCGCCGTGTGCCTGCGCCGCGCGGCGACTATCAAGGCACGCTAACGGCGATCGCCGATCTGGTACGGCAGGCTGAACGCGACTTGGGCAGGCGCTGCTCCCTGGGACTCGGAATTCCCGGCGCGGAGTCGCGCGTCACCGGGCTGATCAAGAACGCAAACTCGACCTGGCTGATAGGCCGCCCTCTGCGGCAGGACCTGCAAACGCTGCTGCAGCGCGAAGTGCGACTCGCCAACGATGCCAACTGCTTTGCGCTGTCCGAGGCAACCGATGGCGCCGCAGCCGGTGCCGAAGTGGTGTTCGGCGCGATACTCGGCACGGGCGTGGGCGGCGGCATAGTCGTGCGCGGGAAAGTGCTCCCCGGCGCGAACGCAATCGCGGGAGAATGGGGCCACAACCGGCTGCCGGGCGACGAAGCCCAATGGCCGCGCTGCTACTGCGGACGCGACGGTTGCGTCGAGACCTTTCTCAGCGGCCCGGGCATGCGGTTCGATCATGTGCGCTGCGGCGGCGAGGGGCTGGAACCTGCGGAGATCGCCGAGCGCGCCGCCGCCGGCGATGCGGCCTGCGAAGCAACGTTGCGCCGCTACGAAGCCAGGCTCGCGCGTGCGCTCGCTGAAGTCATCAACCTGCTTGACCCGGACGCAATCGTGCTCGGCGGCGGACTGTCGAACCTCGATCGCCTGTATGACAACGTACCCAGGCTCTGGTCGGCGCAGGTGTTCTCCGATCAGGTCGCGACGCGCCTGCTCAAGAGCCGCCATGGAGACGCCTCAGGCGTGCGCGGGGCGGCCTGGCTATGGGAGTGAACGGTGTGCGTGCAAACATGACGCGGCGACCCGGCGTGACATGTCCCGGCGTGACATTGACTTTGTCGCATCGCGAGACTACATTTTTGGCGCAGTCCCTTGCATAAGCCAGGAAAGCAGCAGGCATGCCAGACCGCAGCACCATCCGCATTCTGATCATAGACGACGATATCGAATTCGCCGGAGTGCTGCGCATGCATCTCGCGGCGGCGGGTTACGCGGCGGAGGTGGCCGAGGACGCGGTCGAAGGCGGCAA